>Ga0066687_10000047_pt1 | contig 36306 bp, 31 predicted proteins | sample GraSoiAngelo_136_FD_65630 | JGI IMG/M metagenome (GOLD analysis project Ga0066687, IMG submission 65630) | Grasslands soil microbial communities from the Angelo Coastal Reserve, California, USA - 14_0929_09_20cm | ecosystem: Environmental > Terrestrial > Soil > Grasslands | place: USA... | reverse complement strand
GATCGAAATCTCAATCCGATTCGCTACACCTGGAATGCAAAAGGCGAAAACATACTGCGCAAAATCCAGCGCGCTAAGCAGGCATTACCTGTATAGCTATTTGTGAAACAGTACACTAGGACGTCTAGTCTAGACGATTCTACTTGAAGCTGTTCTCTTGGATTTTTTTCTTCGCGCCTGCTTTGTGAATGCTTTTCTTCGCAGTCCTCTCCCTTATCCGCTCAATTGATCCTTCAAGGATCGTGCGATGCCATTCGTCGACGAATTCGCTCTTGACCGAGAGACGGTATTGTTCTATGGCAAGCTTGCCGGACTCAGTGAAGGGATGACCGATACGGATTCCCTCGGAGAGGGACTCGATCGCCGTCACGAAGCCTTCTTTGCCCTCTCGAGCATTTCTATGAGGGAGTCGCATATCCAAGTCACCAGTTCGGCTTCATCTGGCTTCTCGCTCAATACCGCAAAAAGCTGAGGCCAGGCAGTCTCAGTAAACCAATCGCTTGCCGTCTTAAGCTCTTGCTTATCCATCACTTACCTCCTTAGAGCAGAATTAAAGGGGTCGGATGGTACTATATCTCTGCACAAATATCACTTATTTCCTGTAGACGGATAGTCGACAGTGTGGTGAAGTTGCGAGATCAGACGCAAAGGCAAACCGGACATACGGATTAGGCCTTGGGCTCGCCGTGAGAAAGCGACGGGCAGAGCTCGGTATTTCTCAAGAGGGCTCTCTCAGAAAAGGCAGGACTGCACCGTACCTATGTCGCCGACATTGAGCGAGGTATCAGAAACGTCTCGCTTCAGAACATCGAGAAGCTCGCCCAGGCGATGGAGCTGACGATTTCAAAGCTGTTTGCGGAATATGGCATAGAGAGATCATGACTTGCTTCCTGGTGTTCAGCAAAGCAGCAAAAGGCAATACGGTTGACAATCCACGCTCCGATGTAAGCTAAGATGCTTAATTAAGCGAGCTGGAATAGACAGATCTCGCGACACTTTTCACTGGCACAGCTGAGCCTCAGCCTAAGCCTCGTCATGACAATGAGAGATAGAGTCCCGGGGCGTAGTACTCAGCTAACTGTGTAGGGCATGCCGTCGCCTCGTGCAAGTCTGGCAATAAGCCAACAACTTTCGTGGCCCAGCGATGATCGTCGCTATTCGCAGTGATCACGTGAATCACAGGCATTAGCCAGTCTGCCTTCACCAAATCGATTTAGGAATTACTTTATTTCTTCTGTGATCGAATGCCTCAAATTGCGAAGTCCTTCAAGTTCTTATTCCCTAACGTTTGCCTCAAGGCCCTGAATAAAGCTAAGAGTCTAACGAAAATTGAAGTTGACCCATAGGTTGAAGTTGACTCATAGGTTAATGTTATATACTTCAGCAAGCGCAAGGTCGCGGTTCTATAGCATTAGCGTTCTACAGCAGATAATGCCTCCTGTTCTGCCTCAGCCATACTAGGAAGTTCTAGCCAGGTACCTATGCTTGCAATTCACTATGTTGACTAAGGTGGCAAATGCAGCAATTGTTACTTGACTTATGCCTTGATCTAAGATTACAGTGTGGTGTGTTTTATTCTTGCATTCCGTGTAATTGTTCACATACTTGAGTGCGGACTCCGCATATCAGACGGTTATTGGTGTCTCTTTCTCGTTTCTGTTCATTAAACACGCCCGCAATTGTTGCGTGGCCGCCTATGATTGATAAATTAATTTTGATAAAAGCAAATTCAGTATCATAATGGCAAGAAGCTTACGATGTTCTCAGGGTGCACTAAAGATCTAGCGATCTCGACCAGTCGAGTCAGACGCGAGCATCCAAAAGCAATTGTTTGAATGAGGCGACGAAAGAAATGGTTTTCAGCTATCCATTCTACTCCATACCACAATTGTCATTGCTCTTTTCCTTTATATTGCTGGGATGATTTTGCAATTGTTCGGGAAGTCAAAGACGAAGCCCGTATCGGGCGACCCTTCTATCCTTGGGTTCTGGTTTCTGACGGTTACATCGAAGGAGGATGATAACTCAATAGATTTATTCTTCTGGCGCTTTTCGACGGGAACCCTTTATGGGCTTTCAGTCAAAGCTACGACTGCAAACGTTCCTGGATGCCAAGCAGTTAGCCAAATGCAAAACTAATCGAGAAGGCTACCGGCAGGCGGAGACGTCAACTGTTCCGAGCCCCGCCATATGCTGCCTCTTATTTGTGAGATCAAGTTATGGCCATACAGGTCTGTAGCGTCATCGTTCTCTTATTCTTCGTTTCGACGATGTTGGTGCCGACGAAGGATTTCACCGCATGACGGACGTTCTACTCCAAACTTACAAAGAGAGTGACGACAAGCTGGACGACTCGTGTTTGCGTCCCTGAGACCCGCACGACTTATCGATTCTATGAAAAGAAGAGGTGATAATAAAATAAATATTGCGGTAATTGGTTGCGGCGAACAGGCGGTAGAAAATCTCCTCCCGAGTTTAATGCAGATTGACAGCGCTTCTATCGTTGCACTGTGTGATATAGATGAGACTAAAGCGTCCAAAGCCGCTCGTTCATTTCCGGGCGCGCGTATCTTTAGAGACTATAATGATATTCTCTTGAATCTAAACTTAGATGCAGTGATTCTGGTCGGCCCACCTCAGATGCACTTTGACGCCGCACAACTTGCTCTATCTAATGGGAAGCACGTATTCGTCGAAAAACCGCCAACCGTAACAACAAACGAATTGTTGCAGCTTGCCTCCTTAGCTGAGGAGAACAATCTAATAACCGCTGTGGGTCATAATATGCGGTATGCGACCGCATGTCTTGAAATGCAAAAGATTGTTTCTGGCGAATCCTTCGGCAACCTTCTTTCAATGGACGTGCGCTATCTCGCCGCACAGCCGCTAGGAACACGATGGGGAGTTAATTCGGTCTTACGTAGTTTTCTGTTATCGCACGCTATTCATGGTGTTGATCTGCTGATTTCGTACATGGGTCCAGTTTCTGAGGTCTATGCACAGGCCGTGGAGCTTAAGAATGGAGCAACCTTGATCTCAACACTTCTTCGGTTTCGATCGGGAAAAATTGGGACCCTAATCGCAGGCACCTGTGCAGCGCACTTTCAAATTGATATCCATCTGATGAGTGATGCAGCGAAGACTATACATGTAAGAAATTTACGGCGGCTTACTACTTATGGCGCCGAAGGCGATCTTAAGAGATGGGGGCGTGTGTGGGAGCCAAGACCTCTTGAAGGCGGTTACGCGCGATCGGGTTATCTTGGAGAGTTGAGAGCATTTGTAAACGCTATACAAATTGGAGAACAGACACAACCATCTCTCAAAGACGAAATCGCAGTCTACGAATTAATGGATGGGATTGAATCACAGATAAGGGACGCTCAGCAAGATGTGGATATTCTGCATCTGTATTCAGATACGTGACGCTATGGGTGTACAAGATAACATCTCACACGTTCTTCCCGGCGGTCTTGATCTGTCCGGGGTTCCGTTATTTTGCGGCGCGCAGGGTGCTTTTGTCTTTGACTCTGCCGGCAACTCGTATCTCGACCTTATCTCCGGCTACGGAACCGTGATCGCCGGGCATGCAAATGAGGCGATTGTAGAGGAAGTTGCCAAGACTTTACGTACAGGGCACTACATGTATGGTCATCATGATCTGCTCTCAAGCCTTGGAAAGCGACTAACTGCCCTATTCCCCGGCACTGTGGACGCTCTATTCTTCAAAACGGGTTCCGAGGCGGTTCAATGCGCCGCACGTTTGGTTCGGGCTACCACAAGGCGGGAGCGCATCCTGCGATGTGGATTCCATGGTTGGCACGATCAGTTTATGACAGAGAATGTATCGTGGCACGACTACGGAAGAGACCCTGTTTTTAAGGGTGTAGTGGCGGGCGTCCCCACGACGTCGGGAAATATCGTGACGAGGGTGACTTTAGACGCCGAGTCTCTTGAGGTGGAACTTAGCAAAGGAGACGTTGCGGCTCTGATCCTTGATCCCGTGCAGTTAATAGCGCCATATCAAGAGCGGCTGAGAGATGTTCGGGAAAGATGTTGGGCTCACGGAGCCCTGCTTATCATAGACGAATCCAAAACAGGATTCCGTGTGTCCCCGGCTGGCGTGCAGGGACTTTTAAATCTTTACGGGGACGTCACAATCTTAAGCAAAGCCGTAGCAAATGGTTTCCCGCTTTCGGTAGTCTTGGCGTCTGAATATGTCCTTGCGGAGCGTCAGAATGCGAAAATCATGGGAACCTACAACGAAGAGTTGTCGGCGTTGGCTGCCGCTAAAGCCACTTTGGATATTGTATTCGAGAGAAAAGCTTGGCAGGAATTGAAGGAGCGTGGCGACTGGCTGCTGGGGCGCGTGAACGAAGACTTGCAAAGCGCGGGGTGTCCTGCATTTTCATTGGCTGGATACCGTTGGTCATGCATGCCTGTGTTGGTTCATCGAGGCGATGCGGTTGGATCATCTCGTGAACTCCTTAGCATTGTCGCACAAAAACTTTTGGAGCGTCGCATTCTCTGGCTGCCACATCATATGAATTTCCTTTCGCTAGCCGTTGACTTTGACTCGCTTGCGGAGTTTGCGAAGACACTGGTAGAAATTTGCGCGGAGGTCGAGCGTGACAAGTCTTGATTCGGTGGCTGATGTCATAAGCTACGTGCGAGAACTGGCCGAGCCATTCGTCGTTGGCGAATACGTGCCTGACTGGGAACAACGTTCCGGCATGCTGTCTGCCATAAGCGATTACTTAATCATTCGACTCCGGGATGATGCCTTCGTAGATAGTGAACCGGCCGCTCGACAACTAGATTGCGATGCAGACACTGGCTACCGAGCGATTCTCGCACAGGAAGTGCGCAAGTTCGTGAAGCGGAAATCACTCACTTTCCCCGCAGTTGAACTCGCCGACGAGAAAGACCTTCCGCCTCTTAAGGAGCTTTGCTTGACGTTAGACTACAGCGAGAAGATAGTCATCTCCGCTGCGGCTTTCGCCATCTCGAGACTCACTCTCTCAACAGAGCTCGTGTCGGTGGTGGCGAACATTCTTTTCGAAGAAGCGTATCACCTCAAAATCCTTACTGAAATGCTGGGCTTGGATCAGCCGTCTAGGCCCTGGCTCGCCACAGATAAACTTGCTAACTGGGAACTCGTTAGGTCCTGTGATGACGGACCGAGCTACATGCTCCTAGAGCATCTGCTATATGAAGCAAGGGGTGGCATTGCGGCCGCGAAGGGAGTACATGATGCGGGCCTCCGGGGGGTCTCGAAGCGATCGGTTGCCTGGCTCGAAAAGATTTGCAATCAGGAAACTAATCACGGGATATCCGGATTGGTATGGTTCGGCCGTGACTACCGCGGCGCACGTCTACCACTATCCGCACGGTCTTTGATCCGGCGATTCATCGAGCAGGAGTGCGACGACCAAACCGGGACCTTCAGGACGTTGCGGCAGCGTTATTCCTCTTGGCTATTGGCGCGATACTTTAGCGGTGCCTCTGTTCAGGAACTAGTCGTGTCGCTTAAGCGAGATGTTGCCCAGTGTAAGAGTACGGGCGAGATCGGGCCGAACTTGGATGAAGTGTCATGGGGTGTGGATTTCCTTTACGAGTATTTGGATCGGGATGGAGGTTGAATATGAGCACGACGAAATGTGCTAGCGAAGAATGGATCAGCGCGATGCGTCTTACTTGGGCACGTCTGAAGGACAGAGCGGACGTGATTCAGTCGCTGGAACCGCGTGCAATAGACGTGCTGTGGCCACTCTTCAACTATAGAGACTTGGACATTGAGTTATTTGAAAGGAGTACAATGCTCCTTCTGGCGGACGAGGCTGAAAAAAGATTAATCCTGAACGAAATTACCGTCGCGGATACTTATGAACAGCTTTCGAATCCCGAGACTGCTGTGAGATGGTTCTGGTTTCACCAGATGGTACACGTCACGCAAGGACTCTCATATAAAACATTCCGAGAATTGAATATTGAGCCTGACCGCATAGAGACGACACGCGCAGACGTGTGGGCCGACTTTATAGCCCTGAAAACACTTGCAATATTGGAATTATTAGAAGGCGTTGATGTAAGCCAAATCAATGCGAGAACAATCAGGGAGCGGGAGAGCGCGCTGTTCTACCAAGTCGTCTGGCCGATGGTGAAAATGAAGCAGCCGAATTATTTTGTCCCCTTCGAGCGTGAGTTTGAAGCCAGAAGAGTTATGTCGTTATTAGTGCTCGGCGTTCTACTGGAAGACATGGTCAATAGTGACGGGAGTGAGACTATTGATGAGTCAGTATTTGTGAACTGGCGGACAGGCAAAGACGCGCTGTACGTCTGGTACGGTCAGACTAACCTTCTTGGACGACAGCCAATTATGGTGAATGAAGATGAGATTCATCTGATTGCTGATGCCATTATGAACGCACAATATAATGAGGCGCTCAACCGGGTTCGTGCACTTCCTTTACCAAGAGGTGCCGAATTGCAAGAATACTGCCGGCGCTCGGTTGTTTAATGCCTAACATGCGCATTCGAACGTGCGAGACGACTAGTCAGGCGAAGGTTCTTTAGCCACACTCGCGGAGGAACAGTTTCATGAAGAATGAAATTATACACAGGGGATTTGTTGCAACACATCTGCTCTTGAGGCGTTCAGAGTCCATATTGCTGCTACGCCGCTATAACACCGGCTGGGAGGACGGGAAGTATAGCGTTGTCGCCGGGCACATAGACCCAGATGAGTCGGCCGTTGATGCAATGTTGCGTGAGGCGTGGGAAGAAGCGGGAATTCGGATTGAAGCAGAGAACTTGGAATTCGCGCATGTGATGCACAGGCGAAAGGTGAATGGCGAAGAGAGAGTGGACTTGTGGTTTTTGTGCGAAACGTGGAACGGGGAGCCACATAATGCGGAACCGCTGATGTGCAACGATCTGGGTTGGTTTCCATGGGATAATCTGCCTTCCAACCTTATAGATTACGTCCGTACGACTCTATTTCTGGTTAAAAACGGACACAAATTCTCTGTGTACAACGACCAAGATCTCTTGCACTTCTCAGGTGCTAACTCGCTGATCCAGCACGCGTCGGTCTTGGGTCAGCTCTTGTGATCGGCAGATGCAGGAAAATCAAGAGCCGACGAATCAGGACGGAAGAATGATAGCCGCGCCATCTAAATGGCAACGTGTGTGGACCAAGTCCGCGCAACTCTGTATGTTTGATACTCCACTCCCGCCTTTGACTGTTCTGCCGCTACAAGAAATTCTCGTATGGAACGTCGGCCACCCTGGGAATACCCGCGCAGCCGCGCAGTTAGCGTGGCTACAACATCAAGGTTCGGAAGTAATCGTCCTCAGCGAAACGGCTCAGAGCGAAGGTTGTGAACGACTGCAGGAGGGACTCGCACTAGCAGGGTATCAAGTTGTTGCTTCTCTTCCGCAGGGAAGAGAATACGGCAGTATCATTGCATCAAAAAGCGGCGCGGTGCCCTCGGAGTTTGTTAACCGTCTCGACCACCTGCCGTATCGCGCTGCTTCCATCCATTTGCAATCGGAGTCGATGGAGGTGATAGGGGTCTATGTACCATCGCGAGACGGGAAACTAGCGCGATCAGACGAGATGGAAGCCATAAAAATTGCGCGCAAGCGCAGTTTTCTTGAGTCATTTCTGAAAGCTTTAGCGGCGGGAGGTGCGGAGAATAAAATAATTTGCGGAGACTTCAACGTGATACCGCGAAACCACATTCCGCCAGAGGATGAGTTTCAGGAGTGGGAATACGACTTCTTATCTGGCCTCGAGGAGATGAATCTTCGTGACACATTCACGTTGCATGACAGTGAACGTCAGGACCACAGCTGGTTCGGGTATTTCGGGAAGCGTTACCGATTCGATTACTGTTACGTTTCGCAATCAATCACGAACCGTGTGCTGGAGGCGTCGTTCTACCACGCACCGCGTCTATCAAAATTAAGCGATCACTCTGCCTTACGCATCAAGTTTGCCGCAAAACCTGCACAAGCTGTGTGATCCGAGCGCTAAACATCATACCGGGAGATGAATCACTTGTGCATTGACCCTCTTACCATCGACTCTTAAATGGGCGAGGCAGATGGGCAGACTAAATCTCTTGGGTCCGGCACTACCAGGATTTACATAGAGGGTTCCGCTACGCTCCTCAACAAACGGTTTGTGCGAATGGCCGCTCACTACTACCTGAAAACCGGCAGTAGAAGGGGTTATATCAATCTCTTTCAGGTTATGTATCATGTAGATTGAAACAACTCCGACTCTCACTACCTCCCAAACGGGAAGTTTTCCCGCCCACTGATCCTTGTCATTATTCCCGCGAACCGTGATAACGGGCGCAATACTATTCAGAGTTTCAAGCACGTGCGGTTTACAGATATCGCCAGCGTGTAGGATGAGCTCGACCCCACGGAGCGCGTCAATTGCCTCTGGACGAACAAGGTTATGAGTGTCAGAGATGACTCCAATGAGCCTTTCAGAAGTGTCCTTATTATTCATCCCGAATCTAGTATTCTCAAAACTGGGCAAAGCAGCTTCTCCAAACAACCATGGATGAATTTGCTTAGATATTCGCCTACTTAATCGTAAATTCCGGTCAAGGTTTACTGGAGCCATCTGTCATATATTTTCATCTTTGATTATGCAGGTACGGCGTTGTCACTTACAATCACTCTTGAGTAATATCGCCCCTACATTGAACAAGTAGCTGTTGTAGCTGCCAACAGAATGGATGTGGAACTCTCAGACGTTGATGCCATAACCGTTGAATATAGCTCCACAACCGTCGTCACGCAACTCAAATGACGCATGGTAACGCATGGTGAGATCCTCCTCAATCCGACGTGCCGCGGGTCACGGTGTCGGAAGCCCTGCACAGGTTAGATACACCGCAGTTTCGTGGGTACGAACAACAGAGAACCCTGATGATCGGCATTTGAGCTCACAAGATGTCTTATCTTCAACACGCCATCGGCACTGAAGAACAACTGTAGATAATTTTGTAGATGGTCCCATCCTCCAGAGCCGATATGAGGTCAACAGCCTTCTACAAGGGCGCGTAACCGATAGATTATAAAAGTCTAATTTTGAAGCAATTTACGTTCCTGCCAAGAATGGATTTCGGAACCGAGGGTTGGAGGCTCGAGCCTCTCTGGGCGCATTAATGTTTATAGGCAGTTACAGGCTCTTATCTCAGGCCTCGAAGATCGCCGCAGTCAATTTTGTGGATGTTCTTTCCTTCGCTCCTTTTTCATATATTGGCACACACGGCAGTTCATCAAGTTCTCGTTACAACTGTCGAACACTACTTGACCTGCTTCATAGGTTTTCAAGATCCGATTCAACTCGATTGTCTTCAGATGGCCACGCGGGCCAAATCCGTGCCTTTCATCGCGGCCAGAACATGTCGCGCACCCAACAGCAACTGATTGTCTCGCTAAAGCCGAAAGAAATCGGCTTCTCCACACAGCGGCTTCTCCACACAGCGGCTTCTCCACAACCGCGGCTTCTCCAGACAGCGGCTTCTCTACAGCGGCATTCTAAATATCTCAACAAGCATTCGAACATCAGGCCGACGAACATCTTCCATTTTTAGCGATCCTTGTTCACAGGCATATGATTTGCCCAATGTATCCAGCGAACGGGCGTGCTGGGTGAAAATCCACACGTGCCGGAATCAGAAGGCTCCGATTGCCGAGATGTTTCGAGAACGAGGAGGGGGTGCTTTCAGTGTCGATCAACGAGAATCGCCAGCAAGTTACGATAGACGCCAATGAAGCCGCGGCCTATGTAGCTCACAAGACCAACGAAGTGGCTGCTATCTATCCTATTACGCCATCTTCCCCAATGGGTGAACTAGTCGACGCGTGGGCGGTGGTAGGTGAGCAAAACATCTGGGGAATGGCTCCTATAGTGCGCGAGATGCAGTCCGAAGGCGGCGCGGCCGGAGCCGTCCACGGAACGCTTCAAGCGGGCTCGCTTACGACTACATTCACGGCAAGTCAGGGCCTGCTCCTTATGCTGCCTAATCTGTTCAAGATCGCGGGCGAGCTCACGAGCACCGTCTTTCATATAGCAGCGCGCACGGTCGCAACTCATGCGCTTTCCATATTCGGCGATCACGGCGATGTGATGGCCGCGCGCACGACCGGGTGGGCGATGTTGTTCGGAAACTCGGTGCAGGAGGCGATGGATTTTGCGCTTATTGCTCAGGCGAGCACGCTCAGATCTAGAGTTCCGTTTCTCCATATCTTTGACGGTTTCCGCACATCGCATGAGGTAATGAAGATCGAGAAGCTCACCCAAGACGACATGCGAGCCATGATCGACGACGAACTCGTGCGCGACCATCGAAGACGCGCCTTGTCGCCGGACCATCCCGTAATGCGCGGGACTGCGCAGAATCCGGATGTGTTCTTTCAATCGAGAGAGCGTGCGAATTCCTACTATGCCCAGACGCCCGGAATCGTCCAGAGCGAGATGGAGAAATTTGAAGCTCTGACCGGACGGCGCTATCGGCTGTTCGACTACATAGGGTCGCCTGACGCGGAGCGGGTGTTGGTGCTGATGGGATCAGGCTGCGAAGCGGCAGAGGAAACGGTTGAGTACCTCGTCGCAAGAGGTGAGAACGTTGGTCTGGTGAAGGTCCGGCTTTTTCGGCCTTTTTCCTGCGAGCATTTGCTCGCGGCATTGCCGCAAGCCGTCAAGACCATTGTCGCGCTCGACAGGACAAAGGAACCCGGCAGCGCGGGTGAGCCGTTGTATCAGGACGTCGTTACGGCGATCAGCGAGAGCGCCATGAGCGGCGATTCGCGTTTCTCAAACACACCGCGAGTAATCGGCGGCAGATACGGATTGGCTTCGAAGGAATTTACTCCCGCGATGGTAAAAGCGCTGTTCGACGAGGCCAAGAAGCCCGTTCCGAGAAATCATTTCTGTATCGGAATCGTCGATGACGTGACCTTCACGAGCATTCCATATGATCCCGATTTCAGCACGGAACCAGCCGACCAGGTGCGAGCGGTTTTTTGGGGGCTTGGCGCGGACGGCACGGTCAGCGCCAACAAAAACTCAATCAAGATCATCGGCGAAGAGACCCCTAATTATGCTCAAGGCTACTTTGTCTATGATTCAAAAAAGGCTGGAGCTGTTACGGTCTCTCACCTGAGATTCGGGCCTCGTCCCATTCACAGCACTTATCTGATCCAGCGGGCGAGCTTTGTCGCCGTGCACCAGTTCAATTTTCTGGAGCGATACCGGGTGCTTGATACGGCTGAAGAAGGCGCGACGCTGTTGTTGAACTCTCCGTATGCCGCCGAAGAAGTCTGGGATCATCTGCCCGCTTCAGTACAGCAGGAAATTATCTCAAGAAGGCTCAAGCTGTACGTGATCGACGCTTATGCGGTCGCGAAGAGCGCGCAATTAGGGGTCCGGATCAATACGATCATGCAGACCTGTTTCTTCGCGCTCAGCGGAGTGCTTCCGCACGACGAAGCGATTGCGCGAATCAAGGATTCGATCAAGAAGACATACGGCAAGCGTGGAGAGCCTGTTATCAGGCAGAACTACGCGGCGGTAGACGCGGCTCTGGCTCATCTTCAAGAAGTTCAGATTCCCGCCGCGGTAACGAGCCTGTTCGATCTTCCCGAAACTGTTCCCGCGGAGGCGCCGAAGTTCGTCCGCGACGTCACGGCGCCGCTGATTGCCGGGAGAGGCGATGCGCTTCCGGTCAGCGCGTTTCCGGTCGACGGCACGTATCCGCTTGGAACCGCGCAATGGGAGAAGAGAAACATCGCAAAGGAAGTCCCGGTGTGGGAGACGGATCTCTGCATTCAATGTGGAAAGTGCGTGATGGTGTGTCCGCATTCGACAATCCGCGCGAAGGTTTACGACAAACCGAGTTTGGATGGCGCGCCGGACAGTTTCAAACATATGCCCGCGAAATGGCGCGAGCTTGCCGATCAAATCTACACGATTCAAGTCGCGGTAGAAGATTGCACGGGCTGTCGCTTGTGCGTCGAGGTCTGTCCGGCTAAGGACAAGAGCCACGCCGCGCGCAAGGCGATCAATATGCAGGATCAGCTTCCGATTCGGGAACAAGAGCGCAAAAACTGGCAGTTCTTTCTCGATCTACGGGAAGGCGGTTCCAATCTGCGTTTCAACACGGTCAAGAACGTTCAGTTGCTGCAGCCGTTGTTTGAATTCTCGGGCGCATGCGCCGGCTGCGGTGAAACGCCATATATCAGGCTGCTCACGCAGTTATTCGGCGATCACACGATAATCGCAAACGCGACCGGATGCTCGAGCATCTACGGCGGGAACCTGCCGACGACTCCGTACACGGTGAACCGCGACGGAATGGGTCCCGCGTGGAGCAACTCTCTGTTCGAAGACAACGCCGAGTTCGGTCTCGGAATGAGAATGGCTGTGGATCAGCAGGCGGCATATGCGAAGCATCTAGTTTCCGAGTTGACGGATCTGATCGGCGAGGCGCTCACGATCAGTCTACTCACGGTCGATCAGTCGACCGACGAGGGGATCAAGATTCAACGCGAATGTGTAAATGCGTTGAAGGCTCGCCTGGGAGGCGCCAAGTCGCCGAAGGTCCGCGATCTTCTGAGCGTCTGCGATTCAATGGTGAGAAAGAGCGTGTGGATAGTGGGAGGCGACGGCTGGGCGTACGATATCGGCTATGGAGGACTCGACCACGTCCTGGCGAGCGGACAGAACGTCAATATTCTAGTGCTTGATACCGAAGTCTATTCGAATACCGGCGGCCAGGCTTCCAAGGCCACTCCCCTTGGCGCGGTGGCGAAGTTCGCGGCGGGCGGCAAGACCACAGGCAAGAAGGATCTGGGCATCAGCGCGATTCGATACCGCGATGTCTATGTCGCGCAAGTGGCCATGGGAGCCGATGACGCGCATACGCTAAAGGCCTTTCGCGAAGCGGAGGCGCACACCGGTCCTTCACTGATAATCGCCTACAGCCATTGCATTGCTCATGGAATAGACATGTCACTGGGGATGAATCAGCAGAAGCTGGCGGTCGAATCTGGATACTGGCCGCTATATCGTTACGACCCGAATCTCGCCGTGGAAGGACGAAATCCCTTCCAATTGGACTCCAAAGCGCCCACCAAGCTCCTCAAGGACTACATCTATACCGAGGGAAGATATCGGATCCTTCAGCAGAGTGATCCGGCATCCGCAAGGGCGTTGCTCGAACAAGCTCAGGAATCCGTGCTCGACAGGTGGCATCAATACACGCAACTCGCCGCACTCGAGCCGAGACCTCTCGCGGTATAGGAGCGCGATCACAATGGATCTTAGCACCGAGTACATGGGCCTGAAGCTGAAGAACCCGATAGTGCCTTCGGCATCTCCGCTGTCGCGCGGTCTGGACGCGATACGCAAGCTCGAAGACGCCGGGGCCGCCGCCGTAGTGATGTACTCGCTCTTCGAAGAGCAGATCACGCTGGACAGCTTCTACATTGCTTACTACCTGACTCACGGGACCGAGAGTTATGCGGAATCGCTCAATTACTTTCCCGATGTTTACTCTTATGACATAGGCCCCGATGAGTACGTGAACTTGATCAGGCGCGCCAAGGAGGCCGTGGACATACCGATAATCGGCAGCCTCAACGGCGTCTCGGCCGGAGGCTGGACCGACTATGCGTGCCTGATCGAAGAGGCGGGCGCCGATGCAATCGAGTTGAATGTTTACTACATTCCGACCAATCCCGATATGCCGAGCTCGGAAGTCGAGGCGATGTACATCGATACGCTGCGCAGCATTAAGAGGCTCGTCTCGATTCCAATCGCGATGAAGCTCAGTCCGTACTTCAGCTCGACCTCCTATATTGCTCGGCGGCTTGCCCAGGCGGGCGCGAGCGCGCTGGTTCTGTTCAATCGTTTCTATCAACCGGATCTGGATCTGGAGCGTCTCGAAGTAGCGCCGCGCCTGGTGCTCAGCGAGTCGGATGAATTGCGATTGCCGCTGCGGTGGGTCGCGATTTTGTACGGGCGGCTTCCGATAGACTTTGCGATAACGAGCGGCGTGCATACTTATCAAGATGCGCTGAAAGCGATGATGGCCGGGGCGAAGATAGCGATGATGGCCTCGGAGCTTCTCAAGAACGGCCTCGGCCGCATCGAAGAGATTCTCGCTGAAATGACACGTTGGATGGAGGAGCACGAATACGACTCGGTGAAGCAGATGATCGGCAGCCTGAGCCAGAAGCATGTTGCTGAACCGGCTGCTTTTGAACGCGCGAATTACATGAGAACCCTCGGGTCTTACAGGACCGCTGTATGAGGACGACTCTGAGACGGATCATATATGGCGGGCATAGAGGTTGCTTCTCTCATCTTTGAGGCCTGGGCGGAAGCCTGATGCATAGAAAGCAGACATAGCTCAATAGCAAAGGGCCGGATTTTGAAGGCAAGAGAGGAGACAGACCATGTTGAATTCCATTAGGCTAGGTCGCGTCTTCGGCATCGACATTCGGCTTCACTATAGCTGGCTGCTGATCGCCTTTTTGATCGTCTTTTCGTTGCGAGCACAGTTCCAGGAGATGAGCTCGGAATGGGGTGTTGGCACGGTCTGGCTTTCGGCGCTTTTAACCGGAGCCTTGTTCTTTGCGGCGGTCGTGGCTCACGAGCTCGCCCATTCTCTTGTCGCCAAATCGAAAGGCATCGGAGTCAAATCGATCACTCTCTTTGCGCTCGGCGGAGTCGCCCAGATCGAGAAGGACGCGCCCGACGCCAAAACCGAGTTTTGGATCGCCATTGTGGGTCCTCTGACCAGTCTATTGATCGGGTTTCTCTTTCTGGCGGCGACCGTTGCAACCGGATCGTCGCCTGGCGAGCCTCCGAAATCTCCGCTTTCCGCGATACTGATCTGGTTAGGCTATATAAACATCGCGCTTGGCGTCTTCAATCTGATCCCTGGTTTTCCGATGGATGGCGGACGCGTGTTGCGGGCGATCATCTGGTGGGCTACGGGAAGCGGCAAACGCGCCACCCACGTAGCTGCAAGGGTGGGCCAGTTCTTCGCCGTAGCTTTTATTGTATTTGGCATATACCGCTTCTTCTCCGGAGGCGGCGTCGGAGCGCTCTGGATGTCATTCATAGGCTGGTTCCTGCTCGATGCCGCCGGCGCTAGCGACAGGCAGTCGCATATTGCGGAGCATCTGCGCGGGTTGCGGGTGGCTGATGTGATGATGCGCGACGTTCCTACGATCGACAGCCGCACCAACCTCCAGGCCTTCACTGAGGATTTCCTCTTTCGAACCGGACGTCGATGTTTCGTCGTTGTCGATAACGGCGTTATCGAAGGCCTGATAACTCCTAACGAGGTCAAACACATCAGGGAGGCGCAGAGGCCTTTCACACTTGTAGGCGACGTAATGCTCACGTTCGACAAGCTGCGTACAATCGCGCCGGAATCGCCGGTCATCGACGCGCTCGAAGTCATGACCCGCGATGATCTGAATCAACTTCCCGTGATCTCGCGCGGAGCTTTGCAGGGTTTCATCTCCCGGGCCGATCTGCTCGGCCTTCTGCGCAATCGGACCGAACTCAGTGCGTGATCCCGTCGCACAGCGGGTAATAGACGTTCCGCGCGTTTCCCATCTTTATCCTCACGGAGTCCGCGGCTTCGAGGGTCTTTCGCAAACCGAGGCGGCAAGACGGCTCAAGCAAGAGGGATATAACGAGCTTCCAGCCGCGAAGCGCCGTGGAATTTTCGCCATCGCGCATGAACTCGTGCGCGAGCCTATGTTTCTTCTGCTCGTTGCCTGCGGTTCTATTTACTACACGCTTGGCGACGCGCAGGAGGCGTTGATGCTCCTCGGCTTCGTGCTCCTGATGCTGGGAATCACGCTTTATCAAGAACAGAAGACCGAGAAGACGCTCGAAGCCCTTCGTGATCTGTCCAGTCCCCGCGCGCTCGTGATTCGCGACGGCCGTCAGATTCGCATCGCCGGCCGCGAAGTCGCGCGAGGAGACATTCTGGTGTTGGCCGAGGGAGATCGGGTTCCGGCGGACGCCGTCATCCTGGAATGCACAAGTCTGCTGGCCGATGAATCCGTCCTCACCGGCGAATCTGTTCCGGTTCGAAAAACTGAACGCAAAGCCGATGTTGAGGCCGCGACTCCGGGAGGCGATGATCTGCCGTTCGTCTATTCGGGCACGTTGATCGTGCAGGGAAGCGCTTATGCCGAGGCCTGCTCGACCGGTCCGCGAACCGAGATTGGAAAGATCGGAAGAGCGCTGCAGTTGCTCACGGTTGAAGCGACGCCGCTTCAAGCGGAGACCTCGCGGCTGGTGCGCAATGTGGCGATAGTCGCAGCCGCTCTTTGCGCCTTCACCGCTATCGGCTACGGTTTTATTCGCGGCGGATGGGTGAACGGAATCCTCGCCGCTCTGACCCTTGCGATGGCGATTCTTCCTAACGAATTTCCCGTTGTCGTTTCGATCTTCATGGTTCTCGGCGCCTGGCGCATCTCCCGAAAGCGAGTTCTTACGCGCCGTGTCTCCGCCATCGAAACCCTGGGCTCGGCCACCGTCTTGTGCGTCGACAAAACCGGTACGCTGACGCTGAACGAGATGTCGGTCGCTCGGTTGTTCGCCGACGGGCGATGGTGGGAGCTCAACAGCAAGGATGACGGAGCCGCGCCTGAGGCGTTCCATAGCTTGATAGAGTTCGGAATCCTCGCAAGCCGGCGCGATCCGTTCGACCCGATGGAAAAGGCGCTAAAGCGGCTCAGTCACCGCGTCGAAACCGAGCACATCCACGACGATTGGGAACTCGTTCGCGAGTATCCCCTGTCGCAGGTTCTGCTCGCCCTGTCGCGCGTATGGAAATCGCGCGGACGCGATGACTACGTCATAGCCGCCAAAGGGGCTCCTGAAGCCATTGCCGATCTGTGCCACTTCAATGAGGCGCAGCTCCAGGAGATGACTGAGGCGGTGACGGCGATGTCGAACGAGGGGCTTCGCGTAATCGGCGCCGCCCGGTCTCTATTCAAAGAGAGCGATCTTCCTCCACAGCAGCATGATTTCAAGTTTGATTTTCTCGGTCTGATTGGACTTGCCGACCCGGTGCGTCCCACTGTCAGGGAATCGATAGAAGAGTGTTATCAGGCGGGCGTCAGGGTCGTGATGATCACCGGCGACTATCCGGGAACGGCGCGCAGCATCGCGCGTCAAATTGGACTCGTTCCGAATGATCAGGTGATAACCGGCGCGGAGCTCGATCAGATGGAGGACGATGGGCTGCGTGAGAGAATCCGTTCGGTGAACATATTCGCGCGAGTGGTTCCGGAGCAGAAGCTGCGGCTTGTCAGGGCGCTTAAGGCAAACGGAGAGATCGTTGCGATGACCGGCGACGGAGTTAATGACGCGCCCGCGCTAAAGGCCGCGCATATCGGGATCGCGATGGGCGAGCGAGGAACTGACGTCGCTCGCGAAGCCGCGTCACTCGTGCTGCTTGACGATGATTTCTCTTCGATAGTGTCCGCGGTCAGGCTGGGCCGTAGAATATTCGACAATCTCAAGAAGGCGATGGCTTACATTTTGGCGATTCACGTTCCAATCGCGGGAATGACTCTCATACCGGTCTTCTTGAACTGGCCGCTCGTGCTTATGCCGGTTCATATCGCATTTCTGCATATGATCATCGATCCCGCCTGCTCGATCGTCTTTGAAGCGGAACCCGCCGAGAAACGCCTTATGTTGGTCCCGCCGCGTGATCCGGGCGAGCGCTTATTCGGAAAGCGCTTGCTGGTAGTCAGCTTGCTTCAGGGATCGGGCGTGTTGGTGGTCCTGGCCCTAATCTATGGAGTGACGTTGAGGTGGATTGGCGATGAGAGCGAAGCTCGCGCGCTTGCGTTCACGACGCTTATCATCGCCAATCTCGGCTTGATACTGACCAACAGATCGTGGTCGCGCACTATGGCGGACACACTGGGTTCGCCAAATCGCGCGCTGTGGTTGGTTGTCGGCGGTGCGATCGTGTTCCTGGCGCTCGCGCTTTACGTTTCCCCTCTGCGCCGGATGTTTCGCTTTGGCGCGCTGAGTCCGCTGGAAATCGGCATTGCACTGGCGGCCGCGGCGATTAGCAATTCATGGTTTGAAGCGTTCAAGAAGCTGACGACCCATCGCTTCCAGCGGTCTGACCATTAGCTCTTACTATGGAAAGACGCAGCGGCACTGAGCGAAATCAAACGTGCCGCCCGCCACCTGGCATTTGCGGACGGCTGTCGGCGTGGGATCACAAGGAAACAAGGGATCGTCGTCGCCGGCCGCGCTCTTTGGCGAAGCGAATGCGGCGGGTAACGACAGTAGGAACGAAACTGCGACTGCAAGCAACAGAACTTTGGTGCGTGTCATTGGCTGTCTCCTTTCATCTTGTAAAACAGACGTCCATGCTATGCGAGCCTTTCTCTGTGATCAAGCCGGGCCTTGTATGTGTGCATACCTTCCAGATGTGATCTATGTGGATTTGAGAGGCTTTGAGAAGCGGCCTATTTCGAGTAGATTCTTGATTGCCATTACCTTGGATCAAGGTTCTACCGTGGACGGAACATTCCTCGTCGGAATGGCGTCTAACGGAAGGCCGAACGTTAGAAGGCCTGTGGTGATTTGGTTTGTGATCGCCGTGCGATGGACGCTTCAGGCGAATTCGCGCGAGACTTTGGAGACACATAGATGCAGGTCGATTCAACCGAACCAACACGCTGGTATAACTCCACGCCTCTAGTCATTTTATTATCTCTGCTGATTCCGCCAGTTGGGCTAATGCTGCTGTGGGCGAGCCCACACTTCGAAACCCAGCGTAAGATCCTGGGCTCGATGCTTATTGCGGCGCTCATGGGAGCATACGTATTCATTGTCGTCCCGGGGCCAATCAGGTCATTTTTAGGAGTACGAGGCTCCAGCACGGAAGCTCACTACGACGAGGTCGAACGCCATCGCGCTTCGCAGCGAGCATCCGAACCGGCGGCCGCAAGCGCGGAGAATGCGCCTTCGTCAGCCGGCGAGCCGGCGGTCGGTTCGAGTGCGACACCGGCCGCGGCAAAGTCCGAAGCCGACGCAAAACCAGCCAAATTGATTCGTAACTACTGGACCGATTTTCGAGGCCCGAAGCGCGATGGTCGATACGACGAGATGCCGGTTCTGACGCAATGGCCTTCGGCAGGCTTATCCCCGGTTTGGCGGCAGCCCATTGGCGGAGGCTATTCCTCGTTCACGATAGCGGAAGGGCGCGCCTACACAATCGAGCAACGTCGGCGTCAGGAGTTGGTTGCGGCTTATGATCTTGAAACCGGCAGAGAGTTATGGGTGCACCCCTGGGACGCCGAATTCACCGACGAGATGGGCGACGGACCTCGTGCGACTCCGACATGGAATGAAGGCCGCCTTTATGCGCTCGGCGGAACCGGGATTTTGCATTGCATTGAAGCGAAGAGCGGAAAACTGATCTGGTCCAGAGACGTGTTGAAGGAAAACGGCGGCTCGAATCTTCAATGGGGCACGGCAGCTTCGCCTCTAGTCGTAGACGATAAGGTAATCGTCACGCCCGGAGGCTCGGGCAAATCGATTGTAGCTTACAACAAGCTGACCGGAGTACCGGTGTGGCAGTCGCTCAGTGACCGTTCATCGTATACCTCGCCGATGCTGGCGACGCTCGCCGGGAAGCGACAGGTGATCGTAGTGACCGCTACGCGAGTCGTCGGTCTGGACGTGGACAGCGGATCTTTGTTGTGGGGGATTCTCTGGGACACTCAGATGGGGATCAATATCTCTCAGCCGATCATTGTGAACGAGAACCGCTTCTTTATCTCGGCGGGCTATGGGAAAGGAGCCGCGCTTGTGGAGATCACATCGACCGGGAGCGGCTACGCGGCGAGGAGCGTCTGGCAAAACAACTCGATGAAGAACAAGTTCAACAGCTCGGTTCTTCACGAAGGATACGTCTATGGACTGGACGAAGGCATTCTCACCTGCGTGAACGTCGAAACGGGCGAGCGAAAATGGAAGGGCGGCCGCTACGGATACGGCCAGGTGCTGCTCGCGAGCGGCCGGCTGATTGTCATGAGCGACAACGGAGATCTGGCGCTTGTTAAAGCCTCACCGGACCAGTATTCGGAGATATCCAGATTCGCCGCGCTCGAGGGAAAGTGCTGGAACTATCCCGCGATAGCGAATGGGCTCCTGCTGGTTCGCAACCAGACGCAGATGGCGTGCTACAACATCGCCGCGCGTTGACGCGCTCGATATCGGAAAGGGGCGCGTGCTTCGCGGTTGCCCCTTTCTGCCTTAATGGTCCTCGATTTTGCCTGAGCGCTAAAACAACAGCTTCAGTCCAAATTGGATATGTCGCGGACTCTGCGCCGAGAGAATTTTGCCGAACGTCGGTGATCCAACGAAGTTGTCCGGTAAATCAAAATTCGGATGGTTGAAAAGGTTGAACGCCTCAGCCCTGAACTGAATGTTGAACCGCTCTTTAACCGTCGTGTTCTTCACCAGCGACGCATTGACGTTGTAGAACCCCGGTCCATCCAGGATGTTCCTGCCGGCGTTTCCAAACGAGCCGAAAGCCGGAATAGCAAACGCGGCTGTGTTGAACCATTGATCGGGCCCGCGATGAGAAACGCTCGCGGAGCCGACGACATTTGGCCGGTCATTGGCTCCAAAACCGAGACTTGATCTGCCGGTGTTGCTGTTGTCGATGTCCGGCAGCAGCGCAATGGTAAACGGCCTGCCGCTTTGCAGAGTGACGATGCCGTAGGTCTGCCAGCCGGAAAGCAGCGAGCTTAGCAGGCCTCGCTCTCCGATAAGCGTGTGGCCCTTGCCGATCGGAATATCGTAGGAGTAACTGAACGACAGCCGATGCCTCACATCAAAATTCGAGCGCCCGCGCTCGGCGGCGGGATTCAAGCTATCCTGCGGAAAATTCGGATCGCCTGCGCTGGAAAAGAAATTCGATGCATCGTCGATCGATTTTGACCACGTGTACGAGGACAGGAACGAGAGCCCATGATCGAGCCGCTGCTGGAAAGTTGCCTGCAAGCTGTTGTAGGACGAACTCGCGCGCGATTCGATCTCGGTTATGTCGGCAAACTGCAGCACCGGGCGCGGATTGAAAGGGGCCGGACTCGGCGCGGGTTGATTGATGTCCCGCGACGCGATCAGCTTCGTGCCTTTTGAACCCACATATGAGACTTCCAGAATGCGATTCCTGCCGAGCTGTTGCTGAATGCCGAGGCTCCATTGCTGCACATACGGAGTCCGGAGATCGCGCTGGAATGCCAACGCCGAGCTTGGAACCGGAATCGGGAAGAAACTCGGAAACGGATCGCTCAACGTCAACGGCGGAAGCCCTTGAACGGGGAAGAAGATCTTAAGGTCGAAGAACGGCGCGTTGAAGTACAATCCTTCGCTGGTCGCCAGCGCCGATTGATCATAATAAATTCCATAACCCGCCCGCAGAACCGTCGAGTCTCTTATAGTCCAGGCCAGCCCCACTCGCGGAGCCCAGTTGTTCAAGTCCGAATCGTATCCGCTCCTGGGAACGCCGTTGGAGCCGACGCGAACCAGCGACTGCGTAGTGGCGTCATAGATGTTCGCGCGGTCTTCAGCATCGACTCCTGGTGTGTTGTATTCGTACCGGACCCCAAACGACAGTGTTAGATTGTGCGCGATTCTATAGTCGTCGTGACCATAAAAATTGTAGCTCTTCGTTCGAAGATGCTGAGGGTTGTCGAGCCTTGCGCCGCCGGTCAATGCGGGGAGTCCAAGCAACAAATCCGCGAGCGCGTTGCCTGTATACGCCCGCGAAGAAAACGTAAGAAAGCCTCGCGACTCCACATCGCGAAATGCATTCTGCTGCACCGCCCGGAAATCAAAGCCGAATTTGACCAGATGCCGGCCTCTTGCGTAGCTCGCGTGATCGAGCACTTGATAGGTATTCGTAACACTGTGCTGCGGATTGTTGATCTCGTCGCCGAGCGGTGAAAACCCGTCGATCGTCGTGAAGCTCAGCCCGAAGTCTCGCGGGTTGGTCGACAACTCCGGCAGCCCGACTTTGTTATTAAGGCTGGTTCCCAGATTTTCCTGAAACACGCCGGCGGCCACGCGATTGAAAGCCAACCGCGCATCGTTGACCAGATGCGGCGAAAAAATATGGGTCTCGCTGATCATCGCATTCTGAGCACGCCTCGGTATATCGGTTCCAAAGCCGGGAACGGACGAGAACCCGGCGCTCGAGAACGGCTCAAACAGGCTTCGATCCGTGAAGCTGTATCTGAATGCCAGCGTCGAAGCGCTTCCCATCATATGGTCGACCCGCACGTCGAAATCGTCATTGCGGTCGCGAAGCGCAGGCGACGACACGAAATTGCGCAGCGGGGTCGATCGGTTCGGAGCCGGATAGAGCGCCGCGATAGCACGGCCAATGGGGTTTTGAAACTGATCAGGTATGACGCCGCCGGGAAACGGTTGTTGGGTGAAGGGATTGATCGGAGCCGGGAACAAGCTATGCGAAAAGTCTCCGCGCCTCTCCTCAAGCGTAGGCACGTTGGTCACGCGAGTTATTCCTTCACGCACTCGCGTCCCCTCATAGTCCGCGAAGAAAAACGTTCGATTCCTGGCGATGGGACCGCCCATCGAGAACCCGAACTGATTGCGCTGGTATCTTGGCGCGGACTCGTCGGCAGGCGCGAAGAAATTCCGCGCATCCAACGCGGCATTTCGGAAGAACTCATATGCGGTTCCATGAAATGAGTTCGATCCCGACTTGAGCACCGTATTAACCTGGGCTCCCGCGTTTCGGCCGAACGACGCGTCGTACGTGCTGGTCAGCATCTCGAATTCTCGCACGGCGTCGACCGGCGGTTTGACCGCGATGGTGTTCAGTTTCGGATCGACGTTGTAGACGCCATCGAGGAGGAAGTTGTTCGAATCTTCTCTTGCGCCGTTGACATTGAAGGCGAAATCGCCGCGAACCGATCCGGCGGAGCCCGGCGCAGCCGGCACGGCTCCTGTTACCAGAAGGCTGAGATCCAGGAAGTTGCGGCCGTCGAGTGGGAGCCCTACGATCTCGCGATTCGCGATGACATTGCCGATCGCAGGCGTATCTTTCTTCAGTTGCGCGCGAGGAGCGATCACGGTCACTTCTTCGGTGATGGCTCCGACTTCGAGAGCGACATTGACGCGAATTTCCTGATTGACGTGAACCGTGAGTAGTTGAATGAATTTTTTATGCCCGGTGCTTTCAGCTTCTAATCGATAAATACCGGGAGGCAGCGATGGCACCGCGAACTCGCCTTCTCGGCCGCTCGTAGTTTCGCGAATCTCTCCCGTCTCCTGATCGATCAATCTGATCTTCGCTCCCGAAAGCACGGCCTTTGCGGAATCGGTCACGGCGCCCCTAACGGACGCGCGATGTGTCTGCGCGGCTGTCGCCGGAAGGGGACTTACGACCGAAGAAATCAATATGAGAGCGGCGGTGATAACGCGCGGCCTGAAGAAATCAGGACGAGAAGGGGCTAAGTGAGCGACGGATAGAGAACGACGGATTAGATTCACGGTTTATCAAGTCTCCTGGGTGGATTCCACTGCCGAACGCCAAAATATCCGGACAAGTTTCTCATTGGAATGGACTGTTCTGTCAACGAGATTGTTGCGATAGGGTTCGTAGTCGTCGCCGTCAAAGACTACTCGATTTACGCGTGAGACGTGACAGTACAGCAGTTTTGCTTGTGCTAACAACGATCCCGAAAGCGTTATATTTGAGCGCGCTAAGTTCGAGCCAACGAACAAGATCAAAAAAATCTCAGGACGCGAAGGTTGGGTTAACGCCGCCGATTTTTAAAATTCGCCTCCATACTTTTCACACATCATTCGCGGCCGGCCTTTGAATCACGGGCGAAGAGATCAGCGCAGGCGGGCGAAATTCTTGACACTTTTTTGAGCGCCATGCTAGGTTTCGTCCCTTGAACTGCGGACAAGATTCTCGATAGGAGACGACACTTTGGTCACGGCGGTGGTGCTTGCTGCGGAGGGCACGGGCAACATAATCAACCCGGACGGCTCGCTCGTTGTTATCTTATTTCTTTTCCTCTTTTTTGTATTCTTCCTCAATCGAATTTTTTTCAAACCGATCGGTCGTATTCTCGACGAACGTGAGCGATTAACCGAGGGAGCCAGGGTCGAAGCCCGAGCCGCGGTCGGACAGTTCAAACGCAAGCTGGCCGACTATGAGGAGCGGATTCGCCTCGCACGAGGCGAGTCTTATCGCTTTCTCGAACAACATAGGGCAGAAGCCTTGGCCCGCAGGGGTCAACGCGTCGAAGAAGCACGACAGGCCGCCGCATCAAGCATCGAACAAGCAAAAGGGGATATCGCGCGACAAACCGAGCAGGCTCGCGCCTCGCTTGCCGCCGAAGCAAGCCAGATCGCCGGCAGCATTGCGCAAACCGTCCTCGGCCGCGCGGTAAGCGGGGGAGGAGATTGATGCCCGGGCTGCCAGACCTGTTATCGGCGATCATCCATTCACAGTCATGCTGCCTCGCCCTTTTCGAGGGCAGTCTGTTGTCGAACCCTGATGTTTGGAGAGTCGCTAATCTATTAGTATTCGTCGCTATTCTTGTTTACATCCTGCGGAACAAGATCGGTATTGGGAAAGTATTCGATCAACGCGGCCAGTCTATTGTTAAGGATTTAGAAGAAGCTAGACGCGAAAAGCAGGAAGCTCAACAAAGGCTCGATGAAGTTCTGGATCGGCTGAAGAAGCTCGATCAGGAAGTAGCGGAAATCAAGGCGCAAGCCGAGCTTGAAGCGCAAAAGGAAGACGAACGGCTGAGACTGGCTGCCGAAGCCGACGCGGACAAGATCCAGCAGACCGCTCGCCGCGAGATCGAAGGCGCTATGAAGGCTGCCAGAGCCGAGTTGCGGGCGTTCGTTTCGGAGAACGCGGTTACGATGGCGGAAGGCTTGATCAGGCGCGAGATGCGGCCGGAGGACAGCTCGCGGATTCTGAGCGAATACGCGCGCGAGCTAGCGGGCAAAGCTGACGGAGGTCACGGATGAGCATCATTGCCGTAGCGCGCCGCTATGCCGAGGCGCTTGCCGACGTCGCAATCAACGCTAAAAAGGCCGAGGAAACGGATCGGGAGCTCCTTATCCTTTCAGAGTTGTTCGCGCGAAACCGGGAACTGCGAACGATGTATTCCAGCCCGATCGTGAAGCGAAAGGACAAAGAGGCCGTCCTCGAGTTGCTCATCGCACGTTTGAAGCCCGGCGCGATCACCGCCAATCTCTTGAGAACTCTTTTGCAGCACCACAGGCTACACAATCTGGACGTCATTTATCGGGAGTTCCGGCGTGAGATGGACCGGCGTCAGGGAATCGTGCAGGCGGAAGTTACCACGGCCAGCCCCCTCGATAACTCTCAACAGAATATGCTTGTCGCTGAGCTTCAGTCGATTACCGGCAAGAAAATCAATATTGAATATAAAGTGGACGGCTCGCTTATTGGCGGAGCCGTCACCCGGCTTGGCTCCGTGGTTTATGACGGTTCAATCAAGACGAAGCTGAAGGCCATACAACAGCAGCTAAAGACCGCGGAGTAGCGGAGTTCCGCCGCAACCATAATTCGGGCGATCGGTCGGTCTACAGGGCGAATTCCTGACCGAAGGGCGATAGAGTTTGAAATCCGTTACGGAATTTATATTGGACTTGGCGGTGCTTCGGGCGTACACGGGGGAATAATATGGAAGGAATCAGAGCGGACGAGATTAGCAAGATAATACGGCAGAGGCTTGAAGGTTACGACACGAGCCTCGAGGTGACCGAGGTTGGCAGCGTTATTCAGGTGGGCGACGGAATCGCGGAAGTATTCGGTCTCGACCGCGTCATGGCCGGAGAGCTGTTGGCCCTGCCTCACGACGTCGCGGGCATCGCGCTCAATCTCGAAGAAGACAAAGTCGGCGCCGTGCTCTTCGGCGACTACAACAAGATAAAAGAAGGGGACGAGGTTCGCCGAACGAAGCGGATTATGTCAATTCCGGTCGGAGAGGAGATGATCGGCCGCGTAGTCGATCCGCTCGCAAGACCGATTGATGGACAGGGCCCGATTGATACCGGCGGAAAATTCAACCCGCTCGAGAAACTCGCGCCGGGCGTCATCGATCGCCAGCCGGTGCGAGAGCCTATGCTGACCGGGCTGAAGGCAATCGACTCGATGGTTCCCATTGGCCGCGGCCAGCGCGAGCTCATAATCGGCGACCGCCAGACCGGCAAAACCGCGATTGCCGTAGACACGATCATCAACTCGAAAGGCAAGGATCTGATCTGCATCTACATCGCGATCGGCCAGAAGGAATCCACTGTCGCGCAGGTTCGCAAAACCCTCGAAGATAACGACGCGATGTCGTATACGATCATCGTCGATGCGTCCGCGTCGGCTCCGGCGGCGATGCAGTACATTGCTCCGTATGCTGGCTGCGCAATGGGAGAGTACTTCCGCGACCGCGGTCAGCACGCCCTCTGCATATATGACGATCTTTCCAAGCACGCGTGGGCATACCGCGCGATATCGCTGCTGTTGAGACGGCCGCCCGGTCGAGAAGCTTATCCGGGAGACGTCTTCTATCTCCACTCACGGCTGTTGGAGCGCGCCGCAAAGCTCTCCGATCAGCGGGGCGGCGGCAGCCTCACCGCGTTGCCGGTGATCGAAACCCAGGCGGGCGACCTTTCGGCTTATATTCCGACCAACGTCATTTCGATAACCGATGGGCAGATTTTTCTCGAATCTGATCTGTTCAATTCTGGAGTTCGGCCCGCGATCAACGTCGGGAACTCGGTCAGCCGCGTCGGGGGCTCGGCCCAGATCAGGGCGATGAGACAGGTGGCGGGCACTTTGAGGCTTGATCTCGCTCAATTCCGAGACCTGGCTGCATTCGCTCAGTTCGGCTCCGAAGAAGATCTGGACAAGGCAACGCAAGCGCAGCTCAAGCGAGGACGTCGATTGGTTGAAGTGCTCAAGCAGCCTCAGTACTCGCCGATGGCCGTTGAAGAACAGGTTCTGATCATTTGGGCCGGAACGAACGGCCAGCTCGACGACCTGGAGGTCGAACAGGTGCGCGCGTTCGAGCAGGGTCTTATCGAGTTCTGCCGGAACACTCGCGGTTCGCTTTTGCAAAACATCGCGGAGAAAAAGATCCTCACGGATGAGCTCAAGGAAGAGATGAAAACCGCGGTAACCGAGTTCAAAGGACGCTTTGCCTCAGGAGCCGGGAGGAAAGCTGCCGCCAGCTTATAAACGGATATGGCAAACCTCCAGGACATAAGGCGGCGGATCAGATCCGTCCGCAATATGCAGCAGATCACCAAGGCGATGAAGATGGTTGCCGCGGCGTATCTCAAGCGTTCGCAGGATCGCGTAATTGCCGCGCGGCCTTATGCGCAGGCAATGATGAGAGTGTTGAGCCGGCTGGCCGCGCGGGCGGGCGACTACCATCATCCGTTGCTGGATCCGCGAGGCGACCAGCATTACCTGCTGATACTTATTACTGGAGACAAGGGGCTCTGCGGAGCCTTTAACACCAATCTGATAAAAGCTGCCCAGAAATTCATTCGTGATAATTCCGGCAAACGGTTGGAGCTGGTCACAATCGGGCGAAAGGGCCGCGATTTCTTCAGGCGCCGCGGCATCCCCATTCTCAAGGAATATACCGATGTCGGGACCCGTGGAGTGAGCTACGGCAGGGCCGCGCAAATCGCGCGAGAGGTGATGGACATCTACACGCAAGATGAATCAACCATAGACAGGGTTTTCATCGTCTATAGCGAGTTCAAATCGGTGCTATCGCAAAAGGCAGTCGTCAAGCGGCTTCTTCCGGTGGGCGCTGAAGAGCTTGCCGCGGGGCCGGCCTCGGGCGCGCCCGAGCCGGAGGTATTGGTCGACTATCTGTATGAGCAGCCGCCCGGCGAGATATTCGGCAGGCTGCTTCCTCGTTACGTGGACACTCAGGTGTTCAGCGCCTTGCTTGAATCGGTAGCCAGCGAGCAGGGTTCGCGCATGACCGCTATGGACTCGGCGTCAAAGAATGCCGGCGAAGTAATAAACGATCTGACGCTCAACATGAATCGCGTGCGCCAGGCGTCCATCACTCGCGAGATAATCGAAGTCGTTTCAGGCGCTCAGGCGCTTGATTGAGGCAGCAATGTAATACATCGCGTCCACCGCGTTGAAACAAGGGGCTCCACATTAGGCTGCGAGCCCGGTCCACGCACTCCCCTGCTTTTCATAATCATTAGTCATGAGATCGGTTCAAGAGATTAATGGCGGCATAGCTTCAAGGCGCCGCCCTTTTGCGCCGCGTTGACGGTATGTGATGACCGCAAGTTCAACGCAAAACACGCTGTCGACCCGAATACTGAAGTACTGGCTTCCCGTGATGGCGATGCTTGGCGCGATGTACTATTTCTCGACCGATGTTTTTTCCGGTGAAAACACGCGGAGCATCGTCGATATAGTGCTGACGCACCTTATTCGGCAACCCAGCTCGCGATTGATTGCGAGAGCAAACTACTTCGTACGTAAATCGGCTCACTTCACGGAATATGCGGTCCTGGCCGGGCTGCTCTTTCGCGCGTTCCGCGCGGACAGCGAGTTTCGATGGCGGGCGCGCTGGTTCGTCTATTCAATCGCGATCGTTGTGTCGTGGTCGTTGCTTGATGAGTTCCACCAGACCTTCACTCGCAAGCGCGGCGGCTCGATTTACGATTCAATGCTGGATATCTCGGGAGGGCTATTCGCTCTGCTTATCGTGTGGCTGCTTTCGTCGAGAAAGGGAAAGGTTCGCGAAGCATGAGGTTATTCGAGGCCAACACGCCTCGCTCGCTTTGATTTAGATACCCCCCGAAGGGCTCTCTCCTTCCGATCGGAAGTGCGATAGCGTCGCAAATGATCTCGGCCCATAACAGTAGTTGCCAGGAAAGCTTTTCCAACCTAACGACGGAGGCAGGTATGGCCGATCATATTCTGGTCCGTAACCATGAAGGTGGTCCCAGTCGCAAATATCCGCGGTAATCAGCTTCATCTGATAAGTGGGTTGGAAACCTGCGCGACAAGCACGAAGAGCAGGGCAGCCAGAATGCTACTACCCCTTGACCATTTTCAACCGATCACTTCGCCTCGCCGCCAATTGAAGAAACATTCAATGGCGAGTATAAGACTATTACTTTTTAAAGAAGGCGGTGACTGTGTTGATGCGATCAATTGTGATTTCGCTCCTGGCCGGCCTGGCCATATGCCTGATTAGCGGTATTCACTACGCTCAGATTCGCGGTCTCGAAAGCGCCGATCTTCTCAAGATGCGATCGGTAGGCGAGATTCAGTTCTCTCCGGACGGCTCACGAATAGCTTACACCGTTATTAACAACGATGGCCCGGAGCGCCCATATCCCCAGTTGTGGATAATGACTGTCGCGGACGGAAAGTCGACGAGACTCGCGGGCGACGGACAGCCCTCTTCGAATCCTGAATGGTCGCCCGACGGCCAGTGGATCGCTTTCCAGGGCGCTCAAGCGAGCAAGACCGGGTTGATCGTTGCCAGAGCCGACGGCTCCGCTCCGAGGTTCATTTCAGAAGTAAGCGGAACGAATAGTCCGCTCCCCACAATGGGCAAGAGCATTGCCTGGTCGCCTGACGGCAAGCAGATCGCATTTGTCTCGTCGGTTCCAGGGCCCGAGACCGAAGAGGCGACGGGCGATCCGATAGTGATAACGCGCTATCTCTACAAGCCTGACTTCGCCGAGGGGAAGAGCCATTTCAATGACAATCGTCGGCTGCACATCTTTGTAGCCGATCTTGCGGGAGGGCAGGTACGCCGGCTTACGACTGGAGACCACTACGAACATTCGATCGACTGGTCGCCGAACGGCGAAGAAATAGCCTTCATCTCGAATCGCGAGCCGAACGAAGATCAGTTTTTCAACTACGACCTGCTCGCGTTGCGAGTCTCGGATGGAACAATGCGCCGGCTGACTGCGACCGAAAGCGCTGAATACGAGCCGCGTTGGTCGCCGGACGGCAGGACTATCTTGTACCGAGGAACAAAGCGAGGGCTCACCGATCTCGAGACTACGATGGAGGACACGCACGTCTGGTTAATCGACGCCGACGGAACCCATCGACGCGAAATCGGATCCGCGATAGATAATCGGCAGGGTCCGCCCCAATGGTCGCCTGATGGAAAGGCGGTTTATTTCACGGTGCAGGAACGCGGCAGCGTCAGGCTCTACAGGCTTCCGGCCGCGGGCGGCAAGGCGGAGGTCATAGTCAATGACATCGGCGCCGTTGGCGCGTTCTCCGTTTCAAAAAACGGCCTGATCGCTTATGCCTTTTCGACTCCCGGCGATCTGTCTCAACTTTACTTGAAGACCGACTCAGCAGCGGCTCGCAAGCTCACCAATTTGAACGCCGATGTTCTCGGCGGCAAGACGTTAGCCGCGGTCGAGCCGTTCATCTTCACAAGCAACGACAACAAGCTCGAAGTCGAGGCGTTCTTGACAAAGCCGCTTGGCCAGACTTCCGATTCTAAGCACCCGCTGATCGTGGTTATTCACGGCGGGCCGCACGGCCAGCAGGGCCCTGCATTCAATTTCAAGAATCAAGTGTATGCCGCGCGCGGGTGGGCGACCTTGATGGTGAATTACCGCGGCTCGACCGGCTACGGCCAGCAGTTCGCGGACGGGGTCTTCGGCGATCAAAATGGCAATGAGGCTCAGGATGTGCTTTATGGGCTGAGCGCGGCAATGCGCCGATACCTGTGGATCGACCGCGACCGGCTGGGAGTGGAGGGGGTCAGCTACGGCGGACAACTGAGCGCGTGGCTCATTACCCAGACAAGCATCTTCAAAGCCTCAATTCCGATTGCCGCCATTACGAATCTCATCAGCTACAATTACATGACTTATTACAATCAATATGAGCAGATGGAATTCGGAGTGTTTCCGCACCAGGGGAATATGATGGACGTGTTGTGGGAGCGATCGGCGCTGAAACACGTCGCAAAGGCAAGGACGCCCACGATGCTCATGCATGGCGAGAACGACAGCGATGTTCCAATAGCGGAAGCCGAGCAATTCTACATTGCTTTGAAGGACGTCGGTGTCGAGACGATAATGGTGCGTTATCCGCGTGAGGGCCACGGACTTCGCGAGCCCAAGCACGTGGTTGATAGTACTAATCGATGCATAAACTGGTACGTGAAGCACTTTCCATCGGGCAATTCGAATGGAAACGCGCGGTAGACGCAATGGGATTTGAGAACAAGAAAACGCTGTTACACCGAAAACCAAAGAACGCCGATGATTGAGCGGCTTCTGAATAAATGGGCGGCCCGAAGCTGGTCCAATATCCCGGTGCCGGCAGTGAGTAGGGAGGTAAGGGGCCTTACCCCCGCCGCACTCTTGCTCTTTAGCATATTCGAGCAAAATAAGAACACCAGGCTACTTCGTTCTTCACCTCTGAACTACAGAGTCGACCGGTCGCTGTCCGACTGACTCACGAAAACTGAGCCGGGGCACGCTGACTGAATAATTCTTTATCCGCGAGAGGAGCCCGTTATTTCGCGATGATCGCAAGGCAGTGTAACCACTCTCTAAATAATACGTTAATTGTCCGGCCTCTTATTGCTAATCGAAATACGTTGATCTAGAGTACGCACAAACGGGATGTCAAAAGAGTTTCATATCTTTGAAGGCACTCTTGATTTACACTCGGTCAACACCATATTCCAGAGGGTATCCAAGTTGTGAGTTACTTTAATTGCGGTCACTTCATCATCCGGGGCGGCTTTGCCTTAAAAGTACCCTCTTGCCCATAAAATCAGGAGGTTGCCTAAAAAGTCCGTCCGAAGTAATGCGCAGTATATTCCCTTGTCGCATGCCTAATGAAAATTCGTACCTTATCGCGGGTTAGCGGTAGCGGGTAAGGCTCATTGTCCTCTATAAGCCGTCCGAACATCTCGACGCACCACTTCAAGAAACTAATGTCCGCATTATAACTTCCCGGACGTTTGCCTTGAAATCGTCTCTCTATCTGGTCTAACTGCCTCTGAGCGTCCTGCATGAGAACCTCCCATCCTAATTCATCGGGAACCGTCTTAGACAGTGACGTGCAAGTATCAGTGCAAACTCTCTGAGACTTTTCAGTTGACATCTGAGGTCTAACTCCGTAGAATGGACGCGATGGACAACGATGCTGATTACAACCGATTAGCGGAACGCCTGCGAAAGGAAATTCGTGAATTACTTCAAAAGCGCTCGGCTCTTGATGAGCGCATCACGCTTTTAAGGGACATGCTGGACAACGCCGTCAAACTAGGTGCGGATGGCGCTTCGGACGATGTGACAGGCGAAATACCAAGCGGTATATCGGCAGCCTGCGAGGCGATACTGAAATACGCCGATTCACCGAAGACGGCGGTTGATGTTCGGGATGCATTACAGAAAGTGAACTTTAATGGAATACACGAATATAAGAACGTACTAGCGACGATTCATACCACCTTAAGGCGCATGGAAAAAAGGGGATTTATAAACCCCTCCAAAGACAAGGGCGGCAAAACCGGATACGTTTGGAACGAATCGAAACATGGTAGATAAAATTCAAAACGCAAAAGCCAGCTTACCCCGATTGATAGTCGGGACAAGCTGGCTTTCCGAGAATGGCGGGTTGGCAGAGCGGCCTATTGCTCCGGTCTTAAAAACCGGCGACGGTGCTAGCACACCGTTCATCCGTTCGAATCGGATACCCGCCAAACATTCAACTGCCCCACGGATAGCGCTAACTACTCGCGGGGCATATCCCACGGCCAAAGCCGAAGGACAGGGTTGGTACCCACTGTCATTTTGGTTCTTGGCCGAACGAAAGGCAAGAACAAAATGGATGATAGGCAACAAAGAGGACTTGAGATTGCCGCATTGCTTCCGATCAAACGCAGCGGCGAAATGTACATCGTTCCCTCGCAACGCGGAAAGGGAAAGTATCAGGTTGACGCGAATCCGCAGACACCGCATTGCAACTGTCCAGACTTCGAGCTTCGGCAATCGAAATGCAAGCACATCTTTGCGGTTGAGTTCACTGTACGGCGCGAAACGATGACGATTGGCAACGCCGTAATCACAAGCGAAACGGAAACTGTTCGAGTTACCTACTCGCAGGATTGGACTAGCTATAACGCGGCTCAGACCAAAGAGAAGGCATACTTTCAGCGGCTCTTGCACGGCCTCTGCGCGGGTATTAGCGATCCAGAGCAAACGCGCGGACGACCTAGATTGTCTTATGCCGATATGATTTTCAGCGCTGCGTTTAAGGTCTACTCTACTGTCTCTGGAAGACGCTTTATGACCGATCTGAAAGAGGCATACGAGGGTGGCTATCTGACAAGACTTCCGCATTACAATTCGATCTTTAAGTATCTTGAGAGTGCCGACCTCACGCCGATACTTAAGAGCCTGATCATCCAAAGCGCTCTTCCGATGAAGGCCCTTGAGAGCGACTTCGCTATAGACTCGTCGGGTTTCTCTACCTGTCAATTCGTTCGATGGTTTGACGCAAAATACGGCAGGGAGATGGACGTACACGACTGGATCAAGGTGCATCTTATGTGCGGCGTTAGAACGAATGTAGTCACGAGCGTTGAAATCAGTGGAAGACACGCCAACGATGTACCTTTCCTGCCTGAACTTGTTAAAACCACTGCCGGACATTTCGCTATCAACGAGGTGTCCGCCGACAAAGCGTATTCCACCTTTGATGCGCACGAAGCAATCGCGGACGCGGGCGCTACGCCCTACATAGCCTTTAAGAAATCGGCTACCGGTGCGGTCGGCGGGATCTTCCGGAAGATGTTTCATCTTTACTGTATGAATCGCGAGGAATTCTTGACGCATTATCACAAGCGTTCTAATGCGGAAACGACGTTCAGTATGATCAAGGCTAAGTTCGGTGGACGAGTTAGGAGCAAGAGCGCAACGGCTCAAATCAATGAGGTGCTCTGCAAAGTTCTCTGTCATAACATCTGCTGCGTCATTCAAAGTATGTTCGAGTTTAATATCGAACCGGACTTCTGGGGTGCCCGGTGAGGCACTCTTTATTTCTTACTGGTCGGTTTTGCTTTCGAGCCGTTTTTCTTTTTCGGCCTGCCAGCAGCGCCCGGCTCGAAAGCTTCAACCTCAGACCGAAGCAGGAATTTTCTTTTACCAAGAGAGACTGTCTTGAGCTTGCCGCGTTTGACCAACTCACTGATAGCTTGAACGCTAACACCACGTATCTCAGCGGCTTCTACCTGAGTGATGAGATTTTCGAGGTCTACTTTCAAGGTTCCAGTATTTCCTTGACCAAATTCAAGGATTTTTGCATAATCGTAACGGCACGCCTGAACTACGTTGAAAGGGCGGCTCTGCTTTCCCAAAGAAGCAGCTAGAATAGAGACGGGCCGTCTCCCGGCAAGGATTACCGGCCCGTTTCTATGTACAACTACCCTAAGCGAGGGAAGTATGCCAGACAACATAGAGGTTTCCAAAGACCACATAGCAACCGTAGCTGACTTTTTGACCGAAAAAATTTGGCTCATGTTTCTAAAATCTTTAAGGAACAAGCCGCGACGAGCCGACAAGGCGATTCTTGTTTTCGATTGTCTAATTCAATTACTTGAACTTGGAGAAGAGGGCCGAATCGCTGCTATTGCTGCACTCGAAAACGGAATCAGGCTCTGCTATAGATTTACCGAAGAGCACGAGCTTGCGTATGAGTATTACCGTCGCTGTTTGAATAGCGAACTAACCGATACTGCTGCGGTATCGGAACTTTTATCGGATGCCCTTAAACGCCTACAGATCAAAGAAGAACAATGGAAGAATCCTCATCGCGACGAGCGCTTCTAACAGCTACAAATAGATTCGGTTCATAGCGGAGCCGCGAAAGACATGTCAAAAAAAACAGGCAAGGTCTCCAGAGCTAACTAATCGCATTGAACGCCGTTACTTTTATTTTTGCTGACGCGCGTATTTCCTGCACAGTGCATCTATCATCACAGTCAGGTCGTTTCGCGCAGAAGCGGGTAACGAGTTGAGGCGTTCGATAAAATCAGGCACTTCGACATCGCTCGACGGAGGTGCGTAACCGGCCCTCCTGTAGGTTTCGAGCAGGTCGGCTTTGATGGCCTTAGCAATGCCTGGAACGTTTTCGCGTCTTGTACCGCTCTCCCCGTGTTCAAGTCTCGTCCATTGAGTGCGGCTAATACCTGCGCGGCGACCGGCTTCAGTCTGGTTGATGCCCAGTACAACCCTATGGTCTCGAAGCCATCTGCCGAATCGTTTGCGGTGTTCCTCGGAATCGCGCGTAGCCATGTCTTGTATCGTGTCATGGTATCGTTTGCGTCTATTCCGTTACAATTCACAGCCTGTACCATTGTAGTTGACATCGCTATGCGCTTCTTATACAGTGCCTCGCTATGATTCCCATAGTCCTCGTTCTTATAATCCTGAAGTTTAAGAAAACAGTTTCCGTTATGAGTGCCATTGTTATTTCTGCTGCGGTGGCGTACCTCGTAACGTTTTGCAGTATTTTATTTACGATGCCGACCCCTCGGCGGATATATGTAGATCAAGGCGGACAGCGTTATGTTAGCCATGCGCTTTCTGACGGAGATTGGACTTACGTACTTCTTAATACACTTCTTTGGGGTTCTATTTGGTGCGTCTGTTCATTTATCATCGCTCGGATTGTATATCGAAAACAATTTCAGAGTACCGAGGAAACTATCGAACTGAATCTCGCGGGCAGACGGTCGCTTGATTGATTTTCCAGCCGAAGCCCTCCGCATAATAATCCGCTTGCTCCTTTCCGAATGCATCGCGCACAATTGCATACATGACCGTGTCGACCGATGATTTCTTTCGCATGTTAAGCAAATGGAGAAGCGAGGGGCGGTCTATCAGAGGCTTTTTGCTTACCGAAGGCGTGCTTTTCGATTTCCGTTGCAACGTGCACGGCGTATCCCCGCCCGGATTCTCGCTCAAATGGGAGTCTGGCGATCTTAACGTCCGTCTCCGGCCAGATATGACCCTTGAATATGCTGACCCCCGCGAAGCGCCGCCAGAATTCGCAGGATTGGCAGATAAAATCGTTTGCGGCTTAGAGGTACGAGGACGGCTTGGCCGTTTGGCGCTTTTCGAACTTCGGGATTGATTTT
>Ga0066687_10000046_pt1 | contig 36799 bp, 34 predicted proteins | sample GraSoiAngelo_136_FD_65630 | JGI IMG/M metagenome (GOLD analysis project Ga0066687, IMG submission 65630) | Grasslands soil microbial communities from the Angelo Coastal Reserve, California, USA - 14_0929_09_20cm | ecosystem: Environmental > Terrestrial > Soil > Grasslands | place: USA... | reverse complement strand
AAGCAACAGATCGCGGAGATGCGAGACTTCGCCGAGAAGATGCCGTACTCCAGCACGATCAGCAAGGAATTCACGGATGCGGCGAGCCTTGCTGAACGTTGGTATGAACAACGAGCGGCAGCCCGAGCGGACACCCACATACGACCGATCAAATCGGCCAAGGGAGGAAGCCCGTCCTCAGCCGGCGAGAACGGATGATCGGAGCGATCGTGACAGTTCCTCACGCGGTCGGTAACGAGTGTATCTCCCAACCAAGAATGCGGCATCTTTGCGCCTCGAAGAAGTTCAAGGATGAGTTATTTCTTTACCCTGCAGGAGGGCAGGCGCTGTAGTTGACGGATGCGCGGGGCAAAGCGGAAGCATTCCAGGCATCAAGGCAACTGGAAATTTGATGTTGAGGGATGGGATCAGTGCCTGTCGCTTAAGGACGTTGTGCGAGCGAGCAAAGTACCCGAATTCCCGAAGGGAAGGGTGCACCGGCTCCCGTTTCATCAAAAGGACGAACTCCGAAGAATTGACGACATCGCCAACCACAATCTGGACGGTCCCCTGTTGCGATATGGCTTCGAACAGTCAAGGACAAACTGCTCGCCAACCCAAGCCCGGAAGCGCTGTGTCGGGTCAAAGGCTGCTCAGTCCTGATATCGCGCTTAATTCCAATCTCCCTCTAGCACAAACCCTGCCCAGAAGTATGGATCTTCCCAACGAGGGTCCAAGCTCATTGACTTCTGGGCCTCCCGTAGCGCTGCAGCTACGGACAGCTTTTCCGGGCCCAGGAACTTTCGATAAAAGCGATCCATCAACTCTGCCGACGCGGCGTCGTCCGCACTCCAGAGTGTTGAGATAAGCCGCGTTGCGCCTGCGTATATGAACCCCTGGGTCAGACCGATAAAACCTTCCCCCTTCACATCAGTTCCTAAGGCTGTCCGACAAGCACTCAGCACAACCAAGTCTGCCGACAGCTTCATATGATAGATATCTTTCAAACGAAGAAGGCCGTCATGGGGATGGCCATCCTGATCAAAGCGGGATAATACGAGAGACGACCCAAAAGGGTCTCGCGGGTCCAGTAGGCTGTGGGTGGCAAAATGTACAATTCGATATTGTGCTAGTTCCGTACCAGTCACTAGCTGACGGTTCGCTGTGAGTCCGGTGGCAAGCAACTGCTCGTCCTTAGGTACCAATTCAGACAAAGCTTTGGCCTCTTCCGCAGCAAACACCAGACGTGTAAGATGAATCCAGCCACTATCGGGTGCCGACCTTTGAGTTCCCACTAAAGACGAGTTTTCTGATGTAAGGCTCTTCTGAACATGCCTATCTCTTCTGAGTCGAACGTCTGGGTCCAGAAGCCGAGGGTCTCCACTATCTACAACTGGGTCTGCTATTATCGCCAACGTCTTGCGTGCTTGCCGGCGAATAGATCTCTCCGCTCGCAACTCACGAAGAACGGCCAATGAGGGTAGATTGATCAATTCGTTCGAAGCGACGAGTAATTCCTTCGTGCCGGGTTTCGTCAATGCTGCAAAAGGCACGTAATGCAGTGCGCCATCGGGTATGATTACTAATCGCTTGGATCCAATATCATTCGCCGTGGGTCCTAACAACGTACGACTCAGTTGGTTTCGCGCATTGGCAAGGTTGCCTACGCCCCTCTGCGAGTCGCCAAAGCCGATAGCACTTTCTCTAGCAACGACTCCTGATGTTAACTCTGCGTAGAATCGGTGGACTTCCCGCTCTATTTGATCCCTACCGGGGAGTATATAGCTCCGAATGGAAGTTTCACCTACGACCCACAAGTAGCTGTGGATTTCGCCGAGGAAATACTCCAACACCAATGTGTCAGGATCAAGAAGAGTGTTCTGGACCTCGTCAAGATGAACAGCTTCAATCTTCTGAGGCCTCGAGTCTCTCTCTAAGCCATAAGAAACATAGGGCTGAAAATGCGACTGAACCGCCGTCCAGTTATTCGCCGAGCCAAATGCATCAAGAGAGCGCGTATTTGGCGATTGGAAATCCCAGCTTTTACTTTTTGTGATCACTCTATTATAGAGTTTTGAACCTGAATCGAACTCTTCCTCGACACCCTGAACCTGCGGCGCGATCTTCTTGAACTCAGGTCTGTCGATGTCTGAAGCACCATCCCTTTCATCGTCTGTTTCCGGGATCTCATTAGGACTACCAACAACGCGGCGGCTTCTCAACCTCTCTGTGAAAAGGCGCGTCCGATTGTATTCGCATGCTTCAAAAGCCACTACGTCGTAACCAAGACCCGGCATCACTTGGGACTTCTCCATCAACTGGTCTATTAGATGTTCATAATAGCGATCGATCGAGGCTGTGTAGAGATACCTCGGCTCCGCGTCTCTCAAATCCGTCAGCTCAGGCCCCTCGATACGTTTGAAACTCTTGGTATACGGTGAAGCACTATCAACGTCCCTACAACAATATTCGGCTTGTGCCACACCACGTGGAGCTTCTAGTCCTCTGCTCAAATTATTACTCTGTGCGGCAAATGGAACCTGTCCATCGAAAGCAGCTCGTTGTTCGTGAAGGTCCGATAGACTGAGAGGCGTTCTTGCCCCATGATCGCACGGTTGCAATACTCCAGCCTTGGATTTACGGTCTTTGGTAGCCAATTCTCCCAAGCTCTGCTCCTGAGCAGGGAACCCCGTACCCCCCTTCATGCCGATGACCTCGCGCTCGACCAACGCTAGCCTGTTCCGTAGGTCCATTGTCGACGAAATTAAGCTGTAGGATAATGAAAGCACCATGACTAGGTGCCCTATACTCTTGATCCTAACTCCTCTCATCCTCATCAGTCGCGCACCTCAAATAAACTAGCCCTTTTGACGCCAACCTGACCTAAATGAAACCGTGGCGAGCCTCCTAATCGACAGCGCTTACCCGGAAAGAGTACTCTGCGACCCTTGTTTCTACCTCCTTGCCGGGTGCCTGCGCCGCAAGCAAGAGAATGTAATCGTCAGGGCTCAGCGTCTCAGATTTGACACGGATCCGTATTTGTCGTTCGTTCTTGTGCCTAATGATGCCAGCTTGGTTGAAGACTGTCCCTTCTCCTGGCCGACGGATTTCCACCCTGTAGGATTCGTATCCAGAGGCCGGCACATCAATATAGAACTGTAACCAACGCACAGAGGAAGGAACTCTTGAAATGCTGGTTGAACTACCACCGCCGCGCGTTCCGCGGTCGAGCGTCAGCGCTATGGTCATTGCATCGGCAGAGTCCGATCTTAGCTGTGTCCGGCTGGACAATTGGTTCTCAGCTTCTATTCGCCTATTACGCTCACTTTCAAGCTCCTCTCCAGCCCAGGCGAGCGCTCGCCTAGTCTCGTTCAGCGCCGCTTCACTCTTCTGGAGTTCGATCACTGTTACTCGCAGCGCGTTAAGCCTTGCGCCAAAAGTGCGGGTGAAGATCAGCCAGCTACTTGAGCCAACAATCAATGTAAAAACTGCCGCAACAGCGGCGTATCGGAAGAAGAATCTATTGCGTGAGCGGCCAGCCAACGATTGTGTCTTTAAAGGAATAGCCAACAAGTCTTCCTTGTTGGTCATACACGCCTCAACCAACGCTCTGACAAAACTGATTTTCGCGCGCTGCTGGGATGTAGAATTCCTTTCAAAGTTGAGACACTCTTCACGAGAAAGTCTCCCTGTGACGTAGCTATCTACCAATTGCTCTTCCAGGAAGACCATCTGCTCAAAATAGTTATCATCAGAGAAGAAGCGCGTCTCAATGCTCATCTCTTCTTCCGCAGTTGCCTCGCCCAGCAGGTAGCGACGCATGAGTTCTTCCTGTTTGTCTGTGTCAGCCATTCCGATTTGACTCCCAAAGCGTTTTGAAAAAACAAGAGAAGCATAGTCTCGCCGACAACAAAGGCGTCGTATTCAGTTTTGTAAATTGTCTCACTGACGGCTCACGCAGTCAATGAAATGTGAGCAACGGCGCAACGGCTCGCCCCATTGCGAGGATATTCTTGGCTTGTAGAGGAAATGCTATCGATCGAAGATTGCTCAGCGCAGGTGACTAAGTTTTTCTAAAGCGACCTGTCTTAGTCGCGTAAGCACCCTCTCAACCACACTACACTCCTCGTATTCCTCTTCACTGTAGAATAGCTGATATCCATACTTCCTCATAGAAGCAGGAAAGCTCGATGCATCCTTGTATTGCTCATGCGTTAGGATTATGAGCTTCGTGCCGTATTGCGACACAAAGTGAGCAATCTCCTCGCCAGCACCTTTAGAGGTATCCAGGACTACACAAACATCGCACGCCTCAAGGTGCCATAGCTCGCGCTCGGGAATACTCAAATCTCCATATCCTGGCACGCTTCCTTCAAGATCCTCGCTAAACTGGACGTCGGCATGCCTGAAGCAAAACTTGATTTCGCCGCGAATCTTGCGGCGTTTCTCGAGGTGCTCTCCACCATCAGGCCCAGGTCCCCAAATCAACACTTTTAGCGGGAATGCCTCTATCAGTAGTTGAATTTGTGAAAATGCTTCTTTAAACGACACTTTTTTGTTTTCGTAATCAAAAGGTGACTCGGGCTTCTGCCTCAAGCGCCTCAATAACGGAAGCACCTAATCCGCTGATTGAAAAAAGGCCTTCCCTCTCTTCGAGACCGCCAAATTGAACCAATTTAATCAAGATTGAAACTATTGAATCGACATCAACATTCAACTGATCGGATAATCCCGAAGCACTGCGTGTCGTCTGGCGTCGAAGCTCGACAATCAGCCGCAAACCGAGCCATTCCTCCTCCATGAGCGCCGCCGCAAGTTCACGCTTCTTCCAATCATTCGCGAATTCCTGTTCCGACTCTATTTCTCTGAGTTTCTCCTCTACTTCGTGCAGCCGTGCTTCGATAATGGAAGAAAGATCAGTTTGAGAAGTTCGCCCGCCCTCAGATCGAGTCAGCGAGTCAATCTCATTGGATTCTACGACCCACCTTGCAATCTCAATTGCAGGTAATCTCTCTATTGTTCTCAGGCCAACTTCGTTGACACACGCAGAAGATGCAGTATCTAAGGCGACTTTATTAGATTCTCTGATTAGATCTTCTTCTAGGCGCACCAACTCCTGAAAATACTGATCGTCTCTAAAAAGCCGTTCTTCTACTTCCTTTTGTTCATGGGCACTCAGGTCTCCGAGGAGATATCCAATGCGTGAATCCGTTTCATTCGTCCTCAACATAGACTAGGCACTCCAAGCCGAAATCGGAACTATTTTCTCATCTCATTCTCGATGCACTTCCGATAGCAAGACTGCACCTGCGTTAGAATGCGATGCACTCTCATACGCAAAACAGCAAGGTCGACACCGAGGGACTCAGCCAATAATATGCGTTCATCTACTGAGTAATACGCTTTGAGCAAGTTGCGGTCTTCATCGGATAGTTTCTCTAAGCACACCTTCACGCATCCGGCGAAAATGTCTGGTGTCTCAATCTGTAGGGCGAAAGCGGAACTAGCAAGATGGCTTGCTTTCCTCAAGTACTCTCTAAACACATTATTGGCAATGCTATACAATACAAGTGGGGTGTCTTTCCCAGTTTCGTCGTCTTCCGATGCAATCGTCGACAGAAACCTACTCAGCGTCTCAAGGGCCATACTCTCAGGATCATCGCAACGCTTCCAATCGAAGAATTTGATTAGCTTTCGTAGAGTTTCCTCGTACTTTCCCTCGCTTGCACCAGCTTCCATAGCGCTTTTGTGACCTCGCGAAGCATCGTTGGGATCCGGTTTCACGCACTGATTCTATTTGTTAGACTCTCGCATTTCAAACGATGAATCGCAGGCGGTTGTTGTGAACGCAGAAAGTGCTCAGTGTAAGTGTGAACTGACGGGCTCCGAAAGCGATTTTCAGACCTGGAGATCCTGTTCCAGCCTGCGCTGTTGTTCAAGGAGTTGGGGCCTAGTCGTTCTGGAGCCCCACGGCTTCAAGGGTTGGTTTGGAATGAACCCCTGAAACGAGACCGCCAGTTAAGACCCAGATAAACTGGGTAACCCCGGGGGGACCCGCGGGAGGAGGTCTCATGAGCACGACGCGACGGATATTCACTCGAGAGTTCAAGGTGGAACCGATCAAGCAACTGGATTCGGGTAAACCGACCGGGCACGTGGCTCGGCGGCTTGAAGTCAATCCGAATACTTTGCATCGGTGGCGGCGGGAGTTAAAGAAACACCCGACGACAGCATTTTCCGGGCAGGGCAGTCGATGGCAAGAACCTTGTTCCACCTGGTGCTGGTGTGTCTTAACTTTTTGTCTCACGACAGGGGGTTCACCCCAGTTTGCCACTATCCTAAGGCTAGTGATCAGAAACAAGGGCTAGGCTAATCCTCTGCTAATCCTCACGAAGCCCTGATGTGCGATTTCTCTTTCGAGGGCGGTTTCCTTCAGGAGAGCTCTCCTACGTGCTCGCCTGGCGCGACCTCAGTAACGGAGAGTGAGTCCCTGTTCAATTCTCCGCGCTGCGTCGCGGCTGATCTGATGAACTATCGTTGAGGCCATGTGTAGCCTCGCCGCCTGTAGAGACGCATCACGCATCTGACCTGCTGCAGTGATCGAGCCTTCAAGCACGGCCTGGTTAGCTCGCATTTCGAGTGAAGCTCCGCGGTTGATTCCACCCGTTGTGATCGATGTGCCACGAGTCGCGCCGCCCGCAGCCTGATCCGAGCCAGCTTTCACCGCGGCGATCTGATCTTGGGCGTATCGTTGATGAATTTCGGTCATCTGATTGACGTAGGTATCTTGATTCGCGGTCAGGCCTGTTGATGCCCGCTCCTGGTTATTGATCATCTTGCCAGCCGAGACGTTTGCAGCGCTGGTCTGGCCGGCCGCCTTGTCTTGAATGGATTTGTACTGGATGTAAGCTCCACCAACGGCGCCTCCGACCTCGACCACTGCCCCACCCACCTTGCCCAGTGTCGCAGGGCCTGGGCCTCTGTCTTTGGTCGCGCCGCGAATGCTGTCAGCAACCGCACCCGAGGCCGCGATGGTCTTATCGCCGATAAACTTTTCGGTGGCGGCGGAGCGGCTGGCTTCGGCCAGATCAATCTCTCGTTGCCGGCGGGCGTCGAGATCGCCTACGCTTTGATCCTTCCGCACGCCAATGTCGCTTTTGGCCAATGCCGCCGTCGCTCCAGCCGAGCTGACGCCGAACAACTGGCCCGCCTGCGCCTGTTGAGTTGCCTGCGTTCGCGCCCCATAGATCTGCCCGAGGCTGGCTGTTAACGCACCGCGAGCAGCGGCCAATGCGGTCAGCTTTCTTGCTTGCACGCCGAGGTTCCCCGCTTCAAATCCGGCTCCAGCTCGGGTCACTTCGCTCGAGTACGCTCCGTATGCGTGTGTTGTCTGTGCCTGCCGTTCGAGACTCGCCGCATGGCTGACTCCTGCTATCTCGACAGCGATTCCGGTCAAAGAAGCCATCCAACCGCTGGCTACGCCTGATACGCCTTCGAACACCTGTCCTGATGCTATCCGATAGCTCAGGTACGGAGACGCAAACAACGCCAGCGCGCTCACAAGCATGATCGCCGCTCCGATCAACGCCGGATATACAGCGCGCGACGGATCGCCTTCTATGCGGAGGGAGTCCGGGTTCAGCTTGAAGATTGGGTTGTTGAAGTCTATCGCGCTCAATGGAACGTTGGCGGCGGCGTACGCGAATATTCCGACTATCGCCCCAACAGCCGGAGCAATCAGCGTGAACGCCGCCGCGCCCTTCACATAGGGGTAAGCTACGTGGTGGGCCATCTTTTGATCTATGGCTATAGCAATGATGAACGGAGACGTAAGCCGCAGGGCTATCATAATGAACTGGCCGAGCAGCAATAGAAACAAATCCGCGAACTCCATAAGCCCGCGAGAGACCGTCACCACGGTGAAGACCTGCGGCATGTTCCAGGATGAGGGATTCAGAGCCTTGTCTATCGACTTGACCGGCGATTCATTGTCAGTCAACACACCGATCGGTCCCTTGTCGCCTTGGACGGTGAATCCGGCATCCAGAAACTTCTTGTAGTTCTCTTCAAACTTCTGGCCTTGATTGTCGTACGCCGCCTTGATCGGCGTGTCCCAGACGACCGACTGGCCCATCTTCTCCATGGTGTTGAGAATCGTAGGACCCGTGCCGAACAGGATCATGCAGACCACGAGCCTGCCTACCCAGTAGTAGAGTTCCTTCGATCCGCCGTCGTTCTCTCGGAGGACGCGGGCGAAGCTCAGCATCATCACCAGGGCCGCTAACAACATCGACAGGTTTTCAAACTCGCTCATTAATGGGCTTTCGACCTGATCGCGGATCAGCGGGACGAGCTCCGCAGCTTTTTCGACCAGCCGAGCCATTTCGGTTGCGAAGTCACCCCCGGTCGGCGGCGGCGATTGTGCTCGCGCGGTTGATGCGCCCAGCCCCATGATCGCCGCCGCCAGCAGGAGCTTCGACAAAGCCTGGAAGCCCGTTCGAGTCAACAATCGCGGCGTTCTTTTCTTTTCAATCCTGTGCATCATGTCAATCCCTGTTTTTATTCGCTTTTTGCTTTCTGTCAGTCTCGATTGCGCAGCTTTTCCCGGACCTGCTGCTTGGCATCGACCAGTTTCTGCCAGCCGTCTTTGAGCGTCGTCACCTGTGAGCCAAACCGCAGCCGGGCTTCTTCTCTTTCGGCGATGCGCTCCGTTCTCTCGATAATCTGCTGGCGGAGCTGTTCGATCTGGGCGTTCGTCTGTTCCTGTTGTTGGCTGGCTTGAAAGATTTGAATAGAGAGCGCTTGAATCTCTCGATCCTTCTCGGTGCACTCCTCGCAGTTCTTGAGCGCCTCCAACTGATCCTGCATCTGCTTGATGTGCTCTTCGGCTTCGGCCCGGTTGTTACTCAAGCGCTTGATGTCGTAGCTCGCCCGGTTGATCGTATTGTCCATCTTTTCGAGCCGCTCCATATTCGCCAGCGCATCCTGACTCGTGCGGCCTATTCCGTTACGCAGATAGTCTTCAAGGTCGCGCCGATCCGCTTCTGGGTCGAAGATGCCGTTCCTCAAGCGGTCGTCGATGTCCTTGAGCGCCCTGACTTGACCGACAACCAAACCTTCTACAAGGCGCTTTACGCGGAACGATGTTCGTATCGTCTGACCGATGCTGCTAATCAGGGTCAATGTATTCTTATGGAAACCGAGATGGGCTTCTGCGGTCTTCAATACGCCGGTGAGTGTGGTCAACTGCTGAACCGCGTTCTCGTACAGCCTTATATAATGGTCCAGAGTCTGAACCCAGCGAGCGGCTTCTTCCACTCTCTTCTCAAGCTGTAGAGCATAGGCAATTGGGTCGTGAACGATGCCCCCGAATATCTGAGCGCGGCCAGGTACAGGCATCAGTGGGATCATCAGCGCCACTGCCAAAACTATGGCCCCGGTCTTTCTTTTGATCGCCGTTTGAATCGGCCTGCGAATCGATCTGAAGATAGGTCTCTTCACAAAGCGTTGACGGAATTTCGGAAATGATCTCATCGTCTTCATCCTTTCAGTTGTTATGAATCAATTGTTAAGGGACTATGCCGGACTCGTTCTCTTGTCTGGTTCTCCAGAAGAAGCGACTCGTCTATCTCGACAAGCCTCTCGGCAGTCAGTCCGCGCGGGTACTGCATTGCCAGCCACGCGATACACTCAGCCAGCGTCCAGCCGGACTTGAGTCTGGTTACTCGGGCTCGGGCGTTCCGCTCGTCAGGGTTGCTGGTGAACGTCCACAACTCCATCGGCGATAAATCCACCTGGATCATCTCGACGATCTTGTCGTCGCCCGCCCCTATCGCCAGAAGAAACTGGGCGTGAGAGCCAGGCAGGTTTCGAATTCCGTTGATCGCCCCGACCGCTACGGGGGCGAGACCGGCGTCGGTAACGAGGCTGTCGTACTCGCCGATTTGCTTTCCCACGATCTTAACGCCTGCTGTTTTTGTCAGGTCGTGAACACCCTCGAAGTCCTGATAGCCCTGGCTTGCCAGCATCGTGACTACGTTCTCTTTTCTGCCCATCCGGGCCCCCTTCTTTATGACCTTCAGGATCGCGGGATACCGGTCGACTATCTTGTGAACCTCATCGAAAGCCAAAAGCGTCGGCGACCTCGTGCCGTCCTCATTCAGCCGGCCGATGGATCGCGTGACTTTCGCGGCGACTCTGAAAGCGAGTGACTCCTGGACCCGCGGAGGAAACATCTCGAGGCTGTCGAGTTCGTAGACATCGAAGGGCGAATCCACCGCGAAGTCGAGATGAGTGGGCGCGTCAAGCCAGGGATGGTCCCGGAACCGCTCCAAAGCAAGGCTCAAGGATTCCGCCCGCTCCTGCGCCGCCCGGTGCTTGAACGGATAGCTCTTCAGAAGCTCAAGGAGATGGACATGAGTAGGTTCATGCTTTGGGAGATCCTTGCCGTTGCGGGGCGCTTCGTTCTTGTAGACTTCAGTGACAAGAGTATTGAGAATGTCTTCGGCCAACGAGTCGGTCTCACGGGCCTGAGCCAACTGCATCAGGTCACCGACGACAAAGCCAATCTGAACTTCATCGGGTGGGTCGCCGTTATCAAGCCCCTCGTAGTCCCAGACGTTGATCGTTCGGGTATCGCTCAGATTGAACCGGAGATGACGGCCCTTGAGTACGTCTACAAGCGGCCCCATCGACTCGCCGAAATCGACCGCCCGTACTCGGGCTTCCCTTCGGCTGCCGAGCACGTCGGTAATAGTCCGGGCCATCAGGACGGACTTGCCGCCCCCGGGCGCCGCTACAATCAGTACCAACGGCGAAGGGATGAGCGCCCGGTCGTAGAGGTCGAATCCGATCAGCCGGCCGCTGGGCGTTGAGAACAGGGTATGAGGCCGCAGCGAGCCCTCCCATATCGATTCACTCGGAACAAGTGGAGCCAGCGAGTGCGCGGTCTCCGTTATCTCCCGCCCTGTGGGCCGCGAGTCGCACTCGCCAACAAGAGCCCGGTGATAGACGGCTCGCAGGGCTGCGGGTTCCTCTCTAGATGCATCAGCTCCGGGCATCCTTCGCATGGCGCTGACCAGTTCCTCGCAATAACCGTTGAGCAAGGACGCCGACTCGACGAGCTCGACTTCGTCTCTTGCCGGCGGAGCGTAGATGACTGCGTAGATACGAGCTTTCACCACGGCCTCGCGCTCGCCAGTCAGCTCACTCCGTACGCTTTGAAGATCGGCCATCGCCGCGTGTGCTTCGGGTGTTTCTCGAACACGCCCGTCCGCGCGCAACCTCGTCCTGCGAACCTGCCGAATCCGCTTATCAAGAAGCTTCACGGCCTTTCGCTGATCGGGATAAACAAACTCGGCGACGATGGTATGGCGGAAGCTCAATTCGCTATCGAGCACGAGCGACCGCAGAACGTCCGCCTGAACCGCGGGCTGAGGCGGGACGAACATGCTCACGACTGCTGCCGGATGCGACCCGTGCAGCATGAAAGGCCCCTGTGACGAGATGGTCTCTCCGCACAGGTAATCTCTGAGATCGAGACCCGGTTCGTCGGGTAGGATCGGCGTCCCTCTCGCGTCCTGACTGTGACCCAGGTAGACCGCTGCCCAAAGCTCATCGCGGGTGAGCCGCTTCATCTCAAGAGGACTCTCTCGCTCGACCAATCGGAAAACTCGCTCGGCTTCGGCTCGTGCTTCTCGTTCGTCGCCTTCGATACGGCGGACGATCCCGTCGTCGGAGCTTGCCTCGTAGCCCGCTGCAATTGCTCCGGTGAGCTTCATCCATCCGTGGCGCTTGATTTCGCGGCGCATCGCTGGAACGAAGGTGTTCAGACCGTTCGAATGGGCGTCGCTTTTGTGCTTGACCGGCACTCGCACCCACAGCGTCAATACTGTCTGCTTGAACGCACCCCGCAGCGCGGCTTCCTGGTAGTACTCGACCCCGAGGTTATGAAAGAGCGCGGCTTCGGCATGCGTCCGGCCCTCGTCACGGGTTGCGACGTGCCGCAGTATCGCCCTTCCCGGATCGACTCCAACCGAAAGCCTAAACTGAAGCACCGTGCCCGGAGGCTTCCTGACGGCTAAGAGTCTCGCAATGGCGTCGGCTCGCGCTTCGATGACGTGATCTTCTCCGTACACTGTAGGGGCAAGCTCGACCCGATAGCCCATCGTGTATGAGCCGTCCGAATGTCTGAGCGCCGAGTCATAGAGGCCTACAATTGATGCATCGCGCTTGCGGCCGGGCGGCGAGCCAAGATGCCGCCGCTCCATCTCCAGCATCTCGATGTCGTCAAGGATGACAGCCTCATTGCCGGCTTCGAAGCGCTTCAACTCGCCGCGAGCGCCGGCGTACATGGGAATCAGCCGAACGGCGCTTCCCAGCCCAATTCCCAACGCGGCAATCCCTGCCGCGCCTGCAATGATCAACCCAGGCTCCATAAGCATCACCTCAGATTCGATGTTGACATCGGCACAAAACAGCCCCCGCCATGCTCCTCGCAGGCTTTTCTCCAGACAGACTTCTCATCCAGCTCTTATCCAGTGACGGCCCCCGCGAATTCGGTCTATCGGCAGCCGCCTGCGATGATCCGCGGATTGCACCAGCGCCCGTACGTTGTGTTGCAGCCAGTGCGGTTTCTTGCCGACTCGAATCACGTTTAGCACGGCGATGGTCACCATCATCGCAACCACGGTCGTTACGAGTTCCAGCGGTATCTTCCACAGGGTGAGATCGAGCAGGTATGGAATCATGTAGGCGACGAGGCCCGACGCAAGCACGAATTTCCAATCGCTTGATACAACTCCGAACACCGTCACCGGCAGATAGATCTGTGATCGAACCGGACGTGGCCGCAGCATCTTTGGTCAACCCCCTTCTCAGTGGTCACGAACGCTACTGACCTACATCGGTATCCACATCGACCGCCTGACCCTTGGCGAAGCTGTAAGCCAATGAAGCGATGCCGCCAAACGCCATCGACGCTCCTCCGCCAATGAATTGCCGCGCGTATGGCTTCTCCAGGAAAATGTTTATCGTTCCCCAGGCGACCGCGCCGATGCCGATAAGGAACAGGATGTTCCTCGCCCAGCGAATCGCTTCCCGCACGCCGTTGCCAACGGTCTGATCCGAGCCGCCGAAGATGCTGCCTCCAGGCGCTTGCGCCAGCACCGGACAGGTCAAGACAACGGCCAGAAGAATCAACACCAACAGCGGCTCAACAACTCTTATGAACATCGCCGCTCGAATGAGCCTCTCTCCGCCTCGTGCAACGCACGAATCCAGAATCTCTTCATCGAGCCCAATCAGCGGCCGAGCGAGCCTGCTTCTCATTTGCTTCCACATACACGTACCTCCATCGCGTTCGTACTTGGCCGCCCAAGATCAAAGCGGCCGACGCGCTTCAGTTGCGTCCGCGCTTAAAACAAGATTCCTTTCGCACTAGCCTGGCCGGCCAGGCTTCCTGGCGACACTGGGCTAGATCAAAAGGCGTGCCAGATTCGAGCTCGGTACGGATTGAGAGGTGACGGCCTTCGCGTAACCGTCATCGGATGCCAAGGCACCGCCGTTGCCTGTGCCGCAGGTATGAAAGTGGTGCTGCTCTTCTCTCTGTTGCTGCTTGCGACTTCTACGGCGGCGAACGCCCGCAGCTACAATACGCCGCAGAGGTCCAAGGTGCTGCGGCGTGCGGTCCTCTATGATGCGGCGATCAAAGCAACTGCCGCGCGATACTCTGTAGACCCGCGGCTGCTCTGGACCATCGCGTATCTGGAGTCGGGGTTTCAACCCGAGGCCGTCTCACGCAAGGGCGCTCGCGGGTTGATGCAGTTCATTCCTTCTACTGGGCGGAAATACGGCTTGGTGACCATCGCCCAACTGCACGATCCTCTTCGATCCATCGACGCAGCGACAAGATTCGTAAGGGACTTGAGCCGACAGTTCGACGGCCGTATTGACCTCGTTCTTGCCGGCTACAACGCGGGCGAACGTGCGGTGATAAACGCAAACAATGAAGTGCCCCGTTACCGCGAGACCCGAGCGTACGTAGCTCGAGGACTGTCGATCTTCAGGCGAATTTGCCAGGGAGCCCCGCTTGATCCGATTCTTACTCGAAGAGCCGGAGTCGCCAAGAAACCGATTGAGCGCCGCCAGGCGGTTCCTTCAAAAGCGCAGCCGAGCCGGTCGATCTACTTCTCGCCGTAACTCATACCGCTTCAGCATCTTTCCTCATGGTTGTCTGACCCTCTTAAATACTGACCACGCCTTAATACTGACGACGCCTTAATACTGACAGCGCTGTGCAACGAACCTGAGAACGGAGCCTGCCCGCAATCGGCTACAGTCGACTTCCCTGCGCGAAGCCGCTGTCAACCACGCCCCGGCATCTTCGTGCCGCTTCCGGCTCGCTCTTGGCGCTAACGCAACCCGCTCTCGCCGCTTTCCGGCGCGCCGTTGCCGCTTTTCCGGCGTTCTCCAGCCGGTTGCCGGGACAGGCGCGCCACACGAGTCTCTCTAACCTGCGGTGACCGATGGCGTCTCCGCCCAATAGCAGAGTCCTATTCGCGCGTTTTCCAATGGCTCTGGCTTCATGTTGTGCGTTGCGTCAATGCGTCGATTGAGGCTCTCCGCAGTGGAACACAAATTGTCTTACCCGGCTGCGTGACTGCTCACCACTTGCAGCGTGTATATCAATAATGACGATTGGAACCCACCGGTTCAATAAAGGAGGGACTGCTTTGAATAGAGCCGAACACGAAGATCTCGACCAGATAGATAATGACCAAACCGGTCGCGGCGTTGCGCTAGCTTCAAAGTCAAAGCTCCCCAGCCAGAAGTCATTCACAAAGACATTCTCGCTCTACCGCGATCCCCAGGATGTCCGCACGGTCATCCAGCTTGCCCGCAGCGGCATCGTCCTGACTCTACTTCTGCTCGCGAGCGTCGCCGCCAACTTCTATCAGTACTATCGCAGGCCGGATCGCATTGTCGTCGATAAGTCCACTGGACGCGTGGTCGAGATCAACGACCGGGACTACGGCGAAACCGAAGCCGTGCAACTCGGCCCGGAGCACCTTACCGACGCCGACAAGAAGTACATCTCCTCCGAATTCGTGAGGTCTCTTTATCAGATCGATCCCGCTACCAGATCCAAAGACATCGAGCGGGCTCTAAGAATGATGCTGCCCGACAGCGCGCTGAAGTTCGCCCGGTACCTGAAGCAAGAAAGCATCCTAGAGAAACAGCTTCAGGAGAGTTGGCAAAGCGCCTGGACCGCGCAGGACATCACGGTCGATTCCAAAGACCGATACACGGTCAGGGTTATTGGCCGGCAGGAAATCCACCGGCTCGATAACGGCGTTGCCGTGGATGCCCCGCGCCAGCTTAGCCTTTCGCTGAAACTAATCGCAGACCCAAAGGGAAGGGCCGACCGCAATCTCCGTTCGGGCTTCCTCATCGGAAGCTTCGACTACAAGGAAATTCAGTAGAACCGACAAGGAGACTCAATGCATTCCGCTACGATGACCCTGATCCTGCTTGCTCTTTCTCTGATGGGCGCGCCGGCAAGCGCTCTTGCCCAGACACAAGCAGAGCCGAGTCAAGCCAAACAAGCAGCGCAACCTGGAGCGCTTAAAACTCCGGCCTCCACAAAGCCGACCCGAAAGGCAAAGCCGCGCACAAGGCGCTCACTCGTTTCAAAGCTGCCAGATGCTATTCAGCCATCACCGCCGGCCGTGTCGCTGGTCTCCGGCCCTCCTGAATACCTCGCAGGCGAAGCGAGCGTTATCGTCAAAGGAAACGAGAATCCGATAGTGCGGCTGGGCCTGGCGGCGTCTGGGGTGACTCTCATTGAGTTTCCAGCTTCGGACCGGTTCTTTGCCTTGCATCCCGGCAACTCCGATATGGTCACAATCGACGAGTCGCCCACGAAACAAAGCGATCACTTCTTCGTCTTCCGGGCCGGGAGCACGTTTGTTATTCCTCCCGCTTCGCACGGGTCCGCGGGACCGGCGGCCTCGATCATTGCCCAGATGCGTTCGGGTATGGTCGTGACGTTATTGATCTATCCCGTCCGCGAGCTGCAACAGATGGCTCATCGCGTGGTCATTCTGTATGACCGGGCCGAAGTAGTAGCGGCCCGCCGCGCGGCCGGCCTCGCAGTCAATCTCGAAGAGAGGCTAGACGAGCGCCGCCCACGTTCAATCAGAATCGCCGGCCAGCCCCTCGCTGAGATTCCGGAGCTTGCGGGCGACGGCGACAATCAAGAGGGGAGACCGCGAAGTGCCGGCGGCAACCACGGTGACCGGCCGTCAGACAATGGCGCTTCACGAGTCACGACTCCGCCCGGTTCTTCCGAACGATCCTCTGTCTCCGACTCCGGTAAGAGAGCCGGCCGCGACCTCGAGTCCGAAGCCCGCAAGGCTCTGAAGCTTGCCATTACTTCATCGAAGTTCAAGAACTGGACCGAGGCCCGTCACGGTCTGTCAATCGCAACGTCGATTCCGAAAGGCTTCAATGAGAAAGACGGCGCGGCCATAGTCATCGTCGCCGTTTCAAACATTCTGCCCGAGCCGCTGAGCGTCGTGCCCGGCCAGCCGGATCTGTCGGTTGAGACTCGCGACGAGGACGGCAAGAAGACCTTGCTCGTCGAACAGATGAAGCCCTTATACGTCCAGTGCTCCGGAATCGGCGACTCGATACCGGCCCGTTCGACTCTCTACTACGCAATTGTCTATCGCAGGCCGGTGCTCGGCATTCGCCAACACCTGCGCGTGACCGTTGGACAGACGAACGCCGCCGACGATCCAGCCGTGGCCGATCTCACTACATCAAGCCGATAGCAATACCCCGAACACAGGAGACGAAATGAAACCCAGCGACGACGTCAATCCCAACCCCCGATCGGATGAACCATCAACCGGCCGGTCAGAGCGAATTGAAAACAACGCACTGCACAATGAGCAGCAACCAGGCGAGACAGAATCGCGGGCTGGCGACCTCACCGACAATGATTTGTTGGTTCGACCGCTCGTTGCCCGCCCAAAACCAAAGAAGCTCAAGCGCTATCTGATTTTCGCGGCGGCGATCCTGGTAGCACTCGGGGCCGTGCTGGTTGGGATCTACCGCCTGAGTGCGTCACAATCGTTGAAGATCAACATCGCAGCGAAGAAACCGGACCGGGCGACCGACCAGGCGGCCGCCTCCGACAAGACGCCCGAAGATCCCGCCGCCGAAGCGCTTGCGGAGGTCAGAAGCGTATTGACGAAAGCTTCAGCCGCGCCTCCTTCCATACCTTCGGTATCGTCTCCAGCTCTTAACTCATCTGCCAATTTGCAGAGCCAGAAGCTCAATCTGCCGCAAGGCACAGCGGCGCTTACAGCCGAGAACACAGCCGACAGGGGCGACGCGAAGCACAACGAACTATCGGCATCGAACGCCGGCCGCCGAAATCAAGAGCGATCCATCCGCTTCCCGAGCGACGACGAAAACCAGTTGTCACGCAATGCCTCGAATTCAGCGCGAACCGATTCGGCTCCGCCTCGTTCGGATAACAGTCACCGCGGCGCCAGCCCGGAGAGTAGCTTCAACACACCACGCGCTAAAGACGCGCATAGTGCATCGCTCGCGACCCCCGTCGTCTTACCGAGCTTCGGCTCGATCCTTCCGGTTCGAACCCTTGGCAAGATCTACACGCTTCGATCCGGCTCCTCCATTCGGCTGGAACTAACCAGATACGTATCGCGCGACGGATGGTCGCTTCCCAAAGGCACGGTGTTGATCGGGCAGGTTCGCGGCAGCGAGCAGGATCGGGCGTTCATCGTTATCACGGGCTTTATCGATTCGTCGCGTGACCGCTTCGTAAAACTGAACGGCGAGATTCTCGGCGACGACGGAGGCTCGGGTCTTCACGGCAAATTCCACAAGCTATCGAGCGGCTGGTCCCGCGCTTTTGCCCGTGTCGCTTCAACTGCGGTGAACGTCGCGGGCGCCGTAGCAAGCAGTCGAATAAGCGGCCAACCGGTGATCATCACCGACGCCGGCTCTCGCGCAATAGCCCCGTTCAGCTCCGAAGTCGATTCCACGTTACTCGGACAGGCTCGCGGCTTCGTCGAGGTACCCGCAGGCACCGCCGGATTCGTCATGGTGACAACCCTTCCGGCAGCCGCCGAAGGCGTCGACGCCCTACCGGATCAGCCGGCTTCAAGAGGCCCAAACTCGAGCGACGAGACCAGCCAAACAACGCCGCTCACACAGGACGAACTCGCGGCGCTATTAACTTCAGGCGATCCCGAGCGCATCCGAGAAGCGCTCCCGCGAATGTCACCCCAGATGCGGCGCATCGCGGAAATCGTGCTCGCCGAGTCTTCCAGGCAAGACAAGGAATAGGAAAACGCCAACCGGCGAATCAAAGCTAGATAGGAAGCGAAATCCGAAATGGTTCCACGCAACATCAACGTGCCTTCCATCGATCCTCGGCAGCTTGTGGACTCACACGGGCAAGCCGCGCTCGGCGATCTCATTGCCCAGACCGGCTACGTGATCCAGAACCGGCTGCTCGGCGATCTCAAACACGCACTTCGAAGCGGCAAGCCGTGGCTCATCGAAGGCCCTCGCGGCGGCGGTAAGACGGCCCTTGCCGAGGCTCTCGCAGCAGCTTGCAACCTGCCGTGTTTCTACCTGCAGGGGATGCAAGGTCTGTCGCTTGACGACGTGCTCTACTCGTGGGATCGAGAGGGCCAGAACCAGTGGGTGCGTCAGGCGACGGCTTCCGGGAAGTCACTGGCGGAAGCTCGCCGCCAACAGTGGTCAAGAGAGTACCTGATACTGGGCGAAGCGCTTGGCGCGTTCGATCTGGCTTCAGAGCGCGACATCGCGCCCGTGCTAATCATCGACGAAGCCGACAAGCTCGCCGAACATATTGAAGACATGTTGCTCCAGCTTCTTGGCCGCGGCTGGGCGCACGTCCCGCGGTACGGGGACATCGGCATCCGCGACTGCGGTCAGTGGCCGGTGGTCGTTCTTCTCTCAAACGACATTCGCCATGACCTGTCGCCGCCTCTGCGTTCGCGGTGCGTATACAGTTGGCTCGAACCGCCCACTCCTCGCGAAGAGGTTCGAATCTTGCGCGCCCGCGTTCCCACGGCTTCAGCGCGCTTATTGGCCGATGTCGTCAAGATCATCAATTGCATTCGAGGCATCGGCGGAGTCACGGACAAGCCTGGCCTCAGGGAGAGCATTGATCTACTAACGGCGCTTGTCGGATACGAACCCATCACCTGGTCCGAGGAGCTGATCGACGAGCACCTCTGCTTTCTCGGAAAGCGCAATAAGGATAGAGCAAATCTCGAGAAGGGGGTCGCGCGCCTCCTGCAAGCTATTCGCCTTCCGCATCCGGACATCGACCGCTGGGTCGAATCCGCGTGCGCCGACCACGTTTCGAAGCTTGAGAAGTCTGAGGAATCCGTATGACAAGAAGTACAAGAACTAACACTCCCGAATCCACCTCAACGCCAAGGCGAGTGCTGTTATTGCTCGCGGCCGTGGCTTTAATCCTGGGCATTCTGGCTATCCGGCATTGCGCGGGCCTCAAAGCCCAGTATGTCGATCCGATAGTCACTGTCGAGCAGTGGCCGGTTGATGAACGAGACGAGGCCAAAGTGATGCCACCCCTTCGGCTGGCTGATTTCCCGGACACGGGCGAGGTCTATCGCACCGCGGATCGGCTCCGGGAAGCTTCGGCCCTGGCGCTTGTCGCCGCGCTTTATGCCGCAAGCGAACTCGCCGGTGGCCGACACCCCAGGGATGCGACCGCCCTAATTGCCAATATCGCATCATCCGTTCTTGTGCCGCCTGGAATAAAGCTCGATGGGGCTGATGGCCCCGCCATGCTCCTCTCACCATTGGGTAAGATTCAGCTTCGTTTTAGACCAGATCCCTTGACGGTTGAGGTCATCAGCATACCCGGGCGGCGCGAGGACGGCCCCGCGCTAATGGTGCGCATTCCGGGAACAGGACCGGGCGGCGAAGGTGGATCGGTCTTCATCGCCGACTGGCTCGGAGACATTGCCCCTCCCCCGCCATTCGCCGGTACCTCCGACTGCGTCCGCGCGGGCTGGATCGACCAACCGTTTAATCAAGCGGAGATTTCTGGAGCCGAGCAACAACAACTCCGCGTGTGGCTGTCGGCGAAGCGGCGCCCGTAATCCAACCGAAATCGAAAGGATGAGTTCTTATGTCGTTGATCAACCGTATCCAGAAGTATGACGCCGAGCACGGCATTCCGCGTCCGATGACCGCGCCCCACCTTACCGCCTATCACGCGGCGCTCCACTGCCTCAAAACCGGCGCCGAGATGTTTAGCCTCATCTGTTGCGGACTGGTGTCGGCATATCTCTTGTGGATCTCGGCCAACCTCGTCAAGGCCGAGTTTGAAGTTCGTCTGATATTCGTCGCCGGAATGCTGCTGGCCATGCTCATAAGCGCCGCCGAAGCCTTGCAGTTGCTTATGCCATATCGCCGCTTTAGGCAGCGCCTCACTCACGGCTCGGCGATGTGGGCCGACACCGCCTGGCTCAAGTCGCAAGGCTTCGCCAAGGACTTCACGGCGACTCTGAAACCGTGTGAACTGAGGCTGGGCAGCCTTCCTACGGGTCACCAACTCGTGCTGCCCGCTTCTCACACCCTGCGGCACGTCGCGATGTTTGGCCCGCCCGGTTCCGGCAAATCCGCCACCTTCATTTGTACCTTTCTCAGAAACTGGTCCAAGAACGGTTCCACGATCGTGCTCGATCCCAAAGGCGAGCTATACGCCCAGACCGCCTCTTACTACGAGCACGCCTATCGGCTGGATCTGATGGAGCCGGACAAATCGGACCATTGGAACTTTGTTCCCGTCTGTAAGAACAACGCCGAGCTTGCCCACCAGATCGCTTCCATCATCGTCGGCGCAAAGCCGGGTGCGAAGGCCACTGACTCCGAAGGCTTCTGGCGAGACTCTGAAATCGCCGCCCTGAGCGCCATCCTGTTACACCTGCCGCACATCGTCCCCTACCCAACGCCGGCGATGATAAACGAGTTCATTTCACTTCGCTCCATCGACGCCGAGGAGGGGCAGTTGCTGTCGCCGCTCACCCGAGAGATGTTCGAATCCCCCGACCCGCAGGTAGGCGTCTACTGGGGCGCGTTCACCAAGGCCAAGCGCGATCTTCAGGGCTCGATACTCACCGGAGTCATCGCCAAGTGCCAGGCCTTCACGACCCCTAACGTCCAATCGGTTACCAGCGCCTCCGATGAAGACTCAGTCGGCCGCGCCGAGATTGATCTCAACATGCTCCGCAGCCGCGGTACCGGCATCTATGTCGTCATACCGGAAGGTGACGCCGACCGGTATGCGGCGTTTCTTACGACGTTCTTCGGGATCGGAATGGCCGTGTTGAGGAGGGACAAGGTGACCGAGCAAACCGTGCCGTCGCTTTTCCTGTTTGACGAGGCAGGCAACATCCCCATTTATGGCCTCAAGGAAATGCTTGGCGTGGGACGAGGCCGCAAAGTGGCGGTTGTCCTCGCCTATCAGAACCTCGGCCAGGTCTATGCCCACTATGGACACGACGGAGGACACGCGGTGCTGGGTTCGATCAATACGATGGTGTTCCTGCCTGGCCTCGATCAACACACAACCGAGTTTGCCGCCTCGCGAGTCGGACCCACCACCGTCCTCCAACACACGACGGTTGATGCGCCCGGTACACAGAACGACGCCGAGCGGCTCGCCGAAACCAAGCGCGACCTTATCGACGCTGCCGAGCTGCGGCAGTTGGTTCGCCACAAACAGGCCGTTACCATCATAGACACCGCTCCGCCGATCAAGTTTGCGTACCCACCGCTTGTCCAGGCTGCTGGCAATGCCCTTTCGGAGGCGGCTCACAAAGGAATGCCCGCGGTCATCGACTTCCGCGGCGCGGAAAAGGAACTCACAAGTGCGCCGACAGGTAACCCGCTGCCGAATAGCCCGGCCAAGCCCGTTCCAGTAACGACTTCAGAACCTCCAGAGAGAACAACAGACGAAGCGGCCGGGACCACCGACGGCGAAGGCGAGTCCGGCAAGAGCCAAAAGCCTCCGAGAGTCTCTCCCTTAGGCCTCGATTCAGCGGAGTAATAAGACAATGCCATCAACAGATGAAAAAGGCCCGCGCTTCACGTTCTTCACCCTGGGTTTTGCGATTGCGGTCGCGCTCGGCTGCTACGGGTACTCCCTTTGGGATGCCTCTCAGCAGGAGAAGGCGCTCGTGCCCAGACCGGCCACTGACTATATGATCAAGGCGCTGAGAGCCTACCACCATCAGATCGGGCGGTTTCCACAGAACTTCGTCGACCTTGAGGCGAGAGTCTGGAAGCACGCCCAGCCCCCCAAGTTCTATGAGGAGGGCCGCAGTATCTCGATGCACAACTACTACTACATCTACTACCTGGTCGAGCCGGGCGTCTGCGCTCTGTGGGCAATACCGGTGAACAAGCGAAGAGAAGAGGGCTCGACTTATTTTCTGACGATATCTCCGCAGGCTGTACGCCGATGGAGGGGAGCGCCGCTGACGTTCGATGAGATCAAGCGCCTTCCTGATCTTCCTACTCCTGCCCAGCTTGCGGTGCTCGGACTAACCGAGCTAACACCAACACAGCTACCCTCGCGCAATGGGCGCCGCCCTTCGCAGTAAATGGAATTCATCATGCGCACAAGAAGGACTAATTCCTACGGCAATGACAGCGTGGCTCGGCGTGGCGAAAGCCCCCTCAAGCTCGCGGTGCGCTTGACGCTCAGTCAGCTTTCTGGCGGCATTGAACCCGCCGAAGCGATCCAGTTTGCCGCCAGGTATCACGTCGTCACGTGTGCGGCGATTCAAGCCGAACTAGCCAAGAGCGGTCTGTTGAGCCCTGATGCCTTCCCCCTGCCTAAGCCTGCCTGAACTGATCGGTACTGGTACTCCCGGCGTTCTTATTGCGCATTAACCCGAGGACTATTTTCGCTCCGACAAATTAAGGTCAAGGGGCGAGACGAGTCGGCCCAACGGCTGCGCGGAACGAAGCGTTCGCCATCATCTATTCATGTATACAACCGCAGCCTAACCGCAGGCCGACCCCTGTGACCTGAATTGTGTCTCCGCTGAACCTGTCCTCTATCGGGTTAACGCTTAGTTCTTAATGCTGAAAACCATTGGAGGATAGAAGATGACCGCATCAAGTTTTGACCGCGACAACCAGCAGAAATGGAGCGAACTGTTAGCGCAAGCAGTTTCTCAGCCCGGTTTGATCCTTAAAGCTTATTCAGCTTTCTGGGGTTACTCGCTCGGAAATCAAATGGCAGCGCTCTTGCAATGCAGGCTCAGGGGCATCGAACCCGGCCCGATTGATACATATAGAGGATGGCTCAACAAAGGCAGGCAGGTTCGCAAGAGCGAAAAGGCAATCTGGCTTTGCATGCCGCTCACCCGCAAAAAGGCCAACGACGAGACCGGAGAGGAAGACCTCTACATTAGCGCCTTTGTTTGGAAGCCGCGCTGGTTCGTTCTGTCGCAAACCGATGGCGAGCCGGTGCCGATGCCCGAAATGCCGGAATGGAACAAGGAGCGCGCCCTAACCGCGCTTGGCATCGAAGAGATTCCCTTCACTCACACAAACGGCAACACTCAGGGGTTTTCGCGCGGGAACAAAATAGCAATCTCACCGCTTGCCGCCCTCCCGCATAAAACTCTCTTTCACGAGTTAGCGCATTCGATTCTACACGCGAGCGAAGCGGAGATTATCGATTCAGAGCGGACGCCCAAGAGCTTGCGGGAAGTTGAAGCCGAGTCCGTAGCGATGCTGGTTTGTGAGTCGCTTGGGTTGTCATGCGCCGAATATGCGCGCGGCTACATTCAAGGGTGGCTTGAGGGCGAATCGATCCCCGAGAAATCCGCGCAACGAATCTTCGGAGCAGCCGACCGGATTTTAAGAGCCGGTCGAGCCAGGAACTGAAACCGATAGCCGCCCGCTTCCGAACCCGGACGCAGCGCCAATCACTGACGAACGAAGTAATCACCGTACGGAAATCATGAGTTACACAGCTTCTCTTCAAATTCGCCATGGGAGTAACCCTTCGAGAGAAAAATTCGGCCTCTCTCAAGTAAGGCGCTTGCGCCTTCAGGAGAACGGGTCGCGGAACCTACGGGGGGAGCGCTACCCAACTGTCACGGTGCGTCGGCAGAAAGCCGTAGAGCCATGGCGGATTGGACAGATGAAGGAAGCTGCAAGGCTCCGCTGGATGGCCACCGGCGGAGCCTGCCCTTTGACATCGACAAACAGAGGCGAACAGAGGCGAACTGATCCGAGATGTACCCGAGTTCGGCAATCCCTCGATTATCAACGAGAGAGCTTATTGGCATCAGGCTTGCACAACTAATGGCTGGAAGTTGTCAACGTCCGGCCCAAACTTTCCACGTCAGCAACCATAGGAGAAACTAACATGTCCACCAGCTTTAACAAGATTGCGATCATTGGCTACCTTGGCCGAGACCCTGAGCTGCGCTACACCCCAGACGGCACGCCCGTTTGTAACTTCTCAGTGGCGACTACCGAGAAACGGAAAGACAAGTCCGGCGAACTGCAAGAAAACACCACCTGGTTTCAAGTCGCGCTGTTTGGCCGGCGAGCCGAGGTTGCAAAAGAGTACCTGTCCAAAGGCAGCCACGTATGGCTCGAAGGCTCACTGGCGTTGAGTCAGTGGACGGACAACGAGGGCGCAACCCGCGCCAGCCTCGAAGTCCGAGCCACGGACATCAGATTCCTGTCATCGTCCGGCGAGAAAGCTTCAGCCGCAACCGCCGCCGCTACATCGGCCACGGACGAAGACGTTCCTTTCTAAAATATGGAAAACCAGAGAACCCAGGAGCCGGGCACATCGCTCGGCTTCTGGCCCAAATTTTTCGCGGGACAGTTTCTGGCCGAAACTGTCCCGCTATCCAGACAAGGGCAGAGGCACGCGCCATAACTTATGCGCGCGCCGACCCGCGTATTGCGCGTCGTGAACGCCTAGAGAGATTCCGCTTTGGAGTAGGACCGATGAGTCAAATACCCAATCACATAAACGCCCGACGCTCAAGCCGCGTAAGCCAGGCTTCTGGATTAGCAGAGGCAACTGTAATGCTCGATCTCTTCGAAGCTCTCGGCGTGCGTTCGTTCGCTCTCACACTCACCGACGAAACCGGGCATAAGGTAGCCTACCAACCCCACAGAGCCCTTAGCACGCTCCGCATCGAACTGCTCGGCATATTGCTCAGGGCATTTCAAAAGCGTCTTAATGTCATAGTCAGGCCGCTCGCAGCCCATGCCCTCTCGCTCGTCCAGCTTGACGATCTGAGTCCGTCGCAGCTTGATCGAGTCAGCGGCTTCTCATTCCTTGTGCTTGAAACCAGCCCCGGAAACTTTCAGGCATGGTTGGCCGTCAAAGATGCGGACGCAGCAACCATGCGCCGCATCAAGAAAGCAGCGGGAGCAGACCCGAGCGCAAGCGGCGCGACGAGAATCGCCGGTTCATACAACTTCAAACCGAAGTACGCTCCGGATTATCATCGAGTACAACTGCAATCCATCGCGCCAAAGCGCACCGTCATCGTAGCCGAGCTTGATAGCGCAGGGCTCCTTGCGCAAGAGGAACCCCCGCCCTCCGCTCCCGGCCATGCTCCCCGCCTTCGGCGCAAGCATCGGCTATCAAAGTGGCCGAGCTACGCGCGCTGTCTAGCTGACGCACCTAAGGCGAAGAATCACGAAGGCAAGGACCGCAGCGCTGCGGACTTTATGTTCTGCCTGCTCTCGATTGATAGAGGATGGCCGGTGAAGGCTGTCGCCAACCAGCTCCTCGTCGAAAGCGAGAAGGCGAGATGCCTCGGCGGTAAGTACGCGCTCTTCACGGCCGAGCGAGCCGAATCGGTCGTCAACCGCAATCGTACCTAACGCATTGGCCTGCCTTTGGTTTGCAAGCGCCTGGCTAGTCTGCCTAGAAGCGCAAACGGTCAAAACTCTGGACGCCGTTTACATTCGTCAAGAGTCGCGACAAGTATGACCCCTCACAAAATAGCGCTAAAACTGCTCTTTACATTTGATCGAGAACAAACTAACTTTCTTTCTCCGGGTCGGCGTTTCGCACTGACCAAGTTTATCTCTATATTACCTCGATCAGTCGCCCCGATTAGACCGATGTTTGCGTTCTATCGTTCCCAAGTAGTGAGTTGCAGGTGGCCTGCTAATGCGTTTCCCATCGAGTTTTGTGAATCTGTAAAGGAGGCGGGATATGGGCTTCCAATTCAATATTGAGCATGCAAGCCTTGCCGGCTGGCTGACGCGCCGAGACTTCCCGTTTCCGATTGATGAGTTCGACTGGGGGCCATGGCCTGAGCCTTGGCATCGGCATTATCGACGACGACGCAATCTCGCTCGCAATGAAGAGGAGTACGCTGGTACCGGGGAGTGGCGCGCACCACGAGTTCAATTGCACGTGCTGGACGATTTTCTCAAAAGGCTGCCGGATTCCGTTGTAACCTCGTCTCCGGAAGATCACGCATTCCTTCGCGACTTGGTAGCCGCAGCTAAGAAAGCCCTTCTGTTTGTTGGTGGAAAAAAAGTCAAGGTGGGAGAGAAGGAGCAGGAAACTGTCCTCTCCTCTTCCGAAGTCGCACATGTCCTAGGCCCCCTTCGTATTTGGTTCGATGTGCCGTTTTACTTCATGCCGCTTGGAAGCCACATTCCGTTGGAGCGCTTCCGAGATTCAACCGACTACACGATGTGGCTCCAGTGTTACGATGACATACGGAAGGGAGTCTCCAAGGACTTACTCGATCCATTTCCACCCCTCAGACAATTACTTACTACAGCGCCTTCTATGCCCGTCACCGCGTGTTGGACGTGGAGCGGTGAAGCTGCATTGATACCGAGGGAAAAATGTTCGACTGAGCGACTGCTACGACTGGTCCACGAAACACCCCCTTGGCGTCTTTGGCGCGAGTTGAAGCTGCTACACCATTCACAGGCGCCAGCTTTCAACCTCCTACAACTCAGCGATCTTCATTTTGGGGCTGGCGCCGTGACCAACCGCAAACTCGCCTGCGTTGAGCAGCACCTCCGCGACCGCATCGACGGAATCAGAAAGAATGGAGGGGCGGTGCAACCGGTCATCACTGGCGATCTAATGGACACGCCCAGCCAGAAGAACTTAGAGGAATTCGAGGCCTTTCGAAATCGGCTCACTGACTACTCCAAGACGCCGGTAATATGTATCCCAGGCAACCACGACATGCGGACGAAGGGTTTTTGGAGGAAGAAGTTGGAGGCGCTCGCGGGCCTGGAATGGCAGAGTGTAATCGCGGGTGATGTGTCCAAGGTCATATTCCTTTGTTTCGATACCTCGCGAGACGCGAAGCTCGCTCAAGGTCGAATAACTGACGATCAGTTCATTGAAGTTGCTACAAAGCTCACTGAGCTGCGTCGCCTGGGCGACTATGCTGATCATATAAGCATAGCTCTTACGCATCATCATCCATTCTCCAGTAGTGAGGATGAAATCGATACGATTCCTTTCCTTGGAATTCGCGAGGAGCGATTTCTTCGCATGGAGAACGGCGATCATCTCGTGCGCTGGTGTGCGCGCAATAGTGTTCCGTTGATCCTTCACGGTCACAAGCACCGGCCGAGATTTATCGGTCAGGAGATAGAACTTGAGGGTCGTACGCAACTGGTTCGTGCCGTGGGTTGTGGCTCCAGTTTAGGAATTGAAAGCAAGCCTCTGTCATTCAATTGGATCACTTGGCAGCCCGATGCGAAACAATGGACGGTCTCTTTCTTTGCCGATCCTGGCGACGGCAGCGGGTTTCAGGAAAAGCGGTTGGCAATAGGAGGGACGCGTGATGCTGCCTGAGTGCTGCATCTCGAAAGTCTGAGGTCGTCGGCGAAGAAAACACGAACCGTGCATATCAGGAGCGAGCGGGCATTTGAGCCAGACATCTGAAGACGTGAAGGAACAGACATTGATGCCCGACTCTGAGGGGCAGGAGAAGACCCGACTCTTCGCTGTCGCACTATTTGATGTTCTGGGATTCGAAAACCTCGTTCGATCACAGGGAGTCCTTGAGATTCGCCGCAGATATAGGACGCTGATCGATCAGGCCGTCGCGGTGCCAGATGGCCGCTTCTTGAATCTGATCGACGGTGCTATGGTCGTCGGCTACATGGAAAACACGCACGCCTACTTCAGCGATACGATCCTCCTATGGCAACCGTTGGATCGCCTCTTGGCCCAACCCTTTGTCTCGCGTTGCGCCGATATGGTAGCGGCTGCCTTGCAAATGGAAATGCCCCTGCGTGGCGCAATTGCGCTTGGTCCCGCGGAACTGGATAAAGACGCCAACGTCTACCTCGGCGAACCTCTCATTGAGGCTGCAAGGCTCGAATCTCAACAGGAGTGGATTGGGGCAGCGTTCGGGGCCTTTTTCAATGTGGCCACCCTGGATGGCAGAGATGTCTACGCGTGATGTGGTGCCCTATCGCATTCCTCTGAAAAACGAGGCGGCGCGAGAAGAACTGTGCGGTTCTTTTGCAATCAATTGGTGCCGAAGAGTAGGAGCAGGCGCAATACCAATTCTGGAAAGGCTTCGCGACAATCTGTCTTCAGATGCAGAGTCAATTCGGCGGAAGTATGAGAATACAATTGCATTTGTGAGCGAGACTGAGCGCTGGCTCGCTTATGTCGAAAAAGAGAAACTCTCGGGATTTCGGATGGTGAGCCCAGAAGAGGTCGAGCGCGATGGAATAATCGATCCTCTCATCCTCGAATGAATCCGAGCCTCTCATATGAGGTTGGCCCGCATCGCCGGACCGTGAGTGCAGCGTTGCGAAAGCCGCTTAGAGGATCAGAAACAAGCAATGGGACCGCGAGCTACCATCCCGTCCGACGTTGTTGCCGACGTGCTAACTGCTTCACGTCGGCGTTGTTGTGTCTGCTTTGCACTTCGAAGTGACGATACCGAGAAGAGGGGCCAAATCGCGCACCTTGACCAAGACCGATCGAATAACTCTAAAGACAACCTTGCGTTCCTCTGTCTCGAACATCACGACCAATACGATTCGAAAACGAGTCAATCCAAAGGCATTACAATGCTTGAAGTGAAGCGCTACCGCACTTATCTCTACGAAAGTCTCGCGTCTCTGCTTGCTAACCCGCCCTCACCGTCATCTGCGCCTCCAAGCCCGATGTCAGTAATCCCCGTACGCCTCCATCTATATAGAACGGAAGCTGAGGCTCTCAACTATTCGCCTCGCACTGCCCTGGTGCGTTTCAGCATAACCAATCTTTCGGACGACTTGCTAAAACTCGTGAGCCTCATAGTACGGGTACTCGCGAAGAACGCAAAACGTCGATTTCGATTGCCGGCCGTTGGTGCGCCTCACGATGAATATAAGCTTAGCGCCGATCTCTCCGTCGGAAATGTTGTGGAGATCTTGGACGATGTTCGACATCAGTTCATTTTGAAGCCGCGCGAGTCGGACGCATTTTCTCTGGCTCTATTTGGAAACGAGGGTTACGAATACAAAATCATAATAGTTTGTGCTCTAGAGTCCATCGAACACCAAGAGCGAGGGCGTTGGACGACTGAGACTCAGCCAATAACGATTTCGTATCCAATCAGAACTGTCGAAGGCTATCGAGACCATGGAAACCTATCCGACTGAAATGACCGTGACGGCGCCTTGTGCCAACTGCGGTAGCCATGTTTCGGTGCCGCTTCCCATCCAATTAGAATTGATCCACGCAGATTTCATTGCGAAATGGCCGGCGTCAAGACTGGAAGACACTATGTGCGGAAGCTGCGGCGCCGTCTGGCCACTGGGAGAGATGCCCTGTGTATACTGGGGCGATGGATGGGCTGCCCTCACTCTGGATGGTCCTCGTACCGGCATCGAGATCCTCACTCAAATCGCTAACTGGATGCCTGTACATAGATTCGGAAGCGCCGGCTCCCCGTTTATCGTCCGTGTCTTTGACTCACTGAAGGATTTAGGATACGTTCTCAAGCATCCCGAATGCTCCGTCTTTCGTGAAGACCTCAAAGGACGAGTAACCCGTCACTGGGACGACGAGGTTCTGGCGCTCATTGACATCTCAGACGCAGCGTTGGAGGGCAGAGTGGAATGGCTCAGCTATGTCATCTTGGCCGGGGTAGTCCAAGACTATCCTGAGTTCTTCTTCATTTCCCAGATGCGTAATGCGCTTGAACTCACAGCCCTGGCAAGCGGCGATGAATCACTCCCCATCTCTGCGGACGGAGCGAGTACCGGCTTAGACGAATATAACCAGATGGTAAAGGCTCTTGAACCTCATCGCCCAGTTTCTGAATTGGATTCATACCACATATGGTATGATGCGCCGCTTGATGAGAACACGGAACGGCCGATCGAGGGAAGCGTAACTCGCCTCATTCGACAGTCACCGCCCAACATCGACCTATGCAAGGTCTGGCTCAGGATTCTTGTTGCCGGGGCATTTCTTAGGCACGAACTCACGAAACGGAAACTACCTGCGACCCAGCGAGCCAAGGAATGGTTATGTGAGGAGAAGTTGCGTGCACGATGGCCGCATCTGGCGGTAGCCGAGCGGACAAAGCTTGGTGCGTACTTTCAAGAACTGACCGGAAGAGAGCTGAAGGACGTCTATGGACTGGACTCGCGAGTCTAAAGATACGCTTGACGCCGTCTTACTGGGCGAGCGATTCCAAACGGTGCCCGGCTCACAATGACTGTTGCTCGGCGCGCCGAAGTGATGAGTTTCGACATGGAATCAACCGACTCTCTGTTCGAACCCGACGACGATGAAAACTTCGTCTGGTTCGTCAAGAACCATCTCAAGAAGGGCGCGGCCAGCGTCAGGGGCATCACGGAGGCGGAGTATTTAGCGACTTGCCGTGAACGATGGGACGGTTGCGCGGCGGACAGAGTGTACGCGATTAAGTTCCTAGTAGACCCGCTCGTGCAGCCGGACCTGGTGGCGGAACTACCAGACGAGTTCATTCAGCCGGGCGAACCCTTCTGCACCCTTGTAGCCAGAATCGGTTCACGCGGAGAGCTAATAGACGCACCGGAGGACTACACGCCGCCTTCGTACCCGGGCGTCCACCTAGCGCATATCGTTGCTGGCTCTCCCTCTGGAGGTGTGGTTCCTGATCCGCATGAGCCTACCGAGTATCTCATCGCCTTTTTGGACGTACTAGGATTCGAGGCTCTTCTGAACCGAATCGGACTTGAGGCACTGACGCTACGTTACCAGCAGTTGCTGTCAGTAGCTCTTAGTCCGCAATCCGAGTCACGACCGTGGAGTCGCGCCCAGGCAATTGTGAATGGAGAACCAACGCCAACCCTGATGTGGCTTCCCATCCAAACAGCGTATTTCAGCGATAGCCTACTGCTGTGGGTTCCCTATCATCCGGGCCACGTTGAGGAGTTCTTGAATCGCTGCTCAAGAGTGTTTTGCGATGCCTTGGCGCATGGCCTGCCCATCAGGGGCGCAATCTCGGCGGGACAAGCTACATTGGATAAGGAGAGGGGTATCTACCTCGGTCTTCCGCTGATCGAGGCGGTTCGCCTGGAAAGCAAGTCCAACTGGGTTGGTGTCTCCCTTGCAGCCTCTTGGAAGTCTGAGACGCTCCGAATCCCAGTCCCTCCCGACACGGTTTTTCTATACAACCCTCCGCTCAAGGACGGCGGTAACGCACTGTTTTCCGGTTTAGTACTGGATTGGCCGCGCGCGTGGCGGGAGTCGCGCGAAGATTCCGCTCTCCCGTATCTAGCGGACCTTTGCCTTCCGGACCTCCTACCGGATCTGAAGGCGAGATACGACGCAGCATCGACCTTCTGGCTGCATTCGGAGAAGAACAGAGATTGGTGCCTGCCGCCTGGCTGGACACGAGAGACAGTCCGCAGTGTATGGGGCGATGAATCAAACGACGGGATGTAGCCGAGTTAGCCACGAGCAACTATGTCATCTCCAAGCCATTCTCATCTTGTCTGCCTTCTCGATGTGCTCGGCTTCGAGAGCCAGTTGAAGGCTCTTGGCCTAGCAGGAATACATGCCAAGTACTCAAGACTAATCGAGTACGTTAAGAGGGAGAAGGGCGGCATCGATGTCGTGCCTACGCCCGATGGACACGTTGCGGTAGGCTGGCTCGTCATCGGCAATGCCTACTTCAGCGACTCGCTCCTGTTTTGGACCCACTACAGCCCAATTACGCTTCCGAGCTTCACGCACTGTATAGCCGAGGCCATTTGTTTTGGGCTTGAGGTTGAATTGCCGCTGCGCGGAGCCATAGCTGTAGGCGAAGCCATACTTGACGAAGGTAGCGGAGTGTTCTTGGGCGAGCCGCTTGTCGAAGTGGCCCGAACCGAACGTACGCAACATTGGGTCGGAGCCTCCTTTGGTCCGTCTTTTGCCAAGCCGGGCTTCAACGACGGTTTCCAACTGCACACCATCTTGCCATACAAGAGTCATTACAAGGACCGAGCAAACGAGTACGCGACCGGAATGACCGTGGATTGGCCCAGGCGTTGGCGTGAAAGCCGGAAGACCGATCCACGACCAACATTGATGGGCCTTGATCGTGATCCGGCGTTCTCCACTTATTATTCAAGTACTGAGAGCTTCATCGCGTTTTCCGAAGAGAACCACGACTGGTTTCGCAAGCAAGGCCGTCTTGACTACGGCTAAGCCTGTTTTAACCTTGCACGTTGGCGGAAAAGCGCTCGGCATATTCGCTACGACTGACCAATTCGTGAATCCATCCTGGCGTGTTGCTAGAGCCCATGGAGTTGTATCTCAAAAAGAAGGGAGTGGACTCTACAGCTCATGCTCACACGTGTGAGCGCTTTCTAAAGAAGGCTTACGCGACGCCAACCCACCGAAGCGTCAGCAACCAATGTATAGCAAGCCTGGTGAAAATGATCCAAGAGCGATAGCTTCGTCTGCAACGCAGAAATTGAGGGACTTGCTACCCGGGTGGAAGCACAATGAGAAATCCGCCTGCCAGGTCGTGCCAGAGCAGACCAGTGTTGGTGCATGGTCTGTGGCAAGGAAGTCCGGGTAGCAGATCATCGCGACGCAGGTATCCAGCACCCCAGAGAGTACGAATTGTTCAGGGAGAGTCACAATTTGTTCGCGGGCAGCTCGAACGGAGTAACCTTGGAGAGCTACCGGGAACAGAATTCCAACGACAGGCCCAATTGCCATTTTCGCGATCAATATCTCTTGACGTGACTCGCTCGCAATTGCCAACTGGCCGTGCAGCTTGCCGGTCATACTGTCTTGAAAGTGACGCTTCCCAAACGTGGCCATGTAAGCCCTCTTGACCGCTGGCAGGAACACTTCGTCAACAAGATGGCCGTAATCTCCAATCTCACACTTCGGCAGGCAAATCGGGAAATATGCACCGTTCAGGATGGGTGCCAACCGCTCATCGGCTGCGAGCTTGCCAAGCAACATCTTTGACCTCAGTTCGAGGTCAGCTATATTGCCAAAAGATCCAAGTGTGGAGGACTTCCGACGCAAAGGGGCGTTGGTTGGCTCAATGGACGCCGAAGGAGTGACAGGGGACTGCGTCGAAATGAGGAGCTTTTCGCCGACGGTCGACATCCACTGCCGCATGGCTGCTATATCGTCCTCCAGTCGTCGGATTGATTCTCCCGACAGTGTCTTGTAGAACGAGTTTGCGACGTGGGGATACTGCTGCAGAAGTTGGTCGATCCGCTCCCATGTCATGAGTTGAATCTGGAACAGACTCTGAGCGATGTGCTCCTTGTTTAGAGCGGCAACGGCCTCATAGGCTCCCGCGGTTCTCTTCGCTGAGGTCATAATGAAGTAAGTGTCTAGGCTAGGGGTTAACGTGCGTGCCCTCCGAACCTCGGCGTCGATCTCCGCGCGGCGAAGACTCTTCAATGGGCCGCGCAGTTTGCATTGCGCACCTATAATGGGCCGCTCGCCAGATGGATCGAAGATGTCGACGCCGGACTGGCTCTCACCGCGGTGTCCGTACAGTTCCAGATGTGGACGATTGCAGTGAACGCGCAAAAGCTGAAGGCACAGTTCCTCGAAGTCCTGCTCGTTTGCGGGCACCGGATAGATCAGGCGGATTGGCGGCACGTCGTAGCGATAGTCGCAGGTGCTCCTGCTGTTGTCCAGGGGCATCGATCCGGCAAACGCGCGTCTGGTGAGGCGCATCAGCACATCAGGCATGCTCGCGATGGCTTACCGTCTCAGTCTCACAAAGTCAGACCGCTTTGGCCCGCCATGGGTTCTTGCGCGTGGTGCCAACATTGAGTCTGGTCGTCCTAATAATGGCACAGCGAACACATGAGGCGCGCGAATTGTCCAACAAGTCTCGGGACGCTTCGCAAGTGCGGGTTGCAGGTCACTCTCCATTCATTGATCAGGGTGCGACACCTCTTGCAATGGCGCGGTCTAGCTTTTCGAAGAACGCTTTCCTGTTGTCCAGGTCTAGAAGAACTCTGATAAGTTCACGCGCGCGTTGACCAAGGCGAAGATTCAGTTCTGCTATTGAAAGCTCATCCTGCCCAACCTTTATTGTTCGCTTCGTCTCGTTCCCGTGAGCTAGTTCGTTTCGATAGCCGTAACCAGCATATAGATCGTTGAACACTGCTTCACGAGAGTCCGGGTCGGCCCCGAGAATGTATGCGCCCCGCAAGGAGAAACGGTATCGTATTTCTTGCTTAAACCCGCCGAGGAGAAGCGGCTCCATCGCGAGCACTAAATCCATCAAGCGATCATCTTCATCACTTCGTTCGTAAGCTGAGCTGAATCTTCGAAGCGATAGGTCAAGAGAGTCAGATCGCCGGGTTCGTGATCTCTTGAAGCCGGTCCAACACTCTCTAATCGCATCGGCTTCTGCGATTGATATAGTATATACATCACCCCAATTCCAAACCGGCGGCTGTTCGCTGTGGGTGCTGTGTCGGCCTCCTTCAAGTGACCATCCGACGACCCTTGTCAGCACGTCGCTGTAGCCGACGCGTCCCGCCTTGAATAGACGCATTGCCGTACAGAATGCGGTGATAGTCTCGCGGGCGGCACGTCCAGCCGGGACGGTTTTGGTGCCGCTACTACTTAGGCCGTGCGCTTTCCGCTTTGGGTGAATGACCTCGATAGCGAACCTCACGTCAGTAAGCCGCGATGCCTCGAAGAACCCACGTACAGTTAAGAATTCCTCTCTATCATTCTTTTCGAGTCTGCTGATTGCCAAGCCCGGCTCGATCTCAATTCGTTCGTTCGGCGACTCAAATCCGACGGGCAGCGCAAGATGCCGGACAGTATAGGTCTCAGAAGTGAGATATGACTCGATCTCCCCGTAGAGCTTGTCGAACACATCTACGCGGAAGTCGACTCCTTGCTGGCGGTCAAGCAGGCTAAAAAACACGGAACGTCGCAACCGCTCACTACCGCCTTCCATTTGCGTTGCCAGCGAAGGATCGCCTTCAATTTCCGCTTGCACATCTTGCGCGGCAGCGCTCTCTTCCAGTTGCTCCTCAATTGGCTCCACCCAAATCTGCCATGGGACGTGATGCTTCCAGCCTTGTCCAATCTGGCCCTCGTCTGTGAGGGTAACAAGATGAGAGACGGCGAGGGGCCTTATCGTTTCCTTGATAGGTTGCAGAAGAGCACAAGCCAATTCACAATAAGCGCGGAGAGAGTTGTACAGGTTCTTGTTGTGCATCTCTTTCAAGTCATGGTCTCATAAATACGACCAGAGCCAAATTGGAAATCATCGGCCGAATGGGCTGACACCATATACTGATAGCGCAACGGCGCCAATCGACAAATGCTTTGGAGCGCCATGAATTTCCCTTGAGATGATCGTAACCAGCGACCGATTCATAGACGCGTTAGGGTTGGCCCGAATGTGCCCGATGACACCATCAATGCTTTCATGAAAGAGTACATTCCAATTCTGACCGCACTCATTGGGGCTCTTGCTGGCTGGTTGATCTCGCGATATCAGTTAAGGCGTCAAGAATCGCGGGAGAAGAAGAAACTGATTCTGCAAAAATTGGAAGAGCTTTATGAAGCATTGTCAGGGTTTGTCGAAGGTCTTGCAACGATTATTCATCGGACCGCCAGAGCGAATCTTGAAGCGCTCGCTAGCAAGTTCATCCCGAAGCATTTGCTGCCGTCGAAGCCTGCCATAGAAGGCAAAATCGTGTCGGAGGATCGAATAAGAGTCCTTGTGGGCTTCTACGCACCAGAATTGTCTGACGATTGGAATAAGATCGAGGCTGCAAGCGGAGACTTCTGCGAGATGATGTTCCGATCGACGGCTCAGGGCCTACTCGCAACGGGCGAGGATGATCGGGACGGCGAACAGTCAGTCGAAGGTGGTCTGCCGGTGTTTGCGCAACTTGACCAGCTTGAAAACGTTTATCGAATGTGCGAAGAAATGAAGAAGAGAGTAGTCGAGATATCTGAAAAGTATAGGTAAACACACCGACAGCTCAGAAACACAAGGGCTTCGATCTAGAACGACACTTAATTGAAAGTCACTCATTATGAACCCAGATGACGGCGAGCTTGTCGTGGCTCTCTTCGATGCTCTCGGTTTCGAGGATCGAATCGGCCGTTTTTCTCTCGAAGAAATCCACGGCCAGTACAGGGACCTGCTCTCCATAGCTACGAGCAAGGGAAGTCACGCCTTCTTCGATGCCCGGCCTGCAGGCGGGGGAACAATGGTGCCTTTCTTTGGTTACGTCGACA
>Ga0066687_10000043_pt1 | contig 37248 bp, 27 predicted proteins | sample GraSoiAngelo_136_FD_65630 | JGI IMG/M metagenome (GOLD analysis project Ga0066687, IMG submission 65630) | Grasslands soil microbial communities from the Angelo Coastal Reserve, California, USA - 14_0929_09_20cm | ecosystem: Environmental > Terrestrial > Soil > Grasslands | place: USA... | reverse complement strand
CCATCTACTTTGTTGCTTGTGCTGTTTTCTAGTGCGACTACAAGTCGCGTGACGCTTTTACTCCTTCACACTGTTCGAATCGGCCGCGCGGTTCCTTAAATCGCGCGGCATTTTTTTGTTTGAAATGAGCGCCCCTACATTAGTATCCACGCGGCAATATCACCGCCGCCGTTCTGTCTCTATTTCAGACCGAACGGGAATCCCGCAATGGAAGCGATCATTTCGGCGACCGCGCGCTCAAGACCTACAAACGTCGCTCGCGCAATGATGTTGTGTCCGATGTTGAGCTCTTCGATGTAATCGAGCTCCGCGATTCGGCCCACGTTTCGATATGTCAGGCCGTGGCCCGCTGCGACTTGAATACGCGCTCCCTCGGCAATGCGGCAGCAGTCGAGAATCCTGTCCAACTCGCTCTCAATCTCTCCGATGCCGGCGTGACTGCCGGGCTCGGTGAGGCTGGAGTACTTCGAGGTGCATATCTCAATCTGCTCGGCGCCAATCTCCGCGGCTTCGCTGATCTGATCCGGTTCGGGATCGACAAAGATGCTAGTCAAGATTTCAGCGCTCTTTAGCTGTTTGACCGCACGGCGTAATACTCCGGCCGCTGAGAGCACGTCGAGTCCGCCTTCCGTCGTTATCTCTTCGGCGCGTTCAGGCACCAGAGTCACCGCGTCGGGCCGAATGTCTCTGGCGATATCGATCATCTCGTCGGTCGCCGCCATCTCAACATTAAGATGAGTCTTAATGATTCCCCTGAGAAGCCTGACGTCCTGATCCTGAATATGCCGGCGATCGCCGCGGAGATGAACTGTGATTCCGTCAGCGCCCGCGAGATCGGCTATGACGGCTGCCGCGACGACGCTCGGCTCTTGAGCGCGGCGCGCCTGTCGAACGGTGGCGACGTGGTCTATGTTGACGTTTAACCGAACCATAAAAGTATCGTTGGTCGACGAATCCTACGATCCCGCCGCAGTCCTCTCGGCGCGAGGCTCTTCCTCCGCTTCGGAGACGGACTCGTCGATGCATTTAACATTGTACCGGCCCATAAGATCGTTCCACCGAATTCTGATCAGATCGGCGAACATATTCATCGAGTCCGCGAAGTAGCTGACCTTGCTGCCTTCGCAGTGGTTCCAGATCACCGGCGCTTCGAGCAGCTTCAACCCCAGCTTCTTGGCTATGTAAAGCAGTTCGGGATCGAAGCCAAACCTTTCAATGCTGTTGAGACGAAAAACGTGGATCGAAGCCGCCCTTCGAAATGCTTTGAATCCGCATTGCGTGTCCTTATAGTCGAGACCGGTAATTATGCGCATCAGGAAGTTGAACACGCGGCCGCCGAAGTCTCGTATGATCGATTGTCTGACTCCGATAAGGCTCCGATCGATCGCGCGCGAGCCGAATACAATGTCGGCTTCGTTCGAGGCAATCGGGCCGATCAGTTTCGGAGCTTCGGTGATTGGAGAAGAGAGGTCGGTATCCGTAAATAGCACGATCTTGCCGCGCGCCGCATCGAACCCTCTCTTCACGCTGAAGCCCTTGCCTCGATTCGGTGTGTTTGTGAGTAGGTGCAAATCGTAACCCGCTTCCCGATAGCATGCGGCCCTCGAGAGCACGATCTTTCCCGTATCGTCCTTTGAGCCGTCGTCGACTACTATGACCTCGCTCTTGAACGACTGGCCGGCTATAAAGGCAAGCACTTCGTCGAGAGTTCGCTCGACTCGCTCTTGTTCGTTATAGGCGGGGATTACGATCGACAGGAATACTGGCATAAGCACCCGATTCTCGATACAAACCCGTTCAATATAGCATAACGACGCTGAACTCTGAATGAGGCTTTCCGTGGATTCCGCCGATTCAAAGTCTTACCTGTCGAACCGAGATAACGTCGCGCATTCGCCCGAATTCTTCAAGAGCGGCGTGGTCGAGAGGCTCGTCGATTTGTATCAGCGAAAGCGCGCTTTCGCCGATCTTTTTTCGGCCGAGATAGAGGCGTCCGATATTGATCGCCTGGCTGCCGATGAAGGTCGCGATTCGGCCGAGCACGCCCGGAAGGTCTCGATTGAAAACGAACAGCATATGCCCTTTCGGAATCACCTCGAGATTGAAGTTGTTTATGCGGACGATGCGAGGATCGCGTTTGCCGAACAGCGCTCCGCATAACTCGCTCTCGCCGTCGCGCGTTTCCGATCGCACCGAGATCATGCTGGCGAAGTCCCTCGCACGCCGGGACAGCGACTCCGTCACCTTGATGCCGCGCTCCTCGGCGACTACCGCCGCATTGACCATGTTGACGCGCTCGATCACGGGTGAAAGCAGGCCCGCGATGATTGCGTGAGTGACCGGTCTGGTGTCGTGTTCGGTCACCTCACCCGAATACTCGATATTGACCCGCGTGATCTCGTGGCCGAAGACCTGGCCCTGAAAGGAGCCGAGCTTTTCACCCAGCATTATATAGGGTCCGATGGTCGCGAGAACTTCGGCGCTGACCGCCGGAAAGTTGACTGCGCCGCGAACCGTTCCGTTTTTTAGATAATCCAATATCTGCTCGGCGATCATCGTAGCCACGCTCAACTGCGCCTCTTCCGTAGACGCTCCAAGATGAGGCGATACGATGACCTGTTCCATCGCCAGCAGCGGATTCTCGACGGGGGTCGGCTCCTGCTCAAACACGTCAAGCGCGGCTCCGGCCGCCTTGCCGGATTGGATCGCTTCTACAAGCGCAGCTTCGTCGATCAAGCCGCCTCGCGCGCAGTTAATCAAACGCACTCCGCGCTTCATTTTTTCAATGGCGGCATGACCTATGATGTGTCGAGTTTCGTCCGTAAGCGGTGTATGCAGGGTTATGAAATCGGATCGCGCGTAGATTTCGTCGAGGGACGCAATCTCGATCCCGATCTCCCGCGCTGCCTCTTCCGTGAAATAGGGATCGAACCCAAGTACCTTCATCTCAAAATCGCGTGCACGAGCGGCAACCGTCGATCCGATTCTGCCGAGCCCGATCACACCGAGTGTTTTGCCTCGAAGCTCGACTCCAAGGAATCGGCTCTTTTCCCAACGTCCCGCTTTCATCGAGGCGGTTGCCTGAGGTATCTGCCGCGCCAGCGACATCAACATCGCGAATGTGTGTTCGGCTGTAGTGACGGTATTACCCGCCGCGGCGTTCATCACTACAACGCCGCGGCGCGTTCCCGCCGATACGTCTATGTTGTCGACGCCCGTTCCCGCGCGGCCTACTACCTTGAGTCGCCTGGCATTGCGAAAGACTTCGGCGGTAACGCGGGTCTTGCTCCTGACGACCAGTCCTTCGCAATCGGCTACAGCGGTCAGCAGCTCTTCCGCGGAGATGGCCGGCCGCTCGTCAACAACAACGCCGCCGGCGGCTCGAAGGATGTCTACGCCCGCTTTCTCCAATCCATCGCAAACCAGAATTCGCATTTTTCGTCGGGCCCCTCTCGCTTCGTGCTCGTGATCGTTTCTTGAGTACTCTACTGTTAGAAAAACCGGAAGCGTCATTCTAACGCAGTCAATTGTGATATAGTATCGCCCGAACGGAGCCAGTAATGCCCAAAGCATCGGCCTGCCGGATAGATCGAGTGCTCGATTTCATCGAAGATAAATGGACCATCGGCATCCTTCATGAATTGAGTCTCGGGCCTCGCCGTACGCTGGAGATTCTGGGAGCATTCAACGGGCTGAGCCCGCGAACGCTCGGGATCAGGCTCAAGAAGCTCAATCGATCAGGCATTCTAAAACGACAATCCTTCCCTGAGTCGCCGCCGAGAGTCGAATGGTCTTTGACCGAAAAAGGCCGGGATCTCCTCGTCGTAGTTGCAGCCATAACCGAGGTGGCGTCGCGTTGGAAACTGGGCGTCGGCGAGAATCCGACATCCCGCTGCCGGGTCTGTGTCGCGACAGAGGCCGGCGAGCGAATTTCAGCACCGGAATTGACGGAAGACTATTCTGAAGACTTGTCGTCATCACAGTCTCGGCTTCCAAATCGTGCTCGAAAACGCACCGACATTGTTCTACTGTGAGCACTCCTGATTAATTTCGATTCCCCTTTTCGGCGCCGCCTGCCTGCGCGGCTGCAAGCTCGGGCCTGGCATACTGGTCCAGTCCAAAGCCGAGGAAAATCGTCGCGAGTAGAATCGCCGACGAGAAGTAATACGGCGAAGATACTCCGAGCGAATCGAATGACCATCCAAAGAACAGCGGCGCTGCGATGCGGGCGACTCCGCCATACGTCTGCTGCATACCCATATAGAGCCCGCGTTCGGCCGGGGCAATTACTCGCGACAGAAGCGCAGTCACGCAGGGAAAAGTGAAGGCCGTGCCCAGCGGAATCAGCGCGACCGCTAAAGCGAGCATCCCCAGGTTTCCCGACAGAGGCATTCCGACTACGCCGGCCGCCAGCAACACAAGACCAAGCCGTGAGAGATTCGCCTCTCCGAGCCAGTCGACCGCGCGGCCCAAAAGCAGCACCCGCGTGAAGACCGATATCGATCCGATATACATAAAAAAATAACCGATCGTCTGCTCGGTCACTTGAAATCGCGCATTGAGAAATAGCGCAAGAACGGAAAAGCTGCCCTGATACGCGCCTATCGCGATTGCATAGATCCAAATCAGGCGGGATGAAGGCTCGCTGGACCGCGACATCACCCTCCAGATCGCCTGACGCGAGGTCGGACGTTTTGATGCCGCGTGCTGGTCAGCTAGAGGTTCCCGCGATTCAGTTAGATAACGGGCGGCAAAAAATATATTCAAGAGACAGAGCGCCGCGGCAATGATGCCGGGCATTGCCCTGCCGAGATTCAATGTTCCAGGACCAGGCATAAGATCGCGCCGGCCCAACGAAATAGCGACGGAACCGAGCACGGGTCCGAGAGCGACGCCGAGGTTGGTCGTCGCCGAGAGCCATCCAAGCGCCCGCGCGCGATCCTTCGGCTCGGTCAAATCCGCGACATAAGCCTGGATCACGCCCACCGTACCGCCGCCGGCTCCCTGCACGAGTCGCGAAAGAAACAGCACGATGAGCGAATGCGCGAAGCCGAAGATCAGGTAAGCGAGGCCCGCCGCGCTGAGTGCAATCAGCAACGTAGGACGCCGTCCGACTCGATCAGAAAAGCGCCCCCACATTGGAGCGCTTATCAATTGTGCGACGGTAAACGCGGCTACGATAAATCCGGAGATAATTCCGATTCCGAAACGATGGCCGAGTATCTCGATTCCGGATCCGCCCAGTTCTTTTACGTAGAATGGCAGGAGCGGAATGATCATCAGCAGGCCAACCATGTCTACGAACGCTGTCGTCATCAGGGTGAAGAGTTTGGGTGGGATCTTTCGGACTTCTCTCCAAAGCACATACAGCAGCGCCGCTCCTATTAACGCGAGGAGCACGCGCACGATCGGTGATTGAAACGACTGGGCGATATCGAGTTGTGTCAGCATTCCGACTCTGTTCCCGCGACACCGCGACGCGGGCGCGACCAAGCATAATACACGAGAGACAGCGCTCGCCTCGACGTGCTAAAGGTCCAATGCGCGACTCATTCACCAGGATTCAATCAAAATGCACTTTGGATCGTCGCGGAACACAGTACGTCGGCCGTACACATTTATCACCAGTCGCAAACGGCAATTAACCTGTCCTTACGCGCTCGAATTGAATTATGGCGAGACTATTGGAAAGCATTTTTCTGTGCGTTTCATACTACCATTTCTTGTAGTGTCGTTGACGCTGTCGCCAATTGTGTTTGCGGCCGCCCCTCCTTGACACTTCAGGCGCTCGGTCTAATAATTGCGCTCAACGAAACGCCCCCAGGTCGGTATAGGTTGTTATGGGAGACGCCTGTGACCAGGAAGAATATTGACATGGCCATATTGGAAGAGATGAGAGAGGCCGGTGACTACGACCGCCTCTGGAGGTCTCTCCCTGAAGACTGGGCCGCAGGTGATCCGTTTGACGCGGAGATGGCGCGAGTGCGGTTGATGGCCGCGGAGATTCACGGCCGCGCCGGCCGCATCGATGAAATGGAAGCGGCGCTGTCGCCTTACCTGGAAAGCATGGATCAGGTTCCCTTTCTGGTTGCGGGCCGCGTGCTGCTGATGATCTCGGTCTTCAGGAATCGGCGCTCGGAACCCGCCGAAGCGTTGCGCGTCGCTCTACAGGCCAAGGCCGTCGCCAACGGACAAGGCGACGAGTTCACGTTCGCCGAGGCCACACAGGCGCAGGGTCAAGCGCTTTGGTCGATGGATCGCTGGGATGAGGCGGCTGCTCAGTTCCAGGAAAGTGTGATCATCTATGGAGGGCAGGCGCGAGCATACAGGCTGGGTGTTGCATTTCTCTGCTACGGAAGCGTGCTCGAGCGTATCGGCCGCGTGGAGGATGCGCGCGAGTCACTCGAGCGAGCGATTAGAATGCTGCTCAAATCGCGGGACGACTACAGCCTGGCCGTGGCGCGCGTCAATATTGCGTTGGCTCTCAACGCGATGGGCGAATACGAAACATCGCTGAAGTATCTACAGTTCGCGCACGATGCATTCGTGCAGATGGGCCACAAGCTTTATACAGTCATTACACTCAGCAACATTGCTTCGGCCCTGATATTCATGAAGGACTACAGCCGAGCGGAAAGTTATCTGAGTCACGCTGTTGAAGTAGCCGATGTGCAATGTTACACGCAGCTCGCTTCCACCTTTGAAATCAGGGGCCGGCTTCATCTCTCGCGTCACGAATGGGATAAATCTGAAAAAGCGCTTCAAGCCGCGGTCGAAATAGCCGAGCAGGCTGGGAGCAAGTCTCAACGCGCCGAGGCAAACCGAACGCTCGGCAGGCTTCATCTGGCGCTGCACAATGAGATCGAGGCCGCGGCCGCCCTCAGGGATTCTCTGGATGCCGCCGAAGACTTACAGGCTCAACTGCTCGAGCTCGAGGTGAAAGCGCTCCTCGCGCAAGCAATTTGCGCTTCCAAACCGGTAGAGGCCGCCTCGATGATTACCGAAGTCGGAGCCGCCCTCAAGCAGCGCAATCTTCCCGAGTTGAAGAAAATCTGGCAAGCCGCCAGCAAACAGCTCGAATCGCTCGGTCACGAACATTACTTCATTATTTCGGATTCAAGTATGCCCACGCTCGCCGAAGCCCGCATCTCGATGCTGAAATGGCTCTGGGCTCGGGCTCTGTATAAGGCAAAGGGCAATGCTAAGGAGGCGGCGGCCCAGCTCGATGTAACACCCACCTATATCAGAAAACTCACCAAGTTAATTCCTCGTGATTTGCTTCGGCCCGGACGGAAGAGGGCCAAGAAAACGTAGACATTCCGCGATCGTCAAAATTGCAATCGGCACACGCCATCAAGCTGGATTGATGGTGATGTTGGCGTGAATTTAAAGCGCGCTGAGCCGTCGACTCTCGCTTGTGGTGACGGCCCAGCGCTGGGAGGGGCGGTGAGGTGCGCCCTCCAGGGAAGATAGCTCATCGCACGATTAAAGCGCGTAGCGCGTCGCCCCTGGCGCTATTATATCGTCGGTCTTTCAGGCCTTACCTGAGTAAGAAACATTCGAGAGGGTTCTATGCAGCTCATCGTTTCTTCTTTCCCTTAGGAAGGAGAACTCTCTGCGCTCGCTCTACGCCGCTCTCTATTCCCACATACTCATCCAGCACGATGGGCAGACAGGGCACCTCCGAAGAGATTAGAGCGAGCCCCGGAACGAAGTTGAAGCGATCGTCCATTGGAACCGTCGTGAACGCTCTATAAAAGAACAGAAAATCCGAGGTTTGCTCGACGCCTACTCTTCCGTAAGTCGCATAGGTCGCGGTGTTGCTGATGTAAATCCTCCAGGCTAGTTCCTGTGAAAGAACAATGGGATTAAGACCGGCTACAGTTACACCCACGGTTTCCTGGCTGGAGTCGATGAGAGCGCCGAACGTATTTACAACCGTGACACTGCCGTCAGGTTCGCCGCCCTTTAGCCGCTCCAGATCAGCGGTTTGCTGCATCGACGGAGGAAAGGTGCAATTGAATATCCTGACGGCTGGAGCCATTTGCCCGCTCGGATCAGGAACCGGCGTTGGGCCGTAGTACTCCGGGTCGTTGAAATTTATTGCGGCCTTTGGAGGAAAGCTCGGGATCGTCGGTTTTTCGGCGCCGCCGTATATCGTTATGAACTGGTCAAGGCGGGTAGATCCGGCCGTAAGGATGATCGGCATTATGGAAGAGCCCGCCGGTATGGCCTTCGGCACTACATCCGGCAAGATGAGCACTTGAAGTTCGTGGCTGGAAGCATCCGACAGCGATCGCACCTCAATGAACTCCTGATTAGTCTCGGGGTCTGTTTCTTTGTAAAGGCACAACAAACCGGTGAAGTAGATTTTGACTGTACCGCTGGGCATGACAGTACTCCTTTCGCTTTTCAGAAGGATGTGAGGCCGCCGGTTGCCGCAAAGGACGCCCAGTAATATGGCCGCTTGAATCTCGAATCCGTTCCGTTGATCATTTCCAATTGGGCCTGGCGCAATGCGTCCGCCGTGGTTCTCGCTTTGACTTTTCTACCTGCGTGAAAACTGATCATGAGCGCGGCGGTGGCTTCCGAATCAACCGCCCAAAGGCTGGTGACTACGACCGGTACTCCGGCAGCGATAAAAGGCCTCGAAATTCCTATTGCGCCTTCGCCCCGATAGAACCGTTCAATCCCCGTCTGACAGGCCGCCAGCACAACCAGGCGCGGCCGCGTCAGATTTCTCCCGTAGATCTCCCAGGCTTCAAGCGAACCATCCGAATCCGCGGCGCCGGTTCCTGTGTCGGCCGATTTTGCGAGCAGCAGGCGCGAGTGAACCGGATCGCGCTCGTCTGGAATGTAGTGGGTCGCGAAGTGAATGACGTCGGATCGCTCCATTTCTGTTGCAACGGGCTTTTCTCGCGCGGCGGAGCCGGAAAGGAGACGATGAACGGGATAGTAGCCGGCTACTGCGGCCGTTTCCACGTCGGCTGACGGAAGCTCGCGCAGCTTCGGATAGACTGAGCGATCGACGCTGGGGTTTCCGACGCATAACAACCGCTCGTTCTTCTTTTCACCGCGAAGCGCCGCTGCCTCGCAGCACCGTATGAATACCGACGAGCTCGGGGCGGTCCCGATCTCATAATCGCTGATCAGGTAATGCCCGCTCTCCGGCGAAATCAATGCGGCGAACGGCAGGTAGTTGAGAATCTTGTCGGGCACGATGCAGACGTATTTATGCACGTCTAGAAAAGGCTTCACAGGTTTGATCAGCAGTTCATAGAGTTCACGCGACGAACGTGTTATCGCCTCGTCGTCCCCGGAGGGCCGCGACACCGCTTCGCTATATGCCTTCACTCTCGCGTTCAATTCGTCAAGCGAGATTACCTGAGATTGTGCGTTAATCTCACTTCCCGAGACTACGAAAATGAGAAGTCGATCCACTAACACCGCATATTGAAGAACCTGTGCTCGCCGCGGGAGGCGGGCCTGAATATCGGCCGCCGTCATCGGGCTCGCCGGTGTTGAAAGTCGAAGATCGGCGCGAGGATTGTCTTTGACTACACGCGTACCGGCGTCGAGTAAATCCAGCAGCGACCGCGCTCGAGACGCTTCGGAATAGTCGAACGCTTTGACCGGATTCCCGTGCCTGACGAACTCAAACCCGGCAGCCAAATCATAGATGTCTTCTTCGCTGTCAAAGAAAGTGTTCCTATTGCTCTCTTCCGCGATTCTCGCTCGGGATTCTTCGAGCACCGTCAGGGCGGATTCGAGCTCGCGCTGGGCTGCGGCATCGTCGTTGCGATCAATGTCGCAGAGCAGCTTTCCTTTATGAGCCGAGAAACTGTACAGCGGGAAATTGCGGGCGTCGTAGAAATCGATATTACGATCGTAGGCGGTAATTGCCTCATTGTTATTGCCGGACTCGCGGTAGAGGTCTCCCATTTTCAGGGATGCGAATGCGATCATCTCGCGGCCCGCGGGCTCGTTGGCGCGCGGCTCCGCGGCCTCGATTGCGAGTTTTGCGTTATCTATGGCCAGGGGATAGTTCTTCACTTTTCCGTAGAAGGCGGCCATAGTAACGTAGGCTCGCGATTTCAGCAACGGGTTGTCCGTCTCTATCGCAAGTCGCAACGCCTCTCGTTGATAATCGAGCGCCGCATCGTAGAGCCCCGCGCAAGCAAAGCAATGCGCGCCGACTCCATAGATCAGCCGAAGCTGATTGGCGCCTACTCCATCCGCTGAGGCGTCGGGCGCAACGAGCGTCAATGCGCTTTTCAGAGAATCCAAAGCCTGCCTGGAAGCCGCAACTGAGCGATACCACAGCGCGATCTGCACCAGGCTGCTGATCTGTCCATCCACGTCTCCGGCCTCGCGAGCGAGGTCGAGGCCCTCGCGGCTGTACGCCAGTGCGTTCGAGTGTTGATTCAGACTGTCGCTTGCATCGGCCATTGATCTCAATACCGAGCCAAGCAGAGTCCGGTAGCCGCGTTCACGGCAAGTCTCGCTCAGTTGCGAGAACAGACTGAGGCCGGTGCGAACGTTCGCCTGCCTCAACTGAAGTTGGGCGATTCGATACTGAGTAGAGGCGGAATCCACGGTGTCGCCTGCGCGTTCGAAGATTTCCCTGGCGCCCGTGCAAAGAGTTTCGGCTTCGGCCAATCGCGATTGCACGGTCAGCTTTCGCGCCGATTCTACCAGCGCTCTTGCGCGACCCAACTCGGGCGCCGCGCCTTTGCCGCTGCCGCCGTAAAAACGCGCGAGATCTCCAATCAACTTATCGCCGGATTTCTGCTCGGCAATATTTCCGGCGAAACTTAAGGCCGCGACGGCGCTGCTGCGTTGCTCATGGGGAGACTGTATTACTCGATCGAGAAGGCGATCCACGACTTGGTTGCCCGCCGACGTCTGATGCTTTTGCAATGCTTCCCACGCGGCATTCACATTGCCTTGTTGGAACGCCGCAAGAAACGCGGCGGAAGGATCTTCGCCGGTGACGCGGCCGGTCGAGACCTTTTCACGTTCCAAAATATTATTGAGATGGCTCCTTGCTTCGTTCGCCCAGCCCGAGCCGCGATCGATCTCAAGGTATGATTTCCAATCTCGCTTCGCCGGTTCAGGCAACATCAGGCTTTCGTAACAGAGAGCTCGATTGAACAGCGCTTCGGCAAGAGATTTATCGAGATCGAGCGCCTTGTTGAGATGCTCGAGCGCGCCCCCGAGATCCTCGAGGTTGTTGCCGGAGGAAACGGCCCGTTGTTTCTCCAGAAGCGCCGCGCCGAGATCGGCATGTAGCTGAGCGCTTTCCGGTTTGCTCTTGAGCGCTTCTTCGAATTCCTGTATCGCCTGATCGAAATCGCGTTGGGTCAGGTAGAACTTCCCGAGGGCTTGACGGGTTTCCGCGCTCGGCCGAGACGTGGCTGCCCTGAGTAGAAGCGTCGCCGCCAGATCTCTGTATTCTCGATTTACTCGAGGAGCGCCGCCGCGCTGATTTGAAAACGGAGCGTAGCCCAGACCTGTGATGCGTACTTCCGCCGGTCTTTCATCGCTATAAGCTTTTGCGAGCGCGGCGATCCCTTCGTTAACGTCCGGCTGCGAGTTCACTGAACGCCAAACCGCAATGGCGGCTATGACAGCTATAACCGCGGCTCCCGCTATTGCGATGGACCCCGGACGCCACGTCCAGAACGCGGAAAGATTCGCGAGGCTCCAACGCTTAGGCTCGCGCCGGCTTGATTCCGCGGCTCTTGCGTTTTCCGCTACGGTCTTCAGAGCTATGGCAAACTCGACCCGTTCTTTTCGACGGTCCGAGAGAAAGCGCTCTTCGAATGCGCGCCGATCGCGTTCGTTCAAATCATTATTTACATACAGGTCTATAAGCTCGCGCTCCGCGGCTAGAACTTCGTCGTACAAGGCATCATCGGCAAACGCCTTCTCGGAAAGAGCCTCTATTTCGTCGTCAGGCATCTGACCAAGCAGGTATTTGACCAGCCTTTCCTCATTGGAATCCACTTTAAACACCTTCTCCTGCCCCTTCGCTAATGGAGAAAAGCTAAATTCATTTCACGCCGGAAGCGATCCGATACAGTTCTCTACACAGTCTTCGAGCTTCTCCCTGATCCGCAAAGCCCGAATTCTCAGCGCGTTGATAGGTATCTTCAGGCGCTCGGCAAGCTGCTTACGATTCTTAATCTTGGCGCCCGTTTCGCCCTGATAGTAGTTAATGATCAGGTCGCGGCTGTCCGCCTGTAGACTTTCGATACATCGTTCCAGGCATTCGACCCGGCTCTCGCGATCTGATCTCTCTTCTTCCAGACGCTTTGATTTGTCGGGGTCTTCTGACGGATATCTGGTGGGGCTCAAGTCGTCCAGACCCGTATGAAGCTTCCATGGAGCGTCGTGGTATTCGTGTATGAGATTACGCGCTATGCCGTAGAAATAACCGGCGGCATCACCGGCGAAGATCTGTGCGCCTTCCATAAGGCGCCGGGCGGCTCGGTCGAAAGTTTCGTCCGCATATTCTTCGGACAAGTAACAGCCGCGGATTTCGAAATAAGTTATTAGCTTCCGCCTGATGTTCTCATAAATGGCGGCGGCGCGCTCTTGATCGGCATCCAGCCGGAGCAGCAGCTCTTCAAAGGCTTGAGCAGTCAAACACCAGGTCTTTTTCCTGGAAGATGGCTCATCCATCTAACAATGGGCTCCTGTTTTGTGAATTGAAGGTATACCAGTCGGCAATTGCTGTCACCTGGATGGGTGCTTTTATAACACAACCCAGAAGCCATGGTGAAGCGACGCATTCGCGTCACGGACGCCCAACTATTTTGGGAAACAAACGCAATGCATATCTGATCAATCGTCCTCCCGGCCGGAGGATCTGAAGTAAACCCATCACCGAGGCATCCCGTAGATAGCGGCAAGCAAAAAGAGCCGGGAGCGATGCGTCGCTCCCGGCTCTTCAGCTTTACACTCTCGGCGTTTATATTTCGTGCGATTAATTCATCGATGAGCCCGCTCTCGTCAGGCGCCGCGCTTTGAAACGCTCAGCCCGAACACGATTCCCGTCGCGATTGCGAGGACAAGCTCGGCCACTCCAATCGTCGTCGAAACCGTTTCGCTTAGAGGAGCGTGTTTAATTGCTTCGGCTCCGGCGAGCGCGCAGACGCTCCAAACCAGCAACCCCTTTTGTAGTTTCGTCATTGCGAGCAGAAATCGCTTCGCGGCTGACCTATCTTTGCGGCTATCTCTGTGATGCGGCGCCGGCAGGTGAGAGCCTCGGCGCTACATTTGTGTTGTAGCGGATCGGCGCCGGGCCTCCGCAGAAAGTAATAACCTTTCTGATTGTCTCGTCCTGCGCCTCGTGAAAAGCGTGAATCGCTCGACCCTTATTGAAGATCACGAATACAAGCGGTCCTCGGGTTCGCGTGAACGCCACTCCCGCAAGCGCGCTTGCGCCCTGGCTGCCGAGCGTACCGGTTTTGCCGACTACCGCCCCTCTGTATACGTCCGTGAATCGCTTCTCCAGAGTGCCCGCGTCGATTCCGGCAACCGGTAAGAGTTCTTCGATACCGAGCCGCTCTTTGTTCAGATAGGCAATGAGCTTTCGCAGAATCAGGGCCATCGCGCGCGGCGAAACCAGGTTCGTTCCAAGTCCGGAAGCGGTCGCGATCCGAAGCTCCTCATCTTTCAATCCAACTTCGGTGCTGAGGAATCGTTCGACTGCATCCGGCCCTCCGACCTGACTGCCTATGACCGTAGCCATCCAGTTATTCGAGAAGTCATTCAGTCCCTTCAGCACTCGAACGAGAGGAAGCGATGTGTGAACGGCAAGCAGCCTCAGACCCGCGGTCCCTACCTGCGAATCCGTGATCGTCTGACCCGATATCTTGAGGCAGGGTGGGCCAACAACGGGCCTTGCTCCCGAATCGCCCGTGCTGGACGCGCGTTCTTCCGCGTACTTCATCGACAAGAATCGCGGATAAGCGGCCTTTGCAGCCGCGGTCCAGGTGTCCGGATTCAAAGCCGCGCGAAATGCCTTGGCTGCGGCTTCGCGTGCTGTCGAAAAGTTGAAACAGAACAGGCCCTGAACGATCAGGTTTCCATCCACGGCGCGAATGCCGTTTCTATTCAATTGGTCGGCGATCAGCATCGCGTTTTCGTTAAAGAAGGCGGGATCACCGGTGCCCTGAAGATACAGCGATCCATGGAGAGTTCCGGTGGCGGGATCGACCGTTCCATTCGTGTACAACGACGTGCGGAAGCGATAATCCGGACCAAGCTTGGATATGGCGACCAGAGAGGTTGCTACCTTGACCACGGAAGCGGGATTGAACGCCCTGTCCCCATTGTGCGAAGCAAGCACCTGTCCGTCGAGCGTCTCGACTATGAAACCCTGATTGTCCGAATTGAATCCCCGTGATTCGAGGCTGTCTACATACGCCTGAACAAGCGTATTGACTGGGACCCCAGGCGTATTTGAAACCGCATTTGAAACCATGTTCGGTGCGGCTCGATCAGCCGGCTGAACGGCTGAATTAGCCGCTCGCTCGTCTGCTCCCGGTTGAGTGGACGGTTGAACGGGAGCGGGTTGAGGTGAGACCAGAGGCTCGGTAGTGTAATTCAAACCGGGCTGCGATTGAGCAGTGGACCAGGATGACGTCAGGAAATTATAGACACCCGCTGTATGGGCTGTACCGCTGGCGGTGCGAATCGCGACTCGCTTCCAGCGCCAGCGTCCATCCCTGCCGCGGACCCTCACCTTGTTGTACTTGAGGCCGGCGCGGCCTCGCGCTCTAGGCGAGCCGCCGCGCGAGTTGAATCTCGCTGTTCTTAAAGCGGGCTTGCGCTTCTGTGAAGGACGGCCATGCGGTTTTGCCGCCGCTATTCCGCCGATCAGGCTGATTGTTATGACGAGCGAGATCACGCGTCGCGAGTTCATAAACGCCGTTAACATCCTATGGGTACCTCTGTTCTTTGTATTGCCGCGGACAAGGGCCAAACACTCCAGCGTTGAAGGCTGGACACACATTACACTCTGCTTTATGCGAATTTTCGATAGGGCATCGAAGCGTTCCTGGCCGCTTCCCTCAAACCTCAGGGGCATTAATCCGACGCCTGCCGTAGCTGAGAAGATATCACAGGCATTTATCACCGTCTACTATTAACATTTTTTAGTTTGAGGTTTTTGTGAAAATGTCTAGCGAATGCCGTTGGTAACGTCTTCCTGTCGCGAGTACTCCACGATACGCGACTCGCCCGTTGCGCGACTCTCTGTTGCTTTCCATTTCGTTTCACGGCCCGCGACACCCCGCGCGCGACACGCGACACGCGAGACGCTGCAGCTAGCCCGGTTTTCGCGCGACGAATACCGCGTGAGCGGAGGGAAGCTCGAAGTCGCCATAGCTTCTGAGAGTTCGAACTCTAAAGCCGGCGTTACGAAGCTCCGCGGCGACCTCCGTAGATCGGTAGAGCCGTTGTCGATGGATCTCTTCAGATTTTCGGTAGACTTGTCCGACTTTTCGAAACGTCACTATTCTGCGTGTCAGAATTGATGAGCCCTTGTCCTCTTCTTTGGCGACGAGCACAACCCAATCGTCGCCTTCGGTAAACGATCGCGTGGGTCGTCCCTTGAGTTGTCCGGGTTCGGCTATGTCGAAAATGAAGACTCCTCCCGGCATTAGTGCGGCGAACACATTTCTAAATACGCGATTCAAGCCGAGGTTCGCACCGGAATCAAAGAGATAGTTGATACATTCACCTGTTGAAACGACGGCCCCGCAGCGGGGCAAATTGAAAGCGAATAGCGATCCCACCTTGAACCGCGCCTTCCGTACGGATTCTCTTGCGATGCGAATCATCTCCTTCGAGAGATCAATCCCAAGCACCGAATGGCCGCCTTCCACAAGCGCCTTAGCAAGCACGCCGCTTCCACACCCGAGATCGATTACCAACTCCCCTCGAATATAGGGCCGATTTAGCCGCTCGAGAATGAACGGCGCGGCGTTGCGGGCCCAATCCGCGAAGCCTGCATCGTGAATAAAGGCAAGATCCCTTTTATACTGCGCCGCCATGAATCGAGTTCTTTAAGATGTAGGATGCGAGAAGAGTCACGGTCGCAGACCGTAATCAGAAAAACTCCGTCTACTGAGGTCACGATGCCGAGGCCGCCTGGAGAACTCGCGCCTCTTTCAGCTTTATCCACGACAGGAGCGGTCCCGCCATCGACGTGGTAGCCAAGGCCATGAGCACCATTATCGCGAAGATGCGCGCGGGAAGAATCCCGAGATCATATCCGATATTAAGCACTACGAGTTCCATCAGGCCCCGCGTGTTCATCAGGATTCCAATAGAGAATGAATCGTGCCAGTTCATTCCAGTCGAACGCGCCATCAACATGCTTCCGCCCAGCTTGCCTACGACGGCGACTCCGATTATTGCCGCGCACAACAGCCAGCTATTCATGTCGTTGAGCAGGTTGATCTGAGTGCGCAGTCCAGTGAAGGCGAAAAAGAGCGGCAGCAGCGCCGAAGAGCTGAACGTCTCCAGCTTCTCTTTTAGAAAGGAACGGAAGCCGCTCGCGGTCGGCATAATCACTCCGGCAAAAAAGGCTCCAAAGAGCGCGTGAATGCCGATGATCTCAGTGAACCAGGCGGACGCGAGTACAAACGCAAACACGCCGGCGACTATGCCCGCGCTCCTCCATTCATTTTCGCCGTCCTGCCTGAGCAGCCTGCCGAGCCGCGGCTTCACAACGAAGAGCATCGACCCGATGAACAGGAGGACGAGACCTATCGTGAATACGGAGGAGAGCAATCCGTTTGCTTGAACAATCGCAATCACAACGGCGAGTATGCACCACGCTGTAACATCGTCGACCGCGGCGCAGGCCAGAGCCGTGCTTCCCAGATAAGACTGGGTCATTCCGCGTTCCTCGATGATTCGGGCCAATACCGGAAACGCGGTTATGCTCATCGCGATTCCCATGAACAAAGCGAATGCGTTGAACGTCGTCGACGGCGATGCCAGCGGAAGATAGATGACGAGCGAAAGCGCGGCTCCAAGAAAGAAGGGAATTATTATGCTGCCGTGACTGACCATTATTGCCGCGTGGGCCTTATCCCGCACGTGTCCGGCGTTGAGCTCCAGGCCCACTACAAACATGAACAGGATTACGCCGATCTGGCTCAACAGTCTCAGCGTTCCCATAGATGAATCCGGGAAGAGAAAGGCCACGGTTCCTGGAGATATTGCCCCGAGCACGGATGGCCCCAGCACGATTCCCGCAAACATTTCCCCCATGACCGGCGGCTGATTTATTTTGAGGAACAACCTGCCGAAGACCCTGGCTGCAAAGATGATCACGATGATCTGTAATAGGAGAACGCTCAGCGAGCCGCGCGCATTTTCGATGAGCACGCTTCCAAGCCCTCTCGTGGACGGCGCCGGCTGGGCCGGGGCTGCTGGGTCCTGCTCGTTCGACTGGGCCTGAATTGACGGCGGGCTCGAAATGTCGTCTCGCTTCAATTTCGAGCCGCTATTGAGGATGAACCACAGCCCCGCACCGAACACCGCAAGGAGAACAAAGTAAAGAAGTATTGGCTTGCGGCCGTTTGAGTCTTGTTCGGACATCAGTCGTCTCTAATCCTTCCGAGTTTTATTTGCAGGCGCTAAAGGACCAACGCAGACGGCGCCGTCGCCAGAGAGGTTTTATCAAAAATTGACAGGCGGCTGCAAACGCGCTTGAAACAGAGCTATGGCCGCGCGTTTTCGTATGGGCTGATGTGGATATTAGACACAACCGGGCTTTTCATATCGCAGCGGCTTCCGGCAATCGACCGAAGCGGCGCTCACGCGCCTGAAACGAGCGAAGGGCGATTTCAAGATCGGCGCGTTCGAAATCGGGCCACATCTTGTCGGTGAAATAGAGCTCGGCATAGGCGCTTTCCCACAACATAAAATCGCTCAGCCGCTGTTCGCCGCCGGTTCGAATGAGAAGGTCGACATCCGAAGAGGGCCCCTTAAGGTTCATAGCGTCAGCAACCGCTCTCGAAAATGCTTCCCGAGAGAACGATGCGTCCGCGATCAGACGGGCGGCATTGATGATGGAATCCCGGCTTGAATAGTCGATGGCGATGTTCAACTGAAGCGCGGAGCCGCGGCTTGTGATCACTTCGGCGCGGCGGACGGCTTCAATCAACGGGGGAGAAAGCCTGTCGCGCCTGCCGATGACATTCAATTTAATGCCGTGGGATGCGCACTTCTCAGTTTCGGAAAGGAGGTATGAATGAAAGAGCCGCATCAGCGAGCTAACCTCGCGTTCGGGTCTTTGCCAATTGTCGCCTGAAAAGGCATACAGCGTGAGGGTGCCGAGGCCGAGTTCCGCCGCGGCCTGGACCACGCGCCGAACCGCGTCTCCGCCCGCCTTATGACCGTAGCCGCGAGGGAGTCCTCGCGCCGCGGCCCATCGGCCATTGCCGTCCATAATAATCGCCGTATGCAGCGAACGAGGTTGGGATATCAAAGCTCTTTGCATCATAAAGTATATCTCCAAAAAAATTTGAGCTACTTGTCGCGTGTTGCGCGGATCAGGGCTTCCATGTGGTCGAGATATCGTGAAAGAGCGCTGCGGCCGGGCTCGGACAATCGGAATTCGGTTTTTGGGAGTCGGCCGTCGAAGTACTTCGTGCAGATGATGTACTGGGCTTCTTCGAGCTTGCGGGCATGAACGCTGAGGTTGCCGTCCGTGGTCTTTAGAAGTTTCTTCAGATCGTTAAATGTGAGGGCCTCATTCACCGCAAGCGCGCTCACAATTCCGAGCCTTGTCCTTTCGTGAATCAGGCGGTCGAAGTCAGGCATGCCGCCTTCGTCGCTGCGTCCCCGAACTCCTCTTAGCCGCTGGGCCAGGGTATCGGCCTTCTTCTGCTTTTCTTTTGAAAGGGCGCTCTGTTTAGCCACCGTGCCTCCTTGCGATTACAACTCCGAACACGATGTGGAGCAGTCCGAATCCCCCTGCCATAAAGTAATTGCCCCATTCAGCCGGTGAAAAAAGCGCGGCCGCGCCGCACAGAATGAAGCAGAACCCCATGACCGGCACTATTCGAACCGAAAACGCGCCGCCGGTCACGACTCCGGTTCCGTAAAGGAGCAGCCACATTGCCGGTATTATGGACACCAGCCCGCCGCGGTAGAGCGCTATCGTAAGCAGAATGCCTACGGCCATTGGTGGAAGAAAACTGAGTGTGAATTTGCGACCGGGGCCCGATAGGATCGCCAGATGAGCCGCTCGCGTTTTCAAGCAAAGGGCCGTTCCGGTGACGATCAAAGACAACCCTGCTTCGGAAATCCAAGTGATAAGCCAGTCGCGCTCGCTTTGTCGCCGGGCTGCTATGAAAGCCGCGAACAGCGCGGTCACTCCGGCAATGGCCGCGCCCCAGCCGGAAACGGCGGTGAATGACGACGCGCTTTCCATCGTCTCGCGTATGTATCGGAGATTATCCATTGCCCGTGCGTGTAACGCGGGCGGATCGGCGGTCTCGGCTCGTCTGGCTGGATTTATCATTGAGTGTCTCAGCGCCACGCGCCGATCTTAGTATTCGATCCGAATGCTGTCAAGTACTTTGTAAAACAAAGTCGAATATGTTCAGGGGGGCTGTTTTCAATATGTGTTGTCGCCGCGCAGCACCACCGGAATCGTCTTGAGCATGATCTTGAGATCCAGAAGCGGAGACCAGTTCTCGATGTAAAAAATGTCGAGGCGGACCATCTCTTCGAAGTGGAGCCGGTTTCGGCCGCTGACCTGCCACAGCCCGGTGATGCCCGGCTTGACGTGAAATCGAGCGCGATGCCAGTCCTTGTATTGCCTGACTTCATAAGGGATCGGCGGGCGCGGGCCGACCACGCTCATTCGGCCCGATAGAACGTTCAGGACTTGTGGAAGCTCGTCCAGCGAGTACCGGCGCATCCAGCTGCCGATGCTGGTTAGCCGGTGATCGTTTTTCACCTTTCCAAAAATGGGCTCCTGATCCGTGCCCTGGTTCGCGTTCTCACCGTTGAGCATCTTCGTCATAACCTCGCGGTGAGGACCGTCGCCGGATTCGATTCGCATCGATCGAAACTTGATCATCAAGAACATCTTGCCGTCCATGCCGACTCGCTCCTGGCGGTAAAAGACCGGGCCCTTGGATCCGAGCTTGATCAGGATTCCGAGTACAAGCCACAACGGCCACGTTACTGCCAGCATTCCGAGCGCTACCACTACGTCCAAGCCTCGCTTGAGAACACGTTGCGGGCCGCGCAAGGGCTCTTCATAGAGCTTTATCATCGGCAGCGTGCCGATCGTAGTCACTTCAGTCTTGCCGGGCAGGCAGTCGAACAGGTTGGGTACCACGCGGTAGTTTATGTGGTGATCGCGGCCGCACTCCATCAGGACTTCGAACATCTGTCTCGGATTTATTTGGGTGTCGGTTATCAGCACTTCCTCGACGCCGAATCGCTTCACCAGGCCGGGCAGTTCCCGAAACTCGCCCAACACTCGCGCGCCGGAAGCTGGTTCCGCGTCATCGCCCGAGCCCGCCGTCACGACTCCAACCAGCTTATAGCCAAGGCGAGGCTTCGATGATATCTCCGCGATGCAGACCTGCGCCATTTCGCCTCGGCCGACCACGATGGTGGGAATGAGGTTCCTTCCGCCGTGACGGCTCAACATCTGCGCGAACCTGAGCGAGCCTCGGGTCACGCTGAATAGAAAAAGAGTGAAGAGCCAGTCATAGACGAACACAAGCCTCGAATACGAAAAGTCGCGAGTCGTCAGCTTTCCATTCTCGAATGCGAAGCCCTGTCGAAACAGAAAAGCTATCATCACCATCACCATGAACGAGATGGTCGACGCTTTGAAGATGTTCGCGAAATCACCGGCAAGCGAGAACTCACCGCGAAAACGATATAGGCCGAATCGTCTCGCCGAGTACACCTTAACAAGCGGTACGATAAGCAGGAGAATTACGTATGGTTCAAAGTCGGTGGCTACGGCGGCGGGTATGATAGCTCCGAACGAACGGCTGAACAGGGCTGTTTGATGCCGCACGCCGAAGGCGATGATAAACGAGAGAATTGAAACTGAAAGATCGAGCAGTAATAAAAATGAAGATAAGAGAACGGTCCAGTAAATCGCCCTTCCTCTTTTTGAAGCTCGCGCCGTCCGTTCTAAAACACTGAAAGCCTCTTCAGCCATTCTCATTCACCCCAACTCCAGCCGTTGCGTCGACTTTCTCGCCATCTCGCGTTTTTAGCGGCTTCAAACAGGCTTCGCTCTGCATTCAAATCGGGGAGTATCGAATTTGCCAAATGCTCCAGACTCGTCGCAAGGAGCCAACATCATAGTTGCTGCTCATAAGTTCCTGCAAGCATGTACCTTAAACAAACAGCTTATCGGCCGCGTCGCGGCGCTCCGAATAAGTCCCCATTGATGTTGTTGACTTGAGCGGTTGCGGGCACGACTTCAAAAGGTATGCTTACGTCCAGCGTTTTAGGCGGCAGACAAGCCTGATCATTGCACGCCTGCACGGTCAGCTTTGCTCGCAAGGTGTAATTGCCGGGAGCTAATGAAGGGAGCGCTCGCAGTGTGAATCGAATAATCGCGCGGCCTTCGAATACCGACATGGGCGTTTTTGAAAAAGGAAACTTGCGCATGCTTGCCGGAGGATAGATGGCGGCCGAGGCGGTCGCTCCACTCAACGGCTCAATTTTCAAGGCAGCCGGGATCAGGAATTTATCGAGAGGTCGATTCGAGTTGATGTGATAGCCCTGGCTTATGTTGACTACCACCGCGGCCTTCACGGTCGCGCCCTGCTTTACCTTGTCGACTGAAAGCGCGCCCGACGCTTTGACCACGTCGGCCGAGGACTGAGCAAGCGCCGATGATGCGGCGATGATGATAAGCGCGAGGACAAAGGGAGCGGTCTTCATTAGCGATTCTCCTCCTCCTGTTAGGCCCGAAGCCCGGCAGCGAAAAGAGGGGCGGTCACCGAGCGCCGCCCCTACATTTGTTTGATTGCTCGATGAACATTAAAATACGCCTGTCGAAAGCTAATTCGAGTTATCCGGCATTGCCGAATCTATGGGCACTCTCACGCCGGCGCGTATGCTCGCAAGCGCGCTAAACGTTGCCAGGCTCGTCGCCATAAGCGATGCCATATCGATTGGCGGCGATGTCTGATTTCTTACGGCGCTCAGGAACGCTTCGATCTCATTCTTGTGACCCTTGTCTTGAGTGCGGCCGCCGAGCTTAACCTCTCGCCGGTTTTTGACGTAGACGCCGGACTTAAAATCATCGATCCGGGCAACACTCCCCTCGCAGAGAATTTCTACGCGCTCCTTCTCAACGGAGGGGTCGCCGCCGGCGGCATATACTATTGTCGCGATCGAACCGTCCTGCATTGAGATCGTGACGATGACGCTGTCGTCCGGGGAGCCCGAGATCGTCGAAGCCGATACAGCTTCGGCGAACACGTGAGCGGCGAGCGAGCCGGTCAGGTACTGAACAAAATCGATGAAGTGGCATACTTCGCCCACGAGTCTTCCGCCGCCTTCTACTTCGTCGTGACTCCAATGACCCGCTGGAAGCGCTCCCGCGTTTACTCGGTAGACTATTGTCAGCGGACCGCGACGGCCGGCCAAACGCTGTTTTACGTCCATTGCCAGGGGAGCGAATCGCCGGTTATATCCAACGGTCAGGAGCCCGCCTGTCTCAGTGAGCGCGCTTGCGATCAGCTTCAAGTCATCTTGATTCACCGCGAGCGGCTTTTCGACAAAAACCGCTTTTCCCCGGCGTAAACATTCGGCGGCAATACGCGCATGGGAATCGTGCCTTGTTGCGACAAAAACAACATTGGTCTGGTCGTCATTGAGAATCTGTTGGTAATCGGTAACAGCGTATCCGAATCCGAACATCTCCGCGGTGTTCTTGCCGCTGATTCCGGTCGCGGTGGCGACACCGGTCAGGCGTACGCGGTTGTGGGTTTTTACGATCGGCAGCAGAACACCCTTCGCAAAGGCGCCGGCGCCTATGAAGCCGATTCCGATATCGCCGCTTGCAACCGAACCCGAAGGCTTTCTAGCTATGACGCGCGCCGATTGAGCCGCGATAGTTATTGGATACTCGAGCACGACTCCGCAGCGCAAAGCGCCTTCGGCGTCTCCGCTTTTGCCGAGAATTGCATCGTAGGCGTCATTGGCGTGCTCAATCTTGAATCGATGAGTGGTTAGCGCATCGGTATTGATTTTCCCGTCCGCGAGGAGCCGGAGGAACTCCTCCATATTTCGCTTTTCAGTCCAGCGAACAAATCCGATCGGATAGTCGACGCCCTTCTCCTCGTACTGAGGATCGTAGCGACCCGGTCCATAAGACCGGGACAGTCTCAGCTCGAGTTCTTTGTGATAAAACTCGTTTCTGGGGATGTTCAAACCGACCAGTCCAACAACCACTACTCTACCGCGATCCCTCGCGAGTTCCGCCGCAAGCTCAATCGGCCCATCGGACTTTGATCCGGCGGTAATGATTATAGAGTCCGCGCCGCGGCCTCCGCTGAGCGCCCCGCACGCGCCGCGAGCCTCTTCGTCGCCGACTGCAACGGCATCAATTCCTGACTGCCTCGCAAGCTCGCACATACGGCGATCTAGGTCGATCCCCAACACGCGGCAGCCCGCTGCCTTGAGAATCTGCACCGTGAGCTGGCCGACCAGCCCGAGGCCGATGACGGCTACGATCTCGCCCAGCTTTGCCTCGGCCTGTCGAACGCCCTGGAGCGCAATGGCTCCAACGGTCGTGTAGCAGGCTGAATCCATCGATACATTTGGAGGCGCCAGAGCGCAGAGGTTCTTTGGTAGGAAATTGATTTCGGAGTGAGATGCGTAGCCCGCGCCCGCGCACGCCACGTGATCGCCCGGCCGAAATTCCGTCACGCCTTCAGCTACTTCGAGTACAACGCCGGATGAACTATAGCCGAGGGGAGTTACCTGATTGAGACGGGCTTTGACTTTTTGATAGGTGGCGCGAAGGCCTTCGCGCTTGAAAGTGTCGATTACTTGTTTGACCTTATCCGGACGCTCCCTGATCTTTCCGATAATGGAGCTCTGCGCAGTCTCGACCGTGGTTCGTTCGGTGCCTGCGCTAATAAGGGAATATTCAGTTCTTACGAGGACCCCGCCCGGTCTGAGCGCCGGAGGCGGGATTTCATCGACCAGGAGCTCGCCTGTCCGGAAATTCTGAACGACCTGTTTCATCAGGTATCAGATATGAGGGTAGCTGGCGCGCCGTTTGTGCCGGTGAATTTGAAGAATCTTATGAACCTGTCGCGGGCTTACTTTCCCAATGTTGTTCGCGATTGTGATATGCAACCCGTGCTCGGGCGGCGCGGGCGCATCCAGATACTTTTGATATTCCTCAAGGATGCGCTCCTGAAGCTCGGGCGAAGGATCCGAGACGCTGACGAAAGCGCGTTCATCGTCGTGCAGCACGTCGAGCCATCGGAGCACTTGCCATCTGGTCACGTATCCGAGTTGCTCGGCGATTCTATCGGGCATTTCGATAAGCCCGTAACGGCTCTTTTCGAGCTCACTCCAGTAGGTCTTCTCTATTTCGAAGAGTTGTTGCCGGGATGGAGTGGGTGTAGGCGATTTTTCATATTGAGAGAGCGACCACTCTCTTATCGCGTTCATCACCTGTTTGTACGGAACTCCGAATGCGACGCTGATCGCTTTGCGGCGTCCGCCGTCCGGCCTGTGTCCGTTCTCCACAAAGCGCTTATACATCTCGATAGCGCGAGCTTTCAGCTCATTGGTGAACTCGACCCTCGTTTGATTCAGCTCGCGTAGGACATCGGCGACGAGTTTGCGCTTGACCCAGAGTTTTTCGGCGATTTCCCCGTGAATGTCTTTGATCTTGAGATTCTTATCGGTATAGCTGTTCTCGTAGCACTCGATAATCTTGTCCCGCAGCTCGGGCGTCAGAGCGGCGGTTTTCGGGGATCGCGCGGTCTTTTCTCTCCGGGGTTGAGCAGCGGCGGGCGCGCTTCTGGGAAAGTTGCCCCGTGGAGCTACTCGAACGGCCTGGACCGGCTGCTTGTACTCGGCCGGCGCTGGCGCCGGAATGTGTTTCACAACGCGCTTCTTTGAACACTTCAAACAGAGAGAAGCCTTTCTGTCTGGGGAGAAGAAAGTCGCGTTGCAGGATGAACAGGTTCTACGAAACTTCATTCCGCTCATATTGTTTCCCTAGTCTACTGACGGACCCTGCAAACTTCAAGGGTCTGTTACGCGGCCTCCGAGAGGACGTATTCAGACCTTTAATCGATCCTGGGAGCCATTATGGTGACCCCGTTGTTCATTGCGCTTATTACGTAGCCGCGCGAAATAAATCCAATGACCCGGTCGTGAGGGCGGTCGGCCTCATCCGCGTCGACCTGCTGCGCTTCCGAGATTTCATCGGTCAAGTCGCCTCCGATCAGGATTAGCCTGAACTCGCGGTTTGCGATCATCTGATAGATACGCTCCCGGTCTTGTTTGGTTACTCCGGCTGAATCGAACCACGGCAGCCGTGTAGTATTTTCCCTTCCCGACAGAAAATAAACCGAGGTCATCTTACGAGAGAGCGCGAAAATCGCATCGCCCGGAATACTGTTGTTCGCCACATAATCTACGACTGCATTCAAGCGTGCTGCTTCCGCCGGTTCTCCCGCAACCCACGACCCTCGTTGAAAAGTGAGCGGCGCATTTTCTTTCCATCGCAACCCCGAAACGAACTGAGTCGACCATGTGACTCGGACTCCAATAACAATGATGAGAATGCTCACGGCGCTTGCTATGAAAACTCGGTGGTGACTGAGCTGCGTTAATGGCTTCGGGCCTGCTCCGCTTGACGCTGTAATCAGCGCGAGCACCAAGAGCAGGGAAAGCGGCAGCGCGCGAACAAGATGATCCAGGTCAGAACGTGGAAATACTTCCAAGAACGCGGCCGTGCTGAACCATGACAGCGTCATCACTCCGGCGCGTCTTGAATTATCGATTGCCTCCGGGATTGCATTCGAGATTTTGGCCGCAACTGCCCGCGGCTTACGCTGCATTGCGGCCGCTACTCGGACGAATGCGGCGCCGGCGGCCCAGATCGGCAAATAATATGCCTGCGCGATCAGCGAGCGGCCCAACCCGCCCGCCAATCCCAGGCCCGAAACGAGCACCGCCGCCGCGAGGAGGCACGCAGCGGCAAGAACATAAATCGGAAATGTACGCGGGGCACGGCGGCTCCAGAATGCTCCGGCAATTACGATCAGGACGAGCGCTACGGTCGAGAAGCCGAGCACGCGCGGATGGGGCAATGCGATCCCTTTTGCCTCGCCGTAAGCTGTCGCATGATTCAGGAAGTGCTTGAACATCGGTACGAACGCGGATTGAGCCGCTAGAATTAGCGACATCAAAACGACGATCGCTCCGAATCCTAGCAAGATCGGCAGGACCTTCTTGACTCTTGATCTGATTGGGGAGCGTTCGGTCCTGTCGAACAGAAGCTCCAGCGGTTCAAACACGCTCAGCAATCCGGCGATTAGAACGTATGAGCCGACATTGTGCTTGAAGAGAAAGACCAGACCAGCGCTAGCTCCGGCCAGAACGAGCAGCCAGTTTCGAGTAACAAATGACGAAGGACAATTAACGAGGTATTCACGCCGCTTCAACACGAGGAGACAGGAGGCGAGTACGAACACCATTCCGTATTGAGTCGGGAATACTTTGAGGACATCGCCGTAACCGACCCATGCTAAAGCCATCATCACCGGCAGGACGAGGCGCCATCCCGATAGAAATCTCCGCGAAATCAAAAAGAGAAGCAGGATCGCTAAAACTCGCGCGATCAACACACCCGCCCGGCTCGTAGCGAGATTTGTCCCGAAGACCTTAAACAGCGCCGCGTTCAGCCACAGAACGCCAGGCGTGTAGTTGTACAAGAAATCACGGTATGGGGCCTCGCCCTGCAGCACTCTTTCGGCAGGCGAGAGGTTATAGCCGATCACTGCCGGCGCGACTCCGTGGCGAAGAAAGATCCCAAGTACAGCGAACGAGACAACCGCGCACGCTATAAGCTGAAGCCCAAGCTGAAGCGATTCCGGCCGAGTCCAACCTCGCGTTCTCATTGTGAGAGGAATATCCAGATCAGTCATTCTCTAGCGATCGGCTGGCAGGCGCTGCCGCGGTGCTGCTTAGCTGCGCGAGCGGTTTCGGATCGGCGGGAAGTTCCGAAAGCGCCTCAGAGCGAGCCAACAGAGGAAAGCTGTTGACGGCAGGTTCAGTTGCGTTGGACTGCTTGATCCGGCCCCAGAGTTCCCGAGACAGCTCTGATAATTTGCGCCGCTCCTTTTCATCGTAGAAATTCAGGAGATAGAGAAATCCTGGAAATGAAAGTGCGAGCAATACCTTTATCAGAAGCGTGATGTAGAAGCCCATGCGCAATGTACCAGCGCCTTTGAAGTAGTCGATAATATAGAAGAGGGTTATTATCGCGCTTCCAACCGCCAGCGCCGAAGATACGCGCCCCCACTCATATCTCACCTTGTAGAACAGCGACGATGCCCAATACCTGAATCCGCAGAATGCGATGTAAGAGAGCAGAGTGGCTACCGTAGCGCCAAGCATGCCGTAGCGCGGAATCAGCAGGACGTTGAGACCAAGATTGACCGCGAGCGCCGCTCCTATTACGACAGGAGACAGGATAGTTCGCTTTCTCAGGGTGATCCCTACATTGAGCACTCGCGAAGCGCCGTCCAACACCGTCGAAAGCGCAAGCAGCGGTATTACCACCGCGGCCGGCCAGTATTTCTGAAGGCCGAACCGTATGATTCCATCGCCTGCAACCGCGGATACGCACAGCGCGAGAAACATTCCGGCGATTACCATGTAAGTCAACACGCGAGCGTAATATTCGTCCGCGCCTTCCTCATTCATCACTGAAAACCGCATCACGGTCCAGACCTGACTGAATGGCACGGTGATCAAGATCGAGATCACCGAGACAATGCTGTTCGCGATTGTATAAGCGCCGACCTCCTTGAAGCCGCCGTATCGCTCGACAAAAAAGCGGTCGATTGCGGTGAAGAGAATAAAGGCAAGCTGGCCGAAAATGAGAGGCGCTCCGAACCCGAGCATTCCTCGCAGCTCCGTTGCTGAAAATTTCAGGCTGAGCTCGCGCCGGACAGCCCAGAAAAAAATCAGCGCTTCAAAGGCGGTTCCAAGCAGCCTCCCTGTCAAAACGCTTTTGGCGCTTGGCTCGACGAAGAAAACCATGTAAGTGATTGCGCCAAACTGCACCAGCAGGGAGACGATACTGAGCGCCGAAAACCGCGCGGATCGGAAGTTCACTCGCAGTATCGAGGCCGGCACCGTAGTAATGACTTCGAAGAAACAGGTAAGAAACACCAGCCGCATCAGCTCGGCGTGGTTTTCTCCCGCTGCCTTTAACAAGTCGCGCCCGTCGTCTCCGCGAAGGACAATGCTCGAAATCTGAGGCGCCAGCGGCAGGAGAATCAGCATCGCGAGCACTGTTACCGCAAGGAGGAATAAGAGCGTCGAGCCGACAATCCGTTTTCGATGTTCCGGGTCGTCAGTCTCATAATAGTGCCGAAAAAAGGCGTGATTGAGACCCATCTGCAGGACGATCGTCAAGATGGTAAGCGCCGGCGTTACAAGACCCAGTAGGCCGACCTCGCTGGTTCTGATTTTTCGGAGATAGATTGGAAGAAGCAGGACGCCGTAAGCGCTGCTGGCAACGCTGCCGATGCCGAAGGTAAACGCGTGCTTCAGGGTCTTTTTGATCTTGTCGTAGATTTGTGAGTCCCGCCTGCTTTGGAATCGGCCTTCGGCGCCAATCGGTGATTGATTCTATTCGCGCTTCAGCCTGCTGCGCCTGTTCATAAACCAACCTGCCGCGATGATCAGCACCGATGCCGCCAAGACAACGAGTGCGATGTAAGACGCGATTCGCAGGATCGGCGGCGCGAACACGAATGATACCATATGCCGGCCCGCGGCCAGTTTCACCGCGCGCATAGTGTGATTGGCTCGGTAAATCTCGGTCGGTTGTCCGTCTATCGATGCTTTCCAACCTGGATAGTAAGTGTCGCTGATCACGAGCCAGCCGTCTGTTTCCGTTTCGCTTTCTACTTTCAAGCTGTTTCTATGTTCTTCGATAATATGAGCCGGAATCATAGTTGATGGAGCGAGTCCTGGAGAACCGTCCAATGAACGACTTGCCAGCACGATTGCCGACGTCTTTGGATCAAAGCCCGGCGATCGCAGCAATCCAAGCGACTCCTTTTCGTCGCCTGTGAATATCGCATTGCCTATGACGAACGCCCTTGGAAAAGCATTGGGATTTTCATAGAGCAAAAGGCCTTCGGCTCGCGCTATGAAGCGGCCGTTTGGCGCAGGTTTTGAATCGTGCGTCAGCACGTACCGGACATTGAGCAAATCGAAATATCGAGACGCGCTTTGATCGAATGCGACGTGACTCAGATTCGATTGAGGTTCGATGAGCGAGCAATAATCTCGGTACCACTTTGGGAAGAGCTGGTCTTTCCCGGTTATCACAGGGATCTTATACGGGAGCATCGTGTTCGGCGGAGCAATTATCTTCTCGCGGCTTTCCGACTCTTCTACTTTGCGATTCAGATCCAGATCCGACGGCGTTATCAATACGCGGCCCGCTGGAAGGCCTTTGATGAGCTCAGTCATCTCTGTTTTCGGGAATATCTTTGACCCGTTGAAGGTAGGATTGAACTCCGCGCTCTTCCAAAAAAGATCGCCGACCAGCAGTACAAGCAAGGCGCAATAGAAAACGCGAGGCGTGATGCGATCCTTTGACAGCGCAGCGATCAAGAACGCCGTCATTATCAACAACGCGAGAGGTATCAGGAGCGCCGCGTTCGGCGGAGTGAATTGTTTGAAGAAATAGTCGACGGCGCGACGAGCGAATGCGGCGACTCCATGGGAATCCGCGGATATCCGCGAAGCGCTTCTTAACCCGTAAGCCGCGGTCGTTGTGAGGACGACTAAAATGAATATTGTTCCGGTTCCTCTCTTCCACCAGGTCGCCAGTTTTGCCAAAGCATCGCGATTGGCGGCGAAGAGGCGGTCAACTCCGAGCGCCGCCAAAACTGAAGCCGCGAAGATGAAGAGCACGCCGGCTCTCACTATGACTCGGATCGTCTGAAGCACGGGTACGAACCTCGTCAGATATACATAGAGAGGGGCGGCCATCATCGCGACGAGCGAGATTCCCAGAAGCATCAAGAAGAAACTTTCGCGCTGGTCTCTTCTGACCTTTTCACCCGTTTGCACAAATTTCGGATAAAACAGACCGAACAAGAGCGGGGCAAGCGCCGCGACTCCGATATAGAGAATATGATCGTGTGAGACTCCGACTGCAGTGAAGATCCTGAGCGCGGTTGCGTCGTAGGCGGATCCGAACAGGTGCGGAAATATAAAAGTGGCAAGATACCAAGGCGGCAGGTATATGTAGCCGATTTCGGTTGGAACTATTCGGCGGTTTGATTGGCGCAGTAATTCGGCAACGGGCATCCATTCCGGCGCCGCGATCGCAAACCCGACGCCCACGGTTAAGAGGAGCATCGCGAGCGCGCGTCCGTAAGAAAGGCGATTATCGTTGCCGCGCAGCGCCGCGAAGGCGTAGTAAAGCGCTATCGCGCCGACGTAATAGATCTCGTTCGGCGTGTAGCCGCAATAGAATTGCGCGGCAAGAAGGATCCCCGCCGCAACCGAGTCCGTCAGTCGGTTCCGTTTTATCGCCCGTTCAACAAAGAGCAGTATCAACGGCAGCCACATCAACCCGCCCCACCATCCAAGTCCGCTCAGGTGGAGCATCGAGTGAGCCGAGAAAACAAATACGAGGCTTCCCATCAGCCCGGCTCGCGGGCTCGCGCCGATCGCGATAAGAAAGATGTACATGAAAATTCCGCCCAGCATCAGCTCCATTATTCGGGCGAGCGAATAGCCGAGCGGTACGTCAAAAAATTTGTAAAGGAGAAGAGAAGGGGAAAAGATCCGCGTTACTCCATCGGCATAAATCGGATGACCTGCCATCGTATACGGATTCCACAAAGGCAGTTCGCCGTCTCGATAAGCCTGCGCCGCGAAATATTCGCGAGTGACATACATGTCGGTGAGGTCGCGGCGGTCATACGGATAGTCTCGGGAATCGCCTGCCTGCGCGCCCCACGGAAGTTGATTATTTAGGGTTCGAAGATCGATCAGCGTTTCGCCGAGAAAAAATACGCGCCAGAACATCGCGACCAGTGCGACAACGATGAGCGCAATGTTAATCGCGTGAACGCGCGCCCCTTGATCCGCATTAAGACTGGGCGCTGCCGATGAAGTACTCGACATCGTCATAGATGTAGGGACGGGTCTCCGTGCTGCCTCCGTGCCGGCCCCTCCTCGAATAGGAGCGACTAACGAAACGGCGATTTGGTCGAATCACAACCAGTGATCCAAATCGAATCAGCGATCGATCCACATCGAATCGCAAGCGACATAGCAAATCGAATCAACGAGAGGGGCGGGCATCACGGAAGCCCGCCCCTACATTGTTTTTCGATTCTTTGATCGCCGCTGATTGCGCGCGCGTTTCACAGATATCCCAGAGCGCGCAATTTTTCTTCGATCTTCTTCTCGTCTGACTCGCTCAGCGAACCGCTATCATTGGTTTCTCCAACGGAGCTTCGATCGAAGCGAACCGGATTGTTGAGCCGGACTTCTTCCGTGCACAGCTCCTCGATCGCTCTTCCATCGAGCCCTTCCGGAATCGGCAAACCCGCAAGATGTAACAGAGTCGGAACAAGATCGTAGACAATCGGATTGTTCGCGGCGGCGCCGTGCCTGATGCCGGGGCCTCTGCAGATGAGAATGCCTTCAGGGCGATGATCGCCGCTCCACCAGAACCCGCGCGCTTTAACTTCTTCGGGCGGCGGTCCCATCTTCGCAGTTGGGTTCCAATAGATATGAAGATCGCTCGCTCGATTTACAAAATCGCCTTGATAAACGTCGCGCCGTTTCGCTACGCGTTCGACTACGGGACTCCCGTCGATATCCATCCAGGATCTAAGATCGCCAATAATGGTCTCACAGAAGGCGTCGTATTCTGATTGCCGCACGATACCGGCGTGATTGCGACCGGCGAGATTTATATTGACTACGTGCCTGCCGGGTTCGGAATACGCAGCGGTCTTTTGCCAATCTATCGAATCGTAAAACGTGTCTTTATCCGCGACCTGAATTTGTTTGAGCTTTTCATCCCCGATCCGTTTTTTGATTCGATCTTTGAGCGAAGTCGGCAGGACTTTCTGAGCGGCTTTGCGAGTGCTGCCCACGAGCGATTGGCGCTTTTTATTTCGAGACATGTAACCGCGCTTTTCAAGCCACGCTGACAAATGGTAAGACGCGCCGCTGTGAGCGCCCATTCCGTGATCCGAAATCACATAGACTTGCGTATTCTCGCCCGCGTGCGCGAGCAGTCTGCCTATCGCGGAATCGAGCGCGATATAAATTGAAAGCAGGGAATCGAAATACCGAGACGACGAGTCCCCGATGTACCGCCAGAGATTGTGGCCTCCCCAATCGCTCGCCGTGTAGACAGTCATCAGGAAATCGACGGGCCGGTTCTCGATCAGATATTCGACTACGGATGTCTGTGTCTCTATGAGTCTGATCCATGCCGTCAGGGCCGAATCGATCTTGCCGGCCCGCATCATGTCGCCAAGCGAGGGAGGGCTGAATGTGTAGTCCGGAAACCGGCCGAGAATCTCGTCGCGAAGGCCCTCGGGTCGGAATGCGTCAGCGTTCAGCGAAGGCGCGTCGAGCCCGCTGATCATGAAACCGCCTTCTGTCGATTCGGCGGGATAAGTCATCGGGACATTCACGAAACCGGAGGTGAGATCGTGCCGCGACAAAATTGCGCCGATCGTTTCGCCGGTTCGATCGCCGCCCTTGAAAAAGAGCTGTTTGCCCGTTTCGAAATCGCGATCCGAGAAAACGAACAGGCCATGGCGGCCGGGATTGAGGCCCGTCAATATTGACGTCCACGACGACGCGCTGTGCATGTTAGGCGTAGAGAGAAACCGGGCCGTGAAGCCGGAGCTCACAAGACCTGCAAGCGCCGGAAGTCGTCCGAGCCACGGTTCAATCAAATCCAGTGTCGCGGCGTCGAGTCCGATGACGAGAATTCTCGGAGGCATGATCTAAAATGCTACTCGTGATCTAAAATGCTATTCGATGTACCCGAGCGCGCGGAGCCGCTCTCTCAATTGAGTTTCTTCCCCGGATGTATAAACTCCGTCGGGCGTCGATCTCGCTTCTTTAAAACAACTGCCCGCTCGCATCGGCCCCGAATCCGCGGAGAATATCTCGCTCAGCAATCTGGCATCGATGTCGATTGGAAGCGGACATCCTAAGGAATGGAGGGCGGCGGGAGCCACGTCGCGCAAGTTCGGCTGGGCTTCGAATCGGCCCTCCGGAGTTACGTCCTTTCCCCACGCGATGAAGATGCCGTCCTTGGAATGGGTGCCGGTAGTTGAATCAGCTTCGACGATAGTCTCACCGTATCCCGGTCGTTCGTTGTAGACGTAATCGTCACGGCGAGGGACCATCACAAGATCCGGCAAGCGGTCTGCGTAAGGTCCCGCAAACGCCTCGGCGCGCGTCATTACGCGTTCGAATACAGGCAGCCCATCTTCACCGCAGACGAGTCCTTCGATTGCGGCTCGAGCGCGGGCGAGAACATCTTCGACATCGGCTTCGCGGACGATGCCTTCCGGTTCGCGGCCGGCGCGATTGACCCAGACGCCCTTATCCTGCGCGAAGTATGCTTCGGTTCGGCTCCAATCAATCTCATCGAGAAATGCGGAGCCGTACTGTACCTTTCGATCAAGCACGTTTCCGCTCAGCTCGTTTCTGCCAAGGCGTCTCAGGACTTTTTCGCGAGCCGATCGGAAGAATGCTTTGCCGCGTCGAGAAGATGACTTGAACGTGAGCAGGCCCGCTCGGGCGAGAAGCTCGTTGACTCGTACTTCCATTCGCTCAGCGCAGAAGCCGTGATCGGAGACCACAAAGACTCGAGTATCGCCGGGAAGCTTCTCGATCAACCTTCCGATAGCCGAATCCAGCCGCTGATACATCTCGGGTATGAACTCGCGAAACTCGGCAGGCGTCTTCGGATCGTGGCGCGGGTGCTCGGGGTCCATATCCGCCCAGTAGTCGTGTTGGGCTCGGTCGAGCACGGAAAAGACGATCATCAGAAAGTCCCAGTCGCCTCGATCCATCAGAGCGTGCGCCGCCAGCTCATGCATATCCACGGCATTGCGAAATTCCTGTGCACGCTTGCGGCGATCGGGATCGCGTCCCGGTTCGATTACATATGCCGGAATTCCCGCGAGCATCTCTTCCTTGAACGACGGTGGATAAGTGAAATCAGAGTCGAGGCTGGGAGTGAGCATCCCGGTGATCATAAGACCGTTCAGCGGTTCGGGCGGATATGTCGTCGGCACGTTTATAACGAGCGAGCGCCCGCCTTGCTCGGTGACGTAGTCCCATATCGTGCGAGTCATAATATCTCGCCCGCTCATGGCCCGCACCGAATAGCTGTTGGGATTTTTGATGAACGGAGAGAACACCCCGTGCAATCCTTCGCTCGTGCCCGTCGTGCAGCTTGCCCATCCCGGAAAGCTGTTGGGCAGGATCGTCGATCGAAGCGGCGCGGCGGAGCCCTCCTTCATCAGGCGGGACAACACGGGCAAGCGGCCCGCATCAGCCAGAGGGTTGATGAGGTCGAAGGTCGCTCCGTCGAGTCCTATGATCGCCGTTTTCATTGAGGAAATGCACCCGCCGATAGATGGGCATTAACCGGAATATCTGAAGAAGAGGCAGGCCGTTTCATGATCAGTTCCCGGAATTTCTAAACAGCGAACGGCCGTCCATACCCGGCGGCTGTTCGATTCCCATGGCCGCCAGCACGGTGGGGGCAATATCGGTGATGTGAGGCTTGCCCTCTCTGATTTCATCAGCCGAAGCATTGATGAAACAAGTTGAATCATCCTGAGTATGCATTCCGGTGAATACTTCGCGATCCATCAATTGAGTCTTGTTGACCGCGCCTTTGAGATCATAACCGTAAACAGACTGAATGCAGAGATCGGGCGCGCTATCTATGCAGTCGCCGGCAAACAACTCGTCGCGCTCATACAGGCGCTTCACTATCGAGGCTCCTCCGGCGGTAATTTCAGACATGCCGACCTTGATTTCAGCGAGAATCTTCGACGAGTCCGCCTTGTCCACGATTCCATCGGGGAATCTCTCCTTTGTGTTGATATAGATTCGACCCGGATCAAGAGCGAACGCCAGCGATCCCGCCGCGATGTCCTCGATCGAGCGTGCATTTTCTTTTAGCTTCAAGAATCCATGTTCGACGAGCCATCGATTGAGATAGACCTGCTGCTCGATTTTGGTGAAGCCGTGATCGCTCATCAGTATCATTGTCTCGTCGCGAAGCCTTGATGCAATCTCGCCGACGAACCGATCTACCTTCGAATAGAAGTCCTTAAATGCGGAGTAATACTTGTGCTGCTCGTCGAATATCGCATCCATGAAAAAATGCTGAAGCCGGTCGGTCTCCGTAACGACGCCGATATACAGATCCCATTGCTGACTGTCATAGAGCCACAGCAGAGTTTTGATGCGGCGGTCGAGCGTGGTCAGGATTTCATCCATCAGCGCATCGTGAGACTCCTGAACTCTTCGAGCGTCCACGTCGATTCGATAATCTCTTCGCTTCAGCTCCGGCACGAGTTCTTGCGGATAGGTCGCCTTGTTGATATCGACGGCGACAAACCCGGCGATTAGAGTTCCGTTGAGCGGCTGGGCTGGATAAGTGGAGGGCACGTTAATGACAACCGACCGCTTACCCGTTTTGCCCACGGCGTCCCAAAGCGTGGCGCTGCGGATGTGTTTTGAATTTGGAAAGAAGATTTTGTAGCTGTTTGGCTGCAGGTCGAGGAATCCGTAGATTCCGTGCCGCCCCGGGTTTGCTCCCGTCATGAAAGAGGTCCATGCCACGGAGGAAATATCGGGAACGGATGTATCCATCTGTAAAAGGCTGCCGCGGCCGGCCAACTCGGCAAGCCGCGGCATGGTTCCGTCCTCAATGAATCGACGAACCAGCGTGTATGGAGTTCCATCGAGCCCTATTATTACCGCGCGCTTCGCCGCTTTTGATTTGAACCTGTCAAATAAGCCCATCTTGAACGTGGCCTGATTCGGATCTCATTTACTGATTGTCTTTGTTGCTTGGATTCAAACGTATCCGAGCGCTTCGAGCCGAGCCCGTACTACCGAGTCTTCATCTTCGCTGAGCGCGGCTTCCAGAGCCGCTTGTACAAGGCGCAACTCGACGAGCCTGTTGATTATTTTGCCCGCGCTGTCTTCCGGAGTCTCGGTGGAGCTATTCACCAGAACCTCAGGTGAGCCCGGCGCTTCGTAAGGATCGTCAACTCCGGTGAAATTCTTTATTTCTCCCGCGAGAGCCCTTTTGTAGAGCCCCTTGACGTCGCGCTCAACCAGCACATCAAGCGGACACTCCACATATGCTTCTATAAAGGGAGCGGTGGTTATTCTTCGTATTTCGTCGCGAATCTCCCGATAAGGCGAGATGGCGGCCGCGATTGCTACAACATCGTTTCGGGCGAGGAGGTCGCAGACGAAACCGATGCGCCGAATGTTTGTGTCCCGGTCTTCTTTTGAGAAGCCGAGCCCTTTTGAGAGGTTAGTCCTTACGATGTCTCCGTCGAGCACCTCTACCTTGTGCCCGCGTTGCTTCAATTCTTTTTCGACCAGGCGTGCGAGCGTCGTCTTGCCCGCGCCCGACAAACCCGTAAACCAGAGAGTGAATCCTTTCTGACTCATTGAAAATCTCCACATACTAGATTGCTATGTGCTCGTTCGTGCAAAACCAGAAACTATACACGATGGATCATTCTTCTCAAAAGGCGAAGCGTTTTCGCCGCATCGAAGAAAAATTCGACAGGGACCCAAGAATCGCGATTGAAAAAACCCAAAGAAAGAGAAAAACCCTGCTGGTAAACATGTTATAAGAGTTTTACGAAACAAAATAACAGCACCAACAGGGTGATTGATGACCAAGAAAGT
>Ga0066687_10000042_pt1 | contig 38593 bp, 13 predicted proteins | sample GraSoiAngelo_136_FD_65630 | JGI IMG/M metagenome (GOLD analysis project Ga0066687, IMG submission 65630) | Grasslands soil microbial communities from the Angelo Coastal Reserve, California, USA - 14_0929_09_20cm | ecosystem: Environmental > Terrestrial > Soil > Grasslands | place: USA... | reverse complement strand
CGGTTAATTAAAGATCACAATAACCCGCCATATTCCGTCTTAGAATCCCTCAACTACGATTCAAAACGCACAGACAAGATGAGAATGACTAAAAAATGGGTTTTTCAGCAGCCTGCTAGGTCGGGGCACTCCTTCCAAGCTTATTCCTGCTGTAATTGGGCGAAAGCATCCCAATACGATAAGATGAAGATGGAAATCAGCTTGGAGTAATTAAATGGCAACCGAAACCGTCAATCTCCAACTCGACAGCGAAGCCGCCAGAGTTTTTAGAACCGCGACGCCTGAAGAACAAAAGAAGATGGAGGTCTTACTTAGTATCTGGCTCAAAGAGATTTCAGCAAGCGAGAGTCTGTCTTTGAAAGAAGTAATGAATGACATTGGCAGAACGGCGCGGGAGAGAGGCCTCACTCCTGAAATCCTAGAGTCTCTATTGAATGAAGAGTAACTGGCTCTTTGTTTTTGATACGAATACGATCATCAGCGGATTACTTGTGCCTGATTCTAAAACCCCGTCAAGCATTCGACCGAGCACAAGATCAAGGAAGTCTTCTCATATCAATGCCGGTTCTGGCCGAGTTAAACGAAGTATTAAGTCGCAAGAAATTTGATAGGTACCTACCTGAAGAAAAGCGGAAAACGATTTCTTGCCTCATTGGCCAAAGAAGCCACACTGGTAGAGATTACACAGGAGATATTGGAGTGTCGTGATCCAAAGGATAACAAGTTCCTGGACCTGGCGGTTTGCGGCCGTGCCCACTGCATAATCAGCGGTGATAAAGATCTGCTTGAGTTAAATCCTTTTCGAGGGATTGCTGTCTTGAAACCAGATGAATTCTTGAAGAAGTATTGAGCGGCATTCCGCAATTACGCATAACGAACCCACGACAGTGATGTGTCCTCCAGGTCCTCGTGTTCGGCAATCCCCTTGAGGTATAGAGCCGCGTGACTAGCACGACAACTCCGCCTGAGAAACTACAGATGTCGTAGTTAAGTCCAAAAGGCTTAATGCCGGCTAAAATGAAAACTAATTAATCAAAGTCGTTCGGCTGTAGATTCATTCGCTTTGGTATCAGGTATTTAGTATGACGTTCATTGCCTGCGGCACGCGGTTTTAGTATGATCTCTCACGGTAAGTAGGCCGGAAACGATCGGCGAACCAGGGGATCACATGCTGGACATTCTCTCTCAAGACAGCGTTCGATCTGTTTTGATCGACGAACTGGAAGATTTGACGGTACGGGGCGCGCACCTTTCGACCTCCGAAGTCGGAGTGATTCTGGGACAGTGGTATTATCCTCTGCATTACTTTCCCGTCTTTCTTTCTCGCCTGGTCTCAGTGACGCCTACGATCGAGATGCAGTCGGTCATATCCAAAATTCTCTGGCAGGAACTCGGACAGGGTGATCCGCGGCTTGCGCATGAAAAGATCTATATCGAAACGATGATCGACTCGGGATTCGAGCCGGACTTAGTCGCATCCTCGCCGGCGTTCGATGCAACAGCCGATCTGGTTCGGGGCTATGAAAGATCGTCCGCCGGGTACCTCACGGGTCTCGGCTTTTTGTATGGAACCGAGGTAGCCGATCTCCCGATGGTCTCTTCGATCGGCGCCCTCGTGAGGAATTGCACTAACCGGCGGAGCCTCCCGTGGGTTGATATTCATATTGAACAAGAGCCGGCTCACGTCGAGGCGTCAAGCAAGACATTACTGCCGACATTCCCACCGGAGGAGCAAGCTCAAATCGTATCGAGCGCGGAAGAGTTGTGGAGCCTCTGGACCGGGTTCTTCGCCGAACTCAAGAAGCGGATTCTTCATTGATCAGGTTGGCATCCTCGATTACTTCAGGTTGTTAGAGACTATTACCGGGTCCAACTCAGCAGCGGTTGCGGTGTGCGTTATAAAAGTAGGACTTCCCCAGGGAGCGGAGGCGTTGTCCTACGTTCGTTCTTGTCCGGGCCGACGAATGGAGTCGGCCATTTTTCCAGCGGCTATGCCGCTTCAGCACTCCATCGGAGTACAGTTAATTCATGACGAGCACCTCCGAAAGCGCTTGTGATATCGCTATCATCGGGATGGCGTGCCGTTTTCCAGGCGCAAGCAGCCTCGAAGAGTTCTGGGATAAGCTATCGACAGGGGCCGAGCTGATCACGTTCCTGTCTGATGAGCAGCTCCTGGCTGAGGGTGTTGATCCGCGGCTTCTGGGTGACCCGTTGTATGTCAAAGCTGATGGGGCCCTGGATGGAATAGAGTTGTTCGATGCCGCTTTTTTCGGCTATACCCCGAGAGAGGCCGAATTGATGGACCCCCAGCTCAGACACTTTCTCGAAGTTGCCTGGGAGGCGCTGGAAAACGCGGGCTACTGGTGGGACTCCAATTCCTCCCGCGTCGGAGTCTATGCCGGCGCGAGCCTGAACAGCTATCTGTTCAACAATCTCTATCCAAATTCCAAACTCATCAACTCGGTAGGGAGCTTTCAAACAACGATACTGAATAATCGAGATTATCTGCCTCTGCACGTTTCGTATAAGTTCAACTTGAACGGCCCCAGCATGAACGTGCAGACGGCCTGCTCGACTTCATTGACGGCCGTTCATCTTGCCTGTCAATCATTGTTGGGACGCGAATCCGATCTTGCGCTGGCCGGTGGTTCGTCAATCAGGGTTCCACAACGGCGCGGATACCTGTTTGAAGAAGGCGGAATACTCTCGCCCGACGGACATTGCAGGGCCTTTGATGAAAAGGCCGCCGGAACCGTCGCGTCGAGCGGCGTCGCCGCCGTCGTGCTGAAACGCCTCGATGACGCCGTTGCCAATAGAGACTTCATACATGCCGTCATAAAAGGGACGGCGGTCAATAATGACGGAGCGATAAAGGCGGGCTTCACCGCGCCGGCCATTGAGGGACAGGCGGCAGTAATAGAAGAAGCACTCGCAATGGCCATGATGTCGCCGGCGACCGTGACGTATGTCGAAACGCATGGAACGGCGACGCCGCTCGGCGATCCCATCGAAATCGCCGCGCTGACTCAGGCATTCCGGCGATACACCAACGCAGCGCAGTTTTGTCGCATAGGCTCGGTCAAGACCAACCTGGGCCATCTTGACGCCGCGGCGGGGGCGGCAGGTTTGATCAAAACGGCCCTCGCGCTTCAACACCGCAAGATACCGCCGAGCTTGCATTTCGAGAAACCGAATCCGCGGATCGATTTCGACAATAGTCCGTTCCTGGTTAACACATCGCTTCACGATTGGAACACGGCCGGATATCCGCGCCGCGCGGGTGTCAGTTCATTCGGCATCGGCGGAACCAACGTGCATGCCGTCCTGGAAGAGGCCCCGGCGCGCGAATCAGGCAGCGTCGATCCGCGCTCCAAAATACTGGTCTTGTCAGCCAGGACTTCCGACGCTCTCGATGCCTCGACTCGAAATGTTGCCGGGTTTATTTCCTCGCATTCGAGCGTAGATTTATCTGATGTCGCCTATACGCTTCAAACAGGCCGCAAGAACATGGCTCACAGAAGAGCCGTGGTTTGCGGGTCTGCTACCGGATCGGCGGCCGAAGCTCTCGAGTTGCTGAACAGGCTGCCGCCGGAAAGGGTGATCGACGGATTTTACGACAAGGGAAATCGTCCGGTCGCTTTCGTGTTTCCGGGGCAAGGCTCTCAATACGCCGCGATGGGCAGGGGCATCTACGATGCTGAAAGTGTCTTTCGAAGCGAGATCGACCGGTGCCTGGCATTGCTCGATTCGACTGCTGCCGCGGACTTGCGCTCCGTGCTCTTTCCGGAACCCAGTAACAGCGAGCAAGCCGGAGCAACGCTTCAGCACACGGCGCTGGCTCAGCCTGCCCTGTTTGCCGTTTCATACTCAGTCGCTCGACAACTGATGAAGTGGGGAATTCAACCTGACTCGATGATAGGTCACAGCGTAGGCGAATTTGTCGCTGCTTGCCTATCGGGAGTCATGGAGTTGGAATACGCCCTCTCACTCGTTGCGCTGAGGGGCAAGCTAATGGGTAAGCTCCCAGCCGGAAGCATGCTTGCGGTGTATCTCGACGAGAAAGAAACGGCGCTGGCCGTCAAGGACCTGCCGGAATTGTCAATCGCCGCCGTTAACGGTCCGAGGCTCTCGATTGTTTCCGGTTCTTCCAATTCCATAACGAAGCTTGAAGAATCGTTATCGCTTCGCGGTGTCAGCTCCAAGCAGCTTCGGGTTTCGCATTCGTTCCATTCTGAAATGATGGACTCGATTCTCGGCGAGTTTACCAGCGCCGTTGCTCGGGTGCGGCTAAGCGCGCCTCGCGTGCCTTACATTTCGAACGTAACGGGAACCTGGATAACGAGCGGGCAAGCTACAAGTCCGGAGTACTACGCCCGGCATCTTCGTGAGACGGTGCGCTTCTATCAAGGGGTCGGCGAATTGATGACTGAGCCCGATCGCGTGTTCGTGGAGGTCGGGCCGGGCGGTTCATTGAAAGCGGCGTTGGGAACTGAGATCGGCCGCTCCGAGTCCAGGCCGGTAATCGAAACCTTGAGACGCCCGAGCGCGGTCGCCGAAGACGAAATGGTACTGAAGGCGGCGCTCGCGAACTTGTGGGTATGCGGAGTCGATGTGAACTGGGAGTCGGTACACGAGGGCGAAGTCAGGAACCGCGTGCCTCTTCCGACTTATCCGTTTGAACGAAACCGGTATTGGATCGAGGCAAGCGAGAACAACACCGAAGCGTCGGAGAAGTTCGAAGGCAAGCAGACCGACATCTCGAAGTGGTTCTATCATCAGTCCTGGAGGCGGTCTCCCTTGCCGTCGAAATCCGATACCCGCGCGCCGGACGAAGCACGATCTGCTCTCCTGTTTGTTGACGGCATGGAGGTTTGCGAAGGCGCCGCGCATATTCTCGAGTCTGGAGGCATTGATTGCGTGGTCGTGCGCTCAGGCGAAGCATTCGAGAAATCGAGCGATACTGAATATGCCATAAGCCCGATGGACCGAGCGTCGTACCTGACGCTCCTTAAAGCCGTTCGCGCGAGCGGAAAGACGCCTTCTCTTATTCTGCATTGCTGGAACGAATCGCTGATCTCAGTTTCGGATCGGACGGAGGAGCCGGAGTCAATCCCGCCTCTGGGTTACTGTAGCTTACTGTATCTCGCTCAGGCGATCGGCGAACTCGGCGAAACTGGACCGATCGAGATTCTGGCGATCACAAATCAAGCGCAAGACGTCATTGGGAATGAAACAGTGAATCCCGCGGCCGCTGTCGGGCTCGGTCCGTGCAAAGTAATTCCACTCGAGTATCCCAACGTCACCTGTCGCTCGATTGATGTGATGGCAACAGAACGCGCGGCGGAATCGCGTGCGTCCTCTACTGAGAGATTGGCCTTCGACCTCGCCGCCGAGGCAATGTCCGGAAGCCGTGACCGAATGGTCGCCTTTCGAAACGGCCTGCGATGGACCGCCGAGATAGATACTCTGACGATCGATCTGAACACCGCGGCGGTGCCCGTGATCCGGCCTGAGGCCGCGTATCTGATAACGGGAGGAATGGGCGAGATCGAGTTTGAAATAGCGAAGCATCTGGCCGAACTGGGAGCCGTAAAGCTAATCATAACCGGCATGCCTCTTCCGCCTGGAGCTTCATGGAATGACTATAAGGTTGAAGCCGCGCAGGAGTCGCAGATCCCGATCATAGAGCGTCTGACCGAACTAACTCGACTCGGCGTCGATCTTCTTGCGGACACCACCGAAGCAGGGAATTACGAGGGAATGAAAGCCGTTGTAGAACTGGCTTGCCGGCGCTTTGGCAGCGTAAAGGGCGTGATACACACGGCGTTCGCCGCAGCCGGCGGGATGATTCAGTTAAAGAGCCCTGAAGCCGGTAAGCCGGTGCTGGCTCCAAAAATCACGGGGACTATCGCGATTAATGAAATCTTTAAGGATGACCCGCTCGATTTCCTGATTCTCTTCTCTACGACTCTTTCGATTACCGGTGTCTTTGGCCAGACCGACTACTGCGCCGCTAACGCCTACCTGGACGCATTCGCAAGCTATAGCCGGACGCGCGACGAATCACGCGTTGTCTCGATCAATTGGGATGTCACGTCGTGGGAGCGTTGGCAGGAAAGCGCGATGACATCCGCGCTCGAGCTGCAGTCACAAATCAGGGAGTTGAGGGAACGGTTCGGCATCACGCCGCGGGAAGCGGTTCGCTGTCTGGATGTAGCCCTGGCGCTGGACCGCTCTCAAGTAATCGTCTCGTCCAGGAATTTTTTGCAGGTGTTGAAGTCCCAGGATGAATTGGCGGCGAATGGCTTTCTGGATCAGATTGCTTCGATCGGACGCTCAATGCCGGGCCACGCATCCTCCGACTCATCGGCGGCCTACGTCGCGCCCGCCGGCGAGGCCGAAGAGGCAATTGCGTTCATATGGCGCGACATATTCGGAATCAAACAAATCGGAATCAATGATGACTTCTTCGGTATCGGGGGGAATTCGCTGATCGCTATTCAGGTGATTTCTCGTTTGCGGAAGGAATTTGACATCGACCTGCCAATGAGCGCGTTGTTCGAACATACGACGATATCGAGCCTGGCGGCCGTTATTCGATCCATACGCTCCGAAGGGCGCTCCGACGACGAAGAAATATTGGAGATGGAACAACTCCTCGCGGAAATTGAAAACCTTACTCCCGAAGAGATCAAGGCGGCGCTTGCCGAAGAGACCGCTGAAAGAAAAGGGTAACAGGTCAAGGTATATAAAGGTGGATAAGCTATCTGGAAGAGTCGAGGCGTTGACCGCCGAGCAGCGCGCACTCCTGGAGGCCCGGGTCAAAAAGAAAGGCATGACGCTCGAGCGATCGCGCGAGCCGGAGGGCGCGGAGAGCGTTCAGGGCAAGGCTCAACCGGCAGCCGCGAAGGGCCGGGCGCTCAGTGCGGAGCGGTTGACCGCGGGCGATCTCGAGATGAAGTTCAGTCTCTATTTCTTCTCCGACGATGGCTCCTCATCCGAATCCGAGAAGTATGACTTACTGCTGGAGAGCGCGAAGTTCGCCGATCTACATGGCTTTTCCGCGGTCTGGACACCCGAGCGGCATTTTCAGAAATTCGGCGGGCTGCATCCTAATCCATCGGTGGTCGCCGCGGCGCTGGCCGTTCTCACAACCCAAATAAAGATTCGCGCGGGGAGCGTTGCCTTGCCGATTCATCACCCCGCGCGGGTCGCGGAAGAATGGTCGGTAGTGGATAACCTGTCTCACGGCCGGGTCGGGGTCTCGTTCGCTTCGGGATGGCATCCGGACGATTTTATATTCGCGCCGGCGGAGTATGAAAATCGGAAGGAAGTAATGTTCGATCACATCCGCAAGATCGAGAGACTCTGGGCCGGCGAAGAGGTCGCATTTGAAGGGACCAATCACACGGATCTTCGTCTGCGCATCTTTCCTAAGCCGATTCAGTCAAAGCTGCCGGTCTGGCTGACGACGGCAGGCAGCCCCACGACATGGGCTAAAGCCGGTGAGATCGGCGCGAATGTGCTGTGTGCGTTGGTTGGATATTCATTTGAGGATCTCGCGGATCTAATCCAGCTTTATCGGAAAACTCGGGCCGAATATGGACACGACCCGCGGACCGGTCAGGTTACGGTCATGGTTCATACGTATATCGGCGAAGACGAGGATGAAGTCAGGGCGTTGGTTCACGATCCGCTGTGCAATTATCTTTGCAGCTACTTCCAACAGTTTGAATCCGTGGTGCAGGGCGGGGAGAGCATTACCGAAGCGGATCGATTGGCCATCGCCTCCCGAGCTTTCGACGCATACTACGACGCAAGCTTGCTCATCGGCACGATGAACAAGTGCAATGCACTGGTCGATCGGTTGGCTGAGTTGGGCGTTGATGAGCTTGCCTGCTTAATAGATTTCGGATTGGACTTCAATTCGGTAATGGAGAGTCTGGATCGGCTGCGGATTCTCAAACAGCAATACCAGCCGGGTCGGCCCGCGCGGGCGCTTGCGCCGCCCGACACAATAGGAATGGACGCCCACGACTAACAGAGCCTCATCAGCGAACTTGTCATGAAGGATTTCAGCGACCGTTTATCATCCCTTACACCGGAACAGAGGGCGTTGTTTGAGTCACGCCTGAAAAAGAAAGACGCGTCTCGCGCAAGACAGGGCGTGGTCAGAGGTGGTTCGATACCGAAGCGCAAACGCGAGAACCACTGCCTTCTCTCATTCGATCAGGAACGCATCTGGATTATAGACCGGATGGAGCCCGGCAATCCCGCCTATAACATTTATACCGTTAGCAGGCTTCTCGGTCCGCTGAACCTGGAAGCAATGGAGAGAGCGGTAAACGAAATAATCCGGCGGCATGAGATTCTTCGCACGACATTTTCGACCGAAGCCGGCGAGCCGGTGATGGTGATATCGCCGGAGATGACCGTTAAGTTTTCGGTTCGCGATATATCCCGCGTCGCCGATGAAGAACGGTTGAATGAAGCCGTTCAGTTGGCGAATGAAGCAACGGCATTGCCGTTCGATCTCGAGAAGGGCCCCTTGCTCAGGGCGGGAATCATAAGACTCGGCGACGACGATCATGTAGTGCACGTAACGATGCATCATTCAATCACCGATCGATGGTCAGCCGCCGTTCTAGAGCAGGAGATGGTGTCGATCTATTCGGCATTTATCGAAAACAAACCGTCGCCGCTGGCCCCGGTCGACCTCCAGTTCGCCGACTTTGCCGAATGGCAGCGCGACTACCTGCAGGGCGAGGTCCTCGCCGCGAAGTTGGACTACTGGGCCAAGCAACTGGCGGGCGCGCCGCTGGTGCTTGATCTACCGACCGACCGGCCGAGACCGCCCTTCCAGAAGTTCCGGGGAGCCCGAGAGGTGATAACGCTGCCTGAGCCTTTGCTTAAAGACCTGAAGGCCTTTACCCAGGCAGAGGGCGCCACGATGTTTATGACGCTGCTGGCGGCTTACAACCTGCTCCTTTACCGGTATACCTGCCAGGAGGACATTCTCATTGGGTTGGCGATGGCGAACCGGAACCGGCCTGAAACCGAAAACATGCTCGGGTATCTCCTCAATATGGTGATCATTCGGGCGAAGTTCTCCGCCAGGACCAGCTTTCGCGAGCTGCTTGCGATCGTCCGCCAATCTTCGGTAGGCGCTTTTGCCAACCTCGACCTGCCGATGGGAAGCCTGATTGATGAACTGAAGCCGACTCCCGATCCAAGCCGTAATCCGATCTTTCAAATGGCATACATCTACCTGGACTTCCCTCCAGAGATGGGAATGGAGTTCCTGAAGATCAATCCAGTCCCGCTCGAAGCGGACAATGGTTCATCCAGATTCGATATGACTCTGGCTCTTACCGAGCTGCCGGATCGATTGGAGACGTTGATCGAATACAACACCGATCTCTTCGACCCCGAAACGATAAGGCGAATGCTCCAGCATCTCAGGGTGCTTCTCGAAGGGATTGCGCGCGATCCGGATCTTCCTTTGAGCGAGTTGCCGATGCTCACCGCTTCCGAGCTGCAACAGGTCTCAGAGATTTGGAACGAGCCCCCTGTCGCCTTTCCCAGCGATCAGTGCGTGCATCAACTGGTTGAGATCGTCGCGGCCCGATCTCCGGACTCGATTGCCGTCACGCACGGAGAGTCGGAGCTTACCTACGCCGAGGTGAACACGCGGGCGAACAAGCTTGCTCACTACCTGATGTCTCTCGGTGTCGGCGTGGGCGGAAGAGCGGCCGTATGTCTACAGCGGTCTCCCGATTTGATAGTGACTCTGCTAGGGGTCTTGAAAACCGGCGCTGCTTACGTTCCCATAGACCCCGGATATCCTCTCGTACGCGTTGCGCGCACGCTCGAGGACGCGCAGTGCTACATCGTCATCAGCCAGGAATCCCTGATTGACTCGCTCCCTTCCCAATGGGGCATAACAGTATCGATAGATGCCGACTGGCAGGGAATCGAGGTTGAATCAACCGAGAATCCGCGGCTGGAACCACTGCCGGATTCGCCTGCCTACGTACTATATACTTCCGGATCAACCGGCGGACCAAAAGGCGTTTCAGTTCCTCACCGAGCCATCAGCCGCCTCGTCTTGAATACCAACTACATAGACCTTGAGCCGGATTCAATAGTGGCTCAGTGCTCGAACGCTTCGTTCGACGCGGTGACTTTCGAGATATGGGGCGCGTTGTCGACCGGGTCGCGGCTTGTGATCATAGACAAAGACGTGGCGCTGTCTCCGCACGAGTTCTCGGATGAGATTCGCAGGCACGCGGTTACGGCGATGTTTCTTACGACCTCGCTGTTCAATCAAGTCGCAAGACATTCTCCGCGGGCCTTTCGCTCGATGAAATATTTGTTGTTTGGCGGAGAAGCGGTGACGCCGAGCTGGGTAAAATCCGTCGTCGAAGCCGGCCCTCCCGAGAATCTTCTGCACGTTTACGGTCCCACTGAAAACACTACTTTTTCTTCATTCTTTAGCGTGAATTCAGTCGCCGCTGATGACGCAATTCCGATCGGCCTGCCCATCTCCAATACCGTTATCCACGTTGTCGATCACCGCATGAATCCGGTTCCCGCCGGAGTCATCGGGGAATTACTACTTGGCGGAGAGGGACTGGCTCACTGCTATCTGAATCGTCCCGAGCTCACAGCGGATAGATTCATACCCAATGCGCTGGCCGCGTCACCAGGAGAACGGCTTTATCGATCGGGTGACCTCGCCCGGCGAAGGCCGGATGGCAATATCGTGTTCCTCGGCAGGAATGACTTCCAGGTCAAGGTGAGGGGATTCCGAATCGAGCTGGAAGAGATCGAATCGGTGATCAAACGGCATCCAGCATTAGTCGATGCCGCGGTTGCTGTGACCGACGGGTCCGAACACGAACGCCGGTTGGCGGCTTATGTAGTTCCACGAACGGATTCCGAGATTACGATCAGCGAGCTTCGGCGTTTTGTCGGCGAGAGCCTGCCTGAGTATATGGCGCCTTCGGCTATGGTTGAGATGAGCCGCCTTCCATTGACGGCAAACGGAAAGGTGGACAGATCGAAGTTACCCGATCCCGAGGAAATAAGACCCGACCTCGCTTACGAATATATTGCTCCGAGAACGACGGTCGAAGGTTCGCTGTGCGAGGCATGGGCGTCGATCCTTAAACTGGACAGGGTCGGCATACGGGACAATTTTTTCGATCTCGGCGGCGATTCGATTCGCAGCATCCAGATCATGTCCCATTGCGAGAAGTCCGGTTTTGCATTCTCGATTCAGGAATTGTTCCGGAACCCGACGGTGGAGTCTCTGGCAGCCGTCATCGATTCGCGAACCGCTGAGCGGCGGGCATATACGTTAGCTGCTCCTTTCTCGACCATCAGGAAAGAGGACAGAGCGTTAATACCTGAATCCGTTGAGGAGGCGTACGCGCTTACTTTGCTTCAGGCGGGCATGATCTTTCATAGCGAACTGAGCCCGTCAACGGCTGTCTATCACGACATATTCAGCTTTCATCTGCGCGCGCCGCTCGATCTGGAGCTGATGCAACAGTCCCTGGATCAATTGATCGCGCGCCACGAGATTTTGAGAACCTCCTTTAATCTGACGGGTCTGACGGAGCCTTTGCAATTTGTATGGAAGCACGCCGAATTGCCGGTGCAATTTGATGACATCAGCGCTCTCGCCATTGATGCGCAACAGGACTTTATTCGAGATTTTGTGAGACGCGAGAAGAGCAAAGGGTTCTCCTGGGACCGCGCTCCGTTGTTGCGGGTCTGGATACACAAAAGGACCGAAGAGTCATTTCAGCTCACGTTGAGCTTTCATCACGCTATTCTGGATGGCTGGAGCCTGGCGACATTCTTCGCCGAGCTATTCCAGGTCTACCTGATCAAAGTAGATGGGCGCGCCGAACCTGCTTATCTGAAACCAGGCAGCTCGTTCAAGATGTTTGTTGCGCTGGAAACTGAGGCCGTGCAATCGCAAGAATGCCGCGGGTTCTGGACAGATCTTTTGGACAACGCTCCGTTCACCACGGTTTCCGAGTCTGAAACTTTTCAAGCCGCGAGTCCATCCGGAGAAATCGATATTCAACCTCTCGATCTTGCGGAAGAGCTGTCGCGAAAGCTGCTGGAGCTTTCAAGGAGGCTGGGTGTTCCGTTGAAGAGCGTGCTCCTCGCTGTTCATGCGAAGGTGCTGGCGCTGCTTAGCGGCCGGAATGATATCGTGACGGGGCTTATTTCCAATGGACGGCCCGAAGAGAAGGACGCAGACAGGCTCCTCGGTCTGTTCCTCAACACGCTGCCGCTACGAATGAGGCTGGCGCCGTCGGATACATGGGAGGAATTAATCCAGGCAGCCTTCAACATCGAAAGGGAGATGCTTCCTTACCGCCGTTATCCTCTTGCCGAGATGCAGCGAGTAACGGGCCGAAACCCGTTGCTGGTGGTTGCTTTCAACTATACTCACTTTCACGCCGTAAGCGGGGTACTCGCGGGTCAGGACATTGAGATCCTGGACGAAGAGATCATCTCCGAAACTAATTTTCACTTCCTGCTCGATTTCAATCTGGATCCTGCTTCGTCCGAGCTGCAGGGAGCCATCAAGTACGATAGAGCGCTGTTTGATAGAAATCAGATAGAACTGATCGGCGGCTATTATTCGCGGGCATTCAATCTCATGGCTGAAAGCCCCACTGCCGGACATGCATCCGTTCCGCTGTTGTCCTACGCCGAAATTGACTCAGTGATCTACGCGTGGAATTCCACCGATGTCGATTACTCTGCATTTGTATTCGTCCATGAATTAGTGGAGGAACAGGCAGGACGAATGCCCGACGCGATTGGGCTGGTTTCCGACGAGCTGCATCTTTCATATGGGGAGGTGAACCGTGAAGCCAACCGGTTAGCCTTTGACCTCGCGAGATTCGGCGCCGGTCCGGAACGCCGAATCGGTATCTTGTTGGACCGATCCGCTTCGATGTGCATTGCTTTACTGGCGATCTTAAAGACCGGGTCGGCATACGTACCGATTGACGCGGCCTTTCCCGATCAACGTGTTGAGTTGATGCTCCGGGAGGTAGATATCCTGCTGACTCAAAGCTCCAGTCTCGGCCGGCTGGCCGGAATGAAGGATCAGGGTACGGCTGTCTTGTGCATAGATGAGTTAGAGCAGGTAATTTCATCCGAAACCTCCGCGGCATTTCCAACAACTATGGATGCGGCGAAGATGGACGCCGAGAATCTCGTGTACGTCATCTTCACCTCCGGATCTACGGGCGTGCCGAAAGGGGTTGCGGTAACTCACAGGGTTGCGACGAACATGATCCGCTGGAATATAGCGGCCATCTCCTTTGGAAGAAGAGTGCTGCAATTCACGTCAGTCTCCTTTGACGTCGCATTTCAGGAGATTTTCTCGACCTGGGCCGCCGGCGGCGCGCTCGTGCTTATCGCCGATTCGGATCGCCGTGATCCAGCCATGCTCGCCCGGCACATCATTGAGCATCGAGTGGAGAGACTGTTCCTGCCAAGCATCGCGCTTCAACAGTTGGCGGAACAGTTGTTGATCGAAGAGTCATCCCTGCCTGTGAGGGAGGTGATCACCGCCGGAGAGCAGTTAAAAATATCGAGCGAGGTGAGGAGTCTATTTCAGGGATCCGATGATCGCAGATTCCACAATCACTATGGTCCGTCGGAGACGCACGTGGCCACTGCATATCAGTTGCCACAGGGGTCGCCCTGGCCTGATTTGCCGCCGATAGGGACACCGATAGCCAACGCGCAAATCTACGTGTTGAGCGAAAATCTGGAAGCCGCGCCCCGCGGAGTTCCGGGTGAGATTTTCATTGGCGGTGAGATCGTCGGCCGCGGGTATATTGCTCGCCCTGAATTGACAGCCCAGAGCTTCCTTTGCAATCCATACGGGCGCAGTGGGTCGAGACTTTATCGAACAGGCGATATGGGGCGCTGGCGGCCGGACGGTCAGATCGAGTTTCTCGGAAGACTGGATTCTCAGGTCAAGGTGCGAGGGTTCCGAGTTGAGATCGGTGAAGTCGAAGCGGCTCTGTCGGCGCATCCCGGCGTCCGGCAGGCGGCAGTCACCGCTTTCGATGGGGCCGAAAGCAAAAAACTGGTCGCCTATATGGTTCCCGCCGCGCCGGATTCTATTACCGTCGATGAGATGTCCGGCTTTCTGAGGGCTCGCCTTCCGAGCTATATGCTTCCATCCGACTATGTCTTCCTCGAAAGCCTTCCAGTAACCGCGACCGGAAAGGTCGACAAGCAGGCCCTGCCGCCGCCGGATACCGCTCGCACATCAAAGGCGGAGTATGTTCCTCCCGGTACGCCCGCGGAACAAGCAGTCGCCGCTATCTGGTCGGAGGTTCTGGCTACGGCCTATATCGGTATCCACGATAATTTTTTCGATCTCGGCGGTCATTCGCTTCTCGCAACTCGAATCGTCTCCAGGATACGGACCGCGCTGCGCGTGGATCTTCCGCTCAAGATGTTGTTCGAGCACCCAACGGTTGCGGAGATGAGCGCTCATATCGACCACTGTGCGTATGGCTCGCCGCCGATATACTCCGAGCACATCGGCCGCCAGACTCCCGAACTGTTATGCCCGCTGTCGATCGCTCAGCGAAGGCTGTGGTTTCTCGAACAACTCGACCCGCTTAGCGGAGCCTATCACATCGCTCTATCACTTAAGCTCGTCGGTGAGCTTAGCCTGAGCGCGATGGAACAGGCTCTGGCCGAAATTGTCAGAAGGCACGAAGCGCTGCGCTCCAGCGTCAAGACTGACGACGGAAGCCCGTATCAGATCGTTGAATCCGTGCGGCCGGTATTACATCGGTTGGACTTGATCGGGATGGACGACACCGAGCATCAGACACTTGCGCGGCGACTCATATCGTTGCTGCACTCTCGGATCTACGATCTCGCCGAGGCGCCGCTCATCAGGACCTGGATCGTTAAGATCGCGGATCGAGAACACGTCCTCGCGCTGACCATGCACCATCTGATTTCAGACGGCTGGTCCATGAACATCTTCAACGATGAACTGGCGGCCCTCTATGAGTCTTTCTCCGCGGGCGTGTCGTCGTCTCTTAGTGAACCGCCCATACAGTATCGAGATTTCGCCGCCTGGCAGAACGACTGGTCGAAAAGCGGCCGGTTGGATGCAGAGCTGTCATATTGGAAGCGGCAGCTCGGCGGATATCTCCCCGTTGTTGACATACCCGCCGACCATCCAAGACCGGCGGCGAGAAGCTTCGATGGCGCGACGGTCTCTTACCCGCTGGATGCCGGCTCGAGAAATAGTCTTAAGCGCATCGCCGATGCCGAGGGCGCCACCCTGTTCATGGCTTATCTGGCGTCGTTCCTCACTCTGCTTTACAGGTATACCGGGCAGTCCGAGTTGATCCTTGGAATTCCAATCTCAGGACGCAATCGGCCTGAAGTCGAGCTGCTCATTGGTTTTTTTGTTAATACGCTGGTTCTGAGAACCAACGCATCGGGCTCGCTCACGCTCAGACAGATGATTCGGCAAACAAGGGATGTCTGCCTCGAGGCTTATGCACATCAGGACGCGCCCTTTGAATTGTTGGTTGAGGAACTGCAGCCCGAACGCAATCCGTCCCGATCTCCGCTTTTCGACATAATGTTCGATCTGCAGCCGGAGTCCGGCCGCTCGCCCAGGCTTGCGAATTTAGACATTGCTCCATTCACGCACGACAACGCCGCCTCCAAATTCGACATAACGGTTTCGATAGCGGATTCCGCGGCCGACCCGGCCGTCATTGTTGAGTACGCCACGGCTCTGTTTGAAGCCAATTCGATCCACCGGCTCATCGCTCATTTCAATCTATTAATTGAGTCGGCGGTACGAGAGCCCGATCTGCCCATTGCTCAACTAACTCTCATGACGCAGAGCGAGATGAGCGAAATCCTTGTTGGTTTCAACGACGCAAGCCGCGCGTTCCCGGATCAGAGCTGCATACATGATCTCTTCGATGTGGAGGCAGCGCGGCATCGCGACTCCGTGGCCCTTGTATTGGAAGATGACAATGTAACCTATGGCCTCCTTTCCCGGCGGGCAGACGCACTGTCCCGGATGCTGACGAGAAGAGGGGTTTCAACCGAATCGCGCGTTGGAGTCTGCCTGCCGCGATCCATCGACATGATCGTGGGCCTTATAGCCGTGCTCAAAGCGGGCGGCGCGTATGTTCCGATTGATCCATCCTATCCACCCGCCCGGCTCGAGTTCATGGCAGGCGACGCAGAGATCGAATTGCTCATAACGTTGAGCGACATGCTCGGGCGCGTTCCAACTCCGTCGGAAAACATTCTTTGCGTTGACCGTCTGAGCTACGACGATGAACCCGCTATCTCCGGCCCTGGGCAAGCAGCGGCATTCCCGGATTCGCTCGCCTATGTCATCTACACGTCCGGAACCACGGGATCTCCGAAAGGCGTCGCGGTAACGCACAAAGGAGTGGTTCGCCTGGTCAAGGCGGCGAATTATGCCGATCTCGACGACACGCAGGTGTTTCTACAAAATTCGACGATCTCTTTCGACGTGGCGACATTCGAAATCTGGGGCTGCCTGTTGAATGGGGCAAGGCTGATTTTAATGTCCGACGAGATGCAATCATTGGAGGACATCGAACGCACAATAATCGCTCATGGTGTTACGACCGCCTGGATGACGGCGGGAGTGTTTCACCTGATGGCCGGCCGCCGCGTCGAGGCGCTCGATTCACTTCGTCAACTGCTGGCGGGCGGAGAAGCCTTGCTGGCTGAGCAGGTCAACCACTTCATCCGTGCGGCTGGACCAGGACGCTTGATCAACGGATACGGTCCAACCGAGGTGACTACTTTCACCTGCTGGCATAGATTCGATAGAGCCCTCCATCCGTCGCGCGCTGTCCCTATCGGGCGCCCTATTTCGAACACGAACGTCTATTTGTTGGACCAGTCGCTGAATCCGGTTCCCATCACGGTGAAAGGGCAGATTTATGCATCCGGACCGGGACTCGCTCGCTGCTATCTGAACAGTCCGGATCTGACCGCGGAGAAATTCCAACCGAATCCGTTCTCCCTCGCCGAAGGCGAACGAATGTATGGCACGGGCGACATCGGCAGCTATGTCGAGGGCGGGACCATTGAATTTCACGGGCGCGTGGACAGCCAGATCAAGCTCCGCGGATTTCGCATCGAGCTGGGCGAGATCGAATCAGTGCTTGCTTCTTGTCCTGGGGTCAGCCAGGCGGTGGTAATGATTCGGCCGGACCAGATCGGAGAGCGGCGGCTGGCCGCTTATGTGACCGCGAGACCCGGCGCCGAGCTGACGCCGAGGGTCTTGTTGGAACTCGCAAAGAGCGAGCTGCCGGACTTCATGGTCCCATCCTCGTTTGTGATTCTCGACACGATTCCATTGACCCGCATCGGAAAAGTGGATCGCAGCGCCTTGCCCGCGCCGGACATGAATCTTCCTCTGGAGGAAGCGCAATTCGAGCCGCCTCGAAACTCGATAGAAGAGGGTCTGGCGCGAGTCTGGGTGCACGTCCTTGGCCGCGAGCGGATCGGCATTCACGACGACTTTTTCACTCTCGGCGGTCACTCGCTGCTTGCGACTCAAGTGGTGTCGCGAATCAGGGAAGCTTTTCAGGTGGAGTTACCGCTGCGTTCGTTGTTCGAGAACAGGGACATCAGCCGGCTGGGAGCGGTGGTTGAGGCGCTGTTGTTAGACAGGCTCGAATCACTATCGGAAGAAGAGGCCGCGGATCTGTTGGGCTGACTCTGCTTTGATGGCTCTCGGTATCTCGCCGGGAATAAAGGGGCGTTGAATGGCAGTCGATGACGTCGCAATCAGAAAAGCAAACCTCTCCGCAACCAAGAAGGCGCTGCTGGAGAAGTTGTTGCGCAAGAGCGGCGAAAGCCTGCCGGAAAAGCCGCTCTTGCAACCGGACAATAATAACGCCATCTCCAGGAGGCCGCCGGGGCCGGTCGCGCCGCTTTCGTTTGCACAGCAGCGGCTTTGGTTCCTCGATCAACTGAATCCTCGAACACCGGCCTACAATATGCCCGCCGCTCTCAGACTGAACGGCGAGCTCAACGTCTCGGCGTTGGACCAGACCCTCCTGGAAATCGCGAGGCGCCACGAAACGCTGCGCACCACTTTTGGACTCGAGAGGGGCCGGCCGGCGCAGTTTATCTCACCCGTCAATCAAGTCAGTCTTCAATATGCCGATATCTCAATGCACGACGACGCGGCGAGCAGCCGCTTGGCGGATCTCCTCACCGATGTCGAGACCAACCGCCCCTTTGATCTGACGACCGGTCCTCTCTTCAGAGCGATACTGCTTCGGCTCAACAAAAAAGAGAATGTGCTTGTCGTGACCATGCATCACATCGTTAGCGACGGGTGGTCAATGGGGGTTCTCGTCAACGAGATATCCTCGCTTTATAACGTCTATGCCGAAGGACAAGCTTCGGTGCTTGACGAGCTGCCGCTTCAGTACGCCGATTTTGCGACCTGGCAACGCAAGTGGCTTCAAGGCCGGGTTCTCGAGGAACAGCTTTCATATTGGAGACGGCAGCTCAGCGGCGCTCCGGAGGTAACGGAGCTTCCGACTGATAGACCCAGGCCGCCGGCTCGGAGCTACAAAGGGGCGGCAGTACTGTTTGATATTCCGCGGATTGCGGCTCAAGGTCTGGCGGATCTGTCATCATCATCCGGCGCCACTCTATTCATGGGATTGCTCGCCGCATTTCAGTTGTTGCTCTTCAAGTACTCGGGAAGCTCGGACGTGGTTGTCGGTTCCCCTATCGCGAATCGCAATCGCTGGGAAATCGAAGGACTGATTGGATTCTTCGTCAATACACTGGCCTATCGAGCGACTCTCTCACGCCGTCAAACCTTTCGACAGCTTCTAGATCAAATAAGAGAGACGACGCTCGAAGCATATGCCCATCAGGATCTTCCGTTCGAGCGTGTCGTGGAAGAGCTTCATCCTGAGCGCAACGTCAGCTACAACCCGCTATTTCAGGTTGCTTTCGCGCTCCAGAATGCACCCGTCGAAGCACTCGAGCTTCGCGGACTGATTCTGTCGCCCCAGCCATTCACCGTGTCTTCGACCAGGTTCGATCTGGAATTTCATCTTTGGGACCAGCCTGACCGATTGCGAGGCTTCGTCATATACGCCGTCGACCTTTTCGACGCGCCCACGATATCGCGCATGACCGGCCACTTCAGAAACGTGATCCGCGCCGTCACGGCTGATAGCGCTCTCACACTGGAACAGGTTGAGATATTAGATGAGGCGGAACGGCGCCAGCTCCTGACCGAATGGAACGATACGTATGCGCCGTATCCTGAAAACAGGCTCGTACACGACCTCGTGGAAGACTGGAGTGACCGGACGCCGGATTCTCTGTCGGTGTCGGATGCCGAGAATCAACTGAGTTACGCCAGGTTGAACAGCGCCGCGAATCAACTTGCTCGTGTCCTTAGAACGTTGGGAGTGGGCGCGGATTCCATTGTCGGCGTCTTTATGGATCGGTCGGTTGAATGGGTGAGCACTCTCGTGGGCATCCTTAAAGCAGGCGCCGGGTACGTGTGTTTTGATCCGGCCTATCCCAAAGACCGCGTTAGCTTCATGGTGGAAGACTGCCGGGCCGCAGTCGTGGCCGCCGACCACGAACACGCGCGTCTGATGCAGGATAGCGCGGCGACAGTCGTCGATATCGAAACCATCTGGAAAAGCGCGTCGGCATACCCTGACGACAATCCTGAGAATGCCGCGGCCCATCCGTCCAGTGTGTCTTACGTCGTGTACACCTCGGGTTCCACAGGAAAACCTAAAGGTATTGTCACCAGCCACGCTTCGCTGCTCAATCTTGTTTCCTGGCACCGAGAGTTCTGCGCGGTAACCGAGCGAGACCGCGCCAGCCAGATTGCGCGCTGTGGATTCGACGCCGCGGCCTGGGAGATATGGCCCTATCTCGCATCCGGATCGAGCGTATTCCTTGTCGACGAGAACACCAGAATCTCGCCCTCCGAGTTGAAGCGATGGCTTATACGAAACGACATAACTATTGGGTGGACGCCTCCGGCGCTGATCGAGCCGATATTTCAAGAGGGCGGCCTCGAAGAGCTGAAGATGAGAATAATGTTCTCGGGGTCCGACCGTTTGATATTGCGTCCTCCGGCCGGCGCGGGATTCTCATACGTCAATGCCTATGGCCCCAGCGAAGCAACGGTCATCGTCACCGCTGGAACCGTACCGAGCGAAGGACAGCGCGCATCCGCTCCGCACATCGGGCGTCCCTTAGCCAATAACAGCGTGTTCATTCTCGACGGCAATATGCAGCCGGAGCCCGCGGGGGTGTCCGGCGAGCTTTGCATCGCGGGGAGCCACGTAGCTCGCGGGTACCTGTTTCGCGCCGATCTGACTGCTGAAAAGTTTGCGCCCTGTCCGTTTGCCGGCGCCGGAACGAGGATGTATAGGACCGGAGATCTTGCGCGATACCGCCCCGATGGAAACATCGAATTCCTTGGCCGAATAGATAATCAGATCAAGATCAGAGGATTTCGAATCGAGCTTGGCGAGATCGAATCAGCTTTGTTGGAAAGCCCGCTCGTTCAAGAAGCCGTCGCTCTTGCAATGGATGACGACGGTGAGAAAAGCATTGCGGCCTACGTAGCGCCGGCGGCCGCGGATTCGGATTCCAGCCACCTGGAGACTCTTGAAAGAAATCACGTCTCCGAATGGCAAACACTCTACGATCAGACGTATTCGCAATCAGGCGGCAGCGATCCGGAGTTCAACATAATAGGCTGGAATAGCAGCTACACGGGCGAGCCGATCGACAAAAGCGAGATGCGAGAGTGGAGAGACTCGGCCGTGGATGCGATTCTCGCGCGCGGGCCAAAACGGATTCTCGAAATAGGCTGCGGAACCGGGCTGCTGCTCCTCAGCATTGCGCCTCATTCGGATGAGTACTGGGGGACCGATTTTTCGTCTGTCTCGCTCGAATACCTGCGCGGCCGGTTGGAGAGATTGGGCGCCGGGGCGGATAACGTAAAGCTGTTGCAAAAGGGCGCGGACGATTTCGGCGGAATTCCAGAGAATTACTTTGACGCTGTGATCCTGAATTCCGTCATCCAGTACTTCCCGGGATTCGACTACTTGTCGAGAGTGCTGAGCGGCGCCGTGAACGCGGTGAAGCCCGGCGGGTTCGTCTTTGTCGGCGACGTGAGAAACCTCGACCTGCTCGAAGCATTTCACACATCCATATTACTCGGAAACACCCAGCCGTCTTTGAGCATTGAAGATATGCGGTCGAGTATTCGCACATCCGTCGTGCAGGAGGAAGAGCTGCTCGTCTCGCCTAAGTTTTTTCCCGCGCTACTGTCGTCGCTTCCGTCAATCGGCGGCTTGGAAATTCAGTTGAAGCGCGGACGGCGCCGGAACGAGTTAACTAAGTACCGGTACGACGCTGTTCTTCACGTCGGACCGGAACGCGATATGTCCCGCATTGAGGTGCGCTTCAACTGGCAACGCGACTTGATGAACCCGGAAAAGCTCCGAGCCGTACTGGCGGAAGGCGAGCATGAATCGCTTCTGGTGCAGGACATCCTGAATGCGCGGGTCATCGGTGAAATCGAGGCGGCGGGATCGATAATGGCGGGGTTCGCCCAGACGGTGGACGACTTGATAGCGCAAGCAAACACCGCTGCATCGGAGGCGTTTGATCCTGAAGACATCTGCCGGATCGGTGAAGGACTATCCTATCAAGCACGGTTGTATGTTTCGGGTTCTTTCGACAATGCATTCTTCGACGTGCTGTTTGTTAAGCCGGACGCTGCCGTTGGCGTTCGGGCCGGCCGGAATCTCCACGCTAACGCCGTCTTGCGAAGGGGCGATGTATCGTCCCTGGATCACAATCTCAGATCTTTTCTAAACCTTCCGCTCCAGGACAAGATTGCCGGCTGGCTGGCCCCCGAGCTCAGGCGATTTCTCTCCGAGAGGCTGCCCGAATACATGATCCCTTCGGCCGTGGTCGTCGTAGATTCCCTGCCGCGCAACGCGAACGGCAAGGTCGACCGGAAGCGTCTGCCGCGCCCGTCGTCAGGCATCCACGGAGAGTCATCTCGCGCGTTTGCCGCGCCGGTAACACCGGAGGAGGAGTTGATTGCCGGTGTTTGGCGCCAATTGCTCGGCGTCGAGCGAGTCGGCGTCACCGATAATTTTTTTGATATCGGGGGACACTCGTTGCGCGCTACTCAAGCGGTCAGCGCCATACGCGATATTTTCAAAGTGGAAATCCCTCTGGTGGATTTCTTCGCCGATCCGACGGTTTCCGCGCTCGCCGGTAAAGTGGCGGTCGCCAGAAGAGCCGGGATCGGAGTCAGCCTTCCAAAGATTGAGCCTGCCATCCGAAGCGATACCGCGCCGCTTTCACTTGCCCAACAGCGGTTGTGGTTCATATATCAATTGGCGCCGGGCTCTCCGGTCTACAACGTGCCTCTTGCGGTCAGAATCAGGGGCAAGGTGAGTGTCAATGTTTTGGAGCAGGCGATTTCGGAGGTAGTAAGAAGACACGAGACACTGCGTACCGTTTTTATTGAGCGGCGAGGCCCTCAACAATATATACGGCCGTACTCCAACGTCTCTCTTCCGATCGTCGACCTTTCCCATCTGCCGCATGACGCGCTGGAAGCTGAAGCCCGAATCCTGGCCAGCCTGGAGCGCGATCGAGCATTCAATCTCAGTCGTGGGCCGCTCGCGAGGTTCAGCGCTTTGCGATTGGAAACATGGCACTACGCGGCGCTGATCACAATGCACCATATTGTTTCGGACGGATGGTCGCTGACTGTTTTCATGGACGAAGTGACAAATATCTACGAGGCGTTTGCCTCCGGTCTCTCGTCGCCGCTTGAAGAGATGGAAATTCAATACGCGGATTATTGCTGTTGGCAGCGCGAATGGATCGATGGCGGCATACTCGACCGGCAGACTACGTTCTGGAAGGAAGGGATCGGCGAGAGCCCCTCTGTCGTGGAAGTGCCCCCGGACAAACCGCGCCCGCCGGTTCAGAGCTTCGCCGGGGCATCGCTGCCCTTTGCGATTCCACGAAATGTTACCTCGAGCCTCAACGAGCTTGCGCGAGTGAATCGGGCAACCGTGTTCATGGTTTTATTGGCCGCATTCCAGGCGCTTTTGCATCGCTACACCGCGGAGGAAACGATAATCGTGGGCACTCCCATCGCAGGCCGCAATCGGGCGGAGATCGAGAGGCTCATAGGATTCTTTGTCAATACGCTGATCATGAAGGCTGACGTATCCGGCCGCGGGACCTTTCGCGAGCTGGTCGATCAAGTGAGAGAGTTTGCGCTCGGCGCATATTCGAATCAGGAAGTTCCGTTCGAAAAGCTCGTGGAAGAACTGCATCCAAGACGCGACATGAGCAGGAATCCATTGTTTCAAATCATGTTCGCTCTTCAAAGCACGCCGTCCGGCGAAGAGAGCCGGCTCGGCTTTCAGCTTCGCTCGCAGGAGTCCGATAGCAGCACCGCGAGATTCGACATGGAGATGCAGGTGTTCGAATTCGGGCGCAACTTAATGGGAACCATCACCTACAGCACGGACCTGTACGACGAAGCCACCATACAGCGATTGTTGTCTCACTACATCACCCTTCTCGACCGGGCCGCGAAGGACCCCGGCCGCCGGATAGAAGACTTACCGCTCATGACAGAGACGGAAGAATCACAGGCAATGAGTCTCTGGAACGGCGAGCAGATCCGCGCCCGGGAGTTGCTGATTCACCAATCTATCGAGACCCAGGCTCTTCGCACGCCGGACGCCATTGCGGCCGTGGGCCGCGGCCGTTTCTGCACATATCTTGCCCTGGAACGATCCGCTGAAAAGTTAGCCCATGAGCTACGCCGCCGAGGAATGGGTATCGAATCCCGAGTCGGTGTGTTTGTTAGCCGCGGCATCGAGATGGCGGCCGTCTTACTTGGAATCCTCAAATCCGGCGCCGCTTATGTAACCCTTGATCCCGCCTACCCGGAAGAGCGGATGTCTTACATCATTCGAGATTCACAACTCAGTCTGCTAGTCACGGAACGCGGGCTGCCCGGCCATCGCCTAAAGGAGGTCGAAGCCATCTTCATTGAAGACGTGCTTGGCGAAGACGCGCCGGGCAAGGATGCTTTTTGCGGAGGTCCCGCCGCCGGCGGAGCAGGGTTTGAGAGACGCGATCGCTTCGACCTCGATTCCGGCAATCTGGCGTACGTAATCTACACATCGGGCTCAACGGGCGTTCCAAAGGGAGTTGCAATAGAGCACCGGAGTGCGGCCGCGCTTCTGGATTGGGCCGGACGAGTATTCAGCCAGTACGAGCTATCCTGGGTTCTCGCCGCGACGTCGATCTGCTTTGATCTATCGATCTTTGAGATCTTCGCTCCTCTCTCGCGCGGCGGCACGGTGATCATTGCCGAGAATGCTATGGAGATTCGGGAACTGGCCGTCAAACATTTTTCTACGCTGATCAACACAGTTCCGTCGGCGATGGCTGAAATCATTGGAGAGGGCGAAATGCCAGGCGCTGTCGTCACGGTCAATCTCGCGGGCGAGCCATTATCGGGAGAACTGGTCCGGGAGATTTACCGAGAGCCTCGAGTGAGCAAGTTATATAACCTCTACGGCCCAACCGAAGACACGACCTATTCGACCTTCGCATTGATCGATCGCCGCGGCCCGGACAAGCCTGAAGTTGGCAGGCCGATTTCGAACACCCAGGCATACGTGCTCCAGCCCGGCTGCAATCCTGTTCCACCCGGGATTCGCGGCGGTATATACCTGAGCGGATCGGGATTGGCTCGCGGTTACCTGGGCAAGCCGGACCTGACAGCCTCCGCCTTTCTTCCAGCGCCGTTTCGAGGATTCAGCGGCGCGCGAATGTATTGCACCGGCGACATGGGACGCTTTCGCGAGGACGGCAAATTAGAATTCCTCGGACGGGTCGATCACCAGGTCAAGATTCGTGGTTTTCGAATCGAGCTCGGGGAAATCGAGGCCGTTCTGAGGCAGCACCCGGCGATCCAGGAAGCCGCGGCCATAGCCGTGCAGGATCCTAATCCAAATCTCATCGCGTATGTCGTATGCGAGGAAGGGCGAAGCATTTCGGCTGGTGAGTTGAAGAGCTTTCTGGCCGCGAGGCTTCCCAGTTACATGGCGCCCTCCGCTACCATTGTCCTGTCGCGTATGCCCGTCACGCCAAACGGCAAATTGAACAGGAAGGCTCTCGAAGAAGAGAGCAAACGGCGGCAGGACCCATCGGACTACGTAGCGCCGAGGACAAAATCGGAAGAGCTGATAAGCCGAATCTGGGAAGAGATGCTTGATGTAAAACCGATAGGCGTGAATCACAATTTCTTTGACCTGGGCGGCCACTCGCTCCTCGCGGTTCGAGTACTATCGCGCATACGCGAAGCCACGGGTACGGCGATTCAGCTTGCGGCAATCTTCCGGGGGCCTACTGTCGGAGAGCTGGCTCAGATTCTGGATGGCAAGGCTCCGGCGAGGGCGGCATCCACGCTGGTTGAAATTCAACCGGGGACCGAAAGGCCGCGACTGTATCTTATCCCTGGAATTGGGGGAAGCATCGCGGACTTCACCAATCTCGCTCGCGCTATCGGTGGTGATCAACCGATCTTCGGATTTAGCGCCGCCGATACCAAGGGCCTCGGCCTGTCGATCGAAGAGGCTGCCGCCGTGTATGTGGATGAACTCTTGAGTGTTCAGCCCGCAGGACCATACGTGATTGGAGGCTGGTCTTTTGGGGCAGTGGCGGCATTCGAAATGGCAAGGCAGCTCCGGTCCCGCCAAAAAGCGATTTCGCTGTTAATGCTGTTCGACATGGTCGCGCCATCGTCCGAGGGTATGAAGTCAATTCTCGGCGATGAGCACTCCAGGGAAACTCAGCTCATTGCCGATTTGGCGAATGAAATCACGCGGGGAGCCGCAGGCGCGTATCCTGAAGAGATCGAGGGCTTGTCGAGACAGCAGATGCTGGACCGAATCGTAGGTCGGATAAAATCTACGAGCGTTCTTCCGGACGACGTTCCCGCCGACGCGTTGTCTGACTGGCTATCGGGTCTTGCCGATCGATACCAGATGCTTAATCGCTATCGCGGCGGACCGTATACCGGGCGAATAGTTCTCTTTCGGGCTAAGCAATTGCCCGCCGAGAACCCGGCGTTCACGGCTCGCCTGGCTTCGTTCGGCCCGGCACTGGGATGGGACCGGTTTTCAGACCGGCGGATCGAGGTGCATTACGTGGATGGATCTCATTACACGATGCTGGAACCGCCCTTTGTAGAAGCGCTTGGAGCAATGGTTAGAGAGCTCATTGGGAGCGTTGGCTTTTCTTAAGAGTAACTTTCTCAGGCTTGAGGTTTCCAGACACTCCGCGGCTGACAATACTGAGCTAGCCGCAACGATTGCGATCGCGAGAATCTCCATCACGGTTCCAGAGCTGACCATTCTAGCGCCAAGTGCAAATCGCGCTGCGCGCGACGGATGGCACCCTCCTTAAGCCGCTTTCTCAGATTCGCTCGACCCATGGCGCCTACGTAATGGCGCACGGCGCTATCTATGAAGCGGCTCCTGTCACCTTTGTCCACGACACGGTCAATGAGTCGAAGCGTCTCTTCGGGCAATGTAATGTTGACTCGTTGGTGCATCGTACCTGACTCCTTTGACATTAACATCAGCATACGCATTTACGGTGTGTATGTCGAGATCTGCATCTGGCCTCCAGCGCATTGAAACTTATCGTATTCTCGTTTAACCTCCTTCATCGTCTCAGCGGCAGTCGAAAGATGCGATCATTAGCGCATTGAAAACGGACTGAACATGGAATAGGGCCGATGTTCGATGCGTCGGCGTCCTCGGCATAGCATATCCGCCGCGGAATCTTGCCGGAACGATCAGAGACATTCGGTCTATTAAGGCTCATTAGACTCGCTTTTTCGATTCTTTTTATGAGTCCGAACAGTTTGGTTGGAAGGAGGTGCGAGATGAAAGTCGGGGTCATCTTTGCCTACATGGATTTTCACCGAAAGGGTAGGCATCACAGGGGCGTGCTTCAGCCGCAAATAGGTCCCTTGATTGCCGCCCTGTTGCCTCCTGATGTTAATGTCGACATCGTCAATGATACCTGGGAGGATCCGGACTGGACCAAGGACTACGATCTGTTGTTCATATCCAGCCTTCATTCGGACTTCGACCGGGCTCGCCAGATCTCTCACTACTGGCGCCGCCGCGGAGCCAAGACCGTATACGGAGGCATCATGGCAAGCACTTATTCTCATCTGTGCAAGCCTTACTTTGATGCCGTCGTCGTTGGCGATCCCGAGGGGTGCGTTCAACAGCTCTACGACGACTTTTGCAAAGGGGAGCTAAGACCGGTATATGTCTCATCGCCCTATGACGCGTCGAGGGTCCCGGTTCCAAGATTCGATCTGTCGGCCGGCAAACAGATCATCCCAATCGCCATAGAAGCAACTCGCGGCTGTCCCTTCACCTGTGAATTCTGTGCGTTGACCGGCTTTGGCACCCGATACCATATTCGTCCGCCGGAGATGGTCGTAAACGAGATCAAGCAGGCTCAACGCATGCTTCGCGGGCTGGTGCCCGCCTATAAGCTATATACCGCCGTTTTCAACGACAACAACATCGGCGGCAACCTCGCGCACCTGAGGCAGCTCTGCGACGCCATCGAGCCGCTGGGTATGTATTGGGGCTCGGCAATCACGTTCAATGCGGTCGCCGATCCTGACGTGGTCAAGGCCCTTTCCCGTTCAGGATGCACTTTTCTGTTCATGGGCCTCGAGAGTTTCAATCCGGCTGCAATCGCCGACATGCAGAAATTCCAGAACGCGATCGAAAAGACGAAGCGGGTATTCGACCAGTGCCGAAAGAACGGAATTCTTGTCGTATCGGGATTGATGATCAATCCACTGGTCGACGACCGCGATTACATGCGAACGATCCCCGCTCATCTCAGGGCGAGCGGCCTTCACGTCCCCAGTTTCATCTGCTTCGAGTGTCCAATTCCCGGTACGCCTCACTTCTTCCGGGTCGCTTCGGAAGAAACACCGTCGTTCTTGCCAAACGCCTTGCTGCGGGATTTCACCGGTTATACGCTCGTGACCAAACCCAGGCGAGAATCCGTTGGAGATTTTATCGAAGCATACAGGGACTTGATGGATACCACGTATTCAAGTATGGCGAGATACAGAAAGCTGGCGGATGACGTTCCCCGGTTGCTCATGAATGGGCATCCATGGACGGCGCTCGTGGACCTCATTATGCATAAATCGACGGTGTGGCAGCCCCACCCGGATCGCACTTACCTGGCGGGCACCGATGTACCTCCGCCGGAAGGGACCGCGGTTCCGCTGACGGATGACGACTTCGAATCAGAAGAGGAACGTCGCGCGATTATGGAACCGTGGAGAGTGACCGACTCTGAAGGCCGCGTGTTGCCGGAATGGCTTCTTTCGACCAAGGTATTCGGACCTAAAGGGCGAATATCATCCGAGGCGCAACACGCAGTAGCGTGAGTACCAGAATAAGAAGTCAGGCGATTTCCGCGGGTTTGAGGTAAAGCCGGCGGCGCCAACACCAATTTCTGTTTTGAACCGCTCTCCACTGTATTCTGACTGAATGGAAAGACGGCGGGTGTAACGTTTCGCCAATCGTCCAACTGATCCTTCCAGTGAGGGCTTTTCGGGTCGCCTGATTCACCAAGCGGGATGCCCATCCTGGTATTGTCCCAGTTGTTCAGATCCGCGATGAATCGCATCGAAACCGTCGAGCCGTTGTTGACGGTAGTCGAGCTGCCGTTCTGCGGGAATGTCGGGATGTCGAACTGAGAGCCCATAAACGGATTCTGCGATAGCGCGTGGGGAAACCGCACTTTGATAAACTCACCCCACTTCCATTTCGATTCGTCGGCTCCGAAGCTACGCTTAATGTCCGCCATCGTTTGCCGGTAACAGGCGAGAATAAAGTCCGGATAAGACTTGTATTCTTTGGGCAGCCACTCCGCGGGTTGTCGCTGAATGACCTCATCCAGAAAAGCGTAGTTGGTCCAGGAAAATTGTCTCGCCAGGGTTGATCCAAACGCCGATTCAAGTATCCGTAACGAAAACGTGCGCCGCATCAAGGCCACAATCAGCATTGGCCGCGAATCGGCGACAGCCCGGGCATCCCAGTCTTTGAACTCCGCAAGCAAACCCGCCCAATCCGAAGCGTTCGCTTCAGGACGCCTCGCCATCTTTACTACCTCGGCGGCTAATATCGCGCCTGGCACGGTGTACGTATCACCTTGAACGCGTTGAAAGTCATCCGCGGAGAGTTTGCTTCCGGTGGTGAGCAAGTCATAAATTCGCCTGGCTCGATAGGGTTCCGCCCAAAGATCGCCGATGTAATATGGGTAACCGGCGCCCACCGTTCTGTTGTTTGCCGTGATAATGATCCCTGAGGGTGGATCGTAAAGATGGGGAGTCTCAGCCGCGGGAATGTACCCCGTCCAATCACCGGCTCCGGTCCATCCCTGCTGGGGCACATCGCCGTGACCGGTCTTCCTGATGGGGTACCGTCCTTGCGCCCACCAGCCAATGTGTCCCTCGACGTCAGCGTAAACAAAATTCAACGGATAACCGGTGTAATTCGCGAGCGTCTTTTCCATCGCCCGACAACTTCGAGCGTGGTCAACGTCGTAATATACTTCGAGTTCCTTACTAGAGGCATCGAGCGCCGGCCATGCGAGTGCGTAGCGCTGGCCGTCCTTCTCTAAGACGATTGGCCCGTGACGCGTGACGGTTACGTCAAAGCCAACAGTCCGTGTCGCCGGATCGGCGGGTGCTTTGCGAACCCTTATCTCCTCGTGTCTGGTCTCCGCCGCTCGCCAGCCATCGGGCGTCATATACTGCCCCGGCTTCGACTCATCGAATTTTTCCAGGAATAAGTCTTGAACATCGGCCTCGACGTTGGTGATTCCCCACGCAACCCGCTCGTTATGTCCGATAAACACTCCGGGAGCGCCGGGCACTGTCACTCCCTCGCAATGAAAGCCGGGCGCGGTGAGCGAAATCATGTACCAGATTGACGGCGCGGACGGCGATAGATGCGGGTCGTTTGCCAGCAACGGCTTTCCGGTCGCGGAACGCTTTCCGCTTATGACCCAGTTATTGCTCGCCGCCATGCCTGTGGCCGAGAAGCCCATCGCTTCGAGCCACGATCGCGCCGACTCGAGCATCTCTGACGATTTCGTGACGACGCCGCTACTGGGATGAACATCGACAACATACGAAGACTTGGATTCGGCTCTTGCCGCACGTGTTGAATCCTTCGATGGGATTCCAAGCGTGGCGCCTGTTGATGATTTCGACTCGTCGCTGCCGACAAGAAGAAGATCCATGGCGAATTTCGTCGGAAAGATCTGATTACGTTTTTCCGCGGGAACACCGGCAAAAGCGGCGCGAACGAGGTCGAAGTTCCAGGAGCTCGACAGGGTTTCGGCGAACACTTTTCCGAGTAGCACACAATCGGACGGCTGCCATGGCGTAGGCTTGTAGCGCAGAAGCCGAAACTCAAGCGGAAGGCTCTGATCATCCAGCGCTTCGATATACGCGTTTACGCCGCGGGTGTAAGCATTGACCGACGCGCGTACCCTGGGATCAAGCTTTGGAACTAATTGGTCAGCCAGTGCGGCGAAGCCGTATCTTCGGTGGGTCTTGTCTTCTTCAAGAGCGGCGTCTCCGAATATCTCGGCCAACTGGCCCCGGCTGGATCTGCGTGTCAGGTCCATTTGCCATAACCGGTCGCGCGCCACAATGTATCCCTGAGCAAAGTAAAGATCGTCGTCGTTTTGAGCCTCGATATATGGAACCGCCCGCTGATCGTAGTTAACCGTTACCGGCCCGCGGAGCCCCTTCAACTCGATTGTCGAGACAACAAGAGCCGACTCCCGTGTATTCTCCGCGCGCGCAGCCCAATTGAAGATCGGACTGATTGAACCAATGCAAAACAGTATAAGCGGAATCAAAACTCGGCTCATTCATTAGCTCCTTTCATTCGGGGTCCGCAATTCTAACGCAGTCTCATCCCGCTGGAAAATGTCAGGGCCCGATGACTTGTCATTGGTCATTGGGTCAGGTCACTACCCATTTTTATGAATGCTTGCAAGGCGCCATGGCCTTTGCTAGGTTATCCGCGGTTGGGCGTCCTGACAACATTTGAACAACTAATTAAGCTATGCGGGATTGCTTTACGGAGCACTCGCGTCAACGAAGAGTCATCGGTGTCCAGCGTGACTCGAATGAGTACAGAGCCAGCGGCAAACGGAGGTAGGAGATGCGATTCTTGAGTCAGGATTTGCGGTATGCAATCAAGGCGCTCCTTGCTAAACCCGGTTTTAGCCTCACTGCAATCCTGGCGCTCGCCTTGGGAATCGGAGCGAACACGGCGATCTTCAGCGTCGTTGACGCTGTCCTGCTTCGCGCTCTTCCCTACGATGATCCCGACCAACTCGTTTGGATATGGGAGAACGACTTAGCAAGTAACATAATGGAGGAACCGGCGTCGTATGCCGATTTCACGGACTGGAAAAATCAGAGCCAATCATTTCAGGATCTAGCTGCCTTTGGCGGCTGGTTTCCCATCCTCACGAACTCGGGTCCGGCGGAACGAATTCCCGGCGGCCTCGTATCTCCCGGCTTGTTTCAATTGCTGGGCGCGAAACCGATCCAGGGGCGGACCTTTCTTCAGGATGAAGACGGGCCCGGGAAGAACCGAGTTGTGATACTGAGTTATAGCCTGTGGCGTCGGCGCTTCGCATCGGATACGAATATTATTGGGAAGACGATAATCCTCAATCAGAGTCCGTATGAGGTTATCGGAATAATGCCTGCTTCGTTTCAATACCCCAGCCCCGGTGATTCAAAATCCGCGGAGTTATGGGGGCCGTTGCCCTCCACGTTAAGCGCGCTGCCGCGTAGAGCGGATTTTCTATCCGTCGTTGGCAGGCTGAAGCCGTCATCTTCGATCGAGCAAGCTTCATCGGAGATGGCAACAATCGCAAGCCGTCTCGAAAATCAATACGCGGAAACAAACGCTGGATGGAGCATTACGATCATTCCGCTGTATCGGAGATTCACGGGAGACGTTCGGCCTGCCATGTTAGTTCTGTCGGTTGCGGTAGGCCTGTTGCTGCTCATCGCGTGTGCTAACCTGGCGAACTTGCTTCTTGTCAGGGCGACGTCACGACGCCGAGAGATGGCAATCCGCAAGGCGCTTGGCGCCACGCGAAGGCGCCTCATACAACAATTTTTGACCGAGAGCTGCGTACTCGCTCTCATTGGCGGTGCTGTAGGCCTGCTACTCGCTCCCTTCGCCGTTCGGGGTCTGATCCTTCTCAGCCCTAGCGGAATCGCGCGCCTCGATAAGGCAGGCATTGACATGCGAGTTCTCGCGTTCAGCGTGGCCCTTTCGTTGATTACCGGGATCGTTTTTGGCGTCGCTCCAGCCGTTCATGCTTCAGGAACGGATTTCAACGACGAATTAAAGGAAGGGGGAAGAACTTCCGCCGGAGGCGTGACCGGGCGGCGTATTCTGAGCGTTCTATTGATCTCGGAAGTAGCTCTGGTCCTCTCACTCTTGATCGGATCCGCTCTCATGATCAAGAGCTTCGTGCGCTTGCAGCAAGTGAATCCGGGGTTCGATCCCGAGCGCTTGCTGACACTCGAGATCGCTCTGCCGCGGCAAAAATACAAAGAGCCTTATCAGGCGGCGGCATTTTTTGGAGACGTGATTCAGAAGGTAGGCGACTTGCCGGAGGTTGAAGCAGTCGCCGCGGTGAGCGTAGTTCCCTTATCCGGAACTCTCGCGATTCTGGATTTCACTATCAAAGGACGGCCTCCTCTGCCGCTGGGCCAGGTGAACGATGCTGAATCTCAAGTGATCAGTCCTTCCTATTTCGACACAATGTCGATACGCCTTCTTAAGGGCCGATTGTTTACTGACCACGACAACAGGGAATCAACACCGGTAATAATCATCAATGACGCCCTGGCCAAAAGGTATTTTCCCGACGACGATCCACTGGGTAAGCTCCTTTCGCTTGAAGGGACCGACCAGCCGCTCACTATTGTCGGAATCGTCGAAAATGTTCATCAGAACGGGATCAATCGGGAGCCATATCCCCAAATGTACACATCGTATGCGCAGAACCCACAGTGGGCCACAGCTTTGATTGTAAAAGCGCGCTCTGATCCGCGAAAAATTGTCGAGCCCATTCGAGAACAGATACTGTCCGTCGACGCCGATCAGCCGTTATACAACGTCAGAACAATGGCCGACGTAATGTCCGGCTCCATTTCGCGGCAGCGATTCAATGCACAGCTTATCAGCATCCTAACCGCTTTTGCTTTCCTGCTGACGATACTTGGCATTTATGGAGTAGTCTCCTACATCGTCACTCAGCGCTTCAACGAGATTGGCATTCGTATCGCCCTGGGCGCGCGGAAGAGTCAGATTCTCATGATGATGGTATGGGGCGGGTTGAAACTCGCGCTGATTGGCATAATTTTCGGCCTGGGGGGTGCTGTCGCGCTGTCGCGGCTCATGTCCAGTCTGCTGTATGGAACGAGCCCCACCGATCCAACTACCTTCATTGGTATTCCATTGTTGCTGGCCGGAGTCATCGTATTGGCATCTTGTATTCCCGCCCGCAAAGCGATCGCAATCGATCCGGTAGCCGCGCTTCGTTACGAATAGAGGACGGAGAATACCTGGCACATTTGCGTGCCGTACCAGCCGCTCAAGCGAGTATTGATAGTTTGGCAGTGAGTTCGAAGTTGGAAGTGAGTTTGAAGAATGAGTGCGTGATCGCGTTCTCGGGAGGAAAGCAACTCAATGACTCCAATTGAAATGTTCGGTCTCATCACGGGCAGCGTGACGGTGCTTGGGGCGGTTGCGGCCGCGACGCGCTATATAACGGAGTCGCATTACAAAGCCGAGAGAACAATCCTGGAAGCCAGGACAAAAGATCTTCAGATAGCGCTTGAAAAGTCAGCCGGCGAGTTTCAAAGGAAGAACGATGAAGACCGAGAGCGGTTTCAGGCTATCATCGGTGATCTCGAAGCCAGAAACAAAGACTTGTTGAGCGCGATCAGCGTAACAAGAAGAGTCGGCTCGGCGGCGCTCTCCAGAAAGATGGAAATAGATGATGAACTCTCGAGTGTTATGACATCGGTCGGCGCTGAAAAAGGCTCGATCTACATACCGCTTTCCAGAGGCTTATCCTCGGAACCAGTCGGGCTGGTCTTTCTTTCTATTCAACCCGCGGGCCGCCAGGCGGCGAGTCTCAAGCGCAAGATAATACCCATGCAGAGCATTGCCGGCCGCTGCTTCCGAACAGGCGAAGCGTCGGCTACTCAAGCAAGCGCCGACCCGCAACACTTCAAGGCCGCCGATAAAATATCGGGATCCCGGATTCAAGACATGCTGAACTCCCCGCTCCGCCACCGCGGCGAGGTCATAGGCGTGCTGCAGCTCATGAACAAAAAAGGCGCGGATCAGTTTTCGGCTGACGATCTGCCGCTCGTCGAATCTTTTACTGCTTCGCTGGCCCAGCACGTTTCAGAATTCGCGAGACTGCCCGAGAATTACGAAATACTCGGTGTTACTCAGGAACAGAAAGCGCAAGCCGCCACGGTCGTGTTCTGCGATCTAACGCGATCGTCGCTTTTGTTTCAAGAACTCAGCATTGGCGTAGCAATCCAGCACCTGAATGAATACTTGGAGAAGGTGACCGACGTGGGTATGCGCTACGGAGCAACCGTGGACAAGTATATCGGCGACGGTGTCCTGCTCAGGTTCAATGTGCCCCGGCGGGTTAAAAATCATGCGCTAAAGGCGGTATCCGCCGCGCTGGAAATGAAAGATGCTTTCGAACAATTAAAACTCGAATGGAGCACAATGGGAGAACCTCTTGATGCGATGAGCATTCGGATCAGTGTTGCGTACGGCGAAGTCTACGAGGCCGCGGTTGGGCATCCCCAGTACCAATACCTTACCGTTTTTGGTCACTCTGTAAATATTGCCGCTGCTCTGTGCGCGGCTGCCGATCGCGATAGAAGCGTGATCGTACTCGATGAGCGGTTGTATAAGGAACTGGCCGGCAGTATCGTGGCTGAGCGGTTGCCGAAAGAGCGATTGGGCAAAGCCGCTTCTTATATCGAATCGGTATACGAGCTTCGCGGTATCATCTCAGGGCTCGGCGCCGGATCAGCCGAATAAATCTCCAAGGCGACAAAACCTCGTTTATAAATTCGAGTCATCCGCGGGCATAGTCAACCCCAAGGGGTTGTGAAAGTCAGCCAAGGTTGGCGTACTCGCTAGCTTGGGAAGAGCTCGAATTCTCACAAATGCGCGCGACTCCATTAGCAGATGTCTATCAATTCAGAGGGCGTCAACCCCAAAGGGGTTGTGGATGCGAAGCCCAAGGTTGGCGTAACTCGCCTACCTTGGGAAAGGGTACGCAATCGATCCCAACCCCAACGGGGTTGCGGCCTGCATGGATTAATGACGATAAGAAAGAGGAAGGCATGGCGGTCAGACAGTGCGGGTAATACATTACAATGAATGCGCCTGCCATTTGCGCGGTATCATAGGTCTGTTGCTCTCTCGCGATGCATTGTGTTTACGCGATGCTGTCCACAACCGCCTTTGGGGGTGGAAAGGACGCGGCGGCAACCCTGGGCTGGCGCCCCTTCAGGGCGCGAACTTCTTTCGGCGATCGTACCGAGGGCTGCGCTGCGCTGGCCCCCGGCTATTTACTCGTGCCCCTTCGGGGCTTTCACTGTTCGTTCTTCGAATGGCCAAACTCCAGAGGGTAGCCGTACTCGGCAACCCTGGGCTGAACGATGCAACCCCGTTGGGGTTGGAGGCAGAACGCGCTGTATTCCCAGGGTAGGCTTCGCCAACCCTGGGCTGACGGTTGAAACCCCGTTGGGGTTTCTCGAGACGCTGGAGTCGATCCGATTGACGCTAGAGTCGATCCGATCCGCGCACGGAGTGATCTGATCGCGCACGCAGCCATTCGCTGGGCGGAGGGTTTCGATTCGCTTCGAAAATGAGTTGATCTTGCCGGCGCGTGAGTCGACCGGATCGCCGATTGTCTCGAGTCGGCGGATGCGGGAGTCGATCTTGCGGACAAAAGACTCGATCTGACCGGCCGTTCTCTCGATTCAAAAACGCATCGTCTCAATCTTGCGGGCAAGGGACTCAGTCTTGCTGGCGCGGGAGTCGCTCTTGCATTCAAATGACTCAATTCTACAGAGCGTTGTCGCAACCTGAGCGGCGTGCGAGCCGATCTTGCCAGTGCATGGCTCAACTCTGCCGGGCGTTGACTTGATCTTGCCGAACCTAGAAGCCCCTCAATGCTGGTGCAGACAAAAAGCGGGCCTGCATATATAGGACAGGCCCGCGACACCGTAGCTGGATTCTGAGGTACGTCACCTTTAACCCTGACGATCATTGCCTCTGCGTCCGGGTGCGTAGTTAACCCGGCGCAATTCGTGAATTCGGTCTCGGTCGAAGCTCCCTTCCACGATCTCATAGCCGAGCAGCGCAAACACGCGGCCTCGAATGAAGAGAGGCCGCGCATTGCCGTACCAATCCACGCACGAAGCGCGACAGCCGTCATCAGCCGCGGTCTGGGGACGGGCGCTGAGTTCGCCGGCTTCGCGAAAGCGCAGAGATGAGTTGCGAAGGAAGAGGATCGACGCGGAGCCGTCAATCAGGTGACGATAGCCGGGCCGTCCGGCCGCGCTGATCGGCAATCCCAGCACGCCCGAGTCCTCGCCGTCAGCCTTGTAGAAGAAGCCGTGACTGCGAAGCTCTCCCTGAGACGCGTCCTTGCGAGTGTATGAATCCCTGACCTCAGGCGATTCGCCGAGCCGTATAGCGGTGAAGTGCAAATCGCGCCCGTCCGTACCTACTACTACCGCGTCGCGACCGAGCGCTTCGATGCGGTCCACTCCATGAGCGAGCGACAGCTCATGCGGCTCTCCATCTTTGAGGCCCACCGCATACACACGCGGGTGATTTGTCTTCTGCGCGTAACCCCAGCCGGAGCCCGTGCCGTATAGTAAATAGTCACCGACGAATCTATTTTGAAAAGTGTAGCCTTCCGGTTTCGGCAGCTTTTGGTAGCTGGAGGGCGGGGCTGCATCGCTGCCGTCCGAAAAGCGTTCGATCGAAACGCGCATCAACGCCACGTCTCCCTGTGCCGTCTCTGGACCCCACATCGCATCGCCTACCGCGTCCGACCGCACCAGGACGTTCATGTTCCCGTCGTCGCCTTCAAGGAATGAGAATTGATCTACCGGGCTGCCGGACACTCCAAGCGCGCTGGGCGCCGAGCCGTCAAGCGGCATGCGATAGACCATTGACTCGCTTGCGTTCTTGTCGCCTCGACGCACCGACTCGCTGACCCAGACGTAAACGGCTGTGGGCGAGACATAGAACACGCGGCCCCAGGGCCCAACAACGCCGGTCGCTTCGCAGGCGAACCCGCCGTTCGAAAGATCGCAGACGGTGACTGTGTGTAGAGCCAGACCGTATGGTGAATGAATCGGCCGTTCAGGCCGGTAGACGTTTGTGGCGGCGATGATTCGGCGAAACTCATCCGTGTTTGCTCCTTTGTGCCATTTCCGAACCGCGGGAAAGTTCCGAAGCGGATCGCTGTCGTTGGGATTCAGATACAACGGCGTATAAAAAATCAGCTTGTCGCCGATCAGCCGGCTGGCGTAGTTGCGCGAAGAGTAATAATCATTCGAGCGGAGATGATGCGTAGACCGATAGGTCAGACGGCCTTCGCGATCGATTCTGAACAAGCCGACCTCGGCGCCGCCCCGTTCGTAGCTGTATCCGATTACCGCGATCGTGTCATCGGAAACGAGCATCTCGTCATACCAGGTATTCCGCGGGTCAATGTCTGGACCGAACGCATCGACGGCCGACACAGGCCGGAGCGCCGCGTCGCCGATTGCTACCGTAAACAGGCGGCCTCGGCGCAGGATCACCAGGTGATTTCCGTGGAGTTTGACAATCCCTCCTTCGTCAACGCCCGCGTGTTGTGTATTGGTGACTGACTCGTCCTTGTCGGTGGACGCCCTTGCCGCGGGAGTCGCTTTGCTTTCCGCTTCACCGCCGACGGTCGCTTGAGAAGGCGTTCCGTCGCCGCGGCGCAGTTCGCGCTTTTCCTTTTCGGCGAGCCGGCGAAGGTAGGCTCTCAGCTCTGTTTCCGAGCCGAACGCGCGCATCGTTTTCCTGTGAGAGGAAGGAATTGGGGTTAGGTTTGGATTGATTTTTCCGACTATGTCTCCGGTGCAGGCCGCAAGCGCGAAGACGGTAAGCATGATCGTGGACACGAATAGTGAAATAGATTTCATTCTGTGCACTCCATTCTGTTCTCGGGCGCTCACCGGTTTGAACGG
>Ga0066687_10000041_pt1 | contig 39144 bp, 59 predicted proteins | sample GraSoiAngelo_136_FD_65630 | JGI IMG/M metagenome (GOLD analysis project Ga0066687, IMG submission 65630) | Grasslands soil microbial communities from the Angelo Coastal Reserve, California, USA - 14_0929_09_20cm | ecosystem: Environmental > Terrestrial > Soil > Grasslands | place: USA... | reverse complement strand
CCAATTCGACTTAGTGGTCGGGGCGTCGACGTCGCCGTCGCAGATCGGCCAGCCGCGATAGAGCCACTCGAGCGAGGCGGCGAAGCGCGTGACCATGCAGTCCTCGGCGCGGCGGGTCTGGGTGAAGCGCACGCGCCGGCGCATCTTGTTCAGCGCCGGGACAAGCTCCAGCCAGAACTTGCGCATGTTCACCTGCACCGTCGCCGAGTCGCGCACCCGCTCCAGGTTCTCGATGTCGTCCAGCCACGCGAAGTCGGGACGGTGTTCGAAATTCTTGAACGACTGCAGCTCCTGCTCCCAGCCCACCGCCTCGATCATCGCGCCCGACTTGAAGAAGACCTTGTTCTCGATCGACTTGCGAGAAAGCACCGCACCCCCGAAGAGCCGGTGCAGCTTCACGTTCGTGCGCGCCTCGTAGTCGATCGCGGCCAAGCGCTGGCACGCCTTCGTGTACGTCTCGCCGATGAGGAGCATGTAGAAAAAATTCCCGAAAGCCCCCTCCATCGTGATCGCTTCTTCGGCGATGGTGGACTTCGCGGCGTCGCGGAACGCCTCGATCAGCACGAACTCGTCGGCCGAGCGCCAGAGGTCCATCATCTCGACGTGCATCGGCGCCGATTCCTGCGGATGCCGGTGCGCGAAGAGCATGGCGCTACCGAGCGCCCGGTCCTCGCTCACTTTCTGCAGCAGGTTGAGGTCGACCGTCACTGCACCTTCACCGGGTCGCGGATGAACTCGAGGCACCAGCCCGAGCTCGGGGTCGCGGGATAGAGCCCCATCGAGGCCACGCGGCCGTCCTGCGGGATCGGCACCATCACCGGCGCGTGCCGGCGGCATTCGTTCGCGAGCGAGTTGTACGCCTGGCATTCGCTGCACGTGTCGCGCTTCATCGTTGCCCTCCCATGTGTTGGAAAATCCCGCCGAAGGGCGACGCCTGCAAGCCGCCCGGCCACTGCACCTCATCCACGCGGTAGGAGTACGCGGCGAGCACCTCGAGGAGCTTGTCGTAGGCGCCGATCACCTGGTCGTACCCGGGGAGGGTCGCGCGCGCGGCCGCCACCGCCTGCGTGAGCATCAGCGCGATGGGGTCCTCGCCGCCGCCCTTGTGCACGAAGCGCTTGAGCGCCTCCTCCTGCCGCGCGATCCGCTGCTCGACTTGCGCGCGCTGCTTGCGCTGCGCCGCGATCGCCGCCTCGACCGAGTCGCGCATCACCACGACCAGGTCGGCGCGCGCGAGGTCCGCCCGGTCGACCACCTCGAGCACGAGCTTCGCCAGCTGCATCATCGCGGCGTTCTCGGCGTCCTGCACCGGCTCGGCATTCCCGGTCTCGTCGAACTGCTTCCGCCGGTCCGGATCCGCGAGCACCTCGTAGGCGCGCTGCACCACCTGGAAGCGCGCGGCGTCCCCGCCCTTGTCGGGGTGGTGCTCCCGAGCCTTGCGCCGGTGCGCGCGCTTGATCGCGGCCTCGTCGGCGTCGCGCGCCACGCCCAACTCCTGGTAGGGGTCGAAACTCACTGCACCGTCCTCGACTCCTCCATCGGCGGGTCCGCGGCCTCGCGCTCGAGCCGCGCCGCGAGGTCGCGCAGCAGCTGCGCCTGCGCCGCAATCGTGCCGCCCCAGGCCGCGAGCGCCACCGGCGCCTGCGTCTCCCTCGGGTCGAGCGGCGCGTACGCCGTGATCACCATCACCGCCAGGACCTTGTCGGCATTCCCGATCACCTCCGCCGTCATCACCGCGAGGAATTCACCTGCCGAGCGCTGCGTGGTCGAACGGGTCACGGGGTGCCTCCGAAAAATGGGGGTTGGGGGCTGCAATTTCGGCGAGGGGGTGAGCAACAACTCGGACTCCCCCGTCCGTGGGGCCGGGTGGTCCCGGAGTTTGATGTAAGTGGGCGCTCGCACCATGGCACTCAGACACCCTCGATCCACCGAATGTGCCGTAAGCCATTGATTCCATTACAATCAGTAGTTGACATAATGAATATTATCGGCGGCACGGTCGTGCTATTTTCTGCATTCCTGGCCTTCACGAGGGGTGGTCCTCGGTCTCGCAGGAGGGCTGTTTCGTGAGCATCTTCAACGGGTTAGCTTTCAGGGAAGCCTCGCGCGTAGAGGGGTTGGTGGGGAATGGGGTTGCGAGGAGGGTCTATCCGAGGGCTCGCCGAGCCTCGATGCGCTGGGCGTAGGCCTCGTCGGTCTCGAATGCGAGGCGCTGCATGCCGTACGCGTGGCCGGCGTGTTCGATGCCGTCGGTGGTCTCGGCCCAGTCCTCGGGGATCTGGCCGTTCCCGCGTGGTGCGGGTTGGGAGGTGGGTTCGACCTGGTCGGTGGGCTCGCTCGATTCCTCGAGCTGCTTGAGCTCGGGCGTGACCTCGCCTTTCGCGATCGCCTTCGCCATGAGGGCGGTGAAGGGTGCGGGGCCTTCGGTGGTGGCCGTGCGCGCCGGCTTATCCACAGGCCTCTTTCTAGTTACCACAGTGTTTGTTATAGGTACTTCTCTTCTCTTCTCTGGTAACGCTTTCGTAACGCCGTGAGCGTTAACAGGAGCGTTACCGTTTTTCCCTCGGTGGGTCTCCACGCGATTCTTCGTAAGCGCCCGTTTCTTCGCGCTTTTCCCGTTGTGGCGGTCGAAGTTCGGGATGCTGTAGCCCCCCTTTTCCTTCACCAGCCACCCTGTGGATAAAAGCGCGTCGCCGAAGCCCGTGCAGTTCGCGATGTGGTCGATGCGCGAAATCTGCGTTACAAGAGCGTTACCGTCCCGGGACTGCCGATCGGCCCAAACCCAGAACCTCAGGAGGTGCCCGATCACCGCCTCCGGCGTCTTGTTCAGCGCGTCGGCGATGTTCCACACCTCGGGCTTGTCGATGGTCGCGGTGTCGAACTTGATCCAGTCGCCGGCCACGGCTATTGCCCCCCCTCGGCGGGCGCAGGGCCCCTCGCCCACACCCGGCAGCCCTCGCGGCGCTCGGCGGTTGGGTGGGCCAGCTGGAGCGCTTTGAGCTCGGGCATGCGCCGGGCGACCGCGACGTGGTCGACGTCGGCGAGGCGCGCCGCGAGCTCCTTGATGGTCTGCGGGCGGTCGAGCACCGCCATGATCCGGTTGCGGTGGTTCACGGCCATGCCCATCGCGCGCGCGGCGGCCGCGTGGCTCGTGTCCGGGTCGTGGCGCCGGGCCCGCGGGAGGAGCACCAGGTCGAGCTGCTCCATCAGCCCTGCCATACCGTCGCGGCCTTGATGAGCGCTTCGGCCTCCTCGATCGAGTGCACCATCCCGGCCACGCACCCGGCCTTGCGCGCCGCCTCGAGGAAGTGGTTCTGCCAGTAGCTGAGCCGGCCGCCGGGCGCCTTGCACTCCACGTAGAGCCCGCGGCCGTCCTTCAGGAACCCGCAGATGTCGGGGATCCCCACCTCGTCGGTGAAGCGCACGTGGCGCCCGTCGATGTTCATGGCGCCCGAGTTCTGCCGCCAGGCCTTCGCGACCCGCGGGTGGTAGCGCAGGAACTCCAGCACCGAGCGCAGCACCGAGGCCTCGCGCACCTTCACCACCACGGCGCGGCGCTTGCGCGGGATCACGGCTGCGCCTCCTGGCTATCCCAGTCCTGGATGAGCACCGGCCCGCGCTTGAGGGCCCCGGTGGCGAGCGTCTCGCACGCCTTGTAGTGCGCGAGCTGCTCCTCCGTGATGCAGATGCGCTCGGCGCTCACGATCTTGAGCCCCAGCACGGCGAGGAGCTTCGGCACCTCGTCGAGCAGCACGCCCTGCTTCCCGTTGCGGATTTTCTTCGCCCACGTCTCGCCGTGACCCATGGCGTCGTCGATGGTCTTGTCCTGCTTGTCCTCGAAGCGCTCCCTGAGGACGCCCTTCACGGGGCGTGACGGGGGCGGGGGGCGGTCTGTAGCGTCGCCGTTCATCGACCGACCCCACGGGCTCCGCCATGCTGCGAGACACAAATGTCCGAGAAACCCCGGTAGGCTTCACGCCCATCTTTGAGGCGCGCGCCATGTACCCCCGAAAGCCCACCCACAAGACCCCGAGCGCCTTGCGCGAGATCCTCGCGGCGAACGTGCGCGAGCGCATGCAAGCGCGGTTCGCGAAGATGGGCGACAAGGTGACCGCACTCGCCACGGCCTCGGGCGTCTCGCGCTCGACCGTCCAGCGGGTGCTCAACGCCGACTACGGCGCGAACCTGGACACGATCGAGGCACTCGCGGCGGCGCTGCGCGCCGTGCCACAGGATTTGCTCGTACCGCGGCGGGCCGCCAGGCGCCCCCGATGAGCCCAGCCGAAGGTTCATCGCGGCCTGACCGTTTTCGGGGCCGGATTGGCCTTGAAGTGCTCGGCGAGCGCGATCAGCGTGTCGCGGCGGTTGCTATTCACCCCTTTCAGCATCCGGGACATGGTCTTGGTGCTGATTCCGGTGGCCGCGGAGATCTCCGGCCACTGTCCCCGGCGCCTTTTTAGGCCCGAAACAGCGAATTCGTATAGCGCGTCTCGCATGCAGCGCACGGTAAGACAAAAATGTCTTGTCGTCAAGCCGTCGGGATCGAGCGACAAGACACACATGTCCGTGATCGCTCGCTACCCTGCCGCCATGGCCGACGTCACCGACTACCACAAGGTCTTCGCCGACAACGTGCAGAGGTTGATGGACGCGGAGGAGCCGCCGCTCAAGCAACCGGCCCTGGCGAAGCGCTCGAAGATGCACCAGCGCACGCTCAACCGGATCCTGAACCTCGAGAACTCCCCCACGCTCGAGAACATGGTGAAGATCGCGCAGGGACTCGACGTGTCGCTGTGGCAGCTCATGATCCCCGACATCGACGCGCGCAACCTGCCGGCCCTGGCGCCCGTCTCCGAAAAGGAACGCCAGCTATGGGCCACCATCCGGCAGGCCGCGGAAGAGCTCGGGCACTACGGCAAACCGCCGCAGTAGCCCTCGTTTCCCTCTCGGCGTGCGCGACCGCGCAACGCTTCGAGACGCACCCCGTTCCCTTCACCGCTTCGCCCGCGATGCCCTTCGAGCAGGCCCGCGCGGTCTGTGCACCGCGTGCGCGCACCGCCGCCGACCAGGCGCGAGCTCAGGCCCAGGACCAGGAGCGCGCCAAGCGAGCGGCGTCGCCCTACTCCATCACCACCTCCGGTGATGTCGCCGCGCGAGAGGCCGGCAACGGCGCTTATTCCGGGTGCCTCGCCGAGCAGGGATGGCGCCTCGAGCGCCGCTGCGTCGCCAATTGCCCCTAGCAGCATTCGGGAAATCGTCAAAAGCACCTGAAGTAGACGCGCCAACTCCCTGATTCCGGAGTGTAGACACGTTTTCGCCTCGGCCAAGACACAAATGTCTTGACAGGCAAGACAAGTATGTCTCAAGATGGGCTCACATCAACGGCAGGGAGCCCACGATGAACCCCAGCACCATCGCCCCGACCGAGGGCCAAATCGAACTCGCCGTGGACCGCATGCGCCGCTTCCTGGGCTCGTGGTCCACCGCGCAGCTGCGCGCCATGGCGGTCGACGAGGGCCTGTCGCCGGCGCTCCGCCAAGCGTGCGCCGAGGAGATCGAGTCGCGCCTCGTGAGCTCCATCGCCTTTCCCGCCGCGGGGTTCGTGTGCTGGCCCGACTGAAGGCGGTCCCGATCCCGCCGCACTTCCAGTATTTCTGCGTCGCCTGTGCGCAGGACTTCAGCACGGCCGAGCGCGCGCCGTGGACGCGGCCGCCGACGCACAACCCCATGCAGCCCTACTTCTGCGACCAGTGCGCCTTCGTCGAGAACCGGAGGACCGAATGAGCTACCGCGGCCCCGCGATCCCCGGCATCCGCCGGCGCCTGTTTCGCACCACCCAGGAGACCCCCGTCATGAGCCCCTCCCCCGAGGCGCGCGCGCTCCAGCGCGAGCCGGAATTCTTCGTGGAGCGCCGCAGCCTTCGCCGGCGCATCCAGGACAAGGCGTGGCCGATCGTCGCCGTCGGACTCGCGCTCGCCTGGTGGTGGTTCAAATGAGCGTCCATCGCATTCCTCAGAAGCCGCACGAGTCCGCGGTCGAGTGGCTGAACTCCAAGGCCGAGATCCTCGAGCGGTTCCGCAAGGAGCGCGAGGCCGAGGAGAACGCCGGCGCGCGCGTGGCCGACGACTGCTTCTGCCAAGGCTGCGGCGCCCGCGGCTATCGAACGCTTTGTCCGGCGTGCCGCGCATGAGCCCGGGCATCTACAAGATGTCGGCGGAGGAGTATCACCGCCTCCCCTACCTCTCGCACTCGCTCGCGAAGGTGATGATCGCGCAGTCGCCGCTGCACGCCTGGACGGAGTGCGCGGCGCTGAACCCGAACTACGAGCCCGAGGAGAAGGAGGCCTTCGACATCGGGCAGGCCACGCACGCGCTCCTCTTCGAGGGCGAGGACCGCATGGTCGTGGTCGACGCGCCGGACTGGCGCACGAAGGACGCCCGCACCGCCCGCGACGAGGCGCGCAAGGCCGGGAAGCACCCGATCCTCGCCGCGCGCTACCCCGACGTCCTCAAGATGCGCGACGCCGCGGTGCTCGCGATCACCCAGTGCGGGCAGCTGAGCGGCTTGACCCTCACCAACGGCCGCGCCGAGCACGTCCTCATCTGGGAAGAGCAAGGGGTCATGTGCCGCGCGCGGCCCGACTTCCTCGCCGGCGGCGAGCGCGTGGCCCTCGACTACAAGACCACGACCGATGCCACGCCGGGTGCCTTTTCGCGCCAGATCGCGCGCATGGGCTATCACATCCAGGACGAGTTCTATTCGCGCGGCATCCAGGCGCTCTTCGGCCACCGGCCCAAGTTCATCTTCGTGGCGCAGGAGACGCGCGCCCCGCACAGCTGCAGCTTCCATGGCTGCGGGCCATCGCTCCAGGCCGTCGCCGCGCAGGACGTCGACTACGCGGTCCGCACGTGGCGCGAATGCCTCGCCTCGAACCACTGGCCCGGGCACGACCAGCGCATCCACTGGGCCGAGGCCATGCCCTGGCAGCTGGACGAGACCGAGGACCGCGCGGCGCGCGGCATCCCCTACGAGCCGGGCCAACTCTACAAGGGCGCGTTCGCCAAGGAAACCGATCCGGCATGAGCAACGACTTCACCATCCGCGACTCGCTCGAGGTGCAGTTCACCAAGGCCCCGGCCATCGCGATCGCGGGGCCCAGCGGGTCCGGCAAGACCGAGAGCGCGATGCGCCTCGCGCGGGGGTGGTGCGACTACTTCGGCGAGAACGAGAAGTTCGTCGTGCTCGACACCGAGGAGAAGCGCGCGCTCTACAAGAAAGCCCGGCACCAGCCGTGGGATTGGCTCGACTTCCAGCCGCCGTTCTCCCCCGAGCGCACGTGGGCCGCGCTCGCCGCGGTGAAGCACTACCGCGCCGTGGTCCTCGACAGCACGAGCCACGAGTACGCCGGCGAGGGCGGCATCAGCGAGATCGCCGAGGACGAGCTGGAGAAGATGGCGAAGGGCGACCCCGCGAAAATGGAGAAGCTCATCGCGCCGTCGTGGAAGAACGCGAAGCGCCGCCACAAGCGCGAGTTCATGGGCAACCTGATCCGTTACCCCACGCTCATCATCTGCTGCCTGCGCGCCGAGCCCAAGGTGAAGTTCCTCAAGGAGAAGTTCCAGCGCCAGGACGGCAGCGGCGGCGAGAAGACCGTGATCGTGGACGCGGGCTACCAGCCCATCTGCGAAAAGATGTTCATGTACGAGATGCTGGCGAGCTTCATGATGTACGCGGAAAACGCCGGCGTCCCCGAGCAGGTGAAAGCCCTCGAGGAGGATCTCAAGCCGGTGTTCCTGCTCGGTCAGAAGATCGACGAGAGCACGGGACGGCGCCTCGCCGCCTGGGCCGACGCCCGCTCCAAAGAAACCGCGCCGAAGAAGATGCCCGACTCCGCGAGGACCGGGGGGGCTACGACGATAACCGCTCCTCCCTCATCTTCTTCGACCGCGGCCCTTATCACCGCCGAGCAGAAGCAGGAGCTCGAGCGGCTGTGCGCGGAGCGCGACGTGACCGTCTCCGACCTGTGCCGCGTGGGCCGCATCGCGACGCTCGCGGACCTCGAGGCCGACGCCTTCGCACGCGCGAAGAGCTGGGTCGAGCGGCACCCGAAGCCCACCGTCGACGAGGCGGCGATCCTTCGCAAGATCGACGCCGCAGCGAACCGCGACGCCGCCGCCGAGGTGTTGGACTCGGTGCGCGATCAACCGTTCTACCCGAAGGCGAACGCGGCCTTCACGAATCGCTGGAACGCATCGCCATAAACCATCGCCATCGCCGGGGCGACGTCCGGCCTGATCTGAGAAAGGGCTCCGAGGAAGGGCTAGATGAGCCCAGCGCTCATCCTCCTGCGCAATGAGGCTCCCACTCCTCCACTCGCGCAGGGGAATGTGCGTTACCCGAGACGAACACGCCCACGAAAAGCACATCCGACCGAACGACCGTTCTCCGAAAGTTACATCAATGACCTCTCTCATTTCGTGGACGTGCTGGCCCTGTGACGGGCGCGTGGTGCTGGCCGACAACGCCTGCCCCGGTTGTGGCGCGACGTACCAGCCGAAGCCGGAGTACCCGTTCTGCTGCCATCCCGAGAAGTGCATCGCGGCTGGCCGGTGCGATCGGCGCGTCGGCGGCGAGTTGCACTGCTGTGCGGACTAAGCCCGTTTTATTCCACGTTTAGACCATGACCAAGCGCCGCCTTCGCTCCGAGCCGATCCCCCGGTGGACTCCCGCCGAGATCGCGCAATTCACCGCGCAATACCCGCACATGAAGACGCGGCTGATCGCGGTCATGCTCGGGACCGACGAGAAGCGGTGCTACAACCTCGCCAAACGCCTCGGGCTGGAGAAGTCACCCGAGTACCTCGCCAGCCCCGCCGCGTGCCGCCTGCGGCGCGGGGATGCCGTTGGCGCGGCCTTCCGCTTCGTGAAGGGGCAGACCCCACCCAACAAGGGCCTGCGCCGCCCTGGTTGGGGTCCGGGCCGGATGAAGGAAACCCAATTCCGCAAGGGCCAGAAGCCGCACACATGGAGGCCGGTCGGCTCCGTGCGATTGAACGGCGAGGGCTACCGGGAAATCAAGGTGGACGACACGGCCAAGGGGCCGAGGGCGTGGGTGCCGTTTCACCGGCTCAACTGGATCGCCGCGCACGGCCCGATCCCGAAGGGGATGGTGCTGCGCTTCATCGACGGCAACAAGCTCAACACGGTGGCCGAGAACCTGATCCTCATCACGCGGCGCGATCACATCCGCCTCAACGTGCACGAGCGTTACCCGAAGGAACTGCGGCAGATCACTCAACTTCGTGGCGCGATCACGCGCCAGATCAACAAGAGAGAGGGCAAACATGAGCGCAAACAAGATCGAGGATCTTCGGGAGGAACTGTTCGCAACGCTGCGGGGCCTGCGCGACAAGGAAAACCCGATGGAGATCGAGCGGGCGAAGGCCGTGGCCGAGGTCGCCAAGGTGATCGTGGATAGCGCCAAGGTCGAGGTCGATCACATGAAGCTCGCGGGCGGCGCGTCGTCCTTCCTACCCGCGCCCGAGGCCCCCAAGCCTGGACAGCCTCGGCTCGTCAAGGGCCGCGACATGCAGGGCTAGGCCATGACCGACACCACCAAGAAGCCGAGCGCCGCCGAAGTCGCCATCGCCGCGATTCGCGAGTATTTCGAGGACCGCCAGGACGCGAGCATGGAGCCCGGCGAGGATCGCTTTCACGGCAACAAGGAAATGGCGTTGCTGGAGGAAGTGGCGACGGTCGAGGCTGCGCTAACACGCCTCTCCGAGGCAGAAAAAGACAGGGCGCGACTGGACTGGCTCCAACTCCACAGCGAAGACCTCGACATCACGCGCGATCTTCGCCCCGGCAGCGAGACGATCTACGTCGATTGCAGCGTGACGGGAACCCTTGGGCACGGCAAGGGCCTGCGCGCCGCCATTGACGCAGCCATGGAGGCGAAATGAGCGACACGCCGCGCACGGAAGCCGAACTCAAGAGCATCACCGGGATGTGCCTGTCCCAGGGGATGCACGAATCTTGCCTGCTCGACTTTGCCCGCCGGCTTGAGCGCGAGTTGCAACAGTGCGCGCTGGATCGCATCACGGCCTACGCGCAAGCCGACGAGCAACACGCCTACGCAGGGCTTCTCGAAACGGCCCTATTCAACATCATCGCCTCCGAGCAACACGGCTGGCCTGCACAGTATCCGACGCGCAACCTCTACATCCGAGCGCAGGCCGACGCCGCGCTCGCCAAGAATCCCACCTCTACGGGCGGCAGTGAGTGCACTACGGCCGATAGGCAGCCGTCACCTTCGGGTGGGGGTGAACTGCCGCCCACCAATCCCTTTCCTCTAACAGAGAAAAAAGGGAAAGCGGACCCGAGAGAAGCGGCAATCGCGCATCTTCGTGGCGTGCTCGCCATGATCGGGCAGTACACAGGGGAAGGACCGCCGACGACGCCATGGCAGGACATCGTTCGGGACATGGGCATTGCGGCCCGCGCCGCTGTGTCGCTCTACGACAGCCCGCTGTTCGCCGCTAACTACGCCTGCGAGGAGCGTAGCGATGAAACCGCCGGGATGGCGGCGCTACTAGAGATTTCCGAGAAGCTCAATCGTGACGCCTCAACGGAGCAGAAAACATGAGCAAGCATATAGCCGCCTGGACTTCGACATCCGGCCCCTATCCGGCGCTCGTTTCGGTCTACCGCGTCGAAGGCGGGAACGTCCAAGTCACCGTTCGCAGCGCGTCGCCTGACGGGTATAGCGAGGGCAAGACCGCCTTTGCCACCATGTCCGAGCAAGACTTCATGGCGCTCGCCAGCGATGCCTATGAGCGCGGCGGGCTGCTGATGGACGCTCCGATGGCTGCAATCGACAAGGCGCTCGCCACGGTGGCGGGCGTGCCTTGTCGATTCTGCTTCGGGCCCGGGAATGCCGAGGGGGCCTGCCCGGATTGCGGCAAGCCTAAACAGGAGGCGGCATGAAAAAGCAGACGTGGACGACTCGAATCCGCACGCTGAAAACGTATGTCGCTTACGACCCGGTTGCGCAGGAAATATGGGCCTTCCACGCCCTCAAGAAAGACGCCGTGCATAGCGCGAAGGTTCTCGGCCCCAAACCTAACCGATGCATCGTCGTTCACCTTACGGGCACGTTCGCGTTCCCAATGCCACCGAAGAAGGAACAAACCACATGAGCGAGCAGCGCAAGACCATCCGGCTCCGGCTCGCATGGTGCGACGCCAAGGTGCTGCACGAGGGAGGGGTCGAGTTCGAGATGGTCGGCCACACCGAGGGCGACAAGGCGCACAAGATCGTGCTGCTCATGGGGCCGTCAACCATCGGCTACATGGCCGACGCCCTGCACCAGACCGTGGACAAGCTGCAGAAGGAACTCGACGAAGTGAAAGCATCGCTGCGAGGGCCGCAGCCGTGATCGCATTACACGGTGTATGTACCTCGGAGCCAAAGGCGTGAGCGCGGTCATTTCGCCCTGCGGCAAGTTCCGGTATCGCCTCACCCGCCAATGGGGCGAGGGCGCCGCGCTGCCGTTCGTGATGCTCAACCCATCGACGGCCGACGCCGAGCAGGACGACCCCACGATCCGCAAGTGCGTGGGCTTCGCGAAGCGCATGGGCTACGACGGGATCGAGGTGGTGAACCTCTACGCCTATCGCGCGACGAAGCCGGCCGACTTGAAGAAAGCCGGCTACCCGCGCGGACCCGAGAACGACCGGCACATCGAGGCGGCGCTCGTGGAGTCGCATGCCAACTCCGTGATCTGCGCGTGGGGCGTGAACGCGCGCGGGCTGTCTCGGCCCACCGAAGTGCTGGAGATCATTCGCCGCACGGGGATGCGACCCACGGCGCTCAAGCTCACCGACGACGGTATCCCGTGCCACCCGCTGATGCTGGCCTACGACTGCCGGCAAGTGACGCTCACCGCAAGCGTAGATAAATGAGCCACGCCTGCCACTACCCGCATTGCGGGACGCCGACGCAGCCCCGGATGCTGTTCTGCCGCCCGCACTGGAACATGGTGCCCGCGCCGCAGCAGGAGGCCGTGTGGGCTGCGTTCCGGGCGACGAAGACCCGCGAGCAGCGATTCCGTTCGCGCGCTTACCTGACGGCCTGTGCCGAAGCCGTGGAGGCCGTCGCGGGGCAGTTGGGAATCGTGGGAGCGAGCAACAACACCTACCGCCGATTGCTCAAGGCGCAGGCCGAGCGCGGCGCTCTGATCGACGATACGCATTCGCAAGGGAAAATCTAATGGACGGCGGCTCCAATCCCGGCCCGATGCACGATCCGAATTACCCGCCGAAATGCCGCGACTGCAAGCACTACGAGCGTCGCTGGTGGCTTCCCGCCGCGCTGGCTACCTGCGCCGATGGCGGCAATGCGGGCGTCACCACGGGCCTTGTGAATAGCGCGCATGGCCTCTGCGTGATGATCCGCGCGCAAGAGAGCGGCTGTTCGTGGCAGGGCAAAGGATTCGAGCCGAAATGAAGCCGCTAATCATCTTCGCTTTTCGCGCGCTGGCCTTCGGAGTGATCGGGATGACGGCACTTACGTTGTGGGGCATACACAAATCGCAGGAGCGCACGGCGTGCTACCGAACCGCGACCGCTATCTCGCAATGTGAGCAACCAGGCCGCGTCGAACGATTTGTTCGATGGACCGCCAATGTTCCATGAAATAGGCGGAGCCACCGTGTTGAAGATCTCGCAAGTCGCCCCGCTCCTCGGCGTGTCGCCGCGCACCGTGCGCCGGCTGATCGCCAAGGGCGACTTGGCCCATAATCGCATCCTCGGCGCGATCCGCGTCGCCCGAGAAGACGTCGACGACTTCAAGCGGAGAACCCATTGGCAGTCAAGAAGCTCCCCAACGGCCGGCGCGCCGTCGAGTTCGAGACACGCGGACATCGTGTTTTCCGACGGCTCCCGGCCGGCGCGACGAAAGCCCAGGCCGACGAGCTCGAGCTCCAGCTCCGGCGTGAACTGATCGAGCAGGCGGTGCTCGGCAAGACGCCGACCGTGGGCCTCGCCGCGGCGATTCAAGACTGGTACGACGAGGTGGTCGAGCCGAGCGAGGAAGGGCGCCGGAAGGATTGGCGCTCGACGAAGAGCAAGGTCGCGCTCGTCCGCGAAGCCGTGAAGGGCCTCACGCTCACGAAGGCCGGCGTCGTCGAAGCGGCCGAGAAGATCCACGCGATGAAGCGCGTGAAGGGCGAGGGCGCGTTCACCCCGGCCACCACGAACCGGCGGCTCGCGATCGTGAAGGCGACGGCGAAGTGGGCGTGGAAGGTGAAGCGCTGGACGCCCGAGAACCTGTCGCCCTACGTGATCCTCATCGACAAGTCGAAGGAGCGCGTGCGCACCCGGCAGATCGACCGCCGCGCGATCGCGAAGCTCCTGTCCAAGGCGCCCAGCTTCGAGGCCGAGGCGTTCATGGCGTTCGGGGCCTACGCCTTGATGCGCGAGAGCGAGGTGAAGGGCTTGAGGAAGGCCGACATCGGGCGCCAGGGCATCACGCTGCCCGACACGAAGAACGGCGAGCCGCGGGTGGTGCCGATCGTGCCGCAGCTGCGCCCGTACCTCAAGGCCGTGCCCTTCGAGCACCACGTCCGCACGTACTACACCTGGTTCGAGGCCGCGCGCGACAAGGCGAAGATCCGCGACCTGGTCTACCACGACCTGCGCCGCTCGGGCGCCACCATCCTGCTCAACGCCGACCCGCCGGTGCCCCTCGAGGTGGTCGCGCACATCCTCGGCAACAGCCTCGACGTGGCGCGCAAGGTGTACGCTCGCGTGCTCAACCGCACGGCGCTGCGCCTGATGACCAAGGGATTCCAGCCCATCAAAATCCCATCGGCCAAAAAGCGAAGCGCCGCAAGTGCTTGATTATAGGTGGGCCCGCCTGGATTCGAACCAGGGACCAAGGGATTATGAGTCACTTCTGGCCGCCCCTGTCACTCTGTAGCACGAGGGCAGGAATGGCCCGGAAATGACCCTTTTGACCCCATCAGCCCATCAGCCTGCCCATCGGGATGTTCCACGTGGAGCCTCCCACGGAATCAGACCCCAGCCTTCTTGCGGCAGACCGCCCTCGTGTTGGGTGCCTTGATGGCCGCCGCCATCGCGGTGCTGCAGGCCGCGAGCGTGGCCTTCAGCTCGACGCGTATCGGCAGGGCGGGAAGCCCGTCGGAGGCCACCGCCCACACGATCAGCACGTAGGCCGCCGCGCTCACTGCACGACGGTTCGCGCGGGCTGCCCGTAGGCCATGCTGAAGAGCATGAAGTTCGCCACGCCGTTGGCGAGCTCCGCGCGGATGTCGGCGTGGTACACGCCGTACGGGTTCGCCTTCCAGCCAGCCTCCCACACGGCGAAGCGCTCCGGGCCCAGGAGCTTCAGACCTGCGGTCCAGATGTCGGGCGTCTTCGCGGGCGAGATGTACCCGAAATACTCCCGGATCTTTACGCCCTGCTGGGGGTAGTTCGACACGCCCCAGATCGAGCCGTCGGCGTTCACCGTGTGGCCGTCGAAGGCGGTGATCTGGTCCACGCTGAGCTCGGGACGGTCGTACGCCTTCGCAGTCGGCGGGGTGCCGCTCGCTTGGGCGATCGCGAGCAGCGTGTCCAGCTTCGCGTTGAGGGATTCGAGAGTGATGGCTTCGCTCATGTGGTCTTCCTCAGTTATTGCGGGACCGGCGTGGTGGTGGACTGCGGCGCATGCAGCTGCGCGCGCAGGCCGTCGATGGTGGCGTTCAGTTCGGCCCATTCTTGGGGATTCGGGTCGCGCCCCTCGGCCGCCATCCGCTCCAGCGCATCGCGGTGCTTCTGCACCACGGCGATCACGTTCTGGCCGGTCATGATCAGTTGCGGCAGCGCGTTGAGGATCTGGATTGCGTACAGCAGGATGGCGGGGTTCATGGCTTCACCTGGAGGGTCTGGGTGATCGCCGTGAGCGCGGCGACGGCCTGCTGCGCGGCGAGGATGGCGGTCTGCGCATTGGCGCCGGCGCCCGGCGCGCGCACCGTGTTCTCGGCCGCCTGGAGGGCTGGGTAGGCGACGTCGTCGGCCTGCTGCAGCTGGGCCACCACTTTCGCCTGCGAGCACAGGACCGCGGGCCCGGCGCCGCACGGCGGCAGGTTCCGGTAGGCGACGGCGACCGTGAGCGCGGCGGTGTAGTCGGCCTTGGCCTGGTACACCGCCTGCGCGGGATCGGTCGGCGTGGCGCCGGTGGCGCACGCCGCGAGGACGAACGAAAGGATTGCAGCGAACAACAGCTTCATGGCTTACCTCCGTCATTGGCGGCATCCGCCGCGGTGAGTGTCGGGTGCGCGCCGGTGGCGGTGGCGACCGCATCGGCCACGCGGGCCTGCGTGTTCTTCTCCGCCTGGAACTTGTCCAACACGCCCCAGGCGATCGGGGCGATGGTCGTGAGCGCGCCGACGATCTGCGTCCACTGCGTGTCGGTGACCCAGCCGTGCGCGATAAGCGACGAGCCGAGCACGATGAGGAGGGAGCGAATTGCGCTGAGAAGTGCTTGCTTGTTGGCTTCGTCCATTACCGTTGCCCTCCGTCGGTGATCGAGAAGTGGTCCGCGTCGCTGAAGCGCCCGCCCCAGCAGCACTGCGGATCGAGCGATTCCCAGTACACGCCGAGCGGCTCGTAGTCCTCGGCCTTGGTGAGGAGCGCGCCGCCCTTGAAGAGGTTCAGGTCCATCGCGAGACGCCGCTCGTGCAGGCTGTTGCGGATCCCGGAGCCCGCGTTGTTGCGGAGCTTCGCCGCGAACACGGGCCACAGGTCCTCGATGAAGGCCGCCACGCGCTCCCGGCCCCACGGGCCCATCGCGTTGATCTCCGCCTGCTCGTCGGTGCGCCACGCCTCGCCCACCGAAATCTCGTAACCTTGCCCGTAGGCCCAGGCGATGAGATTCGCGAGGAGGCGGGTGAAAAGGCGCTGCTTTTCCCCGAGTGTCACTGCGTTTCCTCATGGGCGCGCCGCACCTTGTGCCGCAACGATTCCGGCATCGCGAGGCGCAGCTTCGCGCGCTCCTCTTCCGGCAGGGAGAGCACGTAAACCATCTCGTTGAATTCCTGCTTGACCAGGTCGTGATCGGTGAGCATCTGGTTGTGATGCACCCACCAGAGGGCCACCATGCCGGCGAAGCCGGTGACGATCAGCAGCGCCAGCATCGCGCCGGGGCCGCGGGCCCTGGCGTGTGTCCCCATCGGCCCTTCGATCTCGAACGAGTCCTCTTCTACGCGTGAGGTCATGGGAGCCTCCCTATCGCGGGAAAGTCTATACTCAAATATGGGCTTTTTCAAAGATGGGCGCCGACCGTGACCGAGATCGTTCACACCCGCAATCGGGAGGAAACCGCGCGCGAGCTCCTGCGGCGCTACGGGCGGGTCCTCGTCCGCAATAAGAACAACCTGTGGAATCCCCTGCGCCTGCGGCGCGCGGCGCTCGCGGACCTGAATCCCTTCATCGTCCTGAACCCGCAAGAATTCGACACACAGCTCGCGGCGTGGAACCGGGAAGGCGGCCTGTGCATCTACGACCGCGCCTACGTGGCGCTGGAGAACATCGCCGCGCACCCGGCCCAGCTGATCTCCGAATGCCCGATCTCGATCCCGCAACTGGACGCCTGGACCGAGGGCACCAGCGAGATCGCGGTCGTGTACCGGCCGCCGAACTGGAACGAGCACCGGCGGTGGGTGCGCAGCAACTTCCCCAGGGCCGAGCAGTGTCGTCGCCTCTACGACTTCATCGCGGCCGCGCCCGCGTGCCCGGAGGTCGCCGCCGCCGTGGGCATGCGCTTGACCGCCCCAGTCGTTGCCGAGCGCCAGGCGCAGGCGTACATGGGCATGCGCAGCGCCGAGCTCGGCTGCGCGCGCCGCGCGATGCTGCCGCCGCGGGCCTTCAAGATGGTGTGGCAGGTGTCGCCGCGCATCGCCCCGCTCGGGGAGCCCACGCTATCGGCCGCCTACGCGTTCCTCGACGAGTGCCCGCAGCTCGAGGGCGCGCGCCTCGTGGTGCCCGCCGAAATCTCCAAGCGCGTGCGCCACTGGAAGGTCGCGATGCGGCTCCTCGAGCGCCGCGGGCACGTCGCGGTCCGCGACACGCTCTTCTGCTACGACCTGGACGAGATCGTGCCGCACTGGGAACGGTTGGATGCGCGCCAGCGCACCGCCGACACGCGCCTCGAGGAGATCATCGCCCGCGTGGAGGCGAGCGCCGAATTCAATCCGCAGGCGCTGCCGACCCCTCGATTGCCCGCTCACCCGGCGCGAACTCGATTGTCGTCTGTTGCCGCGTGATCTTGATGCGCGGCGCCTCGCGGTGGTAGAGCTCGTTCAGGTCCCGGAGCGTCTGCTCCATGTCGGAGCCGCCGGCCTGCGGCGTGACCGATCCCGATAGCCGCGCCGCCGCGGCGAGCTTCACTTGCGCCATGGCCGAATTCTCGTCGATCGGCATGGTCGCGAGGTCGTGCAGGGCGTCCATCGCGTCGACCCGGTAGAGCGTTAGGCGGCGCACCAGTTCCTGCTCGAGTTGCTCCTGCGAGATGCGGTCGTACTCCGGAAGCGCCTTCACCTGCTTGATCGTGAGGAATACCTGCTGCAGGCGGTCGGAGGCGCGGATCGCGCGGTCGAGTTTGAGGACCGTCACGTGGCCGAGGAGCTGGGAGGCGATGTGCAGGTCGCCCTGCGCCTCGATCAGCGCGCGCTCGATGTTCGCGTCGTTGAATGCGGGGGCGATGGGGACGTCGCTCATACCTTGAACCCCTGCGCGAAGCCGTGCTTCTGCACGAGGGGCAACTCCTTCACGAGGCGCCCCGCGCCGATGTCGGGTCGGTAGAACGGGTCGGCCGGCATCTTGATCTTGCGGACCTGCGAGTAGGCGCTGCGCCGCGCGCCGGTGATGGTTTCGCCGACGCCCGTCACCACGGCGACGTAGTCTCCCGACGAGACATAGCACGGCATCTTCAACGGCTGGCCGTTCACTTGCACGTACGCCTCCCCCAGCTTCACCTCCGAGAGGTGGACGGCGCTGCGGTCGGCGTCGTTCAGGTACACGGGGATGCCCGAGACTTCCTTGTTCGTGAGCTTCGAATAGGGGAAGTCGGGGATCGCCATCAGCACCGAGACGCACGCCTGGTTCTCGCGCACCTTGAGCGTGTCGCGGCCGGCGAGCTTGTCGAGCATCCACTGCGCGGGGTCGCCCTCGGTGGTCGCCATCTGATTGTGGAAGGTGGGCCAGCCCGGGCGCATCGTGAACTCGAAGGGCCAGAACTCGCCCGCGTCGTCGACCATGCCGGACACGTCGACGAAGCCCACGTAGTCGAGGGCCTTGAGCTGCTTGGTCATGGGTTTCAGAGCGATGTCGGCGAGCTTCGACTTCCGCACGTACATCGAGAGCGTCCCCATCTCGCCCGTGTTGGGGCCAAGGTCGCCCGCCATGAGCTTCTTGAACTCGAAGTTCTCGTAGAAGAAGCGCGACCACCCGTCAGGACCGAACCAGCCGCCCACGGCGAACTCGCACCCGGTCTTCTTCTCCTGGAGGATGAAGCCGTGCTTGCGCGCGTCGCGCACGTACTTCTCGTTGCGCGCCCAGCGCTCGAACATGTAGAGGAGCGCCGCAGTGTTCGGCGCTACATACGAAAGCGCCTTGTTGGCGTCGCCCGAGGGCTTCGACACTAGATAGGTCGGATGCTTCTCCACGAAGCGCGCCGCGGCGTCGTAATCATGGAACTCCACGCCGGGGATGATGTTAAGGCCCGCGCGCCTCATCGCCTCCTGTCCCTTGGCGCGATCGAGCTCCAGCTCGGCGGCCTCGCACGACGGCCCGAAGATGGGATAACCCGCCTCCCGGTACGGCTCCAGCATGTCGAGGTAGTTCGTGTTGTCGGCGAGCACGATGAGATCGGCCCAGTCGAGATACTTCGACCGCAGCTGGTCGTAGTCGATGAGGCGATTCACGATGCCATGCCCGGCGGTGCGCACCGAGCCGTCCTTCCGGTTGCGGTCCCACCACACCACCTCCCAGCCCCATTCCTGCGCTCGCATCGCGAAGTCGAGGAAGTTGCTCCAGGTGTCGATCAGGAGGAGCCGGCGCGACATCTCACTGCGGCGGCGGGGGAAGTTGGCCGTACTGCGCGGCACCGATCGGCGCGGCGATCGCGCCCGCGCGGCCCGCGGCTGGCGGTCGGGTGAGCATGCGCTGCATCAGCTGGATGCCCATCGGGCTGTAGAGCATCGCGGTCGGGATACCGGCGAGTCCCATCGCGGCGAGCGCCTTCGGGTTGGTGAGGGCGTGCATGAGCGAGATCCGGAACGGCGTGCCCGAATCGGGCAGCGTGTCCGAGAGGACGCGCTTGCCGGCGCCCGACAGGTCCTGCTGCAGGGCCTTGCCCTCGGAGTAGCGGGCGTGGTCCTTCGAGCGGTCGCTGGTTCGCACCGAGCGGTCATAGGCCGAGGGCTTGACGACTCCCTCCTGGTTGCCGACCGATCCCGCGGCGCGCTGCGCGATCTTGAAGCGGGCGTAGCCGGCGTCGATCTTGTCGAGCTCGGCAGCGTGCTTCGGGTTCGCCTCGCGTACCATCCGGCGCACGGCCGCGTCGGCTTCCTTGATCGCGTCGGCGAGCTTGCGTTCGTAGGGCCCGCCCGTGCGGAACTCGCCCTCTTCCTTGCGCAGCGTCTCCTGGATGGCCTTCAGCGTGTCGCCCGGCGCCGCGCCATTCTTGTCGAACTTGGCCTTGATCTCCTTGTCGACGATGCGCCGCAGCTGGCGCATCTCGCGCGGCGGCAGACCGCCGTCCTGTTTCGCGAGGGCCAGCAGCTGGTCAAGCTCCTGGCGCAGCGAAGGCCTCGGCGGCTGACCGAGTTGGCCCGGAGCCGGCAGAGCATTCTTCGGGGGCGCATTGTCGAGACGGCCGACCATCTTGCCGAGCAGTTCCTCGTACCGGTCGCCCAGGCGCTCCTTCACGTACGCCGAGGCCTGGTTGCCGGTCTTCACCGTCGCGGGCATCTCTTTCTCGCCCGCGGCCTTGAGCGCGTCGTTCCAGCCGGCGCGGTTGAACGACTCCACCGCGCGACCGTGGGCGTCTTTCACGAAGTCGCCCGCGAACGGGATGCTCTGCGCCGCTTCCTCCGCGCGCTTGAGCTTCGGCACGATCTGGCCCGGGGTGACCTTCACGCCGCGGTCGATGAGCGTCTTCACGTCCGGATCCAGCTTCGGCGCGGGCGGCTTCTTGAGCAATTGCGCGCCCTTCGCGCCCACGAGCTGCGGGATGCTCTGGATCGCGGTGTTGACGCCGGCACCGAGCGCCGGGGAGCCGGTCGCGTCGGCGATACGCTCGCCGGCGGCGTTCGCGCCCTCGCTCACCTTGCGGAACGGATAGCTGATCGCCTCCATCGCGTTGCGTCCGCCGGTGGTGCGCGGCTGGTAGGTGAGGCCCTGGCCGACGTTCTCGGCCCAGCGCGCGCCCTGCCCGGGCGGTCCCGGCAGCACCGCGCCCGCGATACCGGCGAGGCCCGAGGCCGGACCCGCGACGGCGCCGGACGCAAGCGACATGCCGGGCTCGATCGCGGCGCCCACGAGGTTCTTCGCCGAACGCGGGTTTTCCTCCTTCGGTGCCGCGGCCGACTTCGTCGGGATCTTGACCGGCGTCGCCTGCTCCCACTGCGAAGCGAGATCGCCGCCGGGCTTCACGCCCACGGGAACCGCGGCATCCCAGTCGGCCTGTAGGCTCAATCGAGCAGCTCCAGCGTGCCGTCGGCTTTCTTGCCGATCGTCTTCCCGTCTTTCGTCTTGCGGAGCTCGACGTACTCGCCCTTGGAGCCCGCACCGCCGCCGGCCGCGGGACGCATGCCCAGGCGCTTGCGAATCGAGTCCATCTGGTCGCGCAGGCCCTTCACCTGCCCCTCGGTGTCCGACTCCAGCGCGGCCCTCACACCCGTGCGCGCCTTGTCGTCAACCGACGCGTTGATGAGGCGCTCGGCCTCCTTGCGACCGCCCTCGGTGAGGCTCGCGGCCGACTGCGGGCCCTGCATGATGCGGGCGTAGTCCATGCCCGCCGCCATCGCCGCGACCATCATCGCGGAGACCGTCGGGTCGTTGAACTGCGCCTCGATGCGCAGCTTCACCTCGTCGATCGAGCGGATCCCCGTGAAGTCGACCTTGCGCAGATCCTTGGCGAACTCGTCCATCGCCTTGCCGCCGAGCGCGGGCTTCACGCCTTTCGCGAGCGAGTCCCACGTGTCGAGGTTGTTGTGGAACGAGTTCAGCACGCCCTGGATGGAGTCGAGCTTCTTCGTCTGCGTCGAGAGCGAGGCAGCGTCCGCCTTCCACTCGGCGGGCTTCGACGCCATCTCCTGCGCCGACATGCCGAGCTCGCGCGCGATCTCGCCGGCGCGCCGCGTGATCGAGTCGTTCCGGTCGGCCCCGCCGCCCGTGCCCTTGCGATACGGCAGGTTGCCGGTCTGGATGTACTTCCACGCCTGGATGTCGAGCGCGTCCTTCGAGGCCTGGTCCTCGGGCGGTTTGTAGGGCGCTGCCGCGCCAGGCTTTCCGCCCCCGCCCGCGGCGAGCTTCTGCACCTTCGCCGCGGCCACCGGAGCGTCGACCCGGTCGAGCTTATTGGCGCCGGTATCCGCGCGCTGCTGCGCGGCGTGCGCCTGAAGCACGTGGGCGTACGCGTTCATGGCCGCCGCCTGCGCCCGGTTCTGGACCCGCATGGCCTCGAGCTCGGCCTTGTTCTGGCTGTCCATGTAGGGCTTCCACTCGTCGATCATGTCGAGCGCCTGGGTGCCCTTGATGCCCTTCGAGGCGAGCAGCTTCGTGAGGTCGCCCACGCTGATCACGGTCCTCGGCATGACGGCACCCTCGCCCGGAGGCGGCGGAATGCCTCCAGGACCGGCCTGGGCGGCCTCCGGCGGCTTCGGGAGCGGCTTCCACCCCGGTGCAGCCCCGGGCGGCGCTGCGGCCGCTGGAAGCCCATTTTTGGGCATTGGTGCCCCCGTGCCGGCGCCCGGAGGCATGGGCGCGGCGGCTGCCGCGGCCGACGGGGGCGAAGCGGGGCCGACGCCGGGGGGCGGCGGGATGGGGCCAGCAGGCGACGGCATCGGGACCGGCTGGGGCCGCGCCATGGGCTGCGACGAGGCGCCGGGCTCGGGCGGCTGGGCTCCCTCGGGCGGCGGGCGGCCGATCTGGGTGAGCTCGGGCAGCATCTCGGCCAATCCGGCGCGCGCGCGCGCTTGGCGCTCCCGCTGCTGCTGCTGCTGCTGGAAGGCGATCGCGGTCTGCACCATGCGCTGCATTTCGGCCTGGCGATAGGCCTCCTGCATCGCGCGGCTCTGCTGCGAGTTGATTGCGGAGGTGTAGCCGCCTTCGTAGGCCATTACCCAGTCGTCCAGTTATCCCAGTTGCCGACGCCCCCGTCGCTGCCACCACCACCGCCACCACCACCGCCGAAGAAGCGCGAGAGCGCGCCCCATCCGCCGGCGTTGCCGAATTGCCCGAGGCCCGTCGTGAGGTTGTTGAGGTTGGTCTGTCCCTGGTTGAACGCGTTGTTGCCGCCGGATTGGCCGAGGCCCAGGTACGAGGCGAGATTGCCCATCATCCCGAAAGCCGGGTTGTAGATGCCGTTGTTCATCGCGCCCGAGTACGAGTTGGCGAAGTCGAACGGCAGGCTCAAAGCGCCGATATTCATCTGCGCGGCCGAGGTGAGGTCCGAGACGCCCGCCTGTGTGTTCATGCCGGCGGTGTTGTACGCTCCGGTCATGCCGCGCAGCCCCGCCTCCTGGCGCGCGAGCTGGCGGTCTTCCCAGTTCATCCCGAAGTTGCTCACCGCCTCGTTCTCAAGGCCAGCAGCCTGCGCGCCCATGCCGATGCCGCGCAGCGAACTCGAGGCGCGCGATTGCTCCTGCGTTTCGCCGAGCATCCGCGCGCGCAGCGCGCCCTGCGGGTCGTTGGCCGTGGTCCAGAGATCGCGCCCCGACGTGCGCAGCTGGTCCCCGGCGGTGAAGAGGTTATTCGCCTGGTCGATGTCGATGTTCGCGATGTCGCGCATGCGGCCCTGCACGCCCGGCACTTCGGCCGAACCCGCGCGGAACGAGTTCTGCAGGAACGGCAGCAGCGCGTCACGCTGCGCGCCGTACGCGTCGCCCGCGCCGTGCATGAGGTTCTGCCACATCTGGTCCGCGCCGGCTTGCCACTGCGGGACGTAGGCCGTCGCGCCGCCGTTGCGGCCCACGAGCCCGGAAATACCCGACCCCATGCCGAGCGCGGACTGGATGATCTGCCCCCAGTTCACGCCTCCCCCGGCAGTCCCGCCCGCAGCGCCACCGGCCACGTCGCCAGCTGCCACAGCGCCACCACCGGCAGCCGCACCGCCCGCCACCGTACCCGCAGTGCCACCACCGGCAGCCGCACCGCCGCCGACCGCCGTCGCACCACCCGCAGCGCCGGCGCCCGCAGTGCCAGCACCGACAGTGCCCGCAGTGCCGCCGCCGGCTCCAGCCGCGCCGCCCGCCACCGTGCCCGCGGTCCCGGCTGTGCCTGCCGCAGCCCCGGGGCTCGCGCCACTCGCGAGCGCGATGGTTTCCGGGTCGAGACCGCCGCCGACGCCCAGATCGACGCCGCCCATCGCGCCTTCCCCGCCCAAAGCGCCCGCACCGAAGTAGCCGCCGGCGAACAAAAGCGCCGTGTTCAAGGCCCACTCCCGATCGCTCCAGCCGCCCTGGTTCTGCGCGGCTGGCGTCGCGTTGCTCGAGGGCGTGGCGTAGTAGCCGTCCCCCTGCCCGACGTGCGACGGATCGGTGAAGCGAGTCACCCCGCGGTTGTTCACGTTCGCGGGATCGAAAGTGCCAGGCATCACGAGCACCTGGTTGTTGTCGCCGCCGCCGAACGCAGTCGAGAGGGCCTGGTAGCGCGGGTCGTTGGCGCCGACCTGGACCCCGCCCGAACCGAAGCCGAGGAACCCCCACTGCTGGTCCGGAGAGAGGCTGTTCCACTCGCTCTCCGACATGGGCTGCGACGCGTTCTCGGACGAGTTCGTCCCGAGAGCGTTCTGCAGATAGTCGCGGTAGCTGAGAGCGAAAGCCGGGAGCGGCACGGTGGTATTCCCCCCTTGGGCGCTATGCTACTCGCATCCGCCCAAATTTGGGCTTTTAGGTCGAGTACATGCCCGTGATGATGAGCTCGGAGTTGTTCGCGAACGCCACGTTCGTGAGCGTGTTGAAGGAGGCGGCCGTCACGGGGTTGATGATCGAGATGCTCGAACCGCTCAGAAGCCCGACGATGTAGCCCGCGGCGAAGGTCACGTTCTGGGTGAGGATGGTGACCGTCGGCGCGCTGCCAGGCGGAAAGCTCCCGCTCGAGGCGAACGGCAACCCGCCCACCGAGGCGGCCCCAACCTGCGCGCCCTTGCTCGTGAGGAAGATGTCGATCGTGAAGAGCACCATGGTGGCGATCTTCACGTAGGCCGCGGTCTGGATGAGGTAGGTGATGCCCGTGCTCGAGCCGCCGAAGGAAAGCGTCGGCGTGAAGGACGTCACGTTCGTGAAGGCCGGGACCGAGGAGGCCGCCGCCGCGTTCGCGTTCACCTGCGCCACGATGAAGTTCAGGTCGTTCATCACCGGGATCGCGTCGACCGCATTCCCGTTGGAGATCGTGCTGGGCAGCGCCCCGATGATCACGCCGAGCGTGAGGAACTGGCGAAGTGCGGCGAGCGTTTTCATGGCGTGGGTCCTGGGGTCATGTAGCCGGTCTGTTGGTAGCGCGCGAAGAACGTCCCGATCTTGAGCGACGAGCTCACGGGCGCCGTGATGTGCAGCTGCAGCTTCTCGAAGACGAGGGGCTTCGTCCACGGGACGGGATAGGTGAGCGGTGGCTGGCTGCGCGCGCCGGTCCAGAGGGTCCCATCGCCCCACACGGCGCCGCCGCCCCACACCGGGACGTTGCTCGCGGGCGTGGTGATCGTCACGCTGTCCAGCACGTTGCCAGCCTCGTCCTCGGCCGTGATCGTGTACGTGACCGAGGAGCCGCCCAGCTCGATCTGCGACTCCACCACCTGCTTCATGCACATGTCGCCGGTCTTCGGGAAGGTCGACGATTGGAGGTCCACGGTGTACGTAGCCCCGAGGTCGGTATAGACGGTCGAGAGCTTAGGCACGACGTCGCTCGAGCACAGGACGCCGCCATGCAGATAGGACGAGAGGATGAAGAAGCCCTTCATCGTGCTCGCGCAGTCGTAGGCGAACGTGTGCGGCCCACTCCAGCGTCGGCGGTGCTCGTCGAACCAGTAGTCCTGCGTCACCTCCGTGCCGTCGATCTCGGCGGGACCACAGACCCGGTAGATGGACGAGGCGTAGGCGCCCGCCCAGCGTGAGGGCCGCGTCGCGTTGATGAACGGCAGCTGCACGTCGGGCTCGGCGCTATCCACGCGCACGGTGAGCGGCCGCAGCGTGCCCAGCGGGTCGATGAAGTACGGACCCGACGTCGAGATGAAATAGACGCCCGCGGGTGATTGCGCGATCGTGCGCGGCGAGAGCGTGCCGACGGTGAGCGAGATGAAGTTCTCGGCGAGGTCGTTCGTCGTGGGATCGCCCGTCACCTGCCACAGTTGCGAGGTCTTCCAGATCACGAGCGCGCCCACCACGCCCGAGCTCGTGGTCTGAACAGGCAGGCCCGAGAGCGCGTTGATGTCCTCGGTGTCGGAGATCGTGAGCGCCTGGGTCGCGTTCGTGCGCACCTTCGGGTTCAGCACGTCGCTGAATTGCACTTGGTTCTTTACCGCGAAGTAGGCGCGGTTATTCAGGTTCGCGACTGCCTTCGGCACCGCCGTGAGCGGGTTGGTCGTGCAGTTCGCCGAGCTCCAGATCGGAATCGCCGGGTTCGAGAGGTCGATCAGGCCGAAGAAGAGCGTGCCCGTGCCGTTGAAGCCCGGGTGCGTCACGACGAGGTACACGCCCACCGACGCGATGGTGGGCGGGGTCCAGTCCGAGAGGACCGAGATCGGGGACGTCGGCGTGTTCGCGGCCGTCACGCCCGTGATCGGCACGAAAGACGTCGTGCTGGTGTCGTAGCAGAACGGCTCGTCGTGGCCGGCGAAAGCCGCCGACGCCACCATCCCGTAGATGCGCGTGCCGACGGTTACATGGGTCGAGACGAAGCCGCTATTCGGGATCGCGCCGGTCTGCTGCACGCCCGGGCGCGGGATCACCAGCTCCGGATTGGACTGGTCGAAGATGAGGTTCGAGAGCGACTGGCACGCGCCCTTGAACTCGTCGGTCGCGTCGAAGGCGTCCGTGAGTCCTTTCGCGGTGAAGCGGATCGGGCGGCTCTGGGGGATCATGCCCGGGGCCTAGTACGGATTGACCTTCGTCGGCCGCAGGCCCCGGTTCGACTTGAAGTGGCGGGGGTCCAGGCGGATCGAGCGCACGGTCTGCTGCTCGTCGCCTTCCATGATGAGGAACGGGCGCAGCATGGTCTCGGCCTGGGCGAGGAAGTTCGCCTGCCGGTCGTCGCCCGAGATCCCCATCATCATCGCGGCGACCTGGTGGATGAGGTACTGCTGGTGAGGGAACCACGGAACCTCGGAGCTCGATTCCGGGTTCACGAGATCGGGCTGGTCGCGCATGTACCGATGCGTGATCGCGAGCGCGCCCGACGACTGCGGGTAGATGTAGAGCTGGCCGGAGCCGAGGACCGTCGAGCCTGCGGAGATGGCCGCCGTCACGTGCGCGCCGGTGCCGGCGCCGCCGGTCACGGTCACCGTCGGGGCCGACGTGTAATTCGCGCCCGCGTTCGTCACGACGGCCGAGGAGATCAGCATCTCGAGCCACGCGAAGAGCATGCCGTTGCCGGTTCCGCCGGTGGTGATAATCGAGACGCCGAGCCCCGCAGGGAGCGCCGTGTAGTCGCCGGTGTCGACGATCACAAGATTGGAAACCGAGCCACCGCCGCCGACGGTGCGCACCAGGATCTTCGCGGGACGCGTGAAGGTGCCACCGACCAACGTCAACACGTCTCCGACGACGTAGCCGGCGCCGCCGTTGTTGACCCCGCCGAATGAAAACCCCATGTGCGGCGAGCCGGCGGCGCCCGTGCCGCCGCCACCCGAGAAGCCGAGGGCGGGAAAGGACGTGAAACCCGAACCGCTCGCCGTTACCGTGAGCGATCCCACCGTGCCCGTCGGGATCACCGTCGCGGTCGCGAGCTTCGCCTGCGTCGAGAGGTCGGTGGCGAACTCGTAGGGGAAGTTCGAGACCGACGGGTTCTTCCACTCCTCGTCATACTGCTCCATGGTGATCGGCGTGAGGAACTGCGTCATGCCGTTCGGCCCTTGGAGCGGGTAGAACATGTCGTACGTCCGAAGGTAGTCCGTCTCGAGCGTGAACGGGCCGTTCGAGCCCGCGGGCACGTTGAGGGTCTGCGTGACGCGGTTGATCTTGAGCTGGCGGTTGAGCTTGAGGTCCTGAAGCGTGAGGTTCAGGAACTGGCCGGCGGTCGCGACCATGCCGGTCCCGCCCTTGGCGACCGTGGAAGCGAGCAGACAGATCTGCTGGGCGGTTTGCACGAGCTCACACTTCCATCCCGAGCTTGCGCTTGCCCTCGAGGATGTCCTTGTCGAGCTGCTCGATGTTTTCGAGCATCGACTTGATCTGGTTGTCGCCGTTCTGGATCTTGACCATGTCCTGCGAGTTCAGGCGCTTCGCGCCGCCGCCTTTCGCGTCCTGGCGCGCCTTGAGCTCCTCGAGCTGGCGCTTCACCTGCTCGATGCCGCCCATCATCGCCTTGCGACGAAGCTCCTGCTCGGTGATGGAAACGCGCAGCGCCTGGCGATCGACCGCGTCCTGGTACAAGTCGATGCGCTGGTTCAGCTGCACCTTCGTGTCGTTGTCGTAGATGTGCCCCGTGATCACGATGGAGCGCGCGTTGGAGAGCTGCATCTGGCACTGGAAAGTGCCGACGACCGCCCGGGCCGCGACGTCTTGGGCCTCGATCTGGGCCCCCATCAGCGCCTCGCGCCGGTGAGGGTCGTCTCCTGGGGCTTCCGGTAGAAATTCTCGTCGGAGCCGTGGATGCTGCGGTCGTGGTCCCAGAGACGATAGACCATCTCCTTCACGCTGCGGAGCGTGTCGATGTCGAGCTCGTACACCACGCCGTGGTAGAACGAGACGTCGTTGATTTTGAGGTCCACGCCGCCGACGGGCGGCATGTCGACCTTGTAGAAGTAGGTCGGGAGCTTGAAGTCGTGAAAGACCGGCTTCAGGATCTCGCGGCCGTCATCCTTGTAGCCCGCGACGCGGTACGAGGGCTTGCCGGTCTTCGGGTCGACCGCGCGCTTCACCGTCACGAACTTCCCGGTCGGCACCTCGCGGATCTCGCGCTGCATGAGCGCGCCCTGCGCCTCGGCCATCGCGAGCGCGGCCGCCTCGGCCTCGCTGCGCTGTTCCTCCGAGAGCTGCAGCTTCGCCTTGAGCTCTTCGATCTCGGCGAGCAGCTTGTTCACGTCGCTCGCTTTCGCGCCGGTGGTCGACGCGATCTCGATGTGCTGCTCCGGAGAAACACCGGGCGGCGTGGCGCCGCCCGTGGCCTTCTTGGTCATCAGCTACTCCTGGTTACGAGAGGTCCGCCATCGTCCCGGCCGAGAAGCCCGGCGAGAACGCGCTCGAATGCTCGATGCGCGCGAGGAAGGCCTGGTTGAGGATGATCGAGCCGTAGAACGCCTTCCACGACACGACGCGGGTCTGGTTCAGGCGATCGCTCTTGTCGGCCCCGGTGAGGTAGTGGAACTCGGGGTTCTCGAGGATCACCTGGCCGTAGCTCTGGTTCCCGATCACGAACGTCGGGAAGACCGTGACGCCGGTCGCGGGCGCGGCGGGCGGGGTCTGCGAGGCGCCGATACCCGTGAGGACCACCGTCGCGCCCGAGGGCAGCTGGGTGGCCTGGCCGGCGAGCGGACCCGTGGCGGGACCCGCCGAGCACAGCGCGAGGTTGGTCGGGCTGGCCGACGTGCCGATGTACACGTTGAACACGTAGCCGGCGCGCGTGGGCAGCGTCACCGAGATCGAGCCGGTCGGGCCCGTCACGCTGATGTTGCCGGACACCTGGTAGATCTGCTGCTCCACCGAGGTGAGGGCCGGTGCGGCCGTCACGATGATGTTGTAGGTCGCCGAGGTCGCGAGCGCCCCGCCGACGGCGGACGCGGTGCCGCTCACCAGCGCGTTGCCGGTCCAGTACGGGACCATGTTCGACTCGACCCAGCGGATCCCGCCGAAGGCGCCCAGCTCGTTGTTGTAGAGCCGGTTGATGTCGGAGAACGACCAGGCGGTGTTCACCTGCGCGTTCTCGCGCATGTCCTGCGCGGCGAGCGGGTGGATGATGCCGACGTAGTGCTGCATCACCGCCGGGGACTTCGAGGGATCGCGGTAGGCGCCCGCCTCGATCATCATGTCCTCGCGCTCGTCGCCGTTGAAGCGCGGCGCGCCGTAGGTCACGAGCGAGCCGTAGACCTTGTTCGACTCGTGCGGGGTCATCACGTCGGTGGCGACGATCGCGGCGCGGCTCGCGCGGCCGTTGGCGTAGTTCACCTGGTTCGCGGCGAGCAGCGTGTTGAACGTGTTGCGCTCGAAGGTCTCGGGCATCTGCAGCGAGACCAGCTGGATCGCCTGCTGGAAGAGCGGGTGCTTGATCGTGAGGTTCGCGACGTCGGTGATGATCACGCAGTCGCCCCACTGCTGGGCGGTCGCGGACACCTGGAAGAGCGTCATCGCCGAGCCCGAGGGGGCGACGCCTTCCTGCAGCTGCGCGAAGGGGAGCGGCAGTCGCTGGTAGCGCGAAGCCGTGTACGTGGTTCCGCGGTTCACGTCGAGGTGCAGCGGCTTGCCGAACTGGTAGGCGACCAGTTGGCGGCGCGCGAGCGGCTCGACTTCTTCCTGGATGAAGGCCTCGACGTCCGCGGTGAAGCTCGCGGCGGCGTTCACCACGCCCAGGGTCAGGAAACCGAGGATCAGGGTCAGGGCTTTTTTCATGGTCGCCACCTCAGATGAGTTGTCCGTCGAGTCGTGCCCGGCGCTTGTCGCGCTCGGAGTTGCCGGCGCGGCCGCGGACATCGCTGCGCGCCATCGCGGGCTTGCCGCGAGGAACGGTCGTTCCGGCCGCCGGCTCGGTGCCGGTGCCCGGTTCTTTCTTCTTCGAACTCTTCACGCGTCCCTCCACGAGGTCATCGCCGATCAGCAGCTTGAGGACGAACTTGCGCTCCACGTTCTGGCCGCCGCGGCGGATCTCGGTGAGCTTCTCCTCGACCCGCGTGGCGTACTTCTTCGCAAGCGGGTTCGAGCCGCACAGGCGCTCGTACTCGGCCTTGTCGGCGATCTCGCGCGACTGGAAGAGGGCCTGCTGGGAGGCTTGGTGGTTCTGGCGGAGCGTCCGATTGGCCTCGATCTGCCAGCGCTCCTGGTCGGAGATCTGCGGGTCGGCGAGGCGAGCTTCTTCTGCGGCCCGGATCCGCTCTTCCTGCGAGGGCTGCGGGGGCTGGGAGCGCGCGCGCTGCTCGGCCTCGAATCGGGAGCGGGATTCCGCCAGCTCGCGCTCCGCCTTGGCGCGCGCCGCGCGCTCGGTCGCGAGCTGCTCGGCCGCATCGGGCTCGTCGTCGTCGTCCAGCGCCGAGAGGTCGGGATCGACGTCGTCGCCGTCCGCGCCAGCGCCGTCCGGCTTGTCGGGCGGCTCCGCGCCATCGCCGCCGGCACCGGCACCGGCATCGGGATTGTCGTCCGCAGGCGGGGTGTGGCCGAGGGTGAGGTAGGAAGCGAGCAGCTTGAAGATGAGCATGGGCTAGATGGCCTGGGAGCCGAAGTTCTGGAACGTGATGGTCGACGGGCCGGTCACGGTCATGGCGAACATGCGGCGGGTGTTGGTGGCGATGGTGGCGGTGCCGGTGATCGTGGTGCTCGCGTCACCTGCGGTGAGCGTGCCGGTCTGCCCGATGCCGTCGTTCAGGATGTGGATGAACTTCGTGAACGAGCCATCCGTGGGGATCGTGGGCCCGAGGGCGGCGAGGAGCGCCACGGTGGACGGCAGCGTGATCGTGAAGCCGCCCGACGCGCCGGTGGTGAGACGCAGCGCCCCCGCGATCGCCTGCGCGGCGGTCAGCGTGCTGTTCGTGCCCGCGGTGGCGAGGGTCACGAAGAACGCGGAGTACACGTTCGCGTTGTTCATCAGCGCGAAGAGGCCCCACCCCGCAGACTTGTCGGCGGTGATCCCGGGTGGGATCGGGGCCAGCGTGCCGAGGCACAGGAGATTCAGGCAGCGGGTGAGGGCGCGCATCGTCGGGGCCTTAGACCGACATCGTGGCGGTGACGGTCGCCATCATGCCGGTGATGGTGATGAGCGGCGAGAAGATGCCGGTGTAGCCCGACTGGTACTGCGAGACCGGCACGGTGACGGTGCCCGGGATCGTGGCGGCGGTCGCGGTCCAGGCGGTGCCCGACGGGGGCAGCACGCAGACGAACGAGGTGGCCGAGCTCACGAGGTCGATCGGATACCAGCCCGCGGGCAGCGTGCCGGCCGTGACGTTGAGGTAGATCGCCTGGCCCACCACCGGGACCAGCGCGTTCACGCCGAGGGTCACCGTGTAGCGGTTCGTCGAGCCGATCTGCGCGATCGACGTGAAGGTCGTGCCCGAGGTGACGGGCGCGCCGGTCGTGGTCGCGATCTGGGTGATCTGTCCCTGATACCAGCGCGCCGCGGCGGCGAGCACGGTGGTCGTGCCCGAGAGCGTCACGCCCGAGCCGGTGAGGGTCGGCGTCGCGACCGTGGTGCCGGCGTTGGTGATGATCGTGAACGGGAAGGTCTGGTTCTGGAAGGCGTTCGGGATCGCGTTGGCGATTGCCCACGCCGAGTCCAGGGTGACGGTGACCGCGCCGCCGTTCGTGAGGCGCTGGGTGAGGTTCTGCAGCGAGGTGAGCGTGATCGTCGCGCCCGCCGAGGTCTGGAAGTTCGTCCCGTCGGCGGCGGTGTTCGCCGCGTTCATCTGGTTCAGGAACGAGATGAGCCCGCCCGGGTCCACCAGCGCGCCGTTCACCTGCATCATGCTGGGGAGGCTCGTGAGCGGAGCGCCCACGCCCAAGGAGAAGAACGAGGAAAGCAGGGCAGCGAGTTTTTTCTGTTTCATCGTCTATCTCCTTGTAACGACTGCCCGAAAGTTAAGCCCATATTTGGGCTGTGTCAAATTTGGGCTTTTTGGCTAATGCAGCAATCCGTTCAGGACCGGGCGGATGTCGGCCTCGAGGTAACTGTGGCCCAGCGCCGTCGGGTGAGTGCCATCCGAATAGAGCGAGACGTCGGAAGCGGCAGCGTCCGGCCCCATGATCGGGTCGGCCGCGAAGTCGGCGATCGCGTCGCAGTGCGTGCCCTGCCACGTGCGAATCGCGACGTTGACCTGGTTGCGCGCCGGATTGAATAGCGCCGTTGTCCGCGGCGTCCAGGTGATGCAAACGACCTTGAATCCCGCCGCGCGGCGCCCGTCGTAGTACGTGGCGAGCGCGGTGATCTGGTCGAGGAGGCACTGGCTGCCGGCGCTGCAAAATCCGTTCCCCCCGATGAGCGCCGAAAAGATGAATCGGGGCGCATCCCGGTTGGTCGTAATGACCATGTCGACGGTCGCCTGGCGCGCGATCGCATCGTTCAGCGTCGAGCCCGCCACCGCGAAATCCACCGCGGCAACGCTTGGCCGAGCGTTCGGGAGGTACAGCCCCGGGTAGTCCGAGATCAGGCTGTCGCTCAGGCTGTCGCCCTCGACGACCCATACCGATAGGGGCGACGTCGGGGTGGGGCCGCCGCCCCCCCACGCTCCTAGCGCAAAGGCTAGAGCGACAAACCAATTGACCATGCGAACAGGATGATGTTGTCGGTTGCCGTGCCGCGCTGCAGGCTCAGGACGCCCGTCGTCGCCGCGCTGGTATTCACGGTCGGGATGGCCGGCGTGCCGTTGAACGCGGCGCCCGCCTGGTTCACGGTGAAGAACGACACGCTCTGCGAGCTCGTGGAGCCCGCATTCGCCGAAACGCCGAGCAAGCGCTGGCTCTGGGCCGTGGTGATGGCGTTGGTGAAGAGGATCGTGCCGCCGCTGCCGCTGTGGCGGAACTTGACCGACTTGGATCCCGCGCTGTTCGTCGCAACGATGGTGGTGTCGACATACAGCTGGCTATTCACCCCGAGCGCGGGAATGGCGATGCTCGGCATGAACTCTTCGGTCGTGTCGCCCGTGTACGCGCCCTTCCCGTCCGTGACGGGCGTCGGGCTCGATGGAATCACGGGCAGCCCCGAGCTCCACTGGTTCAGGAATGCCGTGCCGGCCGTCGTGGTGCTGAACGTGCAGTAGTAGAAGCCCGCGGCGATCGCCGTGGCGAGCGCGTTCGCCGGGAAGTAGCAGTACGCCGCGGGATAGACGAGCGGCAGCGCGGTAATGCCGCTGATGGCGCCGTTCGCGGCGACCGACCCCGTCGAAAGCCCGATGATGGGAATGCCCGAGCCGCCGAGGTTCGTCGCAACGCCCGTGACCCCGGTGATGCTGCCGCCGGTGATGCTGGCGATGCCGGAGGCCGCCGCGGGCCGCGTGTAGATCGGGACCTGCGCGACCGTGCAGGTCGTGAAGAGTGCGATGAACAGCGATACGAGGAAGCGCTTCATCGTGGCCTCAGAGGTAGAAGGACAAGGTGACGACGCACGCGGACGGTGCCACCACCGTCACCTGCGTGAAGCCCGTGATATTCCACGCCGCAGGGTTCTGCATCGCCGCGCTGCCGTTGGTAGTGGTGGCGCCGGGGACGGCGGCCGACGCTCCCGTAAGAGCGTAGAAGTTGCAATTGCCGCTGAAGACGACCCACGTCGCTCCCGTCGGGATGGTCTGCGTCTGCGAGACGTTGGCGACCAGCACGATCGCGTCGGTGTACGTGGGCGGCAGCAGCACGCTGGACGAGAAGTTCCGCGTGGTGTCGGGGAAGATCGAGAACGACGAGCAGCAGGCGCCCGCCTGTACCAGGCTCGAGGCGAGCAGGAAGATGCCGGCGAGGACTGCGGCGAACGCGCGTTTCAGGGGTTTGAACATGGGTCCTCCAGGTGGGCGCGCAGGGTCCGCGCGCGTTCGATGCATGTCGGGTAAAAGTCGCTTTCCGGTAGGTCGTGCAGCTGCTCGAGCAGCCGCGCGAGCTCCAGCCCCCAGCCTTGGGAGGCTGCGAAGCGGTCGCACGCGAGCTCCTGCTCGCGGCAGATGCGGCGCGTGAAGCGCGGCGCGATGAAGAGGAGCGGCAGGATCGCCAAGCGCACCTCGAGGTGAAACGCGAGGCAGTGGTGAACCTCGTGGAAGAGAACCGACACCCGCGCCTCGGGCGTGAGCTCGTACCACTGGGGTCCCACCACGATCCGCTTCAACGGCCAGAAGCCGCGCGAGACCGCCGGCATCTGCGTGAGCCGCGGATCGAACACGACCGGGATGCCCATGATCTTCATGCGGCCTTCACCCGGCGGCGCACGGTGACGGTCACCTCGACCGCGGCGGGCACGCGGTGCTCCACCCAGATCGAGCTCACTTCGACCTGGTGCTCGCGCTCGAAGCGCTCGACGAGGGTCTGGATGGACGCCTCGAGGACCGCCTGGTCGGGGATGCGGCCGGTCATAGCTTCTTGCCCTCCAGGCGCGCGATGCGGTCGAGGGATTCCTTCTGGCGCTTCGCCTCCGACTTCGCGGCCTTGAGGCGCGAGCTGTCGCTCACCACCTCATGCGCGCGCTCGATCGTGTGCAAGTCATCCCGCGCGCGCCAGCGATCGTCGGCCACGGGCATCGCCGCGGCCTCGTCCAGCTGCTTGCCCTTGCGCTTCTTCGCTCGTGCCACGGATCACCCCCTTCCTGGTGCGCCGGCCATGTTGTCCTGCGGGATCGCGCCGGCGGGGTTCTGCACGGGGCGCGGGGCGCCTGGTTGCGCGCCCGGCCGCGGCGCGCCGGCGACACCCGGGCCCGCGCCGCCGGGTCCGCCCGGCTGGCCCTTGGGCATTTGCGCCGCCATCTGCTTCTCGCGTTTCACCTGCATCGCCTGCATGTGCGCGGCCATGTGGGCCTTGTAAAGCCCCGCGGGGTCGCCGGTGAGGCTCGCCGCCTTCATGTGCGACTGGATGTGCTTCGGGTCGTCGTCGGCCTCGTGGACGGTCACCGTCATGCCGTTGTGCAGGATCTCGTTCTCGGTGTCGGGATCGACAACGAACATGTTGCGTTCGTCGACCAAGATCTTCGGCGCGAGCTCGGGCCCGAAGATGTCCTCCGTGCCCTTGTCGAGGATGGGCGCCAGGTTGAGGCGCCGGCCGTCCAGCATCTGGGGCGGGATGCCCTTCAGCACGTTCAGCCAGGCGATCTGCTGCTGCATGCGCTGCATGTTCGTCATGAAGGACGAGCCGATCCAGCGGAAGAAGATGCGCTCGCCCCACTGCTGCACGGGGATGGTCTTCACCGAAGCCTCGACGCCGATCTCGCCGCGCGACTCGATCATCACCTCGTCTTCCCGGAACTGCTGGTCGAACTCGAAGAGCATTTCCGCGAGGGGCGACAACATCTCCTCCTCGTAGCGGTCGGCGTGGTCGCTGATGTTGGTCGACTGCTCCTGCTGCATCTGGCCCATGAGCTGGTTGTTCTTCCGGCCCGCGGGGAGCTTGCCCATCATCATCTCGTTCACGTCCATCGACTCCCAGATCTGGCGCTTGATGAGGTCGCAGATCTGCGCCGAGTCCTTCCACAGCTGCGGACTCGTCATGGGCTTGATCTTGTTCGGGTCGACCGGCCACACCGCCGCGAGCCCCATCACCAGCGTCGCCCACTGCGGAGCGGCGAGCGGGTCGACCGCCCAGATCGGCAGCAGCGAGTACATGGCCGAGTCCTGGCCCATGTTCCAGAAGTCGCAAAGCTGCCACTGCAGGAACTTCACGGGCTCGACCTTCGACTTGCCGAAGAACGAGCCCTTCACGCGGTCGACCGGCTGCGAGATCACCGGCACCTTGCCGCTCCACAGCGGGTTCCTGATGATGCCGATGATCTCGTCGGGCCCGGAGAAGTAGACGACGGCGGATTCCTTCGCGCCCTTCCCGAGGTCGAGCTTCGTGTAGGCCATGAAGATGAGCGCGTACTTGTTCGTGCCCTGGGTCTTCACGCCCGCGTCCTCGGTCTGCTTCTTCTCGCGGTTGCGCTTCTCGAGGTTCCCGAAGTTGCCCTTGCAGTAGTCGTCGAGATCGCTGCCTTCGCGGAGGATGAACACACCCTCGTCGACCATCTCCTTCACGCGCGCTTCCGAGAGGCGAAGGCGCACGCATGCCGCCTGCGCGCGCTGCAGGTCGTTGCACGTGGGCGGGATCACCGTGAGGTCCTCGACCGCGAAGTCCACGATCTCGGGACCTTCGTCGATCACGTCCTCGGTCTCGGTGTCCTCCTCCTCATCGGCCCCCGGATCCTCGATCTCCAGATCGGACACGTCCTCGCCGTCGATCTCGTCGATGATCGGGTTTCGGCGCACGAGCTTCGTCACGCGCCGCTCGCTCTTCATCCAGTCGATCATGAGGCACCACTGCCCGGTCACGTCGCCCGCGATGAGATCGGAGCGCACCGTGGCCTTGAGCTTGGTCTTGCGGATGTAGTGCTCGAGGAGCGAGAGCTGCAGGTTCGGCACGCGGCCGTCCGACGAGAGGCCGTCGACGTGCTTGTGGTTCACCGGGAAGAGCTGCTTCAGGACCCGCTTCGCGCGCGCGTTCACGCAGTCGCGCACCGCCGGGATGTAGCCCTGCGAGTTCCCCGTGTACTGCAGGTTCTCATCGGGCTGCGCGTTGTAGATGTTCCAGTATTCCTCGATCCGGTCCGATTGCTCGGCCTGGTTCTCGAAGCCCTTGAGGATCAGCTTGTAGAGCTTCTTCGCGGCCTGGTGGGCGGGGGAATCGGGCTTGTCGGCCCAGTTCTCGGGCTTGTCGCCCGTCGCGAGCGCGTCGGGCGCAGCCTTGCTATCGACCGTCGAGCTCTTCAGCTCGTCGGGTTTGTCGGGGGATTTTTTCGCGATGCGCGCCACATCAGAGCATGAGGCCGGTGAGGCGCTTCACGCGCTTCGAGTGCTGGGACTGCGCGTTGCGGTTGGTCGAGGCGGGACCCGGCCGCACGTGCGGCTTGTCGTCCGACTCGGGCTTCTTCGCGTTGCGCACGAAGGGCGCGTTCGAGCCGCCCGTCATCGAGACGCTTTTCGCCTTGCCCTTCCGGCGGCGCGTCACGGTGCGCTCCCGACGGATCCGCCTGCTGGCATTCCGGCCACCGGGGAAAGGTCCGCCGCCGGGGTCGCAGCACCGGCGGCGGGAACAGCCTCAACAACAGGAGGAACAACGCTGGAAGGCGGGGAGTCGGTGCCCGCGAAGATCGAGTCCACGTCGGCTTTGAGGGCCGAGGTCACGCCGTGCTTCTCGAGCGCGGCGGCGACTTTCAGGTAGAGCGGGTTCACGGTGCGCTACTTGCCGAGCGACTTGCGGCCGTAGATCTGCTCGCGCATCGGTCCGCCCGAGAGCTTGTCGCCGACCTTCGTCGGCGTGCCGTGCGTGCCGCCCTGCTGCTCGCACTTGAAGAAACCGACGGGATTCTGCGAGGGGGCTTTCTTGCTGTGCGAGCGCGACACGGCCATGGCGGTCTCCGGAAGATCAAAGCCCAAATTTGGGCGAGCGCGGCCATGGTAGCCCCGCTTCCTCGCCAATGTCAAAAATGGGCTTTTAGCGCTTGCCCGGATGGGCGGTCACGTACGTGGCGCCGCCGGGGGTGGTCCCCAGGTTGGCGCCCTTCGGCAGGCCCTCGGCCTCGAGCTGCCGGTCCAGCATGTGTGCGACGCACTCGATCGCCTCGCCCACCAGGCGCGAGATCCCCTGCTCGGGCTCGCCCGCGACGCGTCCGCCGCGCTCGACCGCCGCGGCGTAGCCCGTCGAGAGCGCGTTGAGAGTCAAGCGCGCGCGCCGGTCGACGGTGAGGAGGCGCTTGCCGCGCCACTCGGTGCGCATCCGGTCGGAGAGGCATCCGCGCGCAGGCGCGATGTGATCGCCGCGGTAGACCACCACGCGCTCGGCGCGCAGCTGCGGCACGGTCGCGATCCGCTGCCACTGGTCGTGCAGCTCCGCGGGCGTCCAGACCGAGAATGAGGCGAGCGGGAAGGCGGTTCGCAGCTCGAAGACGAGCGACTTCACGGCGTCGGGCCCCGCGGCCGCGGCGTCCATGGCAACCGCGAGGCGCCGGCCCTCGCGCACGATCGCCACGCAGGCCGTGTCGGTCGGGCTCGCGTTAAAGCCCACGTAGACCGTCTCGCCGCGCGCGGGGTTCGGCGCGTCGCCGATGTTGGCGCCGCCGAAGTCGGCGTAGATGGGCTGGCCCGAGAACATGCGCAGACTGTACGCGAGCGCGTTCATGATGTCGCGCGGGCCCTGCGGGAAGTTCGCCCACTCGGCCACGAGCTGCGGGTGTGCCGCGCGCCCGCCCACGAGCACGATGTCGCGCGCCTCCGCGAAGGGCTGCAGGCCCAGGATGAAGTCCTCCTTCGAGCGGTCCTGCGGCGCCGAGAGCGGGATGAGCGGGAGCGACACGCCGCGCTTCAGCATCTCGATGCGGATGGGCTGCAGCAGCCAGTCGTCGAGCGAATTCTTCTCGATCCCGAGCTTCGCGGGCGCGTGCTTCTCGTTCATCGTGAAGAGTTCGGCGATGAACTCGTTCGGCTTCCAGAAGAACCCGCCCGACTCGTGGACGAGGATCTGCGAGCCCATGCGCGAGACCACGACCTTCCCGTAGCGGTCGCTCTTCCGGTGCTCGCGGGTGCGCTTCTCGTTCGAGGTCCGCGCCGGGTCGTAGATCGCGAACCGCGGCATCCAGTCCCAGGGGCTGGTATCCCGCGCGGCGAGCATGTCCTCCTTGAAGGGCTTGGTCGCCGGGTCGGTCACCTGCAGCATGTAGGCCTGCTTGAATTCCTGCAGCATGCCGTCGGCCTGGAAGCGATCGCGCTCCGCGCGGATCCACTCCATCGGGTAGCGCGCGGGCCAATTCGACTTAGTGGTCGGGGCGTCGACGTCGCCGTCGCAGATCGGCC
>Ga0066687_10000039_pt1 | contig 39559 bp, 42 predicted proteins | sample GraSoiAngelo_136_FD_65630 | JGI IMG/M metagenome (GOLD analysis project Ga0066687, IMG submission 65630) | Grasslands soil microbial communities from the Angelo Coastal Reserve, California, USA - 14_0929_09_20cm | ecosystem: Environmental > Terrestrial > Soil > Grasslands | place: USA... | reverse complement strand
GAACTGCACTCAGACCTACTGTAGTTGTAGTTTTGATGGGGTCTCTTCTGAAGTTCTAAACACCTGGTGGGTCATTCCTCGATAGCACAGGCGGGTCACTTCTCGCGAGCGCCGAAGATCCATCAGGGAACCGTCAAGTAACACATTAGAGAGCAGCTCGCTCTATTTGGTGAAGGCTGCCGTGCCCGAGCAGTTTCCTATTTCAGAATCAATGCGCCATTGGGCAAAGGAGAAAGCGCCCGATATCAACCTTGCTCGCGAGACTGAGAAGTTTCTGGATCACCACCGAGCCAAAGGCTCAATCCTCAAGGACTGGGTAGCAGCCTGGCGTAACTGGATGCGCCACGCTGAGGACTATCGTCAGAATCGACCTGGAAATGGTGCGGTTAATCGGCAACCGCCCACCAATGGACTGACTCCAGAGAAACGTCGAGTCGCGGATTCATTGTTCCGGCGAGAGGAGGGTCAAGATGGAAATAGACAGAATACCCCAAGCGTTAGAAGCTGAGCGGTCAATACTAGGAGCGATCATGCTCTCCAATGGAGATCTTCTCGATGAAGCTATTGACCACAATCTAACACCGTCTGATTTCTTCAGCCGCAAACATCAGACTGTATATGGCGCTATGCTCGCGCTCCGTTCGCGGCGGCTCCCAATCGACTTCACGACTCTAAAGGACCATCTCGCGACTGCAAACCGGTTCGAACAGGCAGGCGGGGCATCCGGCTTGAGCGCCCTGATTGACGGTGTGCCGCGATTGGACACCTTAACGTACTACGTTGAGCTAGTGAAGATTGCCGCTAAGATGAGGCGCTTGATGCAAGTATGCAGCGAGGTTGCCCAGTTTCTCGCAGAGTCTCAGCCGGACCAGGATTCTCTTTTCGAGGCTCAACAGCGCCTCCACTCGGCGTGCGCTGCAACCGTACCCGACCGATTTAGACGCATCAGCGACATAGCAACCGAGTACCTTAATAGCGTCAAGACGAGAGAAGAGGACCCTGACAAAGTCGGGATTTTCACTGGTTTTGAAGACTTGGATGAGCACACTTTGGGTCTTCAGCGAGGCGAGGCGTTGATCATTGCGGCCCGACCTTCTCAGGGCAAGACGACGTTCGCAATGAACATATCGGAGAACGTCGCGCGAGCAGGAAAACGGGTTGCTGTTGTATCGCTAGAAATGACGGCGTCCGCCCTCAGCGAGAAATCGCTCTCACGAGGCGCAATGATTGACTCGTACAAGATGCGCTCAGGCCGCCTGACTAGCGAGGATTGGGCGAGGTTGGTTGCTTCTCTTGAGGAATTGGGCACGTGTGAGCTTTGGGTATGCGACGAAGCCGCTTTGAAGGCCGCCCAGATCAAGGCGCGCGCGGCCTTGCTTAAGCGGTCGCACGGGCTCGACGTGCTAGTGGTGGACTTTTTGCAGCTAATGAATGGATCGGCACGATCTCAAAGCCGATTTGAGGCTGTTAGCGAGAACGTGCGTGAGATGAAGAACCTCGCAAAGGAACTCGATGTTGCAGTGATCGTGCTTTCGCAGTTGAGTCGGAGCGTTGAAAGCCGCGCTAATCCGGAGCCCCAATTGTCTGACTTGCGTGAATCCGGTGAGATTGAGCAGGTCGCTGATGTAGTCGTGTTCATTTATACGTCAAGCGATAACCCCGACATGTCGTGCGTGAAGATAGGAAAAAACCGGAACGGACCGGTTGGGTCGTTTCGATTGAAGTATGAACGAGAGCTTAATCGCCTCAGCCGGAGCTGAAGCGCCAAGCAGTGAGAGTTTTTGGGAAAGAAAAGAGTAGGCAGGTTTGGGGAGCGTGATGGCGACAGCCACTCTAGCATCAACAGGAACGATGGGCGGTACGTGCGCGAGCTGTTCGCATCTTGAGTGCATCGCTGCACGCCAAATTGCGGCCGAGCCCTGCCGCCTGTGTCGAAGACCGATCGGTTTCGTGCCCTTCTATAGCGAACCTGATGCGAAGGTTCATGCGGACTGCCTGGAAAATGAGCTGGCTAAGAAGCTCAAGGCGGGATTGCCTCAGACACAAGTGAAGTTTCTGACCGTCGAAGAGACTGCGGAGCTGCTGCGTGTCGAGCCGGAGACGATTCGGAATTGGGTCTCGCAGAATCGAATCCCGTTCAGAAAGGCGGGCGCCAAGACGCTGTTCTTGCTGGAAGAGATTCTCGAGTGGACTATGCCGGCGAACAAGAGGCCACGGCGGACTAGACTGTTAGCCACACGATGACTATCATCGCAGCCAACCTTTCCGGCTGATGGCTAAGAGATCGAGAAAGGGAAGCAGAATGTCAGTGAAGAAACGAGGTGGACGGTGGCACTTCGATTTCATGATCCGGCGACTCAGGTATCGCGGCACGCTGGCCGAAGCGAGAACAAAGCAGGACGCCAAGGACGCTGAGGCAGCGATTAGGCGGGAGGTGTATGAAGGAGTCTATGGCAAGCCGAAAGGCGAAGGCTCGTTCATCGAATACGCTGAGCAAGTATTCCTGCCCTGGTCGAAAGCGAACAAGCGCTCCTGGAAGACGGATGCAATCAATGTCGAGGTGCTGAAGCAATACTTCGAGGGAAAGAGTTTTCGAGAGATCACGCCGATGGCAATTGAGAAATTCAAGAAGTTGCGGTTGCAGGAGCCGACTCGGGGTAAGGGACAGCGTAGCGTAGCGTCGGTTAATCGCAATTTGTCTTGTCTCTCGAAGATTTTCTCTCTTGCGATTCGTGACGGCGAGGCCAATTCCAACCCTTGCCGTCAGGTCAAGAAGTACGATGAACACAACGAGCGCAACCGCTACCTGCTGGCTGAAGAGGAGGACCGGTTGTTCGCCGCTCTAACGGGACGAAGGGCGCACCTTCGGCCCATCGTTGAAGTCGCTGTCAACACGGGTATGCGTCGAGGTGAGATCCTGGGAATGCGGTGGTCCTGGATTGATCTTGCTCGGGGCTACATCCACATTCCAAGCAGCCTCTCGAAGAGTGGCAAAGGGCGTACGGTCCCTATGAATCAAACCGTTCGCGAGGTGCTGCTAATGCTCGGTGGCGGGCGGACGAGTACAGAATTGGTGTTCGGCAGCCCTAAGACCGACGGACCATTGACCGACATCAAGCACGGGTTTTCGGCCGCTTGCGTTGAAGCGGGTTTGGAGAACTTTCACTTTCATGACCTGCGTCACACGGCCGCGACTCGCCTCGCTGATGTGGGCGCCGACCCATTCGTCATCGCTGAAGTGCTCGGCCATGCTGATCTCAGAATGACCAAGCGCTACACTCACGCGACTGATCAGCGCAAGCGAGAAGCGCTGGAGCAGATCGCGCAATACGGCAAGAAGGCTGGGAAGGTCGACTCTTCTCAGCAAAATTGTCACAAGATTGTCACAATGGAAACCCGAAAGGTCGGATAAGTGGTGGAGCTAAGGGGGTTCGAACCCCTGACCTCTTGACTGCCAGTCAAGCGCTCTTCCAGCTGAGCTATAGCCCCACAAAGATCATTGAGCGAACGCTCATTTGCCCGGTGAATATAGCAAGAGGCGCCTTTTGAGTCAATCAACACGTCAAATACATCAAATACAAATTCAAATTCAGTTGAGTTCAGATCAGTAACTCCCGCAACTGCCAAGTCGACTCCCGCAACTGTCAAGATCATTCGCGCAACTGCCGAGACGACTCTCGCAGCGGTCAGATCGACTCCCGCAAACGCCGAGACGATTCCCGCAGCAGTCAAGTCGACTCCCACAGCCGTCAGGTCGACTCCCGCAACCGTCAAGTCGACTCCGGCAATTGCAAAGACGATTCCCGCAGGCGCTAACATCATTCTCGCAACAAAGCGTCGATGTCGCGCCTACAGCGCTTGAAGGCATTGGGGCTGGTACCAGGGGCGACGCGCTATGCGCTTGCCCCTGATGGCTATTGAATAGTCGGCCTTTCAGGCCTTACCTCGAGCATGGTTTTTCGCGTCAGGTGAGAGACGAAGGTCCAAACTCGATAAGCGTCCACACACTAATACTCCACCTCCCCCTTGCAATTTGTCGAAGCCCTACAATATATGCTTGCTTGAAAATTATTCTTCAACACATACTCTACCGGCGAAACTCTCAGAAAGCTCCCAGAAGCTCTCAATCTCAGACGCTCTCATATGATGCAGATCAAAATATCAACGCCGCGGAGTTTTAATTTCGTCAGGACTGTTTTCAGCCATGGCTGGAGTGAGCTTGTTCCGTTCGAACTCGACCAGAAGAAGTGGCGGCTCCTGAGGGTCATAGACCTTCCTGCGAGGCCGCCTGTTTCAATCACGATCTGCCGCGCTAAGGGCGGGCTCCGAATCGAAGCCGGCGAAGAACTGAATGAGGCGCAGGAGGCTGCGATCGCGAAAGCCGTTCGTCACATGCTCCGGCTCGACGATGACTTGAAGCCGTTCTACGCGGCGGTAGGCGGCTCCGAAAATTTCGAGTGGATTGCTCGTGAAGGCGCGGGCCGTCTGCTTCGGGCTCCAACGGTATTCGAAGATCTGGTGAAGATGATATGCACGACCAATTGTTCGTGGGCCCTCACGGATAAGATGGTCAACGCGTTGGTGAGATTGCTGGGCTCCGAGACTCCGGATGGACGCAGGTCGTTCCCGAGTCCGGAGGCGATGGCGGCAATGCCGGTCGCGTTTTATTCGAACGAGGTGCGCGCCGGTTATCGCGCCGGTTACCTCAAGGAATTGGCCGATCAAATAGCCTCCGGCGCGGTTGATGTTGAAGGTTGGCTGACAACCGAGCTCGCGACGCCTGAGTTGAAGCGCGAGATGAAGAAGATCAAGGGCGTGGGCGATTACGCCGCGGAGAACGTATTGAGATTGGTCGGCCGATACGATGGTCTCGCGCTGGACTCGTGGATTCGGTCCAAGTTCAGCCGAACTCGGAACAAGGGGCGCACAGCTTCAGATAAGAAGATCGAGCGCTACTATTCGAGCTTCGGCGAGTGGAGAGGGTTGGCGCTCTGGTGCGATATGACGCGAGATTGGCTCGATGGGAATAAGGCCGCCGCTTCGTGATTCTTTGGGGGCGGAATCCGAGCGCGCGGCATTGCCGGCTTTCCGGGCTATTCTACGGTCGGTGCGCGTTCGGCTATTAGTGTTTGAGAACCTCGTATTCGAGTGAGTTCGTTGACACTGTTTTGAGCCTGCCGATATACTTTTTTTTCACCGACAAGCATCGATCTCGAATATCCGTGACATCTTAGCGATTCAACCGGAGGCTTCCGAAATATCCATGCATAGCTTCAATGCGGCGATTCGCGCGGCGGCAATCTGTCTGGTTTCATTATTAAGCCTGGCCGGCGCAATGGCTCTTGCTCAAAAGGCAGCCCCGCCTACATCCGGGGCAAAGAAACCCGATCAATCAAAGACCGCGGCCCCGACTGCGGCCCAGGATGATAAGCCCCAGCGCATCGGCGTTCTTTCAGTTCGACTCCCCGTATCAGTAAAAAACAAAAATCAGTTTGTACCGGACCTCACGAAGCAGAACTTCGAAGTGTACGAAGACAACAAGAAGCAAGTCATTGACTCCTTTCAGGCGCCAAGCCAGCTTCCATTGAGGATCGGCCTGCTGGTGGATACGAGCGAGAGCGTGAAGCTCAAGTTGAAGTTCGAAAAGGACGCGGCCGAGGATTTCGTTTCAGACGTCACCGCGCATCGGAGAAAAGATCAGATATTGCTTGCGAGCTTTGATTCGAACGTCGAGCTGCATCAGGACTTCTCGGATGCGCAGGAGCCTCTGATCGGAGCGCTCAGAAAACTCAAGGCCGGCGGATATACGCGGATGTACGACGGCGTCTACAGAGTGATCGAGGAGAAGATGGCGAGCCTCCAGGGCTCGGACGCACGGGCCATAATCCTTATAATCTCGGACGGCGCGGATACAGCCAGCGAGCGCTCGTTAAAAGAGACCATCGAAATTGCTCAGCGATACGACGTGACGATCTTTGGAATCAGCACGAAGAATTTCACCGGGATTACAAGCGGGACGGTCGAAGGCTCCGACGACCGCGAACTGAGGCGCTTGTGCGAAGAGACTGGAGGGCAGCTTTTTCTCCCGTCTCAAAAGCTCGAGCTGTTCAGCTCCTTTACTCAGATCGCGAAGGATCTGCGGCACGAGTACGTATTGAACTACCGGCCCGATAAGCAGGATAAGACCGGCAAGCGGCGCTCGATCAAGGTCAAACTAATAGCCGCGGACGGCCATCTGTTTCACAAACAGGGTTATTCCTACTGACAGGCGAGAATAAATATGAAATCGGCTACAGCAGCAGCTTTGACGGCATTGATGCTTTTGTTATCGGCGGCGGTCGCTCAGAGCACGAGGCCCGGCCAAAAGCCTTCCGTGAAACCCGCTCCTCAGCAGAAGGCTCAGGACAAGAGCAAGACCGGTGTTCAGGACAAAGATGACGACATACCTGTCTCCGATCAAACGCTGCATCTTGGAACCGAGCTCGTCAACGTGGTGTTCAGCGCCGTGGACCGCAACAATCACATCGTCGGCGATCTGCGGCAGGAGGATGTAAAGGTGCTGGAGGACGGCCGTCCGCAGACCGTCTTTACGTTCAAGCGCGAAGTCAATCTCCCGATTCGCATAGCCATTCTGATTGACCTGTCAGGGAGTCAGGAGTTCACCTTTCCACAGGAAAAGATGGCGGCCGCGTACTTCCTTCACTCGATAATCAGGGCGAGCAGCGATCTTGCCGCAATCCTGACTTTTAGGGAGGACGTGGATCTGGCGCAGGGCCTCACCTCACGAATCGAAACGGTGAACAGAGCGCTGGACCAGATTGAGTTCTCGAGAAGATTTGCTTCAACATCGCCTCGAAACCAGGCGACCGCGCTCTATGACGCGGTCTACATAACGGCTGATGAGATTCTGGGCAAGGATGAGATTCGCCGCTCGGGCGATGAAGCGAACGCCCGCCGTGCAATCATTCTTCTGACCGACGGCGTTGATAACGCGAGCAATAGAAAGTTGGAAGACGCGATCGATCGCGCGTGGCGATCCGGCGTCATGATTTACTCGATCGGCATCGGCGACCGCTTCCGATTCGAAGGCGTGCGTGAAGACGTGTTGCGAAAGATGTCCGAAGAAACCGGAGGAAGGGCTTACTTTCCTCGAAACTCCGAGGAATTGCTCGGAAATTTCCGCCAAATCGAAAATGAGATGAGGAGCCAGTATCTGATTGCCTATGAGCCTTCAAACGCGGCGCGAGACGGCGCGTTCCGGCGCATCGAGGTCAATATAGCGGGCCGTTCGGATGTTCACGTGATCCATCGACGAGGGTATTACGCTCCTCTCGAAGACCCCAAGAAGTGACAAAAATGAAGTTTATAAAAATTCTATTGGTAATAGCATCGCTCGTTTCGCCGGTTCTGTTGCTGTCGGCCAGCGCCGGTCAATCCAAAGATCAGAAACAACAAACAAAAAAACCGGAACAGGAAAAGAAGCCCGAAGAGCAGTCGCTCAAACTGGGTACTTCACTGGTCACGGTTCCTTTCAACGTAACAAACAAGCAGAACAGGTATATAAACGATCTCACAAAGGACGACATCGAAATACTCGAAGACAACAAGCCTCAAGAGGTGTTTTCATTCGAGCGGCAGACGGATCTGCCGATCACAATCGCGATGCTGATCGATATATCTCTCAGCCAACAGTACACCCTGCGAGACGAAGTAATGGCGGGGCAACAGTTCTTCCGAAAAGTGCTCAGGCCAAACAAGGACACGGCCGCGGTGATCACGTTTGAGAATGAGGCCGATCTGCTGCAGAACCTGACTTCGAGTCTGGAAAAAGTCCAGCGAGCGCTGGAGCGCGTCAGAATCTCGGCAGCGGCGGGCAGGCTCGGCGGGGCGGGGACGCCTCCAATAAATGACTCCAATGCCGGATCGACGGCTATGTACGATGCGATCTACGCGGTGTCCTCGGATCTGTTGAGGCGCGAAGCGGGCCGTCGCGTAATCATCCTGGTGACGGACGGGGACGACACATCCAGCAAGATCAAGATGAAAGAGGCGATCGAACAAGCGTGGCGAAGCGAGATAATCTGTTACGCAATCGGTATCGGCGATCCGTATCACTTTCACATTGCGACCGGTGTGCTGAAGAAGATCTGCGAAGATACCGGAGGCCGCGCCTTCTTTCCGCGCACTCGAGAAGATCAAGACGTGGCTTACGCGAAGATCGACGAGGATCTGCGATCTCAATATGTGCTCGCTTACGAGCCGAGCAATGAGACCAAGGATGGTTCCTTCAGGACTATCCAGATGCGAATCAAGAACCAGAAAGACCTTACCGTAAGGCATCGCCGAGGATATTTCGCGGCGAAGGAGAGTTAAGCTTCCAATATTCTTGTTGCGCTGTCAGCTCTTGCCTATAACCGATAGAAGTCGACCGACCTTCGACGGCTGACCGTTTCCTTCGCGGCGATAGGAAAAAAACAGGTCGTTGTTATGCATTGTGCAGTGCGGCGCGACGTGAATTCGATCCTCATCGAATCCGCAAAATTCGAGCTGCTGAATATTGGCCGACTGAATATCCAGATGGGCTTTTCCATCATCCGTGAACTTCGATAGAAGATACCGCCAGTAGCCGAATTCTTTCTTGTATAGGTCTATCACGTGGGAGCCGATCTCGTAGCAATCAATGCAAGCGCACGGGCCGAGCGCTGCTATGGAATTGCGGGGATCGAGACCACTCTGCATCAGGCTTGCTACGGCGCGCTCGGTGATCCGCCCGGCTGTTCCTCGCCACCCGGCGTGAATAGCGGCCGCCGTTTTTGTCTTCGGATCGGCTATCAAGATCGGCAAGCAATCGGCGGTTTGAACCCCGATCAGGGTGTGGCTCAATCGCGTGCTCAGCGCGTCGCAATCGAGTCCGTCCTGGCCGGCTGAGTCTATCCGGCACAGTTTCGTCGAGTGGGTTTGGTGAGCGGTTACAATCGCATGCCGTTCAGCGCCAAGCGCCTGTAAGAACCGCCGCCGGTTCTCCTGAACGTTCTCTTTCGTGTCCCCCTTGAACAACGATAGGTTAAGCGAGTCCGACGGCAATGAACTGACTCCGCCGGTTCTCGTGCTAAATGCATTTATGAATCCGGCGGATTCGAGGGGTTCGCAAATGAGGTAGGAAATCACCGCCTTGCCCGAGGCCGCATCGACCTCACGGCTTCGCATTTCAAACGGGGCCTCAAACGAGCCTTCAGGTTCAATTTCCATAAGCCCAGAATGCTAGCGAGGGCGCTTGAGCGGCGCAACCGCTCCGAGCGCTTGCGGTCACCGGGGGTGAGATTATGAAGCGAGTTCCGGGATCGCGGATTTTCGACCCGCTCGGGAGGCGCTGTAGACGGTAATTGCTATTTGTTCGGAGTCGATGACTGAGTCTCTGCGTTCGATTCCGCCGCGCGCTCGTAATATTATCTGGTGGGGCTGGAAGGGAGCGCGATTGAGCATACCGACAGTGCACCAGACGGACGATTGCCTGCGGCGCTACGCCGAGGGAGACCAGTCCGCGTTTGCCGATATCGTACGCGAGCATCAGTCAATGGTATACAGCATCGCATACAACTTTTTGCGGGATCGCGCTTCCGCCGAAGACCTTGCGCAGGACGTATTTCTCCATCTCTATAAGAATCTTTCCGCGATGAAATCACCGGAGCATCTGCGATTCTGGCTCCGCAGAGTCGCGAGCCATCGGTGCATCGATCGCGCGAGAAGAAGCAGTTTGCGGCCCCAAGTGAGTATAGAAGAGATCGCGGAGCCGTCCGCGCCCGAACGTCTGAAAGATCCCTTGATCGAGCGGATGCTGGGGAGGCTGGTGGAAACGCTGCCGGAGAAACCCCGTCTGATAGTTATTCTCCGCTACCAGGAAGATATGGAGCCTTCAGAAATAGCTGAGGCGCTTGGCATGCCCGTGAACACCGTGAAGAGCCATCTGCGCAGGTCGCTGATTCTCTTGCGCGAGAAGATGGCTCGCCTGGAAACAAAAAGCGTGGAGGCGAGAACGTGAATATCGACGATGAACTGAAGTTGGCATTGAAGCGAGTTGAGCCGCCCTCGGGTTTCGCCGAGCGACTGATGCTCAACATTCCAGCCACGACACTCTCGCGGGAAACAGAGAGGCCGTCGTTTTGGATGAGGCTGATTTTGCCGTTCAAGATGCACTCGGTTCGCTGGGCCGCGGCAGGCGTGGTGGTGTTTTTGGCAGCGGGAGGGTTGATGCTCCGATTTTCAGAGCAGCGTCGGGAGGCCATAGAGACCGAAGCCGCCGAGGCTGCTAAAGAGCAACTGCTGCTGGCGCTTGGCGTAGCGAGCGAGAAGATGAACGTTGCACAGCGCAAGGTGACGGAGATCGGCAGCCAGGGAAAAGAGAGCGAATCTCGCGGCGAAACCGATCAGAACAGGCGGGCGCCGAGAATTCGTAAGCGCCAGACGAGTCAGGGCAATCGCGCCGCGTCCGATCTGTTCGCGGCGCTGCACGTCGCTGCCGAAAGGATTGAGAGGATTCAGGCGCACTTGAATGATCAACGCTCAGGCGACGCGATATACATCGATAATTAAATGAGAAGAAATGGAGGAACTATGAAACGCATTAGAGAGGGCTTATTGAAAGGGATCGGGCTTCTGATTTTTTGCCTCGCGATGGCCGAAGCGCCAGCGATGGCTCAGGCGGCGAAGTTACAGTTGCCTAACCTTGACCATCTTCGCGACAAGGCTACCGAGGTTGTGGATGTTTCGCTCGATGGAGCGCTGCTGCGACTGGCTTCCAAGGCTCTTAGCTCCGATACGTCGGGCAACGGGGCCAAGATTCAGGAGATGATCCAGGGACTGCAGGGCGTTTATGTAAAGAGCTACGAATTCGACAAAGAGGGTCAGTACTCCAAGGAGGATGTGGAAGCCATTCGCGCCCAGGTGATGGGAGGCGGCTGGCAGCGGGTTGTCGGCGTCCTGAGCAAGCACGATGGCGATAACGTCGAGGTTTATGCGATGAACGAAGGCAATCAGGTCACCGGGCTTGCAATCATCGCTGCCGATCCAAAGGAGCTGACTATAGTCAACATCGTGGGCCCGGTCGATCTGGAGAAGCTCGTCGAGCTTGGAGGGAAGCTCGGTATTCCCAGATTGGAAAAGGGAAAAGAAAAGAAATCAAAGAAGGAGTAGACCTATGAGACTACAGAACAAAGTCGCGCTCCAGTTCCTGATATTCATCACGGTGATTTCGGCGGCCCCGGCTACGGCGGCCGCTATGGACGGCGGATTCAATGAGATCGTCCATCACATAGAGTCGTACTATCACGCAAAGCGCACTCGGATCCCCTTTCTTGGAATGGCGAATCTCTTCGTGAAAGGGGCCCGGCCGGGCGGCGTGAAGGAGTTCAAGCTGGCCGTCTTCGAGGATCAGGATTTCGGAATCCTGCCTGACAATGCACGGTTCACGTCCGATATAGAGAGCTCACTTGGGTCTGAATGGCATCCGTTAGTCCAGGTTTACTCTCATCCTCAAAACGAACTCACGCGAATCTACGTCAAAGAAGACGGAACAGATGTGAAGCTCTTGTTGCTGACGATAGAGGCCCGTGAAGCAACCGTGATTCAGGTTAAATTGGACCCCGAGCTCCTCGTCCAATGGTTGAATCATCCAGATAAGATGGGCGATATCTCCAAAGGCAACCGCTCGGTTACCATCGACTGACGAATCGTCAAAAGAACCCGCGTTTTCTGCTCCACCACAAAATCAACAGAGGGAATGGGCTTCAACCGGGGTGCTCCTTTGGTTGCGGCCTGAATTTGAGCTCGGCCGTCTGAGCATTTCTACAACAACCCCAAGGGGGTGCATCGCGAAGCCCTGGGTTGGCTAAGCCGACCCAGGGCTTTTAACTAGACAGGGATGTCTATGATTTCCGCAATTTCAATCACGCGAAAACTTGAATAGATCGGCTGGACTGGACCGGGCTGCAACACAACTCAGTTGAAACTCGGAGTTCTGTTTTCTCGCTCGCTACATTATCTGCGGCGATGGTGCGTGGCGTGGTGAGACACGCGACCGCCTCGGCGTGCTTTGATGGATACGGCGCTAACTTCGCGATAGCGTCCACTTCGGCTTGCCTTGGCTTTGACCGGAACGCGAATGGTCTGCCCGTTACGCAGAGAGCCGCGGCTGGACATCTTGTTGAGCCGCGCAATGTCCTGAACGGAGCAACCATAGCGATGTGAAAGCGCCTGAAGCGTATCGCCTCGACGAGCGTGATAAGAAACTACCTGAGTGCGGTATCCGGATCGATATCCTTCCGCAATATCGTCACGCGGGATCACTATTCTTCGAACCCGCTGCTCCTGCGGGAGATTCGAGTAGGCGACTTCGAAGGCCTTCTTTGTGCCTTTAGGGATCTTCAGAGTGTATTCACTTGGCGGCGTTACTCCCCGTCGCAACTCCGGATTCAGCTCCTGAATTGCCTCATAGGGCCGGCTGAGAAGATCAGCAACTACTTTGAGATCGGTCTGCGACGGAATCGTAGCAAGGTCGTAGGTCAGCGGCGCGTCGGCCTTGACCTCAAAGCCGTATCGCTTCTGATTCTTGCTGATGATCAATATCGAGAGAATGATGGGAACGTAGTTGCGTGTTTCCGCCGGCAGCATCCCACGCTTTTGCAATTCCCAGAAGTCCGCGTAGCCGCAGCGAGCGATAGCATCATCGACTCGATGCTCACCCGAATTATAAGCGGCGATGGCAAGCAGCCAATCACCGGCGAAGTGCTCGTGAAGCCACTTCAGATATCGAGCGGCGGAGCGCGTCGATTTCTCGGGATGGGACCGGTCGTCAATCCAGGCGGTCTGCTCGAGCCCATACCTTTGCCCGGTGCCGGGCACGAATTGCCATATGCCCTTCGCGGCCGCGCGCGAAAGCGCGTTTGGTTTCCACACCGACTCTGCCTGGGCCAGCCAGATAAGATCGAGTGGAACCTTTTCTTCTTTAAATATCTTTTCGGCCAACTGACGGTAGCGCCCCGACCGTTGCAGCCCTATCTCCATGGTGGAGCGGCCTCTGCCCGAAATGAAGAAATTCATGAACTGGAGCACCGGCGGCGCGACGGTGAAGTCGATGTCATAGCTGCCGTAAATCTTGACCCCCTCCGGAGTGATCGTGGCCAATTCGGACTCTTTGATTCCCGCAAGCTCGTCAATGACGGCTGGCGCATTCACTTCGGGGTGCTCGTCTCCCGGCTGAGCCTCGTGCTTGTGAATTCGCTCGAGCAGATCACGATAGTAGGCGTCCAACCTCGAGTTGGATCGAAGGTCTATGCCGGACTGGAGGACGGCATCTAAAGCCTGATCGAATAGTTTGCGGGCCGCTTCGAGGCGTCCATTGCCGAATTCGGCCTCGCCCTGCCTGTAAAACGCTTCGGCGCGGGTGACAACTGCGTCAGCGTCGGCCGCGGTGGATTGCGGCACGCTTTGGGCGAATATGGTTGTTAGATTTGAGGTTCCGAATGATATTGCGAGGATTGATACAAGGAGCACACGTAAGGGAGATCTCATCATCCTTTAGTTTACCTCTCTGTTCATCCTATGCCGGCGTTGATTACTACAAACTCGGTTGGGGCCTCGCCGGCGATCTATTGCACTCAAGCAAAAAAGCTTTCAGCCTTATATCACGCGGTTTTTGAAGCAGTCAATGTTTTAACCTCTTCGCAACACATTTGAAACAATTCTAACCACAGGGAAGGTTTGAAGCTGATGTCGCGCCTTCAGCGCTCGAGGGCACTGGGGCGGGAACCAGGGGCGACGCGCTATGCGCTTGCCCTGGCTCATTTTATAGTCGGCCTTTCAGGCCTGAATAAGCACGAACTCTCTCATGCCCGTTGCACGCGAGTCGAAGGCCCAAACCCACGGGCGCGCGGTTTCGTGGGAAATCCGAGTTAGAGAGTTCCGAACGCTCTCTCGATAGGTTTACACAAGAGCGGTTTTCAGAACCTGCCTGATTGAATCGACAAAGATAAACGTAATCTCCTTGAGAAGCTCTTTTGGGATTTCTTCCAGGTCTCGTCTGTTTTGTTGTGGAAGGACGATCGTGTCCACGCGGGCCCGACGAGCCGCCAGCACTTTCTCTTTAACGCCGCCCACAGGAAGCACGTTGCCGCGAAGGGTGATCTCGCCGGTCATCGCCACCGAGCGCCTGACCAGTTTTCCCGATAACGCGGACACAAGCGCTGTGGCCAGGGTGACGCCGGCCGAAGGCCCGTCCTTCGGAATAGCTCCTTCGGGTATGTGAATGTGCAGGTCGAATTTGGTGAACTTCTCTTCGTCGATGTCGAGCTCTCTCGCTCGCGCCTTTGCCCACGAGAACGCCGCCTGAGCGGATTCTTTCATCACGTCTCCAAGCTGGCCCGTTAACAAGAGGGTTCCTTTGCCGGCCATAGGCAGCGCTTCGATAAACAGGATGTCGCCTCCCGCCGGGGTCCAGGCGAGGCCGGTTGCGACTCCAATCTGATCCTTCTTTAGTATTTCGTCCGGAGGTATATGCGGCACGCCGAGCGATTCGTGCAGGTTCTTGACGGTTGTTCGAGAGATGCCGGAGTTGCCTTCCGCGACGCGGCGCGCAACCTTGCGGCTGATCGCGGCGATCTCACGCTCAAACTGGCGCAGTCCCGACTCGTGGGTATATTGAAGAATGATGGCGCGAAGAGCCGATTTTGAAATCGCGAGGTGTCGCGACGTGATGCCGTGGGCCTCCATCTGTTTTGGAATGATGTGGCGCCGCGCTATCTGTATTTTTTCTTCCTCGGTGTAACCGGCAAGCCTTATGACTTCCATGCGGTCGAGAAGCGCCGCGTGAACCGTCTCCAGCACATTAGCCGTAGTCATGAACATGACGTGGGATAGATCGAAGGGCACGCCGAGATAGTTGTCGCGGAAGGAAAAATTCTGCTCCGGATCGAGAACTTCCAACAGCGCCGATGACGGATCGCCGCGGAAATCCGCTCCTACCTTATCGATCTCGTCGAGCATTATCAGCGGATTGTTGGTTCCCGCTTGCTGTATCGATTGAACGATGCGGCCGGGCATTGCTCCAATATATGTGCGCCGATGACCGCGTATTTCCGCTTCATCATGAAGGCCGCCCAGGCTCAGCCTCTGGAATTTTCGATTCAGCGCGCGAGCAACCGATCTGCCGAGGCTGGTTTTGCCGACCCCGGGCGGACCAACCAGACAGAGAATCGGCCCTTTAACTTTGTCCTTGAGTTTTCGGACCGCGAGGGACTCGATTATGCGTTCCTTCACTTTCTCGAGACCGTAGTGATCTTCATTGAGGATGGCTTCGGCGCGCCTGAGATCGAGATTTTCCTCGGACATCTTCGACCAGGGAAGGGAGACCATGACGTCAAGGTAATTGCGCAGAGTAGCCGCCTCGGCGGCGTCAGGGTGCATCCTCTCGAGCTTCTTTATCTGACGGTCTACTTCTTCTTCGACGCTTTCGGGCATCTTTGCTTCGACCATCTTCTCTCGATAGTTTGCTATCTCTTCCGCGATCTCATTGCCTTCGCCGAGTTCCGATTGAATGGCCTTGAGCTGCTGTCGCAGAAAGAACTCTCGCTGAGTTCGATCGATCTCGCCTTTTGCCTGCGTGTTGATTTCCTGCTGAACGAGTAAGACGTTTATCTCTTTTGCCAGAAGCTCGTTGACTTTTCGGAGCCGGTCCGCGGAATCGAGTTTTTCAAGAACGCTCTGAGCATCCTGGACTTTCAGTTCCAGGTTCGATGCCGCGACGTCGGCTAGTCGTCCGGGATCGTCGAGATTGGCTACTATGGCCATTACTTCGGACGAAATGTTCTTGCCGAGCGTTATGGCCCGCTCGAGCGAAGATCGAACGTTTCGCGTCAAGGCTTCCATCTCGAGCTCTTCGACGTCGGGTTCTATGTCGCTGAGCGGCTGGATATGAGCCTGTAGATGCGGCAGTCCGTCGTCGTAACGGGTTACGCGCGCCCGTGTGAGCCCTTGCACGAGGATCCTGAGCCTTCCGTCCGGCATCTTGAGCATTCGCATGACGGTGGCCGCGGTTCCTACGAGATAGAGATCGCCTCCGGAAGGTTCTTCCTTATCGAGGTCTCGCTGCGCGACGAGAAGTATCGTGCGATTTTCGGCGAGCGCCTGATCGACCGCTCGAATGGATCGCTCACGCTGAACGAACAGCGGAACGATCATGAATGGAAAGATGACGATGTCTCGTAGAGGCAGGACAGGCAGCGTATCGGGTATTTTGGTTTGTTCGTCTGTAGGCTCGATACGGATCGCCTCTGATTCAACGACTGTTGGCATCAACTGAGAGTCTCCTCGTAGTGTGGTCATTTGGTGCGATTGGACTTGACCAGCGATGTTAGCTCACTCATGAAATCCGAAACATCTTTGAAATCACGATAGACGGACGCGAATCGGACGTATGCTACCTGATCCAACTCCTTCAGCCGTCTCATAATCATCTGGCCGATTTTTTCAGTAGACCGCTCGCGATCGCGCGACTCCTGTACGTACTTTTCTACGGCGTTAACTAGCGCTTCAACTTTTGCGGTTGGTATAGGCCGCCTTTCGCAGGCTTTGAGGACTCCGGTAAGCAGTTTGTCGCGGTCGAATGTTTCGCGCCGGCCGTCCTTCTTCACAACCATGTAGGGGATTTCGTCTATGCGTTCGTAGCTTGTAAACCGGCGCTCGCACTTCAGGCATTCGCGGCGGCGGCGAATTACTTCTCCTTCGCGGCTTTCGCGCGAGTCCACGACCTTATCTTCGACATGGCCACAGAACGGACATTTCATGAGCAATCCCTTTGGCGGTTCTCTATTCTTTTATCCCCTGGCCGCGACGGCCTCTCCTTTTTTTGCGTCAACAAACGAAGCCGCGCCAACCTCGGTCATGGCAGGCGCGGGACGCGGAGCGCCTATATCGAGACTGAGCGGCTGCTTTCCAATTCGCATTAGTCGCGCGAACGATAACCCATCCTTTATTACATAGAAAAAGCCCAGCAGAGTGGCAGGCGCAAAAATAACAAGATGTAAGATGATTGCCACCGACGCTGCCTTGTTGTGACCCATTCCAAGAAAAGCGAGCGACGCGGCTGCTGCTTTATGAAAGGGACCGGTCGAGCCGCCCGGCGTCGGAATCACGGAGCCCAGCAACGACAGGCCCATCACAAATACGGCTCCGCTCACCGGTATTTCGGCGGCGCTCACGCCGAAGGCTCGAATCACGAGCACGTGAGTCGCAACAACCAGTATCCAAAGCGCGACCGTGTAGCCGAGCGTCACCGTGAGCGCACGCGAGTCGTGAAATACGCTCAGGCCTTCCGAAATAGTCGTCAACAAGCTCATCACGGCTTTCGAGATTCGTGCGGGCAGCCATTGGAGGCGTCCGTCAACAAAGGATAATGCTCCCTGCCTGCGCGATCTAAACACTGAAAGGCCGTAGATTCCAGCCGCCGAAACTCCGAGCAGCAGGACGCCGGTTATCCGGATGACTCCAAACAGGTGCATCGCGTCGACGTCGCCGGAAACATATTCAAAGAACACGAGGTTGACCGCAAAGAAGATCACAACCATCACCATATCTAAAATGCGATCGATGATCACGGTAGCATAGGTTGCCGAGGGCGGGATCTTCTCCTTTATTGAAAGCACGGCCGGCCGAATGATCATTTCGCCCGCGCGGCCCATGAGGAAGAGGGCGGTGAAGCCCACGACGGTGGCCCGCAACAGCGCTTTGAAGGAAGTGCGAGCGAGCGGCGCCAGCAGCGTCTTCCAGCGGAGCGAGCGGATTACGTAAGTCAGTATCTGTGACGCTACGGCCAGGCCGAGCAGCCTCCAATCGGCTTCGCGAACTTCGAGCCAGACCGAGCGCCATTCGAGCTTATGCGCGAACCAGTAGATAAAGAGCGCGCCGATCGCTAAGCCGGAAATTGTCTTGAGCTTACCCCTCACCGTTTCTGGCCGGTCCTCATCTTTGCTATAGTAGATGCAAGAAAACGAAATTCGTGTTTGAAGATGTATTCACTGTACTGACCCTAGCAGCACTGACCTGCTAAGGGAAGATCGGGAGGGATTCTAACACAAAACCGGAAGTCGTCACATCGATGAGAATGGTTTCGATCAGGATGATTTCAAAGACTGGATTTGTGGCTCGAAACTCCCGGTACAGACAGTGTTTTAAAGGATGGGAACATTCAAACTCGCGCTCTCGTTTAGCGTGGAGACAGAAAGGCAGGTAGGAAGCCGAACGCGAACAACAGCGAAATTTGAGCTTCCGGGCGGAGGGCACGAGTGGGAGCACTAGCAGCCTTGACACTAACCGATGCCGAACTGGTCCAGCGATGCCGGCAAGGCGACGCGCAGGCATGGTCCGAGATAGTCCGCCAGTTTTCACGACGAATCTACAATCTGGCTTACCGTTTTACTTCCAGCCACTCGGCGGCCGAGGACCTGACTCAGGAAGTATTCATTCGAGTCTACCGGTCCCTCGAACAATACGATTCACACCTTGGTGATCTTGCAAACTGGCTCATGCGGCTCGCGCGGAACCTCGTCATAGACGACTACCGCAAGCGTCAGAGGACACCGACCGACGCGAGCGACGATCTGGCCGACCACGAATACCGGTTGCCTACTACCGGAGATAATCCACAACGAGTGCTGGAGCGTCAGGAGCGCAAGCTCCAGGTGCTGGCGGCGATCAATAAACTCACTCCCGACCTGCGTGAATGCGTGATCCTGCGCGATATCGACGAATTGTCATATCAAGAAATAGTCGGCCTTTTGAAGATACCCGAAGGCACGGTAAAGAGCAGAATCAACCGCGGTCGCATCGAGCTGGCGAAGGTTTTGAGAAGGATGAAGGTAGTATCAGATTAAGGGAAGCAGTCCGGCTGGCGAGCTTTACCGGCTCTCCCAAATTGAGAAGATCGATAAGAAATGGTTTTGAATTCTATATGGCATTTGAATGCGAAAAGTTTGAAGCTCTGCTCGGCGACTATATCGGCGCCGAATTGGAGCGCTCCCAGTCCCGGGAGGTTGCCGCTCACGCCTTGAGATGTTTACCGTGCCGCGGGCTTTTGGACGATGTGAAGCTTCGGCTTTCCAAAAGCGAAACCTGGGTCGAATACGGCGCCGAGCTGGATGATGAGTTTGATCAGGCTCTGGAGGGCATCCCGATTCATCATTCGCGGTTCGGCTGCGATGGATTTCAGGCGCTGATTACCGAGTTTCTCGACGGCTACGTTTCGGCGTCGATGTATCGCCGCTTCGTCGAACACGAGGCCGTATGCGGAGGGTGCTCAGCGCTGCTGCCCGGAGTAATATACGCGGTAGCCGCCTGCCACTCCGTTCACACCTTTGAAGAAGTCGATCCGCCCGCTTCGCTTACCTCGCGCCTTCTGGCGCTTCCGTCAACCCTGGATGAAGTCAGCGCCGCTATGAGGGGCGAGATTCCGTCGGTGAAGCCGACCATCCGCATTCAACACGGCCTGAAGCAGGTTTCCGACCGCTTTCGAAACCGAACCGCTCGGGTGCGGCGCATGAATCGGGCGGTACTCGCGGGCGCTATTGCCGCCTCGTTTATCTTTCTGGTCGGCAATTCTTTGAGGGGTGGAGCGCTTGGCGATGTGTTCAGAAAAGCTCAAGTGAAGGCCGGAGACGTCTACGAAGAGGGCGCGGAGATCTACTCCCGCAAGGAGGAGATGGTTACCCGCTTTGAGATGGTTGGATCGAGGTTCAACCGCGTGTGGAAAGCGCTGGAAGAAGATAAGAGCGCCGATCCGGGAAATGACGCCGATCTGGAAAGTAACAACGACAAAAACGGGTCCACCAATTCGGTTCAGGCGGAGGGCAATAAACGTAAAGGAGATTCGCCGGGCAAGCGGATTGAGCGGCGGCGTTGAAGAGTATGTACTGCACTTATCATCCTTCTAATAGCGCTCGAGTGAAGTGCGCCAGTTGCTCGAGAGCGTTGTGCACTTATTGCGATCATCGTATAAAAGGCTATCCGTACTGTCAGGATTGCATCGTCACCGGAATCGAGAGCCTTTCCAGAACAGGTTCGGCGCACGAAGGATCAAAGGCCAGGGCGGGAATTGCTGCTCTATGCGCGCTTATTCCCGGAATGGGCGCCGTCTACAACCGCCAGAATGTAAGGGCCATCGTGCACTTCGTGGTTACGATGGGCTTGTTCCGGCTCTCTTCAATACACGAAATGGCGGGCTTCTTCGCCTTGGCCGGCTTCGCGTTCTACATGTACACGATAATCGACGCTTATCGAACGGCGAACATGATTGCCAATGGGGAAGATCCAGTAGCTCTCGACGAACGATTTCGTCGTTCGTTAATCAAGCGCGTTCCGTTGCTCGGAATCCTATTGGTGATCGCCGGCCTCGCTCTCTTCGTGCAGATTGTTCATCCATTTGCATTGGGAATTTCACTTCTCAAGCTCGCGCCGGTCGCGCTGATTTTCCTCGGCGGTTATCTCATTGTTTCTTATCTGAAACGCTCGAACGGCGGAAGCAGCGCCGACTATGCGAAGCCGTCGTCGGTTGTCTATTTTTCCAAGAGCGGCGGCGAGCGCCGGTCGTCGGATAGCGGGCGCTACGTAGCGGACCGTTCCGACTTCATGAGGTAAAAGGGGATTGGCTTCAAAGCGCGTATCAGGAACATTCTGGCTGTCAATCGGATTGATGCTGATTGCGGCCGGTCTCCTGTTCGTTGGCATCAAGAGCAGCGGCTCCGTAGCCTCATGGCTCGCGCAATTCTGGCCCTTCTTTCTGCTTCTCGCCGGAGTGATTCGCATAATCGGCTTTGCCGGATGGCGACGGCCGTCCAAGCCTCTTGGCGGTATGCTGCTGATCCTGATAGGCGCAGTCATTCTTGCCGCGCGGGCTAATGAGGGGATGAGCATCGTCGAGCTCTATGGCCGGTATTGGCCGACGCTTCTTTTATTATATGGCGGCATCGAGCTGATAACATTCTATTCCGACACGCGGACGGATCTCCGGCCGCCCAGGGTCTTTTCACCGTTGCGCGTAATCATCGTCATATTCATAATCACCACCGGGGTAATCGCCAATCGAGTCGCAGGTCGGCTTATAAGAATATCGGCGGTCCATATACTTCAGACAATCGGACCGAGGGCGGCCGCCGCTGCGAACTTGCGTATGTGAATATCGTATTAATTGATTGAGTCGCTAAGAAAAACCGACGGTCTGGAGGAGTGAAAGTCATGCACGTGATTAAGTTTTTCCTGGGTGTCGTGGGATCGATCCTGGCGTTTGTTGTAGCAATCAAACTCCTTGGATTGCTGCTATTTCTGGTGGGGCTGGCCGTGAAACTGGTATGGCTCGCCATAATCGTAGGCATTGTGACGCTCATAGCCTGGGCTCTCTACAAGCTGTTATTTCCAAATCAAGCCGAACAGCTATGATGACACCCGGCGGGGGAGGAGGCCGCCCGGCATCCTCCCTGTGACTGCGACTACATATTTGTTGCAAATTTTCTTTAAATCTCATTCGCCGCCAATTCGCTGCCTGTGAACTATTGCCTTTTGAAATCCCCTATGATAGCCTGCCGCTTCCGTTGAGCAAGAACAGCCAATCTTCTGTTAAAACAAGAATCTGGGTAGAACTCTAAGCAAGTCTAAGAAGTTTGCAGCGAGCTGTGTGGGCAGTTCTCAGGGTGTTGCCGTGGGACTTTCGCGACATCCCCATACTCTGATATCAGAGCCAAGGAGCAAGCCGAATGTCGAGGGATAAGCGTCTGTATACGTTCCTCTTCGCACCAACTTCAACCTCCAGAATGAAAAAGCTCAGTGTTCCGCGATCCTTCGTGAAAGCGGGAGCAATCGTCGTGTTGCTCGGCCTAGCGGGGGCCATTTATGGAGCGGTGCGTTTGATGAACGTGGAGTCGATCAATATCAAGTATCAGTCCGCCAAAACCGAAAACGAGAAGCTCAAGCGCGATAACGACGTCTATAAGAACTCATACGCGAAGTTGAAGGGGCAAATCTCGTTTATCGAGGACATGTCAAAAGATCTGGCCAGACAGGCCAACATGGAACAAGTCAACGAAACGGATCAGAAGGTTGGATCGGGCGGGCCGGAGACGGTAACGGCGCTCGATAAGGCAGCCGACAGTCTGGAGCAGCAAGTGAGGCTAATAGGAGATCGGCTTCGGGCGGACCACCTCAGGTTAACTTCGATACCTTCCGGATTCCCGGTTCAAGGCTATATAACGGACGGCTTCGGAATGAGACGCAATCCGATGGGCGGTGGATCGCACGAATTCCACGACGGCATTGACCTGGCGGTCGACTTCGGAACTCCTGTGGGCGCGACCGCGGACGGCCTGGTCGTATGGGCGGCTCCATACTCCGGATATGGCAATCTTGTAGCGGTCTTTCATAGCAACGGCGTCACAACCCGCTACGGCCATCTTTCGAGAATTACGGTAGAGCCCGGCCAGCGAATTAAGCGAGGAGAGCAGATCGGCTACGCGGGAAGCACGGGACGATCAACCGGTCCCCACGTGCACTACGAGATAAGACTCAACGATCAGCCGATCGATCCGTCGAAATACGCACGCCAGCAATAGCGCTCTTCGGATAAGTTGAGAATAGTTTCAGCGAAGCTTGAAAGAATAATGTAGGGGCGGCCATCTGTGGCTGCCCCTCTTCGCGTTATGTGCTCTGCGGGGAACACGCGCCCTCTTACGTTACGTGCTATCACTACTGATCAGGTAAGAAGATCCGACACGATGTTGATCAGATCGGAAACAGGGCTGTCGCTCCTCTCACTGCGGCGCAGAATGGTCTGTCCCGCAAAAACGGCGAGCGTTTCTTTCTCGTTTCGGTCCGTCACGACCTGTCCGGAGATCTTTTCCACGCGATGAAAGTCCTCGTCCCGCGCCTTCAGAAATGAATCCGGCAGACGCCGCCCGCAATAGCTACAAGCCGGACTGCCGAGCGCAAGCAATGTCCGGCTGCAATAAGGACAGTGCCTGAAATCCGCCGGCTCCGCAGCCGCCAAAACCGGCGCCCCGCAGTGCTCGCAGCTAGTCGCTGCATCAATGTTGGCTCCGTGGCAATAGTCACAAATTGAAGACATTAGAAAGTATCCTGATCGACGGTTGATAAGGGGGAACGCGGGTCCAGATGCTACTAAATCGACCCTGCGCGAGCAATACTTTTTAGTACTCTGTGGTCGATCGTCGGGAACAGACGAAAGAAAGAGCACTTCCTTGACACGAATTTTCGCGATGAACTAAGATGCCCCTTACTTTGAAGATGGCGGTTCATCATGTAAGCCGCCGCGCGCCGTGGAGACCTTCGCCAGATGGATCAATCCGGAATCGCGAACTACATTCCCATACTAATCATCTTTCTTCTTGCGATCATTTTCGCTTCGGCTGCCATTGTCTTATCGAGGCTGGCGGGGCGAAACCGCCCCACCTCCGTAAAGCTTATGCCCTATGAGTGCGGCGTCGAGCCGGTAGGCGCCGCAAGGGAGAGGCAGTCGGTGAAGTTTTATCTTGTAGCGATGATATTTCTTCTATTCGACATTGAAGCCGTGTTCCTTATTCCATGGGCCGTAGTTTTCCCAGGTGTACTGCGCGATCCCTCGCTCAGGCACCTGAGATTTATTTTCTACGGCGAGATGATGCTCTTTATGGTCGTTCTGTTCGTTGGCCTGTTCTACGTCTGGCGAAAAGGTGTCCTGGAGTGGAACCGCTGAAGCGGATTATGCTCCCCAATCCTGACTCAATATGACTGGTCTCCTACTAGAATGGCTCATCAAGATAGCAGTTGTATTCGCTATTCTCCTGACCGCGGTAGCCTATCTGAGTTATATGGAGAGGCGCGTCGCCGGATGGATACAGATTCGCGTTGGACCCAATCGCGTAGGTCCACTGGGCCTACTACAGCCGCTCGCCGACGGCCTCAAGTTCATCTTTAAAGAAGATATCGTTCCGCTCAAGGCGAATAAGCTCTTATACATAGTCGCTCCCGCGGCAGCCATAATACCGGCCTTGATGACCTTCATCGTCATTCCTTACGGAAGCGAGGTCGTTCTGTTCGGTAAACAGATAGCCCTGCACGTCACCAGAATCAACGTTGCATTGCTTTACGTGCTCGGACTCACGTCTTTAAGCGTCTACGGCATCGTGCTTGCAGGCTGGTCCTCCAATAACAAGTACTCGTTAATGGGGGGGCTTCGAGCAAGCGCCCAGTTGATAAGCTATGAGCTTGCGCTTGGAATGGCGATCATAGGAGTGCTTGTACTGACGGGCTCGCTTGATCTGGTCAATATAGTTGAGGCTCAACGAGGTTACTGGTTCGGCTTTTTGCCGAAGTGGAATATCTTCCTGCAGCCTGTTGCATTCGTTATCTTCTTCCTTGCAGCGCTCGCTGAAACCAACCGTGTGCCCTTTGACCTCCCTGAAGCGGAAGCCGAGCTTGTAGCCGGATACTTTACCGAGTACTCGTCGATGAAATTCGCGATGTTTTTCATGTCTGAGTACCTGAACCTGATCACCTCCTGCTCGCTGGCGACGACTTTGTTTTTCGGCGGATGGACGGGTCCCGGTGTAAACAGCTATCCGTGGCTGAGCATCGTCTATTTCGTGATCAAGGTATTTTTGCTCATCTTCCTGTTTATGTGGATACGGTTTACGTTTCCGCGTTTTCGATACGATCAGCTTATGCGGCTCGGCTGGAAATTCCTGCTGCCGACTGCCATCGCAAACGTCGTGGTCACCTCGACGGTGTTGCTATTGGTGAACTGAGAGCGATGGAAAAGGCCGTCTTCATCATATTCGCTATAGTCGCGGTCGGAAGCGCCCTCAATCTGATCGCGCAGCGCAACCCGCTTTATAGCGCGCTTTCCTTGATCGGAACGCTCGCATCGCTGTCCGCGCTTTATGTGACTCTGCACGCGCAGTTCATCGCGGCGATGCAGATCATCGTATACGCCGGCGCGATAATGGTGCTGTTTGTGTTCGTCATCATGCTGCTCAACACTCCGGAGGACCATCCGGAGATCGAAAAGCAGCAATGGCTTCGCTATCTTGCGATTCCGTTCGCCGCGGTTCTGATCGGGGAAGCTCTTTACGTTTTTCGCGAAATAAGAAATATCACGCTTCCCGCTCAAGGCGAGGCCGAGCACGCGATCGGCACGACCTGGAGCATCGGCACTAATCTATTCACGCAGTATCTGCTTCCGTTCGAAGCGACCTCGGTTCTCATTCTCATGGCGATAATTGGAGCCATCGTGCTCGCCCGCCGCGAGGAGAGCTAGAAGAAGCCGTAACGTTAGGAGAATTGGACGCGATGGTTCCGCTATCCTGGTACCTGATTCTGTCGGCGGCGCTGTTCACTATCGGCGCCGTCGGAGTGATTGTTAAGCGAAACGTAATCGCGATATTTCTGTGCATCGAGTTGATGCTTAACGGCGCGAACCTGGCTCTGGTGGCTCTATCGGGGTTCTTTGGAGACATAGGCGGACAGTTGTTCGTCTTCATAGTGATGACCGTGGCGGCGGCCGAAGCCGCGGTCGGGCTCGCGATCATCATTTCGATTTTTCGAACAAGAGAATCTCTCAACGTGGATGACGCCGATACGATGAAGCTCTGAGCTTCGTCGTCGGCGTGAAGAGGCAGCCGGTGAACGCTCTCACACTAATAGTCCTGGCTCCGCTTGCCGGTGCGATATTCCTGGGCCTGTTCGGCGGAAGGCTCGGAGAACGGCTCATCGGGTTCGTAGCGAGCGCGACCGTTTTCATCTCAGCCGCGGCGTCTTTTTACGTGTTCTTCGCGAGGCTGCTGCCTCTACCCGAAGAAAGCCGCGTGATCCACGACTACCTGTTTACATGGATCAACGTAGGCGCTTTCAGGACGGATGCCGCCTTATTGCTCGATCCGCTGTCGGGCATCTATATCCTGTTCATCACGTTTGTAGGATTCCTGATACACGTCTTCGCGACCGGCTACATGAAAGGTGAACGAGGCTACTGGCGCTTCTTCGCATACCTGAATCTTTTCATGTTCATGATGCTGGTGCTCGTGCTCGCGGACAATTTCCTGCTGATGTTCGTCGGGTGGGAAGGGGTAGGCCTCTGCTCGTACTTATTAATCGGCTTCTACTACGATAAGACATTCGCCGCGGACGCAGCCAAGAAAGCTTTCATCGTAAACAGAATCGGCGATTTTGGATTCGCGCTTGGCGTAATGCTGCTGTTTTTGAAAGCGGGTACGATTTTCTATTTTGACGATCCGGCGCGAGGTATCGGAGGCGCTTTTAACTGGGCGATGCAGCAGCCGTTTGAATCGCTGACCGCGGCGGCGATTTTCGGCGGCGGACTGACTACGATCGCGGCGCTGATGTTCATCGGCGCAACCGGCAAGAGCGCGCAGCTACCCCTGTTTGTCTGGCTGCCTGATGCAATGGCGGGTCCTACGCCCGTGAGCGCCCTGATTCACGCGGCTACGATGGTGACCGCGGGCGTGTACATGGTGTCGCGAGCCAGCTCCATCTTCATTCACGCTCCGGCGGCGATGTTGATAATCGCGGTCGTCGGGGCGGCGACGGCGATCTTCGCGGCGACGATCGGGCTGGCTCAGTGGGACATCAAGAAGGTTCTTGCCTACTCGACGATCTCGCAGCTTGGCTACATGTTTCTCGCCTGCGGAGTGGGCGCGTTCACCGCGGGCATTTTTCATGTCTTTACTCACGCGTTCTTCAAGGCTCTGTTGTTTCTCGGATCGGGCTCGGTAATCGTCGCGCTTCATCACGAACAGGACATGCGAAACATGGGAGGGCTGAAGAAGTATTTGCCCGTGACGTTTTGGACGATGGTATGCGGTTGGTTGGCAATATCCGGAGTCCCGCTATTCTCAGGTTTCTTCAGCAAAGACGAGATTCTCTTTAACGTGTATTCGTCGACGCAATTCGGTTTGGTGTGGGCGCGCGTTCTCTGGTTTGTCGGAGCGGTCACTGCGCTGCTGACGGCAGTTTATATGACGCGGCTGATGGTCCTGACATTTTTTGGAGAACGGCGATCGAGTTCAGGCCATTCACACGGCCATGACCATTCGACGCCGCATGAATCGTCGAGAGCGATGACCGTGCCGCTGATAATCCTCGCGATAGGGGCGGTGGTAGTCGGCTACCTTGGAATTCCCGAAGGTCTGTCGGGCGGCGGGATACCCAACTACTTTGAACGCTTGCTCGAGCCCGCTATAGCTACACACGCGGCGGTAAGAACGGCGGGTAACGACGTGGAAGCGGGCCACAGCCTCGAATGGATTTTGACTGTAGTATCTTCGGTCATAGCAATCCTCGGCATCCTTGCCGGTTGGCGCTGGTTTAGAACAAAACCGCTCTGGGAGCCGCCCAAAATCCTTGAAGAGAAATACAGAGTCGACGAGGCATACGATGCAGCGGTCATCCAGCCGATCAAAGCAGCCTCTACGGGACTGCTCTGGAAATTCGTCGACGTCAGGATCATCGATGGAGCGGTCAACGGCGCGGCGCGGCTGGCGGCGGCAGTCGGAACAGGGTTGAGATATATGCAAGGCGGACTGGCGCGAGCTTATGTTGCGATGGTCGTCCTTGGAGCCTTGTTGATCATCGGCTACTTCGTGACGAAGTAACTTCTGACTTGAATTGAATGGAAAGCTATCTGCTCACAATCATTACGCTGCTGCCGCTCGCCGGGGCTATTCTCTTGCTCGTCGTCAAGCCAAACGAGAATACTCTGCGTTGGACGGCTCTCATAATTTCATTGGCGACGTTTGCGTTATCGCTTGCGTTGCCGATTGGATTCCAGTCAGGACGCGGACTCCAGTTCGAGCAAAATGTCGAGTGGATCAGCGCCTTCAATCTGGGTGTCCGATATCACATCGGCGTAGACGGGCTCAGCCTTTGGCTTGTTTTATTGACTACCTTTCTCGTACCGCTCGCTCTCATCTCGTCCTGGAATTCGATCAGGTTCCGGCTGCGGGAATACCTGATTGCGATACTCGCGCTCGAGACCGGGATGATCGGCGTGTTCATCGCGATGGATCTCTTCTTATTCTATCTCTTCTGGGAAGTGATGCTGGTCCCGATGTATCTCCTCATAGGGATCTGGGGCGGCGAGAGAAGAGTATACGCGGCGGTGAAGTTCGTCATTTACACCGTGCTTGGATCGCTGTTGATGCTGGCTGGAATCATCGCGCTCTACTCTATTCACGGACAATTCATGGATCGGCTGCATGGGCCGCTGGCCGGTAATTATACGTTCGACATAGCCGTAATCACCGCGCACGCGAAGGACCTTGGATTTCTGTCGATGAGCGCGCAGCGATGGCTGTTCTGGGCTTTCGGAATCGCGTTCCTCATAAAGGTGCCGCTGTTTCCGTTTCACACCTGGCTGCCGGATGCTCACGTAGAGGCTCCCACAGCCGGTTCCGTGATTCTTGCGGGCGTGCTTTTGAAGATGGGCGCCTATGGCTTGATGAGGTTCAATCTGCCTCTCTTTCCGGATGCGGCGCGAGCCTATGCGCCCTTGATCGCAACGCTGGCCGTAATCGGAATAATCTACGGCGCGCTGGTCGCGATGGTCCAGCCCGATCTCAAGAAGCTTGTGGCGTATTCATCCGTAAGTCACCTCGGCTTCGTCGTGCTTGGAATCTTCTCTTTTACTGAGATGGGGATGCAGGGCGCTCTTTATCAAATGCTGAATCACGGCGTATCGACGGGCGCGCTGTTCGTTGTGGTCGGAATGATTTACGACCGGCGTCATACGAGGCTCATAAGCGAGTTTGGAGGACTTGCCAGGATCATGCCCGTCTACTCGACGCTGTTTCTGATAGTTACTCTGTCTTCGATAGCGCTTCCGCTGTTGAACGGGTTCGTGGGCGAATTCCTGATATTGATCGGAACATTTACTTCGGCGGACCTTCCTCACGCGAAGATGCTGACATCATTCGCCGCAACCGGAATGATTCTCTCGGCGGTGTATATGCTCTGGGTGTATCAGCGAGTAGTCTTCGGAGAGGTCACGAATCCGGAGAACTTGAAATTGAGCGATCTTAGCGGACGCGAGAAGCTGGCGCTGGCGCCGCTCGTGGCGATGGCCCTGGTGATGGGTGTCTATCCGAGTTATTTCCTGGTGAAAAGCGGAAACGCCGTGCGCGCGGTCAGATCGGCCCTTGCTCAGGCCAAGCCGCTTCGCGCCGCCTCATCAACCGTACCGCCGCGGACCAATGATTGAGTCACAAGCTAAATGGACACAAGCTCATTAGGAATAAGCTACCACGCGATTTTGCCTGAGCTGATCACGGCGACAGCCGCGATCGCGATCATGGTAGGCGACGCCGTCGCTCGCAAGATCTCCCGCCGTACCGCGGGACTGCTTGCTCTGGCCGGATGCGCTGGAGCGGCAGTAGCCGTCTTTTCTTTATGGGGCGAAACAGGACCGGCCTTCTACGGCGGAATGATCATAAACGATCCGTTGCGGCTCTCATTCGCAATCGTGTTTTTGGCCGTCAGCACGCTCACGGTTTTGATTTCGATTCGATGGATTGAAGATGAAGGGCTGCCCGCTGGCGAGTATTTTGCGCTGTTGATGTTCGCGACCACAGGCATGCTCTTGATGGCCTCGGCCAATGATCTGGTGATGATTTTTCTCGGACTCGAGATTACGTCCATCTCGACCTATGTTCTGTGCGGCTACCGCAGGCAAGACATTCGCTCGAACGAATCCGCGGTCAAGTACTTCATACTTGGCTCTTTCTCTACCGCATTTTTGCTTTATGGTATCGCGCTGATTTACGGAGCGTGTTACATATCGGGAGCGCATCCTGCGGCGACTACGAATCTGCAGTTGATCCGGGAACGAATTGCGGACGGCGCGTTGTTTTCTCCGCGGATGTTGATGGCAGGCGCGGCGATGATGATCGTCGGATTCGGATTCAAGGTCGCTACGGCGCCATTTCACATCTGGTCCCCGGATGTCTATCAAGGCGCTCCGACGCCGGTGACGGCTTTCCTTTCGACCGGCTCGAAAGCCGCGGCGTTCGCGTCCTTTTCGCGCGTATTCATACTCACGTTCGCGGCGGCTTCGGTGATGGGTTCGCCGGAGCTCAGGGAGCTTCAATCCGCTTGGACCGGAGTCCTGGCGGTGATGGCCATACTGACGATGACGATCGGCAATCTCGTCGCTATCGTCCAGACGAATATAAAACGGATGCTGGCGTATTCGTCGATAGCTCACGCCGGTTATGCCTTGATGGGTATCGTCGCGCGCGATTGGCAAGCCGTGGCGTTCTACATGATCGGCTACGCGGTCATCAACATCGGCGCATTCGCGGTAATCGAAGCAATCGCCCGTCGCGGGGATATTCGAACCTCTCTTTCGGATTACTCCGGGATTGGATTCAGGTCGCTCGGACTAGCATCGGTGCTCTCGCTCTTTCTGCTCAGCCTCGCCGGAATTCCCGCAACCGCTGGATTCGTCGGAAAGCTGCTCGTATTTAAATCGGCTTGGGGAGCCGGTTTTCACATGCTCGTTGTGATAGCAGTGATAAATAGCGCGGTTTCCTGGTACTACTATTTGCGAGTGATCGTCCTGATGTTCTTCTCCGAGCCTGCGGCCGAATTCAATCCTCCCTCGCTGACGAAATCGCTTGGGGTCGCGCTGGTGATCATGGCGATCGCAACGTTTTATCTAGGTCTGTTGCCCGGCCGCGCTCTTGCCCTGCTCGAAAATGCCAAGAATCAAGCTACGATGATAGTCGCAAAGTAGCTCTTCGGCTGGTAGAAAGGCCTCCGTACCGGGTTTAGTCCGGCCGTCTTAGTCTATCTTGACCGCGCTCGCTTGATCGTTGGAAAGAACACCATAGTGACGGAGTTCAACCTAGCTCACCTTTCCCAGAATGCCCGGACGGTACGGGCTGAAGATGTTTGTCGCGAGGTTCGCGAGCAACTCGGGGATTTCAGCGTTGATTTGGTCTACCGAGACCGGATACTCACTCAAAGAACCAGACGCTATGAACTGCACGCGGCGGCGCGGGCCTCGAACGTCGAGATACTGCACACACTCCTGGGGGTCGAGCTCAAGATCGGGCGGCGTCGTCTGTTGTGTCCCGATCTCGCGACCGCAAGATATCTCTCTGTCTTCGCCAGAGTCGGCTGCGAAGCGATCGCGATTCCGTATGATATAACGCAGGTTTCGCATGTCGCGGACTTACTGGAATCGGGCCTGAGTAGAATGCTGCTGCTTATTGCACACCTCACCGAGGGCCGAAGCTCCAAGCTGCGCCAGGCAGTGGCGCGCCGGCTATTCGAGGAGATCAGAGGCAACATAGCCAGTCTTGGCTCCGGCGCGAGAATCCCTGAGTTCAACCAGAATACCCGCCAGCGAAGATAGTCAGTGCCTTGAGACCTAATAGCATTTGCCAAGCTAAAATTTGCCTCTGCGATGCTATACTCCTGTGGTACGTCATTGTCTATGGACTCCAAAGAACAACTTGAAATCGAGGACTTCCTGACCATCAAGCACGCGGTTGTGGATGTTCGCCCCTTTACGATTCTGATCGGACGCGAAGCTACCGGAAAGAGCGTTATTGCAAAGGTGCTCTACTTCTTTCGAAGTCTCTTGTCGGATGGTCAATTTATCGATTCGATTGGAAGGCAGGACTCTTTCTCGAGATTTGAAGAACGATCATTGGAAAGATTCGCTGAGATTTTCCCGAAGTATGCGTGGGAAGATCAGAAATTCAGCCTTACGTTTACGACAGATCGGTGGGAGTTGAAGCTCCTTCACACGCCAAGCTTTGGGCAGAACTCTGGTCTGACCTTGTGCTGTTCAGAGGGACTCATTGATCTCTTTAATAGGGCTCAGGCTGAATACAGAAGATTCCGGGCAACTGAATTTGTTGATAGTCATTCTTTCGATCCTCAAACTCATCGCGATTTCTCGGAAGTCCTTAGGGATATGATTTCCGACGCAGGACTCGAAGCCGTCTTGAATAAATCAGTATTTGTTCCAGCCGGAAGGGCCTTCTTCGCGAATTTCCAGAGAAACATTTTCTCATTTCTTGTAAAGGACATATCTCTCGACCCTCTGATAAAAGAGTTTGGCTCGGCCTATGAAACGATGAGGCCATATTTCAACTTCTATCCTAATACCGGGTATTTCAATCAAAATGAGGCCATCCGGGATGAGGTCAGAGAGATATTGAATGGCGACTATTTGCACGCCGAGGGCGAAGATTGGATTGTGTCCGAAGGTAAAAGGACGGGTCTGGCGCATGCATCATCGGGACAACAGGAAGCAGTTCCGCTATTATGTGTTTTGTCTGCTTTGCTTCATCGGTTCCAGGGAGTGATCACTCTATTCGTCGAGGAACCCGAGGCCCATTTGTATCCGCCGTCGCAGCGGAGTGTAGTCAACATCCTCTCAATAGCCGCGCGAATTGCTGGAAGGAGAGCCAACGAATTCATCCTGACGACCCATAGTCCCTATATTCTCACTGCACTTAATATTTTGATCCTTGCTTCAAACATCAGCGAGAGAAGCCCTGAAACTGCCGAGAACGTGGAGAGAATTATCGCTCCGGGAGAGCCTATAAGATTTGATGAAGTCAGCGCGTACAAGATCGAAAGTGGGCGGCTTTGGAGCATTATGGATCATGAATCCAATCTAATAGGAGATAGCATTATCGATGAGGTCTCTGACACATTCGAATCAGTCACAAATGAGCTTTTGAAGCTCGATCTGAGCAGAGCGTCTTGACGCTCACACGACTATGGATTTCGAACGATGCTCTATACGAATAAGAGACTCATTGATCGTCGCCGAGGAACGAGGTCGGAAACTTCGCATAAAGAATGCCAAGCGCGTTGAAGTTATTAGGATCGAAGTTGACGGGTGTTTGATTGACGATGAAAGGCTGCGTTGCGATTACGTTTTTGAAATCGGCGCTCATTGCGCTATTTATCTTGAGCTGAAGGGCAAGGATGTGAAACACGCTTATCAGCAATTGGCAGCCACGCTCGGATACCTCGAATCAAGACACGTGAGGATCGAAAGAGTCTGCCATCTCGTTGCATCGCGAGTTCCGAGGGCTACCCCGGGCGTTATTGGATTGAAAGAGAAAATGGCCAGAATGCACGGAGTGCTGCTGGAGATTCATACAAGAGAGGGAGCTGTCGACTTGAGCAAGCCTCCTTACCTGGCCATCGATAGATCGGCCTAAAAGATTGACTGGGCAGGCCGGTGAACCCTGATTATCAGATATCGTGCCCGAACTACCTGACATCACTGCTTACATTGATGCCCTTGAAGCTCGAATTCTTCATCAGCCCATTCAGCAGATTCGCGTACCGAGCCCGTTCCTTCTTCGGTCTGTCGATCCGCCTATCGATCAAGTTGTAGGCAAGAAAGTGCTGGGCCTGAGGCGGCTGGGCAAGCGGATCGTATTCTGTCTCGAAGCAGATCTCTTCCTGATAATTCATCTCATGATTGCCGGCCGCTTTCATTGGAAGGAGCGGCCGTTCAAGCCCAACCGACAAACTCTCGCGATCTTTGTATTCCCGACCGGTACTCTGACTCTGACGGAAGCCGGCTCAAAGCGGCGTGCTTCTATGTATGTAGTCCGCGGTGAAGCCGCTCTCGCCGAACACGATCCAGGCGGGCTCGAAGTTCCGGCCGCGGATCTGGCTACTTTTCACGAGGCATTGACTCGCGAGAATCACACGCTGAAACGCGCTTTGACCGACCCCCATTTGTTCAGTGGAATCGGCAACGCTTATTCGGATGAGATCCTTCATGCGGCCGGACTGTCTCCTCTGCAACTGACCAGGCGTATGGATGAGGCGGCAATACAACGGCTGTACGAGGCCACACGGGCGATGCTGCGGCACTGGTCCGATAAGCTGCGCGCGGAGGCAAGAGAGGTATTTCCGGAAAAAGTTACCGCCTTTCGCAGTGATATGGCAGTGCACGGGAGATATGGCAAGCCCTGTCCAAAATGCGGTACGGCGGTTCAGCGAATTTCGTACGCGGAGAATGAGGCCAACTACTGTCCAATCTGCCAGACAGGCGGAAGGCTGTTGGCGGATCGCGCTCTGTCACGCCTTCTAAAAGAGGACTGGCCGCGCACGGTAGAGGAACTCGAGCGCCGCCGCTCAGAGCGAAAATCGGCGCCTTGAGCGGAATCTCCCGTTGTCGCGATGAGCCCCACTGGTTTTTGTCGGTGTAGCGAAAATCCGACCCGCGAGCGAGCTGCCTAAAGAAAGGTCATATAATAATGCGTTTAATAATGCGTCTTTTTAGACCTTCAGAGGCACGTCCCTTGCCTCCGCCTATGTTTACCATGAGACAAGAGCATGAACTAATTCTTAAAGATGACAGGTCGCTGAAGGAAGCCGATCAGGCATGCCTGTGTGAGCCTGCCAGAAAAAAAATCCTCATCGTAGAGGACGATGCGTCGACGCGGTTTCTGGTGCGCCAGATTCTCAAGTGTGCCGGCTATGACACTCTGGAAGCCAACGACGGCGAGGCGGGCTTACGAATGGCAACGGAAGAAATGCCCGATCTCGTGCTGGTCGACGGTCTCCTTCCGCGGATGCACGGCTTTCTTGTTTGTAAGGCGATCAAGGCGTTGCCCAACCCGCCGCACGTGATTGTTCTGACAGCCGTCTATAAAAAGATCACCTATCGATGGCAGGTGAAAAGTGAATACGGGGCTGACGAGTTGTTAGTAAAACCGGTTTGCGCCGCCGAACTCATCTCATGCATAGAAAAGGTGTTGTCGGAGCCTGAGATTGATACGCCGGCTTTCGCGCTTGGCTCGAACGAGCACGCAGCCGCGGCTCCGCGAAGCTTTCAGGTAAAGGCCTGATTTACGGATTTCGGCGAGCCGTCATACCGGTCTCTTGAATCCTCGTTCGATTTCTCTCAAACCCATTCGCATAATTATCGGCCTTCCGTGAGGACAGGTCATGCGGTTCCCAGTCTTCATAAGCTCGTCAATCAGCCACTGCATCTTTTCCATCGTCAGCGGCATGTTGACCTTGATCGCGGCCTTGCAAGCGAGCGACGCGGCTAGCTGATCGCGCAGGTGATCTACCGAGAAGCTGCGGCGCTCTGCTTCTACGACATTGATTGTATGGCGCACGATCGAGACCACGTCGCCTGGAGCAAGCCCTGCCGGAGCTGTCTTCACGGCTATGGTTCGTCCGGATAATTGCATCACTTCAATGCCGATTCTTTCCAGCTCGTCGCTCACTGCTTCGAATGCTTCGGCTTCGGCTGGGCTCAGATCGAGCGTTTCGGGAATCAAGAGCGGTTGAATCGCATGGGGCCGCGACAACTTGTCGTCGCGAAACTGTTCGAAGAGGACCCTCTCGTGCGCCACGTGCTGATCGATCAGCAACAGTCCCTCTTCATCCGTGGCCACAATGTAACTATCGCGTATTTGGCCGAGTGGTTTAATACCGTGCCCAGGCCACGGCAGCGGCGTATTGGCCTCGATCTCAGCCGAAAAGATCGATTGAATGAGCTCGGGTTCCGCGCCTTCGCTGCATAGGCCCGCTGAATTCGTGTCTTCGGCGTCTCGCGATTCGATTTCAACCAGAGGCGTCGAGGCTGCCGAAATACTCTGATGTGATTCGCGATAGCTCTCTGCTCGCTCAGGTTCCTGCTCGGAATCAGAAAAGCTCAGAGAAAGCGGAGATTGTTTGACCTGTTGAGCGCGCGCAGGCTGGGGCGATAACTCGAAATCGATGTCACGAGCAGAGGCAGACGAAATCTCGACCTCAACAGCATCGCGCGATTCGGCAATGACGGTCGTGGCCAGCATCGGAACCCTTGTTACAGGCCGGGAAGAGGTGAGCGCTTTAGCGACCACGTCGCGAATTGCGAGCATGACCGCGCCTTCGCGTAGAAAGCGCACTTCGGTTTTGGCGGGATGAACGTTCACATCGACTTCACCCGGCGGTAGATTGATAAAGAGAACCGCCGCCGGATACGCGCCCGAAGGCATCATTGAGCGATACGCCTCGGATAGTGCGCGGCCGACTAGTTGATCGCGCACGAACCGCCGATTGACAAATAGATATTGCGCGTCGCGAGACGACCGTTGCTCCTGTGGATTCGAGATCCAGCCGGATATCTTCAACTCGGCGCTTTCGTGATTGACTTCGATCAACTTCCCCAAGAGCGCCGAGCCAAGAACTTGATATGCGCGGTCGCGGCTGGAATCGGTCTCAGCGACTCGAAGGCTCTCGCGCCCATCCTTGATTAGAAGAAACGCGACGCCCGGATTCGCCAGCGCATAATGTTGAACGAGATTGACTATGTGATAGCTTTCGGTTGCATCCCCTTTCAGGAACTTTCGCCGGGCCGGCATGTTCAAGAAAAGATCTTTGACTTCGAGCTCGCTTCCGCCCGGCCAGGCGATGTCACGAACGGCGATGAGCTTGCCGCCGTTGAACTCAACTTCGGTTCCGATCGCATCGGGCGCTGTTTTAGTCCGGAGGATCAATCTTGAAACAGCCGCGATTGAAGGAAGGGCTTCGCCGCGAAAGCCGAGGCTGGTGATTGCTTCGAGGTCCGAGGCGGTTCTGAGCTTTGAGGTAGCATGTCGCTCGAATGCGATGATCGCATCATCGCGAGTCATGCCTTCGCCGTCGTCGATGATCCTGATCAGCTTTTTTCCTCCAGTCTCGATTGCGATATTGATTCTGCGGGCTCCAGCGTCGAGCGCATTCTCGAGAAGCTCCTTGACTACGGATGCGGGCCGCTCGACGACTTCTCCTGCCGCAATTTTGTTGGCCAGGGAGTCTGGAAGGACTTTTATCTTGGACATTCCGTTTCTCTTTCGAATGCGAAGAGGTGGATACTACCACAGCGGGATTACGCTAAGCAGTTCAAACACCGGGCTACAGGGCAAGAACAGGGCAGGGACCTTTCTTGACCCGTCGGCTGGCGTGAAATATCATCGCTTTTCGGTCCGCCTCAGTTTCACCACTGGAGGTTTAATAATGAGGAAGGCAGTTGCACTCGCTTTACTCGCCGGAATCACATTGTGGTCGCTTCCCGCTGCCGCCCAGGAAGCCCGTACAGCCACTGTTGAGCCGGAAACAAAGGCTCGGATCGTACTTCAATCTCATCTCAGCTCGAAACTCAACGAGGCCGGCGACACGATTACCGCGGTCTTATATGAACCCGTACATGTCGACGGCCAGCTAGTCATGAGCCGGGGCACTGAATTCCATGGCCGAATCGCCAGCGTGAGTCCGGCTAAGCGGGGTCAGAAGAGCGCGCAGATGACCATAATCTTCGACAAGGTCGCGATGCCGTGGGGGGAAGAGCCGGTGTCGGTTGTAATGACATCCATCGACGACTGGGCGAGGGATGAAAAGCTGAAAGCGGACGACGAAGGCAAGGTCAAAGGCGGACATCGCGGCGAGAAAACCGCCGAGAACGTAGAGCGCGGTGCAAAGATCGGCGGAGGAGCGGCTGGAACCGTGATTCTGGCCGGTGCGGCGGCTGGAGGCGGTGCTGGAATACTCGGTGTTGGCGCGGCTGCTCTCGGCGGCGGTATGCTGGCGGGACTGCTCCTAACAAAAGGCGGAGAGGTTCGACTGCAACCTGGAACGATCTTCCGGATCAAATTCGTCAAACCCATCACGCTGCCCGTGATTCAACAAGCGGGCGCCGCTCCCAGACCGATACAACAGGACGATAAACCCGAGAAACCCGAGAAGCCGCCTGTCAGTTCCGCAAACTGATAGGCTGTACAGATTCGAAACGAGCCAAGAGCAGCGCGCTCGATATTCTTGAGCGCGCTGCTTCTTTTGAAACTACCGCATCCGACAAGTACAATTTCGCAACGAATCCAAATTTCATATACGAGGAGCCGCTGATGCCAGAGACCCCTTCGACAATGCTCGCGCTTGGAACCATCGCTCCCGATTTCACGCTGCCGGACGTGGTCAGCGGAGAGACCGTTTCTTTGAATAGCTTCAAGAGCAAGAAGGCCTTTCTTGTGATGTTCATCTGTCCGCACTGCCCCTTTGTTAAGCACGTTCAGAACGAGCTCGCTCGCATAGGCAGAGACTACGAAGACTCGGGTCTCGGAATCGTAGCGATCAGCTCGAACGATGCGGAGGCCTTTCCCGACGATGCACCTCCGCGTTTGAAAGAGATGGCTGAGAGCCTCGGTTTTCGCTTTCCGTTTTGCTATGACGAGGACCAGAAGGCGGCGCTGTCCTACCAAGCCGCCTGTACTCCGGATTTTTTCTTGTTCGATTCCTCGCTAAAACTTGTTTATCGCGGTCAACTGGACGACAGCCGCCCAGGCAACGGAGTTCCCGTAACCGGAGGCGACCTGAGAGGGGCTGTGGATGCCGCTTTGAGCGATCACGCGATCGATGAGCATCAGAAGCCGAGCATCGGCTGCAACATCAAATGGAAGCCCGGCGCCGAACCGAACGCGTGAGGCCGGACTCAAGATAGCAGGATAGACCGCTACTTGTTCTCCTTTGGTTTCAATGTCGTAGACCACAGGGCGTAGACGACTTGGAACAATTCCTTTGTCTTCACGGAAGCAACGCTCACCGGGTCCGCCGTTGAGTCTTTGAAGGCGAGAAAACCATATGCTCTGCCGGGCGCTTCAACTCGAAACGCCATTGCGTCCGTGGGACCATTAATGCCCGAAGGTCCGACGCCGGGCACCGGACCCCACGAACGCGATACCGACTTGAGTTCCTTGATCGGCAGGTGAAAGACGTCATCGGCCTTTTCGGACTTGTAATCAAGCGCCTCCGACGAGACGGTGATGACGCCCACGCAATAGCCGAGTCGATGCTGGTGCATGACCTTGAAGTCTACCGGTAAATCGGGAAGTTTCGCGGTCAGTCGTTTCATCACGGCGAAAACCGAAGCGGCCTTTTGCGCTACTACCTGTACCTGCTCGATGTGATCTTCATAGCCCTCTTTGATCAGCATGAGGCGGTGAACACCCGCGGGAATGTCTTTGAGTATAACCGGAGTCGCGCCGGCTTCTTTGTCGTCAAGAAAGACTTGAACGGCGGTCGCGTCTGATTTAACTCGGATCGATCCGGTGGAATTGTCCTGAGGGGTCGCTGCTGATGCCGGTCGAGGGTCGTTTCCGTAGGAAAAGCAAACGAAGAAGATCATCGCCGCGGCCGAACAGACTGGCGCAAGTTTATTTTGTTTGCTCACGAGTTCCTTTACCTCACATGTTGGCGCTTCGAATTTCGGCGGCAATCTTGGCGCAGAGTTTTTCGAGAACCTTGTTAATGCCTTCCTTCAGCCCTTTCTGGTTGTCGGCCTGAAGCTCGGTTATTTTCCCGTTGAGATCGATTCTCTCGAATAGCTTCTTTTCCCAGAGCTTTTTGTTGCTCGCTCGCTCAACAAGCCTGAATCGCGCCTGCAGAAAAAATTTATCCGCGGCAAGACTCGCCGTGAACGCACCGTAACCTTGAATCTGAACCA
>Ga0066687_10000037_pt1 | contig 40043 bp, 35 predicted proteins | sample GraSoiAngelo_136_FD_65630 | JGI IMG/M metagenome (GOLD analysis project Ga0066687, IMG submission 65630) | Grasslands soil microbial communities from the Angelo Coastal Reserve, California, USA - 14_0929_09_20cm | ecosystem: Environmental > Terrestrial > Soil > Grasslands | place: USA... | reverse complement strand
CACCAGATTGGAGGAGATGGAGGGGGACCGCCGCCCGGCCCCCCTCCATCTCGCGCTCGAAGCAAGTTTTCCTCTCGTCAACCCAACTGTTCGTTGGTCGTTGAGAAATTCGGGCTAAGCTGGTTCGGACTTTGAAACAGTCAAGATCGGCCAAGCGGCCGTTGTATTCTATTTTTGCGCTGTGTTCCGCAAGCTCTTTCAGAACCGGAATCAAACCAAAAGTATGGACTGAAACTTCGACGGCCTTTCGACGGCGATAGTCGCTTGGCGTACCGTCAACTGCCATTCCTTGTTCTGACGTGCTGTGAGAAGCTGTCCGGCCGTCGAATGCGTCGATCTCTTCTCTGACGCCAAGCGGGTCGGCCTTCTCTCGCCGAAAAGAATTTCCTTCAATAGAAACGATCAGCTTTCGCTGAAAGATACCGGGAGCGCCCGCATCCACATCACTCGCGTAGTGAGTGGTTCGGACTGCTTCCGCGGTCCAGTTAGAAAGGAACGGCGCATCTCGCGGCACGTTGTGCGCTCGGAGAATCTTCTCTATTGAGAGGGAGCCGAGCTGTTGAGAGGTCGTATTCGAGCTAGCCGACAGTGCGATACAGACTAGCCCTACCAGAGTTATGGCGTAGAGCAGTTGTTTCATCATCTCTCCTTTTATTTTTCATTCCTTAAGTGGAGCCCGGCGAAGGCGACGCACGCCGTCCTCGCCGGGCTGATCCGTAATTATTCTTTCACCAGTTTTTTATTTGCGGCCTTGCCTCACCTACTGGACCGCAAGCGATTCGGATGTGCTTTCGTTAAAGGAAACGGTCAGGGGTTAATCATACATTGCTCGACGCAGAAGTCATATGTGTCCTGACAACGCGCCTCGAGCGTGGGATTTCCGTTTGACTGCTGCACACAGTTCGAGAGCGACTGTTCGCATGCGTCGAAACAGTTCAACGATTTAGGGGCTGCGGCTTTCACCGTTCCAGGAATCGCCGCGATCAGGAGTAGTGCTATCCGAGAGCAGATCTTGAATCGCGTTGTCGCAGCCGGGATGCTCCTTCCGAAGACCGATTTTAAAGACACCTTTCCTTTATCCATTTGCTTCTCCTTTCGTTTCAGGGTCGAACCGGCGGTCTGCCGGTCCCGGCTGCTCTATGGGCCGGAAACGATTGCAACTGGACAATGGAGAAAAAATTTTTTCGTGCTCGATCCGTGGTCTTTATATGCGCGGAGTATTCACTACTGCACGAGTTGCGCATGCATGACGGTACCCGAAACGGGAATGCGGCCAATATTCGTCCTGAGATTTTCAGCTCGGCTGAAGCACTTTGTGAGCAGGCGGCCACTCTTTGATCTTTTGTTTTTTTGCGAAAGATCACTATGCGCAGGTTGTACGGAGCAGATGAGAATGAATAAACGCGAGTTAGAGCTCTGGAAACGGTATCGGCTTGGTGATGATGCGGCGCGCGAGCAACTCATTCTCTCTTACATCAAGATTGTAAGATTCTGGGTTGCTCAGATTTCGAAAATGACCTCCTGGGCAAATCCCGATGATCTATTGCAGGAAGGGATCAGGGGTTTGATGGAAGCCGTAGATGGATTCGATCCGATGGCCGGCTACGAATTCAAAACGTATGCTCGAAAATTCATCCGGGGCGCCATCTTTCGGAATCCCGAACTCTCGCGAGACCTTTGCAGGCACCAACGCGAGCGGCTCCGAAAGGTCAGGACCATCCACGATTCATTGATGAAGAAACTGGGTCGCGCTCCGACAACTGATGAGATAGCCGAGGCAAGCGGATTTACATCCAAACAGATAATGAATGCGCTTGACGCCGTGGCCATCTCTTTTGCCAATGAGCTGCCGGACCCCGAGGAGCACGTGACGCCGCGGATGGCTTCAGCGGCGCGTCAATACGAAACGGTTCTGGTTCAAGAAGCGATATCGAGGCTTAGCGACCGCGAGGCGCACATCCTCACAGGCCATTATTGGGTCGGCAAGTCGGACGTTGAAATCGCCAAAGAACTGGTATTGACACAAGCTGCTGTGAGCAAGCTCCGCCAACGTGCGATAATCAAATTGCGCGCAATTCTCGAACCCAGTGTAGGATATGCTCGAGATGAAACCTGGCGATGCGAAAAACGAACTGTGGGATGCGAAGTTCGACCATTTGACGGAGGACGAGCTTGACTGCTTTAGAGAGCATAAACTCGACGAGGTAGCTCACGCTCGAGCCGATACGCACCTGAGACTCTGCCTCATCTGTGAAAGACGATTGAGACTGCTTGATGCGGAAGATTCAGCGATGGACGGCCTTGCTGCAACCGATAATCGTCGGCTGACGTAATTGCCGCGCACCGCTGAATGCGGCCGGAGAACAAAAGACTCAATCGGCAGGGATGATGGATCACTAGAGAAGGCGCCGGATCACCCATTTTCCAAAGACTGACCGCTCAATCTCGGCCTCAACACTCTCGGGTACATCGCACTCGATTCTGATCCGACTCCTATCCCTCTCAATCGCATGACAACTTTCAAACTCGCGAAAAGAACCCATGTGTAGCTGCGCGGTGAACTCTATTGAACCAGTGGGGCCTACTGCGTTCTCTAACGCTACCTTCGTGATACATGTCACGTAAAAAAACTTTGAGTAAAGGGCGTGAGGCTGCGAGAAAACCGATGCAGCATCCACTTTGTGAGTGGATGTAGTTGCGCGGAAACCGGACTTGAATTTCGCGTGTTGAGAATTTGAGAGTAGAGCGATCCGCTCCATCTGAGTTTCACGCGGTGGAGTGGGTAGGAGGGGCTTTGTGGCAAAGGGTAGTAACTACGCATTGCTGAAGATTTGTTATTTAAATCTCCAGTGCGGCCCAGGGGTTCCCTTACCACAGGGCCCCTTCCCCAGATCAGGCAAACCTCGAATCAAGCTGACCTTGAGTCGAACTAATTCCAATCGAAGAAGCAGGGAGGCGATTAAGGCGTGAGGCCGCAACTTTGCCTGAGCTCCTGCAATGCGCGCAATGCAAAAGGACGCGCCATCTGTTTTCTCCAGCCCATCACGAAGTCGGTATTATCGAGCGGGCGCGCTTTTAGATAGCATGCCTCGGCGGCGGCGGCTATGCGCTGTTCGTCGAAGGGCAGGCCTACCAATTGAGCTTCCGCTTCTTTGACCTCGACCGGAGCTGGAGCGACGCCGCCGAGCACTATGCGCGCTCTCTCAATAACTCCGCCTTCGGCGACTTCAACCGCAGCGGCCACACCCAGCACCGGAAAATCAAAGGAGCCGCGACGTCTGAGCTTGTGATAACAGCTTCGCAAGCGGCCTGGCGGGGGCAACTGAATTTCCGTCAACAGCTCATCCGGCTCCTTATGCAAATATTCGATCCCGTCATCCTTATATAGATCCGCCGCCTCAGCGACCCTTTCTCCGCGAACCGAGACGAATTTCAACCTTGCTCCAACGGCAACCATCACGGGGGCGAGATCCGACGACTGCACTGCCCAGCACTTCGGGCTGCTTGGCGCAACCCAACAGATGTCGCCGTCTTTCTTGAGGCAAAAATTTATTCCCTTCCGCCATTCGTAATTCTGATCATAATAATTGCATCGGGTATCGAGCAGAAGATTTCCGCCTATCGTGCCCATGTTCCGCAGCAACGGCGTAGCTATCAGTCGCGCCGCCTGCGTGACCACCGGATAAACTTGTTCGATCAATTTGTGCCGGCAGATTTCACTGAGCAGGGCCCTGGCGCCAATGGTAATTCCCGAATACTCGTCGCCGCGGATATTGCGTAATTCGGCGACTCGCATGACGGAAATGACTGTTTTGGGCGTCTGTTGCCGCCGTTTCATATTCGGATAGAGATCGGTGCCTCCGGCTACAAATCTTGCGTCCGGATCAGCATCGGTCATCATCTCGACCGCCTCGGCTACGGTTCGAGGCGACAGATATTCAAATTGCGGCAATCGCATCATAATTAGCTTTTAACGATTAGCTTTCAGCGAGTAGCTTTCATCAGTCAGTTCTTGCTGATCGCTGAGAGCTGATCGCTATTTATGTACCACGTCGCGAGGAACGGCCCGGCCGTCGCCGCCTTCAGCAGGTGTCGCCACATGCAGCGCTTCAGGCCAGGTGATCTCCGGCGCCGAACTCGGTCCATACCTCGCCTCTTTTCCGTGAGCCCCGGCGCGAATTCCAGCAAGTACTTTTTCGGGCGTGATCGGTACTTCGTCAACGCGCACGCCCACTGCATCGTAGATCGCGTTTGCAATCACCGGCGGAATCGGCAAAAGCGGACCTTGACCTACTTCCTTCGCGCCGAACGGACCTGCCGAATCACGCTCTTGGATCAAGAATGTTTTAACGTCGCACATCTCGAGCGTAGTCGGACTCTTGTATTCAAGAAGCGACGGGAATTTGTGCACGAGATTCCGCTTGCCTCGATAGGCCATATCCTCCATCAGCGCTTCGCCAAGCCCCATGTAGACACTGCCCTCCACCTGTCCCATCACGAGCACAGGATTGATCGCCTGTCCCACGTCGTGCGCGATCCAGATTTGCTCGACTTTCGTGATACCGGTATCGGGATCGACTGCGACTTCGGCGATCGCGGCCGAATAACTGTACGCAGGCGATGGGCCCACCCCGCCGCCCTTAAACTGAGCGGCCGATGGCGGCGGCGTGTAAGAGCCGACAGTGCCGATGGTCCCGAATTTCGCTTCCGCGAGCTCAACAGCTTGCGCAAAACCGACGCCGATTTCCGGATGTTCGACGTCAAAGGCGCGCCGCTCCGCAAATGTGATGTTCTCGATCGGAGCATTTAGCTTTTCAGCTACGGCGAGCGTCAGTAGCTCACGCGCTCTTTCAGCGGCCTGCAATGCGGCGTTTCCAGTCATCAACGTGACTCGGCTCGAATAGCTCCCAAGATCGACCGGAGTAAGATCCGTATCGGCGGTAATCACGCGAATATCAAACGGATCTATGCCGAGCACTTCAGCCACGATATAGGCCAGGATCGAATCCGATCCCTGTCCGATATCCGTCGAGCCGCACATCACGCAAACGCCGCCCTGCCGGTCGAGCCGAAGCTGAACCCCTGAATGCGGCATGTTGTTCCAGTAGATCGGCAGCCCCGCACCCGACAGATACGAGCCGCAAGCGAGACCGATCCCACGACCATATGGCAGTCTTTTAAACTTCTCTTTCCAACCCGAAGCGTCGACCACCTTCTCGATGCAGGCGTCCAGGCCCATCGAACCAACACGCAGATAGTTGGCCGTCAGCGAGTTCGGCGGAACGAGGTGCTTCCGGCGCATTTCGGCGGGATCGAGGCCCAGCTCATCCGCGATCTTATCAATCTGAATTTCGAGAGCGAATCTAGGCTGAGGTGTTCCATGCCCCCGCTTCGGACCACACGGAGCCTTGTTCGTAAACGCGCGGAGTCCTCGAAACCGGTACCGCGGTATTTGGTAAGTTACAGTCTGAAGCGCACCCGTATAGAAGGTCGAAGCGACGCCGTAGCTTCCATACGCCCCGCCGTCAAGAAATGACTGAAAGTCCATCGCGGTTATCGCGCCGTCTTTCTTGACGCCTGTCTTCACCTTCATCAGAACCGGATGGCGTCCGCGATGACAATAAAAGACCTCTTCACGCGTCAATGTGATCTTAACCGGCCGGCCGGTTATCCGAGAAAGCTTGCAGACCGCGATCTCGTGATTAAAGGGATCGCTCTTTCCACCGAACCCTCCGCCGTTTGGCGTAGCGATCACCCGAACGTGGCTCGGGGATATCTCGAGTACTCTTGCAAGCGCGCGGTGAACGTAATGCGGCGTCTGAGTCGAGCTCCAAAGCGTAAGTTTGTTGTCGGCGTCGAACCTTGCGAGCGCGGCGTGTTGCTCCATCGGCAGGTGGGTATTTCCCTCGTAGAAGAATACGTCTTCACGGATCAAGTCGGCTTCCGCGAACCCTTCTTCCACGCTGCCGAACTCCAGGTGAACTTTTTTGTGGATATTGCCCTCGTCGCCGTAGTCGTGAATGCGCGGCTCATTTTTTGAAAGCGCTTCTTCTATCGAGCCGATCGTATCAAGCTGCTCGTACTCGACATCTATCAACGAGAGCGCCTCGAAGGCGGTGTCTTCGTCGACGGCGGCGATGGCCGCAACGGGATCTCCTATGAATCGAACTTTGTCGATGCAGAGGGTATGCTCGTCCTGACTGACTGGGAGAATTCCGTATGGGATCGGAAGATCCTTACCGGTGATGACCGCGACAACGCCGGCCAACGAGAGGGCCCTTGAAACGTCTATGCGCTTGATGAAGGCATGTGGAACGTGGCTTCGTAGCAGCTTCGCGAAGAGCATGCGGGGCAGCACAATATCGTCCGCGAATAATGTCTGGCCCGTGCACTTGGCGCGGGCATCCACTTTTCGGAAGGGCTTGCCTATGACTTTTAGCGGCTTCCCGTTTCCCTGAGACCCGTTACTCATACCGTAATCTTTTTAACACAAGCTACAGTTTCAGCCTACCACTAGCACGAAACGCGGGCGACCCGTCGTACATCCCCTCGTAACGGGCCGCGCCGCGCTCGCACCGCGCCGCGGGTGTTCCTCCTCTAGAGGCGAGTACCTGCTCTAGCGGGCAGGTCGCCTTTAATCCCCGCTCGGCGCTTATATTCCTCAAACCATCAAATCTGTCTTAGCTCCATTCACTTTAATCAAGCTTATGATCCGACTGCCGAATCGAGTCTTCAGAAAATCACCTTCGCCGCGAACTGGAACTGTCGCGGGTTGAATGCCGTCCGTGGACTGCCAAACCCCGGATTCGCCGGATCTACGACCCCATCCTTGTAGTGGCGCGGAACGCTTCCGATGAAATCCGGAGCGCCGTACACGCTGAATACTTCGTCGACGTTCGCGCGATTCAGCAGATTGAATCCCTCGGCGAACAGAGTCAGTCTAACGTGCTCCTTCAACTGAAAGTACCGCGAAAGCCTCAGGTCTAACGAGACCAGTTTGTCGCCCAGATAACTGTTCCGAGTCGAGAGTCCGACGCGATCGGTCACCGGATTCGTATCGTTGTTGACATCGAAACCCGCGAAGATCGTGAATCGCCGCGGAGACTGAGCGGTTATGATGCTGCTCAATTCGAAATTCCGCAGAAGCGTTTTCTCCGGACCGGTCGCCACGAAATTCGCAATAAAGCGGTGACGAACGTCCTGGTTCGAATTCGCTCGCTCAAGGCCTCGCCTATATAGATCCTGCGGAGTGCTGACGAACGTTGTGAATGTTCCATCGTCCAGCGTCTTCGAAAAAGTGTAGTTCGCGTTGAGATGGAAATAATTGCCCGCTCGCTCCGTCAATTGGAGCGTCAGGCCATGGAAGATCGAGTTCCCGCTGTTGTCGGTGTAGTAGACGAGCCCCGCATTGTATTCAGGTCCGCTGAACAGATCCTTGCCGTCCGGCAGTCGCGGCAGCCCCGTGCAGCCTATGACGACATTATTGCTGTCGCGCTGCGCGACCGCGGGAGGCGCGCAGGAAACATTCAGATTTTCCGGCCGCACTAGCTTGTGGGCTGAAACGAAGAGATATCCCGCGCTGACCGTGAGGCCTCGAGCGATTTCACGATCGATCTCAATGCTCGCCTGTTGTGAGTACGATGTCCGGCTGTGGGGATCGACTCCATCAACGGCGACCGTGTTGAGAAATCTGCCGCCTGCTCCGTTCGGCGGGAGCAAGAAATTCGGCGGAAGCTGGCCCGTCAATAACAGTGTTCGCGCATCCGCGGCGGCGTTCGCCAGAAAGATCCCTGTCGAGGTGATGACCGTCGGTTCCTGATTCAACGAGTAGCCAGCGCTGCTTGCTCCTTTTCGTGGACCGGGAAGCATAGTCGGCTGTCCATTGAAAAGATCTATCACCAGCGACGGCGGCCGCTGCGGCGACGTAACGAACAAGAAAGATAGATTGTATCGGTCGAAGAAAATGCCGCCGCCCGCTCGAATCACGGTCTTGCTGTCCGGCGAATAAGCGATTCCGATTCGCGGCGCGAAGTTGTTCCAATCGTGATTCACCTGATTCGTCAGACCGCCTTCGAAATCCCACCGCAACCCGTAGTTGAAAGTCAGCTTGGAGTTTATCTTCCATTGATCCTGAGCGAAGAAACCATAGTACGAGTGGTTCAGGTGGACGTTGAAGTCCTCCGTAAGGGACGGCAAGAACGCATTTTCCCAGGTTGTCGGGATGACGGGCGGCAGACTGCCTTCGGTGACGCTGCCCGATCCAAGCGGAGAGCCCCAGAAAACGATCGGAGTTCCGTGAAATATGGGCGGGAGCACGCAGGGCGATTCGCCCGCGATCTGCGGAAGCAGAGTGTGCGAGCCGTTCTTGTTCACGAAGTTCGCGAAGTCGGTCAGGCAGTTGAGCCCCGGCAGAACTATTCGCATCGGCGTGAATCCCGGCCACGTCACTTTGTTCTGCAGGAAGTTGATATCCCCGCCGAAGTTCATCACGTGCGAGCCCTTCACGAGCGCCAGCGTATCGGACACCTGTTCGCGAGACTCCCCGATGAAATCGAACACGCCGAAGTTATGTCCGAATAGAAGCGTGTTTGGAATGTCGAGATTCGGCTGGCCTGTGACCCCCGGAAAGTCATAGCGCCGCCGCGCCCACTGAGCGAGAACGTTGTTGACGAGGTTCGATCCGAGCTGCGATGAAAGCGCGCCCACCAGTGATTGGTCGCGAAGAAAGAGATCGTGCCCGCTGCTAGGGGCTCCGATCCCTCCGCCGTCCAGCGTATTCCCGACGAGTTGATTGAGATCGCGCGCGTCTTCGACGTTGTATCGGACGGACAGCCGGTGTTTTTCATTCAACTGATGATCGAGCTTGAATATGCCGTTATCCGTGTCCGCTGTTTTGAGTACATTGAGGTCCTCGGGCGCAAGGCCCATAAAACCCTTGGCCGCGTTGATTGCCGCCAGATTATTCACCAGCGTCGCCGGATAGGTCGGTGATTCCGCCCTCCGCTGGCCCTCATAGTTGAGGAAGAAAAACGTTTTGTCCTTCTTGATCGGGCCGCCCAGCGTTCCGCCGAACTGGTTTTGTCGAAGCGTGTTCGCCTGGGGAGAGGGCTGCAAAAGCGATCTCGCATCCGTGGCGTGATTGCGAAAATAGTCGTAGATCGAGCCGTGAAGCTCATTGGTTCCGGACTTGGTTACTATATTGACTATGCCGCCAAGCGCTCGGCCATACTCGGCGCCGAAACTGTTGTTGACTACACGAAACTCGCTCACTGCTTCTTGAGAAGGCGTGGCGCGCTGCGACGCGGTGACGGTGTTGATGTTGTCGGCTCCGTCTACGGTGACTATGTTGCTCAGGTCGCGCATTCCGCCGAAGGAGACCCGCGTAACTTCAAACTCGGTGAAGGTAGATTGAAGACTCGTGCGGCCTGTTGCTACGCCGGGAGTCAGCAGCGCGAAATCGGTGAAGAGCCTGCCGCTGATGGGCAGCGATTCAATCTGTTTTCTATTGACGACCTGGCTTATCTCGGTTCGCGTGGGCTCGATGGCGGGACCCTCTCCGGTAACGGTCAACTCTCCCGCGACCCCGGCGACCTTGAGAGCGACATTCACAGTTGCGGTCTGGCCCACGGTGAGAGCGATGCCGGTTTGGGTGTAGTTCGTGAATCCGCTGGAGGCTACTTTTAATTCGTAGCGGCCGGGAGCTACGTTGGGAATCACGTACAGGCCGGCATCGGTCGACGTCGCCGAATAAGCCCGATTCGTATCCATCTCGCGAAGAGTGATCGTCGCTTTAGAGATTACCGCTCCCTTTTCATCCTGGACCGTGCCGTTGAGTTGCGCGAGAGCGGCCGTCGATTGCGAGAAGGCCGTCACGGCGCCGCAGAGCAGAGCTACACCCGCGAGGATAAGGCGGAGACATCGATGTGCCCTCATAGATCGCTCCTTTCTTAATTCATCCGGCCCTTTATTTATCCGGCGACGCGCTTATACCGGCGCGCTTTAAACTCATACCTCGGAAGACTGCCGGCGGCAGCCTCCGTGACGCCTACTCTGATGTTTAGCTGCGAGCGGAACTCGGCCAGAACTGCGCGCTCGATGCTCGAGAACGGCTCGCCGTTTCTCGCTTCGATCTTTAACAGCAGCTCGTCCATCCCGCCGATCCGCCGTATCTCGACTTCGTATTCCGCGACACCCGGGCAGCCGCGGAGCAGATTGTCGATCACCGCCGGGTAGAGGTTCACTCCGCGCACGATCAGCATATCGTCGGCTCGCCCGAGAACGCCGCCTCGGATCCGGTTCAGTGAGCGCCCGCAGGCGCATGGCTCGATATCGAGCTCAACCAGGTCGCCGGTACGATAGCGCAGCACGGGCATCCCGGTTCTGGTGAGGTTTGTAATCACCAACTCGCCGCGAGTTCCGGGCTCAGCCGGTTTATGCGTCTCGGGGTCTATTACTTCGAAGGCGAATTCCAGCTCGTTGAGATGAATCGAGCCGCTCCGGGCCTGGCAATCGAATGCCCATGCTCCAACTTCCGTAGCGCCCGCGTGATCAAAAGACTCGGCGCCCCATTCACGTTCGATGCATTGCTTCACGGCGGGCACGCTGGCGCCGGGCTCGCCCGCATGAATGCTTATTCGAATCGCGGATTTGCGCAGGTCAATGCCAAGAGATGCCGCAACCTCCGCGAGATGAAGCGCGTAGGTCGGCGTGCATACCAGCACCGTGCAGCGATTGTCGATTATTTGCCGGAGCCTCTGCTCGGAATTCAATCCTCCGCCCGACAGCGCCAACGCTCCGATATGACGGGCGCCTTCTATTGCCGCCCAGTGGCTTATATAAGGGCCGAACGAGAAGGCGCAAAAGACCAGGTCGTCTTCGCGCACGCCGGCGGCTCTATAAACATATCCCCAACAGCGCAGCCATCCTTCCCAGTCCTCTTTTGTATCGAGCGATTTTATGGGTTGGAATGTGGTGCCGGAGGTTTGGTGCAGATAACGATAGCGAGTTATGGGGTACGTGAGAAGCCTTCCATACGGCGGGTGAGTTTGCTGTTCGGCTATCAGGTCCGACTTGGTCGTAAACGGAATTTTCTTCAGCTCCTCGAGCGTGCCGATCTCTTCAATAGGGATTCCCGCGATATGGAACTTCTCTTGGTAGAATTGATTGTCGCCAATCTCGCGCAACAAGGCGTGCAGCCGTTCGTCCTGCAATTCGCGGAGGCGCGGCCTGTCCACGGTTTCCAAGTCGAAGTTATAAAATCCAGCCCGGTTCATAAAATCTCCGGGGTCATATTATTCACCCGCAATGTAAAAGCCGATCGTATCCCGCCCAGAAGCGAGCCGCACTATACTACCTGTTGACATCGTAAGCAAGCGCATTATAATGCGCTAAAATCGTGGATCAGAACGATCTCAAGGCCTCTCTGCTGGACGCCCTCGGGCGGCGAGTGCGGGCGCTTCGCCTGGAAGCGGGGTTGAGCGTCAAAGATTTCGCCGCGCTGGCCGCGCTCTCACCCCGGTTCGTTCATCAACTCGAATCCGGCATCGGTAACATATCAATCGCGGGCCTTGCGCGAGCTTCGGTTGCGCTCGGACGGTCGCTGGTCGAGCTTGCGCCGCCGCTTGCGGATGATCATTCCTTGCGCGCCGAAATCTGGAGGCTGCTTGCCGACTCCGGAAACGAAGATCTTGTGGAGTTCCAACAATGGCTTCGGCAGCGTACGGGCCGAACCGCAAACGCCCGATTCATTGCTTTGATCGGGTTGCGCGGCGCCGGCAAATCGACGGTCGGACCGCTCCTGGCGAAACGACTAAAGACGGAATTCGTCGAGGTGGACAGATGGGTTGAAGAGGCCGCCGATATGTCGCTCGGTGAAGTCTTTGAGACTCATGGCGAGGCTTATTACCGGCGGCTCGAACGGGAATCGATTCAACGGCTCTTCGGAAGCTCGACCGGCTGCGTAGTAGCGACTGGAGGCTCCGTGGTCAGCGACGCGGAAACGTGGGAATCCATCAAACGCCGCTGCTTTACCGTCTGGCTTCATGCAACGCCGGAAGAGTTCATGAGGAGAATGCGAAAACAGGGTGACTTGCGCCCGATGCAAGGGCGGCCCTCCGCTATGGAAGAGCTAAAGGCGCTGCTGGCGAGACGCGAACCGCTCTATGCCGAGTCGAAGTTGAAGATTCATACCACTCAAAAGCCTCCCGTCGCGATCGTGACCCAGATAGTGAAAGCCGTAGCAGCTTCGAAGAAGTGAGCGCCTGTATCTCACGCGTGAATTACCATTTGGTGATGCTCGCGATCGGCGGCGTATCCCAGACAGGCCAGGATGTCCTCTCTCGTCAGGTAAGGGAAGTCATCCAAAATTTCCTGCTCTGTCATGCCAGCGGCCAGATATGAAAGAACATCATAGACGGTGATTCGCATTCCCCTAATACAGGGCTTTCCCCCTCGCTTGTCAGCCTCGACAGTTATTAGATCTCTATGGTTCATATGTTGATAGCATAGCTTCCCGCGGATGAGCAGTCTAATTCGTGCGAATAAGACCGGGAAAGATGCAGCACTGTTGCATGCGTGATGAATGGGGGAAGTACCGCGGTCATCGCGCGGCGGCCTGCGCGTGGTACTCTTGCAGACTGCGGACCTGAATATCTTCCTCGCGCAGGGATCGGATCGCGGCTACGGCAGCGGCCGCTCCAGTCAGCGTTGTAATGCAGGGTATCGAGTACTGCATTGCGGCGCGGCGAATGGCGCGCTCGTCGTAAAATGACGCTCGCCCCAGAGGCGTGTTGATAACCAGGTCGATTTTTTTGCTCTTGATCAGGTCGACGATATTCGGCCGTCCTTCATTTACTTTATAGACGAAGTCGCAGGGGAGGTTTCCCGCGGCCAGACGGCGCTGAGTTCCGCGGGTTCCCACCAATGTGAATCCCATATCAAGCAGCGATTGACCCAGATCGATGAGCGATCGTTTGTCCTGATCGTTAACGCTGATGAAAACCGCTCCTTCACGCGGCAGCCGCGTGCCTGCTCCAAGCTGCGCCTTTAGAAAGGCTCCCCCAAATGCTTCCGCGATTCCCATCACTTCACCCGTCGATCGCATTTCCGGACCCAGGATAGGATCGACTCCGGGAAATTTGACGAAGGGAAATACAGGTGACTTGATATAAAAGCGATCGACCGTCAATTCATCCGGAAGGTTGAACTGCGATAGCTTGTGACCGACCATCAGAAGCGAAGCGATCTTTGCGAGCGGGTGCCCGGTTGCCTTCGACACGAACGGAACAGTCCGCGAAGCCCGTGGATTTACTTCAAGCACGTAGACTCGCCCTTGCGAGATCGCGAATTGAATGTTCATAAGCCCGATGACATTCAGCGCCTTCGCCAGCTCGCGAGTGTAGCGCCTCATTGCGTCCAGGTGATCGCGGCTTATCGAGAAAGGAGGGAGCACACAAGAGGAATCGCCGGAGTGTATTCCCGCTTCTTCAATATGCTGCTGTATGCCGGCGATGACTACGCGGTCGCCGTCGGCCAGCGCGTCCACGTCAATTTCGTCCGCGTCTTCGAGGAATGAATCTATTAGTACCGGATGTTCGGGCGAGGCCTCGACGGCGTAGGTCATGTAGTTGTTGAGCGTAGACTCGTCGTACACAATCTGCATCGCGCGCCCGCCCAGCACATAACTGGGGCGCACAAGAACGGGATATCCGATGCCGATCGCAACCGCGCGCGCCTCTTCGATCGATATCGCGGCGCCGTTCGGCGGTTGCGGAATATCCAATTCCCGCAGCAGCTTCCCGAATCGCTTCCGGTCTTCCGCCAGATCGATTGACTCGGGCGACGTGCCGATAATGGGCACGCCCGCGGCGAGCAATCGCATGGCCAGATTCAAGGGTGTTTGACCTCCAAACTGAACGATGACCCCCTGGGGCTGTTCGTGCTCGACGATCTCCATCACGTCCTCGAAGGTGATGGGCTCGAAGTAGAGTCGATCAGAAGTATCGTAGTCGGTCGAGACCGTTTCCGGATTGCAGTTGACCATTATGGTCTCGTATCCGGCTTCCTTGAGCGCGAACGCCGCGTGGCAGCAGCAGTAGTCGAATTCGATTCCCTGGCCGATTCGATTCGGCCCCGATCCTAAAATGATGATCTTTTTGCGATCGCTTGAATCGGCTTCGTCTTCGTCCTCATAGGTGGAATAGAGATAAGGCGTGTGTGATTCGAACTCGGCCCCGCAAGTGTCGACGCGTTTATAAACCGGAGAAACGCCGAGGCTTTTTCTCAGCGCTCGCACTTCCGCTTCGGCGGCCCCGGTCAATTGCGCGATTCGCTGATCCGAGAACCCCATTTGCTTGAACCGCTTGAGCCGACCGGGCCCGATCGTACGGAGTGTGAGCTTCGCGATCTCTTTTTCGCACTCGGCAATTTGAAGAAGGTTGTCGAGGAACCACGGATCGATTCGAGTCAGCTCGTGAAGCTCGTCGATTGAGTATCCTCGCTCCAGCGCATGCATGACGAAGTAGACTCGCTCGGCTGATGGGACGGTCAATCGCCTTCTCAGCTCGGCATCGTCGAGTCCGTCAGGCACGCGAAACCCGCTTCGGCTTTCGAGCGAACGCAACCCTTTTTGAAAAGCCTCCTTGAACGTCCGCCCTATGGCCATTGCTTCTCCGACGGACTTCATCTGGGTTCCGAGGGTAGCATCCGAGTTCGGGAATTTTTCGAACGCCCACTTTGGTATCTTGACGACGCAATAGTCTATCGTCGGCTCGAAGCTGGCCGGAGTCTTGCGCGTGATGTCGTTTGGTATCTCATCAAGCGTGTACCCGACGGAGAGCTTGGCCGCGATCTTCGCGATGGGGAACCCCGTCGCTTTTGAAGCGAGCGCGGATGAACGCGATACGCGCGGGTTCATCTCGATTACCATCAAATCGCCGTTGGAAGGGTTGAGCGCGAATTGAATGTTCGACCCGCCGGTTTCCACGCCGACTTTTCTGATGACTTTAATGGCGGCGTCGCGCATGACCTGATACTCGCGGTCAGTCAGAGTCTGGGCAGGCGCGACCGTAATCGAGTCGCCGGTATGAACGCCCATCGGATCGAAGTTTTCGATCGAGCAGATGATGACGACGTTATCCGACACATCGCGCATCAGCTCGAGCTCGTACTCTTTCCATCCTATGATCGACTGCTCGATCAGAGTCTCGTGCGTAGGCGATGCGTCCAGCGCTCGAAGCACGATTTCATCGAACTCTTCTCCATTAAAGGCAATCCCTCCGCCTGTTCCTCCGAGCGTGAACGACGGCCGTATGATCGTGGGATAGCCGACGACACCGATGAGAGCCCGAGCTTCATCCAGCGATCCGACGTAGCCGGAGCGCGGCATCGCCAGACCGATCTCTTCCATCGCATGCTTGAAGAGGAGCCGGTCTTCGGCGACTTTGATCGCATCGAGCTTAGCGCCGATCAATTCAACGCCTAGCCGGTCAAGTGTTCCGTCTTCGGCAAGCGCCACGGCGAGATTCAACGCGGTTTGCCCGCCAACCGTCGGCAGCACCGCATCGGGCCGTTCGCGCTCGATAATCGCGCGAACGCATTCAACGGTAAGCGGTTCGATGTAAGTGCGATCGGCCAGCTCGGGATCGGTCATTATCGTGGCGGGATTCGAGTTGACCAGGATTGTCTCGAAGCCCTCGCTTCGAAGCGCCTTGCAGGCCTGAGTTCCGGAATAATCGAATTCGCAGGCCTGCCCAATCACGATTGGGCCCGAGCCCAGGATCATTATCTTATGAAGATCGGTCCGTTTCGGCATTTGATATTAATGAGATCTCGCTTCAGTTTCTGGAAGCTCGCTCCGCGCGGCGAGTTGTCGAGTGGTCGATTCGGTGACGCTGGCGGGAATCGATACAGCATCGGTGTCATAACTCTTGGAGAGCTCATCTAAGCTCGCCGCCGCTTGAAGCGGTTGGCGATGGGGCGTCGACAGAGAGGCCGGCGAGGACGCCCGCTCGATGGCTTTGATCTCACTTGAAGCGCTGATCCACTTCGACAAACCCGAGAAGAGAGTGAGGAGACCGTAGATGCTAAACGCAACCAGAAACGGGAACAGATAGGGGAATCGGTCCGGCATTGAAAGAAGCTCGCCCAGCAGCAGCTTCACCATTCCTATAGCCAGCGCCACCGCGCCGATCATCACGCTTCTCCTGCCCTCGTAGTAGTCTTTGAACAACCGCACCATCCGCTCGTCAAGCTCCGCGCGATCGCTCTTGTTACCGGCAAGCGCTTCGGATACGGCCGCGAGATCGGTTCCGCACCGAGTGCAGAATTTTATTTCGGAGTTGTTGTTCGCTCCGCATCCAGGACAATACATCTCGCCTCCTGGCATCGATGACCCACGCTAGGTCCGCCGATGAGCGCCGCCGTATCCTTCAGCGGATTTCAGCGCGAGCGCCGGTGCATCGGTGATTCCACGTTCTAATGGGCAACCTTCTAGGGCAAGCCGAGGCAGCCTCTTTCCTGAGTGATGGTCTGGAAATCGCTCGCTCCCGAATCGGCGGAGTGATCTTACAGGCTGGTAGAGCTTGTTTCAAACCTGGTCGGGTGCGGAGGTTTCGCGCGGGCCGGCCTGCGAATTCCGAGAATCAGGAAGCGTCAAAAAATGGCATTCGGAGAACCTGCGAATGCAGGAACTCACTTATTTCTCGATACGGCGCCTCTGCGAATAAAATAGAAGTCCCGATCGAGTACTCTTTTACCGAGTTATCTCTTCAGCCAGCTAAACAAACCGTACCACGTCGTCTCCCGGTAGAGCGCTGCTATCGAATCCGTCAGCGGTATGTTCTTCGGGCAGACTTGCACGCAGTTCTGCGCGTTTCCGCAGTCCGAAATGCCTCCGTCATCCATGATCGCTTCGAGCCGCACATCCTTATGCAGCGCTCCGGAGGGATGTTCGTTAAACAGCCGCACTTGATTAAGCGCCGCTGCGCCGATGAACTGCGATCTGGGGTTTATTTGCGGGCAGGCTTCAAGACAGCAGCCGCAAGTCATGCACGTGGATAGCACATAGCGCGTTTGCTGAACGTCGGGCGCCACCCGCGGGCCGGGCCCGAGGTCGTGTGTGCCGTCGATATCGATCCAGGCGTGAACCTTCTTGAGCGATTCGAACATGCGCGAGCGGTCGACCATCAGATCGCGAACGACCGGGAACTTCGTCATCGGTTCGACCTTGATGGGCTGCTCGATTTTATCCACAAGCGCGGTACAGCCCTGGCGGACTCTGCCGTTGATGACCATCGTGCAGGCGCCGCAGACTTCTTCAAGGCAGTTAGACTCCCAGACGACCGGAGTCGTAGGTTTGCCGTCAGCCGTAACAGGATTCTTCTGAATATCCATCAGGCAGGTGAGCAGGTTTTCACCCTTGCGATGCGGCACCTCGAACTCTTCCCATCGCGCGCTTGTGTCGGGACCATCCTGCCGTTTGATCTTCAATCTTACAGTGTCTGCCATCTCTTTTTCTCGACCTTTTCCACACCGTTAAGGCTCTAACTCGCCTTCTTATCGACGTCGTATTTTCGCGGACGCGGTTTGATTTGCGATATATCGACCGGTTCGTAGCTGAACTCGGGGCCTTCGCGCGAATACGTAGCAATAGTCGTCTTGAGAAACTGCTCGTCGTTGCGTGCCGGAAAATCAGGTTTATAGTGGGCGCCGCGCGATTCATTGCGATTGAGCGCTCCAAGAGTTATTGCGCGCGCCAACAGCAGCATGTTGTAAAGCTGGCGCGCGTGTGGAAGCGCCTGAGTAGCCCAGTAGATCTTTTCGTTGATGTCGATGCCGTCGAATCTCTCGATCAACTCCTGAAGCTTTGCGTCGGTTTCTTCGAGCTTCTTGTTGTAGCGAACAACCGTGACGTGATCGGTCATCCACTTGCCCATCTCTTCGTGCAGGCTGTACGCATTCTCGGGCCCGCGCTGGTTCTTCAGCTTCTCGTTGATCGCAACCTGCCGCTTCAATTCCGCCTCGTGCAAACCGTTTAGCGTTTCGCCGCGTCCGGCGCCGGTCGCATGATTGACTGCCGCCTTACCGGTCACGATTCCCGCGTAGATACAGCTCAAAAGCGAGTTCGCGCCCAGACGATTCGCTCCGTGGATTGAATAATCGCACTCGCCTACGGCGAATACTCCGGGAACGTTGGTCATCTGATCGTAGTCGACCCAGATGCCGCCCATCGTGTAGTGCATTCCGGGAAATATCTTCATCGGCGTGTGACGAGGATCGTCGCCGACGAACTTCTCATAAATTTCGAGAATGGCTCCAAGCTTACGATCGAGCGTCTCGGCGGGGATATGGGTCAGGTCGAGATAGACCATGTTGCCGCCGCCTACGCCGTAACCGTCCAGGCAGGCCTGAAAGATCTCTCTCGTTGCGATATCGCGGGGAACCAGATTTCCGTAGGCCGGGTATTTCTCTTCGAGGAAGTACCATCGCTCGCTCTCGGGAATCGACGACGGGTCTCGCTCGTCGCCTTGCTTTTTGGGAACCCAGACCCGGCCGCCTTCCCCGCGAGCCGACTCCGACATAAGCCGCAGCTTGTCCTCGCCCGGAATAGCCGTGGGATGGACTTGAATGAACTCGCCGTTTGCGTATTTCACTCCCTGCTGATAAAGAGCCGCCTGTGCCGAGCCCGTGCAGATCACCGAGTTCGTGGATTTTCCAAAGATCGAGCCCACGCCTCCGGTAGCCATCACTATCGCGTCGGAAGGGAATGCCTTTACTTCGAGGGTTCGAAGATTCATCGCGGTAAGGCCGCGACAAACCTGATTGTCATCCAGAACGGCGGAGAGGAATTCCCACCATTCGTACTTAGTGACCAATCCTTCGACCTCGAATCGTCGAACCTGCTCATCAAGCGCATAGAGCAACTGTTGACCGGTAGAAGCTCCGGCGAACGCCGTGCGATGGTGCTTCGTTCCGCCAAAGCGCCTGAAATCTATGAGGCCTTCCGCTGTCCTCGAGAACGGGACGCCCATGCGGTCGAACATATAGATGATGGCGGGCGCCATCTCGCACATTGCTCGAACCGGCGGCTGATTCGCGAGAAAGTCGCCGCCATAAATCGTGTCGTCAAAGTGAACCAAAGGCGAATCGCCTTCGCCTTTGGTGTTGACCGCACCGTTGATGCCTCCCTGCGCGCATACCGAATGTGAGCGGCGCACGGGCACGAGCGAGAACAGGTCGACGCGATGACCCTGTTCGGCAATCTTGATCGTTGTCATCAATCCGGCGAGCCCGCCGCCTATGACCGAGACTCGAATATCAGCATTCGCCATTTTGCAGTCCTAGAGATTTTCTGTTGATGCTCGCAATCAGTGTATGAAAGCGAGGGCCGCGTTTATCCCAATGGCCGTCAGCACGACTCCGACTACGCCGCACGCATAGCCGACCAGCCGTTGTGTGCGCCTGCCAACCGCGATTCCCCAATCTATCAGGAACAGCCACAGCCCGTTGGCGAAGTGGAACGTGGTCGACGCAATTCCGACGAAGTAAACGAAGAGGATCGTTGGATTCAGGAACTCGCCTCGGACAATTTGAAAAGCCTGATCCGGATGCGCCGCGACCGACCGCGTGTTCAGTCCGGGAATCAAGCCGAACCTGAAATTGAGTACGTGAAAAGTGATGAACACAAAGAGAATCACCCCGGTGACGCGCTGAATCACATAGAGCCAATTGCGCCCGAAGTCATAAGAACCCGCGTTCGGCTTTCCCTCGTAGGTAATCACGAGACCATAGACCGCGTGATAAATCAGCGGCACGAAAATGCCCAACACCTCGACAAACAGGACGTAAGGCAAGGACTGCAAATCTCCGACGGCTTCGTTGAAGAGTTGGATGCCCGTCCGGTTGGCGGACACCGAGCCGAGAGCTTTGGAGTTGGTGTAGAAGTGTTCGAGTAGGAAGATGCCGAGCGGGAGGATTCCCGTAAGCTGGTGGAGCTTGCGCAACACGAAGTGTCGCGAGACTTTTATAGACATTAGATAAAGGCTCCTGGTGACCTCGATCCGAGTGCCTGCCGACCGGCCCTTTTCGGCCGGTCAGTGATTCTTAAATGCTGCAAACAACAAGTACCGCGGGCTTCGGCCCGCCTGGCGATGGTCCTGACCGATTAAGTTTAACGGCGGGACCAAAAAGCAAACCGTAATTCATAGCACTCTACTGTGACTCTAGACAACCGCATAACGCATATCAAGCAGCAGCTGGTAGTGGGGTCACAGTGTGTTGCCGCCCTGAAATAGTTTGATCTTGCGACCATTCCTTGCGCCCATTCCTTGCGCCCTTGACCATACGCGTGGCTGCGAAGTATTCTGCCGCCAAGGAGAGCGCCTTTGGTAGCAACGCTGCGACAATCAACCTCTTCCCCGCTCAAGAAGCTCGCGCTAGATTATACGTCTCACTCTGTTGGTAATTCTCTCCTTGTCCACGCTGACTGCCTCGAATGGTTGAGTCGTATTCCCGAAAACAGCATTCACGCGGTTGTTACTGATCCTCCTTATGGCGTCAAAGAGTACGACTTTGACCAAATTGAAAAGCGGGAAAATGGAAACGGTGGTATTTGGCGAATTCCGCCCTCGTTTGATGGACACAAACGCGCTCCCCTTCCGCGCTTTACTGCACTCAACGAAAAGGAGCGCGAGACATTGCGGCGGTTCTTCACCGAATGGAGCCGCGCCCTAGTTCACGCTCTGCGACCCGGAGGCCATCTTTTCATCGCCAGTAACTCCTTTCTTTCTCAGCTTGTTTTTTCCGCTCTAATTGCTGGCGGCTTGGAGTTTCGGGGAGAAATTATCCGTTTGGTTCGAACGTTGCGGGGTGGTGACAGGCCAAAAAACGCAGAAGAAGAGTTCCCGGAAGTTCAATCAATGGCTCGTGGCTGTTATGAACCGTGGGGAATTCTAAGAAAGCCAATGCTTCCGAACATGAAAGTCAGCGATTGCTTGCGAGAGTTTGAGACAGGCGGTTTGCGCCGTGCGCCAAATGAGCTTCCGTTTAATGATGTGATTCAAAGCACTCGAACGCCACAGCAGGAGCGTGCTATCGCAAATCACCCCAGTCTCAAGCCACAGGCGTTCTTACGCCAGCTTGTGTATTCAGCTCTTCCGCTTGGCAAAGGAATCATTGCCGATCCCTTTATGGGATCGGGGTCAACGATAGCCGCGGTTGAGGCTATAGGACTATCTGCTATTGGTATTGAGCGCTATCTCGATTATTACCAGCTAAGTATTAAGGCTACTCCTCGCTTGGCGGCGCTACACTCCCAAGCTCAGCTTCCACTTCTTCCAAGCTAATGTCTGCTTTGGGAGCCCGGTAGATACAATTCGCCTTCATTTTCTCAAAGCCCACTTTTGTTACGCTCGCTGTTATTGTTCGACGACTCTCTTCTGAGCGCCCAGAGAAGCTCCAGTCCGACTTTTCAAGTTGTGCTCCCATCACCATCAAAAACCGCAGCGGTCTTGGATCATCTGGGCCATCCGCCACCCGATTGCTATCGTACACGAATACCATAAGCCATGTATCTTCTGCGTTGTGACCTTGCCAGCCTGATGTGTATCGAGATGCTTTTATTTCTATACCCTCTCCTGCGTGTTGCGCCGCATCGCCTTCGAATCTCCCGGCCGGCAATAGATCAGGATGACCGTTATGATATTTGTTCTTCACAACGCCTGCACAGTGTTTTGGAATCCGAGCATTCATGAACTCCCCAACAAGACTGCTAAAGTTGGCTGACATCATTATCGATTCCAGCCGGGATATCTTCTCCTCGAAAAGTCTATTGTTTATGAATCCCAGGAAGTTCAGGAAGTCGCTCATTGCAGCGCCAATATGTTCTGCTTTTAGCCCAAAGGGAAGATTCGCATGGGGATTGAATCCGGAAGTGTCAAGCGGAATCGGAGTGCAGGCTGCCTTTTCGAGGTCTGTTCCGCTCACGGGGCCCAATGTTATCGGACCAACATCCCACGAGCAACGGTATTCGCTTTGTTTTATTCTACCTATGTTGGCGTTGAGGATTATGCCTTATTACCTTAATACCCACTATCCAGCCGTTCGCGGCTTGCCGCCGTTAGATCCTCGCCCGATTGAATTGACCACCGATTGCTGACCGCTGATTGCTGATGTATGAATGATGAATGCGGTTGATCTTCATGGGAACGCCCGAATTTGCCGTGCCTACACTGGAACGACTCGTTCACGACGGCCGCGAGATCGTCGCCGCTTTCACTCAACCGGACAAACCTTCCGGCAGGGGTAAGAAGCTCAACGCGCCGCCGGTGAAACTTGCCGCCGAGTCGCACGGCATTCCCGTTTATCAGCCCGCCAGGATCAAAGCCAACGAAGAGGTTCGCGCCGTTTTCGAAGAGGCCGCAGCCGACGCATGCATAGTCGCGGCTTACGGCAAGATTCTTCCGGAATGGCTGCTTAGGATTCCAAGGCTCGGCTGCATAAACGTTCACGCTTCGCTGCTGCCGCGTTATCGCGGAGCCGCGCCGATCAACTGGGTCATAGCCAATGGCGAGCGCGAGACCGGGATAACGATCATGCAGATGGACGCCGGCATGGATACTGGACCCCTTCTCGCTGCAAGGGCGATTCATATTGGAGAGCGCGAGACCGCCTCACAGCTTTCCATCCGGCTGTCGCAGCTTGGAGCCGATGTCCTCTCTGAGACACTGCCGAAGATCGAACAGGGACGCATCACGCCGATTGCACAGGACAATGCGCAAGCCACTTACGCGCCCATACTCAAACGCGAAGATGGACTAATCAACGTGAAGCTGACCGCTCAAGAAATTTCCAATCGAGTAAGAGCTTTTGAACCGTGGCCCGGCGTTTTCACGACGTTTCGAGGTCAGCGGCTTATGATAAGGCGCGCCGAAGAATCGCAGGCGCGGCCGGAATACAGGATAGGATCGGTCATCTCTATCGATCATTCCGGAATAAGGGCAGCGTGTGCTGAACAGACCGCGCTCTTGATCCTTGAGCTCCAGATCGAAGGCAAGCGCAGGATGTCCGCCTGGGACTTCGCCAACGGCATGAGGCTTCGGCAAGGCGACGACCTGTTCGGCTGCGTGATCCCGATGAACGGCTCTTCCGCGAACGTTTCAGGTGAGGCATGAAAGAGGCGCGCACTGGTAAGATCAGCATAAGCCCGGCGCGGTTGCCGGCCTTCGAAATACTTCTCAAAGTTCATAACGGCGCCTATTCTTCGGACCTCTTAGCCGCAAGACAGGATGACATTCGTCTACCGGAGGACAGGGCTCTCGCGCGCGAGCTTGTATTGGGAGTGCTCAGGCATCAATCGACGCTCGATTATTTCATCGAGCTTTATGCGGATCGCGCGGTTTCCCGGCTGGACACCCAGGTGGTTGTCGCTCTTCGAATCGGCATCTACCAGATTCGTTATCTGAAACGAGTTCCGCATTCCGCGGCCGTGAACGAATCCGTCAACCTCGTGAAACGGTCCGGCGTAACAAGCGCAGCCGGACTCGTGAATGCGGTTCTGCGGAAGGCTGCCGCGAACATCGGCGATCAACCCGGCCGGACAATAGCGGATTCGGCTCAGAGGCGGGCGGTGGAACTCTCGCATCCGGAGTGGCTCATTGCCCGATGGGAGACCTTGCTGGGCGAGGAAGAAGCAACGCGGCTGGCGCAGGCGAACAATAAGCGGGCGGGCGTCTCATTTCGGGTGAATGGGTGCAAGGAGCTTGATAATGCGAGCGTTGTATCGGAATTGGAACGACGAGGCTTGACGATTCGCGAGTCGGCCTATGTGCCCGGCGCGTTGATATTGGAGAGCGGCGATCCCGCGATCCTTCAGGATGCGATGACCAGCGGAGCGATTTATATCCAGGATGAGGCCTCGCAGCTTGTGTCGTTGTTGGTTGACCCGCAACCGGGCGAGCGAATTCTGGATCTCTGCGCGGCTCCGGGATCGAAGGCAACCCATCTTGCATCGCTGACTCGCAACGCCGCGTGGATAATCGCCTGCGACGTGAATCCCAGAAGGCTCATTACGCTGACCGAAATCAGCCGCCGCTTAAATGCCCGGATGGCGGCTCCGATTGCAATGGACGGCACGCGAAACCTGCCGTTCTTGAGCGACGTCGTTTTTGATCGAGTGCTTGTTGATGCGCCTTGCACCGGAACCGGCACGGTGCGTAGAAATCCTGAAATCAAATGGAGACTCTCTCCAACCGATCCAGCAAGGCTCTCCGGCGTTCAATCCATTTTGCTCGAACGCGCCGCTCAGGTTGTTAAGCCCGGCGGAAGGCTTGTTTACTCAACGTGCTCACTCGAACGGGAAGAAAACGAAATTATCGTCGAACGCTTTCTCGAAAACGCCGCTGACTTCAAACTGGTGAGCCCGGATGCGTATCCGGATTTGGAGTCCGAGGGCGGCATCATCAGAACTTTTCCACACAGGCATGATATGGACGGATTCTTTGCCGCGGTATTTGAAAGGAATAAATAACAGGGAGCATGCAGCGGCAAGGTTGTGTCGGCGTGTGATCTTGATGTTTACTGACCGATTCGCAAGTACACCTTGTTTTTAACGCGTGATGTGTATTTCAGGGAAAGACGGAATGAACTGTGACGAATATCGATCTGAATAGAATCAAACAAGCGCGCGAACGGATCGCCTCCGCGGTGCGGCGTCCTCCGCTAGAGCGCTCTCGCGGCATGTCCATCGGCGAGCGCGACATTCTGCTCAAGCTGGAATGCCTGCAGCTCACCGGCTCATTCAAGATCAGAGGAGCAACGGCAAGATTGACGGCGCTCACCGAAGAAGAAAAAGCTCGCGGACTTTTAACTGTTTCGGCGGGAAATCACGGGCTTGCGATTGCTCACGCGGCGGAAGCGCTTGGCCTGGATGCAACCGTCATCGTGCCGACTTCGGCCTCACGAACCAAGGTTGAGCAGATCAGGCGATACCCTGTCACATTGATCGAGCACGGAGCCACATATAACGATGCCGAGAATTGGGCGCGCCGGAGGGAGCGGGAAACCGGCATAACATTTATCCCGCCTTACAACGATCCTGACGTGATAGCCGGACAAGGCACGATAGGGCTCGAGATATTGGAAGATGCGCCGGAGCTCGATGCCGTGCTCGTGCCGATAGGAGGAGGCGGCCTTATCGCGGGGGTCGCGGCGGCCATCAAAGAGACAAATCCTCGAATAAAGGTGTATGGCGTTGAACCCCAGGCTTCGCCCACGATGATCAAGGCTCTTGAGGCGGGCGAGATAATCGAGATCGCGGAGGAACCCACGATCGCCGACGGGCTGTCGGGCAACATCGAGCCCGAGTCGATAACTTTCCCAATAATTCAACGTCTCGTGGACGACATACTATTGGTGAGCGAAGAGGCCATGGCGCGCGCGATTGCGACAACAGCTCGCGAAGAGCACCTGATTATTGAAGCCTCGGCGGCCACGGGCATCGCCGCACTCGACGACGACCGGTTTAACACCGGCCGTACAGCGGTCGTTGTCACCGGCCGAAATATCGCCTTCGATCTGTTCAAAAGAATCTGCGCGAGTTCACATGAGTGACGGCAAAGCTCCGGTTCTGATTACGGGTGCGGGAGGACTCCTTGGGCGCTGTCTCGTCGAACGACTGACGGGCCAGGGACGGGAAGTCATCGGGCTGGCGCATGCGGAGCTGGATATAACCAGGCATGACGATGTCGCCCGCCGAATACAATCGATTAACCCGGCAGCCGTGATCAATGCGGCTGCCACAACCGACGTAGATCGCTGTGAGACCGATCCGAAGTGGGCTTACGCCGTGAACGAAGCAGGCCCGCGATATCTTGCAAGCGAGTGCGAGGCAATCGGCGCGCAATTCGTTCACATCGGCACCGATTACGTTTTCAGCGGAGACAAAGAAGGCTTCTATACTCAGGATGACGCACCGAATCCCTCCGGTGTGTATGCGCAATCCAAACTAGCCGGCGAACGCGCTGCTCTCGAGGAGACCGACCGATGTTACATCGTCCGGTCATCCTGGATTTTCGGATTGGGCGGAAAGAATTTCGGAAGCAAGGTGCTCAATTATGCTCGAGCCGGTGCGAGGCTGAAGGGCGTGATCGACCAGACATCGATTCCTACCTATGCGCCCGATCTTGCGGCGCGAATCATAACGATAATCGAGCGTGAGGTGTACGGGCTGTACCACGTCACCAATAGCGGCACTGCCACATGGTTCGAGTTCGCTCGGATGGCGCTTGATCTCGCGGGCATGAGCGAAGTCGAAATCGAGCCGGTTAAGCGCGCGGATCTGAATCAGGCGGCGCCTCGACCCCGAAACTCCGCGATGCGGTGTCTTATGTCGGAGCGTCTGGGGCTGGCGCCCCTTCGGCGCTGGAGTGAAGCGCTTGAAGAGTTCGTGCGCGAAGAGGCTCTCGTCGAATCAAATCCAAACCCGGCTCAGGCGCCGTAATCAATTCTCGGTCACGAGTTCCGAACAATGGCAGCCAACGACTATCACTTCATTACGCACTGGCGAGTAGAAGGATCAATAACCGAAGTCGCCGATGTCTTGAAGGACGCGAGGGAACTCCCTCGCTGGTGGCCTTCGGTATACCTGAGAGTCGAGCAACTTGAACCAGGCGACTCCGAAGGCATAGGCAAGGTGGTCAGCCTCTACACCAAGGGGTGGCTTCCATACACGCTGAAATGGAAGTTTCGAGTGACCGAATCGAATTATCCGTATGGCTTCACACTTGTAGCCGAAGGCGACTTCGAAGGGCGCGGTATTTGGACTCTTGAACAGAATGGATCCACCGTGAACGTCATCTATGACTGGAAGCTTCGAGCCGACAAACCGCTTTTGAGAGCATTTTCGTTTTTGCTTAAGCCGCTGTTCTCCGCCAATCATCGATGGGCGATGGCTCGCGGCGAGGAGAGCCTGAAACTCGAGCTGGCCCGCCGGCATGCACCCTCGGCCGAGGCCGCCGCCGCAATCCCTGCTCCCCCAGGCCCCACCTTTCCGCATAATTTGTTCCGCGAACTCCAGACCCATCGGTAAACCGGCGGCCTTGCGGCAGACATTGAAAATGCCTGCCTGGCGTTATGCCGTCTCATTCCGTTTCTTTCGGCGGTCGAATGTTTGTTGTATGCTTTGAATCCCCGAAATTCCGGCTTCGGGCTCATCACTCGCAACATTCCTTTCAGGAGAAAGACATGACGCAACCAAACCCCTCTGCAATCGCTCTCCACAAAAAGGCGTGCTTGATTCGCAGCGCAGTGCTGGCCGCCGCGGCAATTATTCTATCCGGCATCCTGACTCAAGCCGCACACGCTAGCGACGTAATGCTTGCGAATCAGCCTTCGAGCGAATACGCCGCGCGAAGGCAGAAGTTAATGAGCCAGGTAAAGGACGGCGTTACCGTTCTGATTGGGGCTCGCGAAGAGGATCTGGGCGAGGTTGGGCGCTTTCGCCAAAAGAACGACTTCATGTATTTGACCGGCGTCGAGACTCCCGGCGCATACCTGATTCTGGTTCCGGCGGGACTGATTCCCGATAAACCGGGGCGGGAGATTCTGTTTATTCCGGCACGAAACCTCATCCAGGAAAAATGGACCGGGCCTCAAATGGGACCTGGAGCTGAAGCCGAGAAATACTTCGGCATTCGAGAGGTGATGGCTTCGGACAAGTTCTTCAGCACTCTTCTCGACATAGTCGGCTCGGCTCCGGCCAGAGCAGAGGGAAGAAACCAAACCGCAAAAATCTATACGGTGGCGCCGGGCGGGTCCGACGCGATCATGACGCGAGAGGGCAGATTCGTTGAAACTTTGCGCGGAGTTTCTTCCGCATATCGAATACTCGACGTCTCACGAACCATCGGAGAGATGCGGAAAATAAAATCAGCCGGCGAGCAGGCGCTGCTTCAGAAGGCCATCGACATAAGCGGAGAAGGCCAGCGAGACTGCCGGAACACAGTCAAACCCGGCCTTTTCGAATACGAGGTTCAAGCAGTGATCGAAGCCGCGTTCACTCGAAACGGCTCCGAGCGGCCCGGCTATCCATCCATTGTAGGCTCCGGGATCAATTCAACCGTGTTGCACTACAATGAAAATAAGAAGCGAATTGACGAAGGCGATCTCGTCGTGGTGGACGTAGGCGCGGAATACAGCTACTACACCGCCGATATCACGCGAACGTATCCCGCTTCGGGCAGATTCACCGAGCGCCAGCGCCAGGTATATCAATTAGTGCTGGATGCACAGCGCGCCGCCGAGAAAGCATTCAAGCTTGGCGAAAGCACTACGGCCTCGCTGAAACAAGTTGCGTCGGAAGTGATACGCTCGAGTCCGCTTCGCGACTCGCATGGAAACACTCTGGATAGATACTTCATTCATGGACTGAGCCACTGGCTCGGAATGGATGTGCACGACGTCGGTGATTACTCAAAACCGCTGCCTGTCGGCTCGGTAATCACTATCGAGCCCGGCATCTATATACCCGATGAAAAACTGGGCGTCCGCATCGAAGATAACTACCTGATCACGGAAAGCGGTCTGGTCAAGCTCAGCGCGAAGATTCCATCCGATCCGGATGAGATTGAACGCTTGATGACAGCCTCGCATTCAAGCGCCTCGGCGGGTTCGATGAAGAAATAAGTAAGCCCTCGGCTTTGAAAGATCGAATATCAGGTTGGCCGATCGAACTAACCTTGAACTTCCCTGAGATTGGGAACCGCCACAAGCGAGAGGCGGTCGCGGGCGTCGACATCAACTCGGGCTCCGGGACCAGAGAACCTGTATCTATTGCCGCTGATCGGACCCACGACAGTCATTGCTGTAGATCCGATGTACTCGAAGGTCAGGGCTGCGCCGGTTGCTGCCTGCGAAGACCGGCGCTGATTATCAAATCTCTGACCGGTCATTGTCTCCTTTAAGCTCGTTCGCTTCTTGCCGCAACAAGACATCGCTTTTCTCCTCGTCTTCGAGATAGATTGCCGGAGGCGCGATCGAGGGGGCCGTGCCGCGCTCCAGCAGTATTGCCGCGCCTGACAAGGCGGGCCACAAGAGCAATCGTTCGTCCCAGCCGCTCCCAATCCAGTAGGCGAATGGAGCGGCAACCCAGATACTCAAACAATAAAAGCAATCCAGCAGCCCGCCCCAGAAACCACTTCCTGCCAGTGATCGGAGCTTCGCCAGCATATCCGCTGGTCCATCTTCCGCGTTCAAAAGATGAGTAAGCCGCCACACGCAGAGGATGCCAAGAATGAGCCTGTAGAAGGGCATAAATCCGACTGAGTCCCGATAATGGTAAAACCGCTGCCAACGCTTCATTCCCTGAGCGGGGCGGGAATATTCAAATTCCTGCGATCTGGGTTGTGTGCGAAAGAGGCCTCAGAAGCTTCAAATGCATGCCGGTTCCGCTGCTGACTGAGTTCGCGCGCGCGCCGGAAATCCGGCACGGGTCCCGCCTCCATGATGAATGGACGTAAGAATCAATCGAATGCATTCAAATGAAATCGGCGAGGTTCGCGGATAGCGCGATAAAGGAGGCAGGAGATGGGATTGCTTGTGGAGAGGCAGTTCAGGATTTCGGTCTCTACGTTTGAAGCCGAACGCGTACGAATTCGATCAGCAAGTCAGATACGAAGCGATCCTCTGATCTGACCGGCAGAAAGGGTTTTCCTTTCTTCAGCTCTCGTTCGAGCAAAATCGCCTGCTTTTGTGAGTCTCTTCGATCTGAATCGGTATTCTGATCGACGACGACATACGCATCGGCAAGATCAAAGAAGGTTTGGGAAGATAGTTTGAAATCGGCGTTCGACGGATCGACGACTTGCAAGAAGAGCTCGGGCTCAATGAACCTGCGCAAGCTATTGCTCTCGATAATGACGAAATCATCCCGAGCGAGCTGGGCTCTTAGGGCGGGCAGCGCGGCGATCAATTCGCCCTGTTTGGTTCGCACCCATAACGACCGCTTCGCTCCTGCCGCGAGAAAGCGCGCCGTGTCCGTGCCTGAATCGCTCCGGCGCTCCTGCGTAATCGCGAACTGATGCTCGTCTACCGAACAGCCGCACGACTCGCCGTTCAGAGAACAGACGCCGTGCCCGAACTGGGTTATCTTGACGGCCGTCCAGCCGATGTCGGGCAGCGCTCGTATGATGCCTTCGACAACCGACGTCTTTCCGATATTGCGAGTATGGCCGCCCACCATAACTGATTTCATAGCCGATGCTCGCTTAATGGACACGGATCTTCAGCGAGATTACGCATCCTCGAAGTCGTAGATCACTCGATCGCCCGTATCCGCCGTCGGTCCATAGACCGAAGGCACGCGTTGATCGAGCAGTCTGAGATAGACCAGAAGCTGGCCTCGATGATGGGTCGCGTGATTGATCCTGCGAGTCAGAACCCACGCCTTTGACCTCTTCACGTCGAAAAATGTCGTTGTTTCCGTCCACCAGTCATCCGGCTTTGCCTTCATCGCTTCGAGCCGCAGCGCGGCGTCAGCTCGGTATTTTTCTATGTAGCCTTGTTTGCTGCGCTCTGATGGGTAGAAGTCGCCGGTGTCGATTCCCAGCATCGCTTTCATCCAGCGGCCCTCTGATTGAACCTGATGTTCGATCTGCTCGATGACCGTCCGCGATTTAGGATGAGGCTTGTAGTCCACTGCCGAATCTGGAAACGCCGACCATATGCCGGTGATCTTCAGCACCTCAGTTTCATATGTATCGAGCAGGAATCCATAGACGGCGTTGGATGTATCCGACATTGTAAACCTCATGCGGATTAGAGCAGGAAATGGCGCAAAACTCTACCAGGATAAAAAAGAGCGGGGAACGAGCAGTGACCGGAATGTGAGATGTCTTGATAGGCGGGAAGGGCAGGCTTTCTCAGCCTGAGATCGCGCGTTCGATTGCGGCGGTGTCTTGTTTGAAATGGGTAAGCAGCGCGTGCAGCCATCGCTCGATTCCGAAGGCCTGGCAGCCGGAAAAGGCCGCCTGTTCGTCCGCGGTTCGGATGTTGCACCGTTCGCCGAAGAAGTTGCGATGGAAATTCGTCGACGCGATCGCCACCGAGCCGCCGTAAACGAACTCTTCTTTCACGGGGAAGAGTTTCTGCATGACCGCGCGCGAGCTCTGCGGCTCATAGAAAGGATCAGCGGCAACTTCAATCTCGAGGGGCAGGCCGATCTCCACGGCGAAGTCGCTGACTCGTTTCTTAGACGAAGCGAGATGCGCCTGAACCGCTTCGGAGGAGCCGATGCAAACAATCTCGCGCATCGAAAATCCCCACAGCCTGGATAACGCGGTGTATTCCTTCTCATTCCTGAAGCATGACGCGACTGTCGTTACATATCGCGGCTCATCGATCACGCTGCCTTTCAGATGCAGGTAGATGCTGTAGCATGCGGCGGATGGCAGCGCGTACTGGCTCGATGAAAGATGCTCGCTTGGAATCGAGCGCGTGGAATCGCCCTTTGCGTATTCGCCGGTGAGACAGTCGGAACGAATCGGCGAAACGATCAATGCCAAGTGCGGAAAGTTGCGAAAGTAATCAAGGCTGTCGAGATCCTCGATCCTCATAAGCGGCGCGAAGATCATTCTGTCGGCGCCGGATTCGTCCGCCCAGGCCAGGAACCTCGCTTCCAGCAGATCTCGTATCCTGACAAGCGAAGGGCCCAGCGTGGCCAGCCCGTTTCTCACATCGAACAAGAAGGGATCGTTCATTACTGTGCCCCGAATATATTCTCGTTTATGGCGCGCAGGCTGCGGAATTTGTGAAGCGAGTCTCCGTCGAATTTGATCTCTCGCCCTCCCAGTTCTTCCAGAAAAAAGACGAATTCCAGAAAACCGAGAGAATCGATCAGCCTGTTTTCGATAAGATCGAGATCCATTTCTATGTCGCCGGCCTCCGGCTTGCGCGCGAGGAGCCATGCTTTGACCTTCGGAAGCAAACTCGCGGTTTCGGCTGTGCTCATAATGTCGAATTCTCCTCGGACAAAATTCCGTTCTTGATCAGGAAATCCGTCGTGCGGCCCATGATCTTTTCATGCTGGCGTGTTCTGCCGGGCTCTTTCAGCAGCGCGGATCGCAGGCGGTATTCATCCTCTATGCCGGCGTCGCGATAGACCGCGGGGTTGTAAAACGATTGAAGGCTCGCGTCGATGTACCTTCTTAAATAGCCTTCGATTTCGGTCAGGCGGGCATGGCCGTATGCCGCGATAAGATCCCGATGGAGTTGAGCCACGAACTGGCGTCCAAAGGCCACGTGACGCGATTCGTCCTGATGATGGACGTTGTTCACCTGCCGAATCACGGGATGAAGCGATTCATCTTTCCCGATCCTGATGTTGAAGTAGTCGACGATCTCTTCGAAGATCAGGATTCGCGCGAACACGAGAAAGGTCTGAATGTCGGACTCCAGCTCCGCCACGTTCATCTTCATCGACTTGTCAGGATAGATCTTCGAGCCGTACTTCAGGCAGAACTTCGCGAAGAACCACATATGCTCGTTTTCTTCTCCGATGAAGTGATGAAAGAACTCGGACGCCCCCTCATAGCCGGGCGAGTGAATTCGTTTGGTGACCTCGATCAAGAGTTCACGAATTCCATGGATGTTCAGACTGTAGAAGTGAATGCTTTCCCACTTACTGAGCTTCATCAGTTGAGGCTCATCGAATTCATCGATGAATTTCGTGTCGTAGAGGGTTAGAAGGCTCGCCGGCATCCACCACTGCTCGTCGTCAAGCGCTTCTTCCCATTGAAGCTCGGTGTAGGGATTGTAGTACCCGTCTATTGAAAGCTCGACGAGCCGGTTGAGCGTCCTGGTGAAATCCGTGTTTGCTACAGTATCCATAATTATTCTCTTTCCAAAGAAGCGGCGGCGGTTGCAGCGGGTATCAAAGAGAGCGCGCTGTTTCGGCGCCCGTAGCCGAAGTAGATTGCAAGCCCCAACAGCAGCCATACCGAAAGCCGCAGCCAGTGCTCGAATGGAAGCGACAACATCAGCAACAGACAGCTTGCAACACCGAGCAGCGGCACGACCGGCATGAACGGCACACGGAATGTGCGCTCGGCCTCAGGTTGAATGCGCCGCATCACCATCACGCCGACGCAGACAATCAAGTAGACCAGCAGTATTCCGATCGAGACGAGACCGATGAGCACGCCGATCGGGAGCAGGCTGCTTGTCACGGCGACGAATATTCCGGCAAACAGCGTCGCTTTCCACGGCGTTCGGAATCGCTCGTGTAGAGCCCCGAACAAACCTCCCGGAATGAGCCCATCGCGAGCCATCGCCAACAGTATTCTTGTCTGGGTCAGAATGCTGACCAGCACAACCGATACTATTCCAGTGAGCGCGCCGGTCGAGATCAGGACTCGCGCCCACGGAAGACCGGCTTGTACAAAGGCGCTCGAAATAGGCGCCTGGGTATCGAGTGTTTTGTACGGCGCCATTCCGGTCAGCACTGCCGTGACGCCGATATAGAGCACTGTACAGATCGAGAGCGAGGCAATTATTCCCGCGGGAACATCGCGCCGCGGACGGCGAGCCTCTTCGGAATAAGTGGCCACGCAGTCGAATCCAATATAGGCGAAGAAGGCGATTGCCGCGCCCGCGAGCATTCCCAGAGGTTGTCCGCCGGCGTCATGTTGTCCCGATATAGTCTTGCCGAACAGGTTGATTCCGGTCAGGCCGTATGGCGCGAACGGAGTCCATGCTTCCGTGTGAACATACAACGCACCGACGCCTATGACAAACATGATGACGCCGAGTTTGACGACGACCATCAACGCGTTGAACCTCGCGCTTTCGCGAATTCCCACAATGAGGATCACTGTTACGATGGCGGTCACAAGCACGGCCGGAAGATCGAGCAATTTTCCCGTGGCCACAAGGCGTCCAAGCTCGGGGTTATAGTCCATCGCCGCGCTTGTGAGCGCGGCGGGCAATTTCAATCCGAAGACTCCAAGCAGATCCTGAAAATAACGTGAAACTCCCTGTGCTACTACGGCGGCGCTGACGCCGTAACCCAGCACCAGTATCCATCCGACGATCCACGCGGGGAACTCTCCGAGGGTGGCGTATGCGTAGGTGTACGCCGATCCCGTGACCGGCGTCATCGACGCGAGCTCGGCGTAACAGAGCGCGACAAACACGCAAGTGACTCCGGCCACGACAAACGACAACATCAGGGCCGGCCCCGCGATGTCGCGAGCCGCGGCTCCGGTAGAAACAAAGATTCCGGCTCCAACAATTGCGCCGATGCCGAGTCCCGTGAGTTCCGCGGCTCCGAGAACTCGTCGCAGCCGCTTTTCACTGCCCGCTTCCGCGGCCATAGACGCGAGTGGTTTTCTCTCGAACAACAGTTATCTCCTCGTCCTTTCCTCAAGGTCCATGCGCCGCAAGATCAATCCGCGCCGCCCGCCTCCGCGAAGCGCCGAGTTATCTTTTCCACTTGTACGAGGTTGTCGTAAAAGGTCGCGCCCGCCCCCATATCGGTCAGGTGTTGTGAAGTCGTCGAGTTGACGTTGCGTCCTCCGGGACTGAGTTTCTTCCACCAGGTCGAAGGAGCTACGGCCACGCCGGTCTTGACTCTTGTTGAGACCAGAGCCGTCAGCTCGCACTCACCACGGTCGTTCCAGACGCGCACCAGTTCGCCGTCGGCAATGCTTCGAGAAGCGGCATCTTCGGGATTGATCGTGATGAACGGCGTTCGCTCGCTTTTGAGAAAAGATTCCAGATGGGAAAAGGACGTGTTCAGAAACGTCCGCGCGATCGGGCAGAGCAGTTGTATCGGAAACCGTGCCGCAAGCGCCGGCGCGCTGTCGGGAGATTCACGAGGCGGAATATACGCGGGCAGCGGGTCGAGGCCGATTTGCGCGAGCCCCTCGGAATATAATTCGCACTTGCCTGACGGCGTGGGGAAGCCGCCATCGGCGAACGGCGCAAAGACCTCCGGCAGATTCAGCCTCACCCAACCTTCTCTCTTCAGTCTTTCGACGGTCACCCCTTCGAGCGCCGAATCTCCCGATGAAAGGGCTTGCCCGATGATCTCATCTTCCGAATCTCGGAAGCAGTCTTCCTTGAATCCCATGCGCTCCGCGAGCAAGCGAAACACTTCCCAATTCGATTTCGCTTCGCCGAGTGGAGCAATCGCGGGCTCGTTATAAACGAGGTAATAGTGCCCGTAAGGCCGGACAACGTCGCGATGTTCCAACTGGGTCGTAGCGGGCAAGACTATATCGGCATAATCCGCGGTGTCGGTTTGAAACTGGTCGTGCACAACCGTGAAGAGATCTTCGCGCCGAAGCCCTCTATCGACCTTTGATTGATCAGGAGCGACCGCACCGGGGTTGGAGTTATAGACATAGAGCGCTTTCACGGGCGGAGCTGCTTCGGTCAGCGCTTCGCCGAGCAGGGTCATATTAATCGTTCTCGGATTGCCGCGCGTGATGTCGGGTCGATGCAGCGCCGGCTCGTTGAGTTTGAACATGCCCCCCGTAGCGAAGAGCAGCCCGCCTCCCTTGTCTCTCCATGAACCGACGATCGCGGGCAGACACGCGATTGCGCGCACCGCCATTCCGCCGCCCGCATGACGCTGAAGCCCGTAGTTCGTGCGAATGACAGCCGGACGCGTTGCAGCGTATTCGACGGCGAAATTTGTTATCTCTTCTTCGGTAATTCCGCAGATGGCGGCCGCGCGCGCGGGCGGGAACTCGCTTATTCGCGAGCCCAATCGATCAAAGCCGATTGTATGCCGCTCTATGTAGTCCGTGTCCTGCAGACCGCGGCTGGCGATCACGTTCATCATCGACAGAGCCAGCGCGGCGTCGGTTCCGGGCCGAATCTGAATATGCTGGTCGCAATGATCCATCGTGTGAGTTCGGTAGGGATCGATGCCGATTACGCGAGCGCCTTTTTCTTTCGCCTCCTTGATCTTCGGCCAGAGGTGAACATTGGTGCTCAGCGTATTCGTCCCCCAGAGCACGATGAGCCTGGCCCGAGAGAAGTTCTCGGGGTCAGTGCCGTACACGCCGCCAAGGGTGTGTCGTATCGCTTCCGAACCGGCGGCCGAACATATCGTGAGCGCAAGCCTGCTCGCGCCCAGGCGGTTGAAGAAGCGCCGATCCATGCTCGATCCGTTCACGATGCCGAGCGTTCCGCCGGCTCTGAACGGAAGTATGGTTTCCGGACCTTCTTTAGATTCGGCAAGAGCCTGGAAGCGCTCGGCGATTTCGTCGAGAGCTTGATCCCAGCTTATTCGCTCGAAGCGGCCTTCGCCTTTCGACCCTATTCGGCGCATCGGATAGAGCAGGCGATCGGGGTTGTACACTCTTTCGAGATATCGCGCCACCTTCGTACACAGAAACCCCTGGGTCGGCGGATGACTGGGATCGCCCGACACGCTGACAGCGCGCCCATCTTCAACCTCGATCAACATCGCGCAGGTATCCGGGCAGTCGTGAGGGCAGGCGGCGCGAACCGTCTTCTTCTGAGCCACTAGGTAACCTCGTCTGATTGTTAGGAAGCGGCGTTGATGCCGGTGATTTCACGTGGGCCGATGATCTTAAAACTGATCGTCGAGCAATCGTGTTCGGCTTGAATGTTTATTGGCTCTCCTGCTCTCACGGCAATCCCCTTGCGAAAGGCTTCCATGGCCTGAGTCCAGTGAGTGGTGCTGCCCGGCTGATTCGACACCGAGATGTCGTCGTCAAGGTACAGGGTGAACCAAAATATGATCGCGTGACAGACGCCATCTCTTTTTATCGGCGCCTTCACGATACTTTGCGAGGGAGTTATCGGCGCTCCCGCGAAATCAAAATGCAGGACATCGAACGGCTCGCTAAGCTCGACGTATTCAAATCCCCCGAGGCGGACCGGGAAGTACTCGGGCGTCGCGTAGTGATTGAACGGGCTCACGTCGAACCCGCAGGATTTTTCAACGAAGTTGAGCCGCTGCAGGCGCCTACTTTCCACCAGTACGGCGCTGACAGTGGCTGCGCAGGGGATTATACGAGCGTCTTCGGTCAGCAGGTGCTCTCTGGCATGAGCTATGGAGCCGACGATGCCCTCGCCGAGCAGACCGCAATCCACTGTCTCGGTAACCAGCAGATTCTGCTTTACCGGCAGATCGACTCCGAGCCGGAGCTTGGTCGACCGCTCATTAATGATTTTCACTCGGTCGTCGTAGCCGTTTAGCCGGACCGTGTCCTGGGCGAGCTCCGCAACGGTTGGGTTTATCTCGCAGGAGAATACTTGCCTGGCACCCGCGCGCGCCGCTATCAGCGCCAACAACCCGGACCCGGATCCGATATCGAACACGATGCTTTCGGAAGTGACCGCGCGGTTCAGGGCCATTTCATACGCGTGGTTTCGCTCGTCGTCGTTAAGCATGGCGAAGTGCCAGCGAGGAACGATCTTACAATGCGCGCGTTTTAGGCCGACGCTCGCTTCTTCATGATCGGGATCGAGATACACGGCGGCCTCGAAGCACTTCATTGCGTCATAGTACTGCATGTTTTCCATGTGTACCCGGCCTTGAGACACCAGCAACCGCACCAGATCAGGGGAACGATGATCCAGCGCGGTCTGGGTTCCCGCGGCATATTTGCTTCCCGGCTCGATTTCTCCGTGACCCGTTTTGGCGAATCGGCCAAGCAGATCACCCTGCAGCAAGAATGTTTGCTTTCCAAGCATCGCAGTTCTCTCCCGTTGTGATTAGAAATAGGAGGAAAGCGTCCCACGCCGCCTTACGTCGGCCGTAGCGCAATGGAAGGAGCCTCCAAAGGAATTGAAGTTTCGAAAACCGCACGGGATCGGCTTAAAGCCCCACCGCTTCATTGCTCGAATGAGCGTTTCTTCGCCCTTCTCGACGATCACTCTCTCTTCATCGAGCATCAGGATATTCATGTTTATCCATTTGCTGGTCATATAGAGACAATGATCGTCGGGAATGCACGGCTCCGGAGCCTGCAGCGCGTCCCATCCTCTGAATATTCTCGGCAGTTCAAACACCCGCTCGGGATTGATCAACACCTTTCCAGGAGCCAGCGGCATAAATGTCGCGTCGATGTGCATCGGGTGCGTATCTTTGAACTCGACGACGTGAATCGTGTACTCCTTGCCGAGATGCCGCCGGAGCCAGTTTATTCCCATGAGATTCGTGACGTTGCTGCGTTGAACGAAGATGTCTTTTCCGCACCGGATGAAATCCGCCGCGTCAAAGGTAGGCTCAAACTCCGTTATGCAGTACCGCGGGCTTCCATCCTCGCCCGGGTCTTCGTAGTCGTAGTCGTACAGGTCGTCTCGGAGTTGAGGCTTTGGCGCGGATGTCCATTTAGCCCCCGCGTTGAAGTAGTCGGAAAGCAGCTCGCGATAGGCGTTGATTTCCCAGTATCTGGAGCGCCACGCCATCGGAGACTCGATGATCTCGTTCCCGATCACCAGTAGAATGTCTCGCGGCATCGCGGCATACAGGCCGCCGGGCGCGGACCAATCCTGAGTGCTGAACGGCCGCGCATGATTGACGATCGAAGGGCGGCGGACTACCACGCCTTCAGCTTCCAGTATATGAACAAAGCCTTCGAGATCTCTTTCAGCGGCTTGCACCTGTTCCATGGGAAAAGGCTTGCCGGCGTTGCTTCTGTAAAAGCTCTTTTGATTGAGCGGCATCGTTGACTCCAGCGTCACATGCCACTCCGGGACGCATGCTCCGTTAACCACGCCGACGACGACCTCCTCGAGAGGATCCCATTCGTTGAAAGAGTTGACGGCGTGGCCGATTGGTTCAGGCGCAGGTTCGATTCTACGACGCTCTTGCATCCTCTTCCTCCTCGTATTTGGCTGTGTAGTGGTTCGGTTGGTTAACTGATCAAGAATCTCGGCCGCACAGCGGATCGGCGACGCCGGTTCGCTTGTACAGCCGCACCGATGTTTCCGGTGAAACATCGAGAATCATGCTGATCAGCCCCTTGTTTTCGACGGATGGGACTGCACGTTTCGCCAGAATCTTTTTCGAGTATCTGGTTCCGTGCCACGGACACATCAGGCACTGATCGGCGGACGCCCACTCTCCCAGATGAAGCGGCCCTCCGCGATGCAGGCAACGGGCGCTGGAAACCAGTGAGCCGCCTTCAGGAAAGCGAAGCACAAAGTACGGCTCTTCGCCCGCCAGGATATAGTTGTACTGTGTTGGATCGAATCTTATGACAAGCACGCTTTGTAGTCGTCGATCGAATAGATGTGGTAGACGCAGTCTTCTTTCGAAGTGATAAGCGCTCCATGCAGCCGGTTGTGAAGCAATATGGTTCCTTCGCCGGGGTGAAGCGGCACTTTGCGGTCGTGGCCGGTGACAAAGTCCATGACACCGCTTTCCACGAGACATAGCTCATCCGCGTCGTGCACGTGAGTAATCGACAATTCTCCGAGCGGCTCGACGTAGGTCCCCTGGCGGCATTTCACCGCCCCGCTCGTGATCCTCTCCAGCAGCGGCTCGGTCAGGCCCTTATACTCCAGGCCCCTGTCACTCCAATCGGACTGCTCGACGAAATCGGACTCGGCTATTTCGGACAACAATCTAAATTCTTCGATGCCCCGAACTATATCCTCGATAATGATGTCGCCGTGCTTTTCGAGGGCCGGCACTACGATCTTGTCGAAGACCATCCTTCCGTGATGGAGATCGATGTGGACGTGCTCGTCGAAATACCGCGTGTCGGCTTTAGCCCCGAACACCGTTCGCAGCGCTTCGGATATCTGGCGGCAAGTATGCGAAAAAGTCGCTTCGGTGTAGGCGAGCGCTCCCAGGAATCTGAAGAATTTCGAGTGATCTCGCGAAACATAATGGAAGTAGTTGCTGAGAGCCATCGACGAAGTCAGATAGAACTGGAAGTAGGCATGGGTCTGCGCTTCAAGGCCGCAGCTTTCGAGCGTCCGCTCAAACAAGGTGCTGTGCTTCGTGTCGTGTACGCCGTAGCCGTATTCGTCGACGATGACTTTGAACAGCTCCGATTGTATGG
>Ga0066687_10000035_pt1 | contig 40875 bp, 36 predicted proteins | sample GraSoiAngelo_136_FD_65630 | JGI IMG/M metagenome (GOLD analysis project Ga0066687, IMG submission 65630) | Grasslands soil microbial communities from the Angelo Coastal Reserve, California, USA - 14_0929_09_20cm | ecosystem: Environmental > Terrestrial > Soil > Grasslands | place: USA... | reverse complement strand
TACGTTCGCGTCGGTAAGCTTATCACAACGGTTATAAGCGTGGAAATAATATTTACGCCAGGCGAGGAGTTCGAGCCGGCACAGGCTTTGACGCGCGCGGACCCGACCTTCCTCGAGCCGTGGTTCTGGACCGTAGGGCTGGAGAATTCGTCGGCAAACATAAAGTAGGAATCTAAAAGAGGCGCTCTGTCGAGCCGCCCTCGATCGAAACCGATCACCTGGAACCTCGTTGTTAAATCTCTGGATCTGAAAGCCTGATGGGGAGTGCCTACGGCTTTCAACCGGCTGTGATGCACGGCTTGGCGTTTCGCTTTGCCTGCCCTGTCGCAGGAAATTTGTAGCGCCACTGGCGAATATGCCTCGCGACCTCTTAGAGTAGGCATTCCCAAGAACCGGCAGAGTGAGCAGCAATTTTCAATCTGGCTATCTCGTAGGCCTATTAAACGGAGGCAGCGCGTGAAGTTATCCATAATAGGAGGCGGACGCGTGGGGCGCGTACTGGGCGTTCTCGCGCGGAGAGCGGGTTACGAAATCGGCGAGGTCGTATGCCGCTCAAGACCCCCGGCTGCCGACGCGGTTCGTTTTATTGGGAGCGGTCATGCGTCCGACATCATAACTTCCGCGGTCTTTGATTCAGATGTGGTAATTATCTCAGTCGTGGACGCCGCCATCAGCCCTACGGCTCGGCTGCTGGCCCGTGTTTATCGCTCCGAGCCTGGCGGCGAAGGTGTGGCGTCGAACAAAAAGAAGGTTGTGCTCCATACAAGCGGGGCCCTGTCGAGCGATCAATTGGCTCCTCTTCATAAAAAGAAACTTGCGGTAGGCTCGTGTCATCCGCTCCAGACCTTTGAAGATCCTGCAAGAGCTATCAATCGGATTGCGAACACATATTTTAGCGTTGAAGGAGACAAGGAGGCCGTTCGTTGCGCGCGACGCTTCGTGAAAGACGTCGGCGGAAAGTCTTTTGTCGTGCCTTCGGAAATAAAAGGGTTGTACCATGCCTCGGCGGTACTCGCCTCAGGAGGTCTCGTCGCTCTTCTTAGCGTCTGCTCCGAATTTCTAACGACCTGCGGCTTGAGCGAACGCGAGGCGATCACAGTCTTGCTGCCCCTCGTTCAAGGAACCGTGGAAAACATAGGGCGTGTGGGAATCAAGGACGCACTGACAGGACCCGTACGTCGAGGAGACATCGGCACAATCGCGAAGAACATCGCTTCAATAGACTCCCATCACTCGCAGTGGGTCGAACTCTATCGCATCCTGGCCAGCCGTTCCGTGGATATCGTGGGCCGCGGCGGAAAAAGCAAGCAATCGGTAGCGAGGCTTCGAAGGGCTATCGAAACCCCGATCCGGATAAAGGATTGATCGAGATCAAGACTCGTCCAGGGGTTGAGTCGGCGTTTGTGTGGCGAGGTAGTAACGGCGGCGCGTTTCGTCGGTCACAAATCGGCCTCGAATAATGTCCAGACCGGCCATTACGCCATGAGGAGGTCTGAGCGTCAGCGATTCATTCGAAGACGCTTCCAGCCAGATGCGCCGGTTTCCCGACAGAACTACTACGGCCTTTGCTCGGTCCGAGAAATTCCTTCCCTCGAGCTTCTCAACGCGCACGATTAATTTGAGATCGGTCACTACCTGAGTAAGCGCTTCAACCGTCTGCACCGAGGTCATCTCAGCTACCGGCGGCTCATCGTCACGCTGCCTCAGCATCGGCGCGGCTGCCGCAGCCGAACCGTTGCCGCTCTCGGAAATCGGAAAGGTCTTGTTTAGCAGCTCATCGATCTGCGTTGGCTCATCGTCCCAGAGATCGATTGAAATGCCGGCTGTATTCCTGGCCGGAATCACCGAAGCCAGCTTCTCAAAAAGCTCGGTGGAACCTTTGCCCATAATGTCGGCGAATTCCGATAGATAAGCCGCAAGGCTCAACTCGGTCTCCGCTTCGATGTATAGGACCGATGCATTGGAGCCTTGATTTATTGAGCGGAGCTTGACGTCTTCGTGCTCGCGGTTCGATCGGTGGAATGCCGCGATGTGGTCGATAATAACCGCCCATACATGATCCTCGATTCGCCCTTCGATAAGGATCTGGCACAGAGGCTTGCCCAAAACTCCGAGGAACGCCTCTTCGAAAGTGCATCTGGCCGTTCCGTTTCCTTCGTGACTGATGTCGATCCACTCCGCCCACGCGTCGTCGAGCTTGACCTGATCGACCTTGACTCCGTGAAGCCGCACTCCGGTCAAGTTGCAACCGGTCATATCAGCGCCAGTCAGGTTTGCTCCGCGAAGATCGCAATGAACGAGACTGCTTGCTAGAAGAGTCGCATTCGCGAGCATACAGCCCACCATCGAAGAGCCGTCGAGTCTGGAACCTGATAGATCTGCTTGTGAGAGGTCGGCTCCTTCGAGCGAGGCGCCGGTCAGATCGCATCCGCTCATCTGGGCCAGCCTTATGTAAGCGCCGGTAAGATCCGCTCCGGTCAGATGGGTTTCATTCAGAAAAGCGCCGACGAGATAGGTACCTTCGAGATTGGCTCCTTCGAGGCTGGCGCCCGTCAGATCGGCTCCGCTCAGATCAGCACGGCTGAGATTGGAGTTCTTCAATGACACTCCAATCATATTCGCTTCTACAAGATTGGCTCCAGTCAGGTCTGCTTCGTTAACGAGAGCTCCGCTTAGGTGGGAGCCGCTCAGGCGGGCTTCTCTGAGATCCGCGCCGTTAAGACAGGCCATTCGGAGATTTGCTTCCGCGAGATCAGCCCTCACCATCTCGACGTCCGACAAGTCGGCGCGGACCAGGTTCAAGCCCCTGAGGCTTCCCCGGCTGGCGATGCGATCAACAATCTCCGCTCGTGACAGATCGGACATATATACAACTACGATTCAGATGCTCTTGTATGAAGGCTGGCGCCCGATCAATCCGAGGTGCGCCGCGCCGTCGTCAATCGCAGGGGCAAATAGGGCGGATTCATCGCTTACATTAAGGTGGGAAGGCAGTCCTTGTAAAGGAATCGTCGGTTTCACAATTCCGCCGTCCTGTCTCGAGAACCCCGTCTGCTTACGCTCCCAATCACCGTTGCCCGTGTCCTTCGCAAGGCGATCGGAAACAAATTGAACCACATCTTCATTTCGTCGAGCGAAGACGGGAATCTGTCGGGGCGTATAATGGGGGTTCAGATCACTTTCGTCGAATCCCTCCACATTGTAGCCGGAAAAAACAGTGAGTAAATAGTAATCTCGGAAAGCATTCGATATTGCGCAAGGCTAAGACCTTTTTGATCGCGGCTCGAAAATTTGAAGAGATTAGGGATCGCATTTTTAACATCCGGGCGCTCGGCTTATGCCCGCTTTAAGACGGGCCGTTTCCTGAGCTTCTTCGGCAAGTTCCAGGGTTCGCATTGCTGCCTCCTGAGCGCCTACCCTTTCTTCGTCCGTGGAAACGAAGTTCGCAAGCAGGCTTCTGCCAAGCTCGTGGTGATGGCGCTCATCCGGTTGAATTATGTCGCGATAGAGAGCAGCCGTCTGAGGGTCCTCGCGCACTTCGCAGAATTCAATGAAGCATTGATTTCTGACCAGCGCCATCCCCTCGCGAGTAAACTGACCGGCCGCGACGCGCGTCGTGGTGTCCGTGAGGCCGCGGAGATAGGTGAACAAGGGCGAAAATCCTCCGACGCGCGGATCTATTTTCGATGTGTCAACACCAAGCTCGGTCAGCCGCGCCTCAATCAATCGATAATGTTTCGCTTCGTCACCCACCTGCCGCGCAAGAGCCAGTTTGACGGATAATTCTTTTGTGTCCGGCAGCCATATCGCTGCTATCTCGCTGGCTTCGAGCTCGTTTTTCAGCGCAACGATCAACAGGCGATCGATCGTGAGATCTTCGGACGGCTCGCCCGCGGAACTCAGTTGTGCCAATCTCGCGAACCTTGTTTGAATCGATTGTTCAAGCTCGGCTACAAACTCTTCGCAAGTAATCATCGATTTGTCCTTTCACTGAGGCCCGAGATTATATCAGCGAAGGGCGGCGCTGAGTCGAATTCACGCACGCGTCTTATCTAATCGAAACAGTCGGTTGCGTTGACCGGGCCGGCACGCATCAACTAATATACGCCGCTGTTACCAGGCATCCGCCGCGGATCGAGAAGGCATCAGGAGGATCCATTGATGGGTGACGTTGGCCTGCCCAACATTCAATCGAAAGAGATACAACCGCCTACGAGTAAGAAAGGGGCGTTCCTGCCGTTGATGACCGGTCAGACCGTTTGCACCGTGAAAGATGCGAAGGGAAATAATTGCACGGGACACGTCAAGCAATGGCTGACCGCGCCCCCGGAAGTGATGAAGCAAGCTGCTGAGGGAAATACCATTCATCGATGTCAGCGCTGTTATGCGATATACGAGGGTCCGCCGCAGGAATACCTTCATCCAGACAAGCCTGAGAAAACAGGCAAGCCTGATAAAAAGTAGTCAACAGGATTCATATGAGAAAAGCTCTGATCAATCTCGCGTTCGCGGTAGCTTTTGTGTCCGCGCTTTCGTTTAGTATCGAGGCCGGCCAAAAACACGACGCTAAAAAAGAGGAATCGAAATCGACTCCGAGGCCTGCGATGATAAAGCACGAATATGCCGACGTGAACGGCGTCCGCCTGCATTATGCCGCGGCAGGCAAGGGGAAGCTGATCATGTTTGTTCACGGCTTTCCGGAGTTCTGGTACGAATGGAAGAACCAGCTCGAACAGTTCGGAGGAAAATACCTTGCCGTAGCACCGGATATGCGAGGATATAATCTCTCGTCCAAACCCACCGACCTCGATCAGTATCAGGTCAAGTACATGGTTGAAGACCTGCGCGCGCTGGCCCAGAAACTCGGTCACAAGAAATTCATCCTTGTCGCGCATGATTGGGGCGGAGCCATAGCCTGGGCCTTCGCCATCGCCCATCCCGATATGCTGGAGAAACTGGTGATTATCAATGCACCTCATCCGGGCATTTTTCAGCGGGAATTGAAAGAGAATCCGGCGCAGCAGAAAGCAAGCCAGTATATGCTCATGTTTCGCAGTCCGCAGGCCGAGCAGATTCTTTCGGCGAATAACTACGCTACGCTGGTTCAAGTGGTGCTTGGAGAGGGCCTGAAGCGAGGCTTTTTCACCGAAGCCGATAAGGAGGCATACATTGCCGCGTGGTCACAACCGGGCGCGCTAACCGGAGGCTTGAACTATTATCGGGCCGCCCAAATCGGCCCGCCTACTGAGACCAATAAGGAAGTAACCAACTTTGCCGGAGACCGCTCGCTCGTCGTTAACGTTCCGACGCTTGTGATTTGGGGTGAAAAGGACACCGCTCTATTAACCGGCAATCTTGAAGGCCTGGACAAATACGTTCCACATCTGGTCATCAAGCGAATCCCGGAAGGAACGCACTGGGTTATTCATGAAAAGGCCGAAGAGATTAATGGCTATATAACCGAGTTCATCGGAGCGAAACACTAGGAGTCATCGCTCGAGAAGAATTCTTTGTCCTCCTCGATGACTCGCCGTTCAAATCTCAAGATTACTATCACGGTTATGATCATTATCAAGACGACCAATAATACAACCTGAAAACGGTGCAGATCCCCGATGAATTGTTCGATTCCGGTGGCGAAAGTGTATCCGAGCCCGGCGAGGAGTCCGACCCACACCGCGCAGCTTCCCAGGGTCAAGAGCGCGAACCGGCCGTATCCGAAATGAGCAAGTCCCATAAAGATCGCGCTGGCCGTGCGAAGTCCATAAACATATTTGACTATGAAGACGGATAAGACTCCGAATCTCTTCATGAGCTTCTCGAGGCGCGGCCTCGCCTTTTGAAAGAAACGCAGTGAACGGGCGCTGGTTCTAAAGCGAGCGCCTATGAGATAGCTTAAGGAGTCTCCGACGATTCCACCCGCCGTTCCCCAGAGCAAGACTTCTTCAAAGGCAAATATTCCTGTCCCGGCTCGACAAAGCACTCCGGCGAGCAGCAGCGTCAGATCGCCTTCGATCATGGTTCCGAAAAAAACGGCCCACAGTCCGTATCGTCTCAGCAGTTCCTCCATCAGCCTCCGTCATTGCGTCTAAGCGAAACTCGGACTATCCGAATTGCATCGAGAACGTAATCTCTTGGAAGCGTTCCCAGTCGTGCAGGCACCGCTCGAGGAACGCGCACTCCGGTTAGCGTTACAGCGGTAATTCAGGATCGTGGATTCTAACCTCAAACCGTCAAAATTGACATGCGTTTCGCGGATTGTTATTCTCCGAGACCTCCTGAGGATTATTTCCTACATCTTGCCGGCAGACTTATAATGAAGAGGCGTGTAGGCCCCAGCGGGACGGGTGATCGCCGCTTTTGAACGCGCGCGGTCAAGCCCGAGAGCTTATATGGCAGCTAAAGACAACGGCGATTCGAACTACATCGGAATAGACCTTGGCGGTAATACGCTCAAGGGGGCCCTGGTGAGTTCCGCGGGCGATCTCCTTCGAGAAGGGCGATTGGAACCGGAAGAACTCAGTCAGGATCGCATCATTTCCCAGATAGCTGATATGGTTGCGAACCTGCGGGACGCGGAACGCGGGCCGCGCATCGCTTCAATAGGTATAGGCGTTCCGGGGCTTGTTAACAGCCGGTCCAACCGCATTGAAATCCTTCCGAACCTGCCCGATCTGGCCGAAGTCGATTTAATAGCCGAGCTCTCGGAGCGAACGGGTCTCCCGGTTGTTCTCGACAATGACGCCAATGCGGCGGCGTACGGCGAGTTGCAGGCCGGGGCGGCTGCCGGCAAGCGCGATGTATTCTATGTCTCGCTTGGAACGGGAATAGGAGCCGCGCTGATTATCTCGGGAAACATCTATAGAGGCGCCACCGGGTTCGCGGGAGAATTCGGCCATATGACAATCGATCCGGAGGGCATCGAGTGTCGCTGCGGCAACATCGGGTGTCTTGAAACCATAGCGTCGGGTCCAAACATAGTGCGGAGGACTCGAGAGCGGCTCTACCGCGACCGCACGTCCTCGCTTTCGAAACTCGCGCTTCCGCGCAATCGGGAATTCACCGCGCTGGACATCGCCCGCGCCTCGCGCGAGGGCGATGAGATGGCCCAGGTGATGATGGAGCGGACGGGAATGTTTCTTGGCATTGCGCTGGCGGCGGTGGTGAATCTCCTCAACGTCGAATTGATAGTGCTCGGCGGCGACGTCATGGAGGCCGGCGATCTCATTCTCAAACCCACAATCAAAGAAGTGCGCCGGCGCGCTTTCCCACCTTCGTTCAATGCCTGTGAAATGGTGATTGCCAAACTCGGAGCTTCAGCCGGCGTGATCGGGGCGGCCTTGCTGGCACGGGACCACAGGTAAAAAAGACCCCAGAGCGAGAGCCCAGCACGACGCGCTCCCAGGAAGACTCCCTTTCTGGATCGCCGAAGCCATTTGCATTCAATCAAGGTCGAACCGATCATCTATAATCCGCGGTGTGTAGGACAACTGACTGGATTGATTTTGAGATTTACCGGTTCCGTCCTCGGCTTCTGGTTACGCCTGATCAGTTCGTGTAAACTAGCGAGTTGATTTTGCGAACCAGAAACATACATGCCTGATCCATCTCTCATAAGGAATTTTTCCATCATAGCCCATATCGACCACGGCAAGAGCACGCTCGCTGATCGTCTGCTCGAGCTCACCGGAGCCCTTTCGCAACGCGAAATGTCCGAACAGGTCCTCGATGCGATGGATCTGGAACGCGAACGGGGCATAACTATCAAGGCTCATGCCGTTCGGCTTAACTACAAGGCCCGCGACGGAAAAAACTACATAGTCAACTTAATCGATACACCGGGACACGTCGATTTCTCATACGAGGTCTCCCGTTCGCTCTCCGCGTGCGAAGGCGCGCTTCTGGTTGTGGATGCTTCGCAGGGCGTCGAAGCCCAAACGCTGGCCAATACCTATCTGGCGCTTGATCACAGTCTTCATCTGATTCCCGTAATAAACAAGATAGACCTGCCCGGAGCCGAACCCGATCGAGTGCGCGACGAAATCGAGCACACAATTGGGCTCGAAACCGACAACGCCCTTCTCATCTCGGCGAAGCTGGGTACCGGAATGGAAGAGGTGCTCGAATCGATCGTGCGCGAAATACCGCCGCCGACCGGCGATCCGGAGGCGCCTTTGAAGGCCCTGATCTTCGATTCGTGGTTTGATTCATATCGTGGCGTCGTCGTGCTCTTTCGAGTGATTGACGGGCGGATCAGGCCCGGAATGCGCATCAAGCTTATGGCAACCGATAAGGAATATCAGGTCGATGCAATAGGCGTGCTGACACCCAAGCCGAGAGAGATAGAAGAGCTTGGAGCCGGAGAGGTTGGCTTCTTCACTGCCTCGATAAAGACAGTCGCCGACGTCGAGATCGGCGACACCGTCACCGAACCTGCTCGCCAGACTGACAGCCCATTCCCGGGATTCAAGCGAATCAAGCCGATGGTATTTGCGGGACTCTATCCAATCGAATCAAACCGATACGAGGAGCTTCGCGACGCTCTGGACAAGCTTCGCCTGAACGACTCCTCTTTCTTTTATGAGCCGGAGGCGTCAGCCGCGCTCGGGTTTGGCTTCAGGTGCGGCTTTCTTGGTTTGCTCCATATGGAGATTATCCAGGAACGATTGGAGCGTGAGTTTGATCTCGAGTTGATAACAACCGCGCCCAACGTGAGATATCGGGTGACTACGACCGCCGGCGAGATCTCCGAACTCGACAGCCCTTCGAAGCTTCCCGATCCGGGCCGCATCGCGATCATAGAAGAGCCGATGATCCGCGCGATGATCGTCACCAACGATGAATATGTAGGCCCGCTGATGGGACTTTTGGACGAGAAGCGAGGTACTCAGCTCGGATTCGAATACCCAACTCCCAAACGGGTGCTGCTGACTTATGAGCTGCCGCTGGCCGAGATAATGCTCGATTTCTACGATCGGCTTAAATCGCTTTCGCGAGGATATGCATCTTTGGACTATGACTTCATCGGCTACAAAGAGGGGGACCTGGTCAAGTTGGATATTATGGTTGCCGGCGAGCCCGTCGATGCCCTTTCACTGATAGTCCACCGAGATCACTCGTACAGCCGGGGCCGCGCACTGGCCGAAAAAATGAGACAACTGATTCCGCGACAGCTTTTCGAAGTCGCGATACAGGCTGCCATAGGCAACAAGATCATCGCGCGCGAAACCGTAAAAGCGCTGGGTAAAAACGTGCTGGCGAAATGCTACGGCGGCGATATCAGTCGCAAACGCAAGTTGCTCGAAAAACAAAAGGAAGGAAAGAAGCGGATGAAGCGAGTCGGCCGCGTAGAGATTCCGCAAGAAGCTTTTCTCGCAGTACTGAAGGTGAATGATTGATCGCCGTAATCTATAGAAGCGCTGATCCTGGTGTAGCTCTGAAATAATGCAGGCATCGCAAGCACAACTACGCAAATTCAAGCGATGCCTGCTGGATATTGATGCCCTTACCTAACCCCACACGTCAACCTTTTCCACAACCATTACAATTCTAGTCAGAACCGGCTTGCCTTCGATAATCGCAGGTTGAAAAGGCCGCTTGCTCAGCGACCAGGACAAGGTGCGCAGCAAGGCCGGATCGTGCGGATGCTCCAATACTTGAACGATCCTGGCCGTTCCGTCGGGTTGGATTTCAACGAGAGCGGCAGCACCCTCTTCGCCAGGTTTCTGGTAAGCAATATGGCTGAAGCTCACAAGCGAGCTTTGCGGATTTACGCGAGGCAGTTCGTAGAAATGATTGTCGGTGCTGCCCTCGGGATCAACGGGCAGGTTGTTGTAAGCATGGTATTCGTTGTCAGAGCCGCGGACTATCTGCACTACTTCGGCCAGCGGTTCAAGCACGCGGCTAACGATGGGAAATGGCCTGAATCCCGCCAGCGTAATTGAAAACATCATGAGAGAGGCCAAGGCGCCTGCTCCATAGGAGACCAATCGCGGATTGAACGAAAGCAGTATCTTCAACAAACGCTGTCCCAACGCGGCCTCGCCCGAAGACTCCAGCCGGGCTTCGCTCATGATGTAGCCGTGCAATTCCATTGGAACCTCGACAGGCTTGAGATTCTTCAATACCTGCGACGTACTTTTGATCTGATGTTGCACGCCGCGACAAATCACGCATTCGTCAAGATGCGCCCTGTAGCTCGCGGTTTCGTGCTCGTCAGCCTCTCCGTCGAAGCATGTAGACGCGATCACTTCAAACTCCTTGCACTTCATAAATGCCTTACCTCTGTTCGGCTCGGTTATTCCGAACGTATGTTTTATCTGTTCAGGTGCTGCACGCGGCGCCGAAGTTCCTCGCGCGCCCGCGCGATCCGGGACTTCACGGTGCCGATTGATATTTGCAAAGTCTCGGCGATCTCCTCGTAAGAAAGTTCCTCGATTTCGCGCAGCACCAGCGCTGCTCTGTATTCCGGTTTCATCTGCGAGAGTTCCCGCAGCAGGCGGCCCTCACGCTCATTTGCTATCGCCCGTTCCTCAGGGGTTAGGTCGGGCTTGCTGATAAACTCGCCGATCGTTGTTTCCGAATCGTTTCTGCTCAACTCGAGAGATATCGTTTCGTCGCGATAACGACGTCTCCACCAACGCCGCTGATTCATCGCCTGATTGACGGCGATCCGGTAAATCCAGGTCTTCAATCCGGACTCGCCTCTGAAACGGGGCAAGCCGCGATAGACTTTGAGAAACGTCTCCTGCGCCGCGTCTCGCGCTTCTTCGGGATCTCCGAGAAGCCGCAAACAAACCGAGAACACGGGTCTTTCAAAGTGCGAAACCAGCTCTTCAAACGCGGACAACTCCTGAGCCCGCAGCCGGCCAATGAGACTACCCTCGTAGCCGGAATCCATAATCCCGGCATCGATTTCAAGGGTGACGAGGCTCCTTGGTTCCAGCGTAGCCATGGCAGTCTTTCGTGCTCGAACGGCGCTCTTACGGAAGGCTGACTGGAATGGGCCGCCGCTCGAACCGGAATCTGAAGCCGAGCGCCGTTTATAGCTTCAACGGGTACGGGCAGCAGCCCTTTCACCTCGCTTGTCACTACATTTAGACACTCAGCGGGCCTGGAATGTTCCAGCCGATAAAGACTCTATCACAAACGAAAATTTCGATGAAATTTGAATTCGACGGAATAGAGTCGCTCTGAGTATCAGTTCAGAACGCAGCGCATACTATCAGGACAGTCTATTAGTCGAACTCGAGATTATTCGTGGCATTATGGGACTCCATCAACAGTCAGTTTTGACAGGATCGGCGATAGAATTCCACAGGATGCTGGCACTTAGTTTGCGGCGCCAGATAGGGAATGAAACGACTTATATATCGAATCTTAATTTGCCTCGTGGGCGTTCCGTCGTTGATCCTCTCAGCTTCACGCGTGTCGCTCGGTTATTCTGTTCTGACCCATGAAGCTATTGTTGATTCTAACTGGGACACCTCGATAAAACAGCTACTCATTCACCGCTATCGCGCGCTTTCGCCGCAGCAGCTACGCGAGGCTCGGTCGTATGCCTACGGAGGCGCAATAATTCAGGACATGGGGTACTACCCGCTTGGCAGTAAGTTCTTTACCGATCTGGTGCATTATGTTCGCAGCGGCGATTTCATCGAGAATCTGCTTAAAGAGGCTCAAGATCCGAACGAATACGCATTCGCGCTCGGAGCGCTTGCGCACTATGCGGCGGATAACCAGGGGCATTCGATCGGAGTCAATCGCACGGTACCTGTTCTCTATCCGAAGCTGCGCAAGAGGTTTGGTTCCGTAGTCACATATGCGAATGATCCGGCCGCGCACCTCAAGGCGGAATTCGGATTCGATGTATTGCAACTCGCGCGTGCTCGATATCTGCCTGATCACTATCACGACGCAATCGGATTCAGAGTTTCCAAGCGCGTGCTCGAACAGGCCTTCAAGAACACGTATGGATTCGAGATAAAAGACATTTTCACGAACTTCGACCTGGCGGTCGCGACCTATCGCCGCGCCGTCAGCACCGTAATTCCGGAGATGAGTAAGGTAGCGTGGGAAACGAAGAAGGACGAGATCATGAAAGCTTCGCCCGGGATGACCAGTGAGAGGTTTGTCTATAAGCTCAACCGGACCGAATATGAACAGGAGTGGGGAAAGGATTTTGAAAAGCCCGGAGTTCTGGATAAAGCCCTGGCCTTGATGTTGCGGGCGCTTCCAAAAATCGGGCCGCTTCGGCCGCTTGCATTTAAGCCTCTAAACGCTGAGGCCGAGAAGATGTTCGTGGCCAGCTTGGACGCAACTGTTCAGCTCTACCGCCAATTGCTGGCACAGACGCGTGCGGAAAGGTTCAACCTCGCGAACAAGGATTTCGATACGGGGCATCCGACACGCGCAGGGGAATATGAAATGGCGGACAGAACATATGCCAAGCTTGTGCACAAACTCGCGTCCGACGACTTTCGCAACGTTAGTCCGGATCTGCGGCAAAATGTGCTTGCGTTCTACGCACCAAGGGGCTTTACGGTAGCTACGAATCTTAAGACAAGCGATCAGCGCGAGGTTATGCGCGAGATTGAGCAATTGAAGGGGCACAGCTATTCCAGCTCTCGCTGAAAAAAAACACTACATGGGTTTATCAGGAGCAGCGGCTTCGGCTTTAACTCCGTTCTCGCTGCCTCCGATCTGCTTTTTATAGTAGTCCGAAACAAAGCTTCTCATACCAAATTCGATCCAACTCATTCCATACTGCTTAGCCTCGGATATCGCTCGATCGTCAGTCCAGCGATCGTGCGAGATTCTATAACAGGCTAAGATAGTTCCCGTCCGATCAGAACCGTGATTGCAATGAACAAATATCGGCCAATTTGCCTGGTCATTCAGCAGAGCGAACACTTTAGCAACCTGCTCGTCGGAGGGACGAGCGAGCCCCGGCATTGGAATAGAGTAATAGCGCAATCCAAGAACGCCCGCTTCCTGTTCTTCGGCGCGCGTTTGATTATCCACGCCGCGCAGGTTGACAACGGTCTTTATTCCTAATTCGGCCAGCTTGCTTAAGCCCTTGGTGCGAGGCTGGCCGCCTCCATAGATTTGATCATTAATCTTGCGAAAGTTCGGCAATTCTTTATACGCCGCCGCTTCCTGGCCGATGGCATTTGCACATATGAGGGAGACCGCCAACACGGCCGAGTAGACGCGGCCAAGATTTCCATTTCGATAAATCCGCATATCTCACCTGCCTGGGAATGGGCTGTCGCAAACAACGGCAGCAGCCTTTCCGATATCTTCAAGAAAAAGTGTGGATTGGTTTTCAGTCAAGGGGTGGTAGGATGCCGAAAGAAAGAGATCGGGTTGCAATGCGGGTGCGACGGACGAGGCCGCCGGAACTTGCCGGTGCGGCATGCGGTCCGTACATATGAGGGTCCAAGGCCCGGTTACTTGCGCTGGCATCAGTTGAGTGAGGTTAAGCAGTATCCCCAACGCAAGTAAGCCGGCTTTTAGATGGCGGCTTTCATGATTTGAATCACGTTCTTTAACCACGGTTATGAAGGGCATTCTTGACAAGGCCTATAAGTGACCGCTATTTTCTTCGTTCCTTTTTAATAACATTAAGCGCATCTGTGAAGCGTTCCCCGGTCAATTCGGGCCCGCTACACGCAGGAGGAGATTACAGTTGGCAAAGTCACCAAAGAAAAAACCCCGGCTCGCGGTCAGGGATATGAAGTACGGGCACGACCCGATGGTCCGGTTTTATGAGAGGACTCAGGATTGGCTCCAGGAAAAGGGGCGTCCCTTTGTAATAGGCGCTGGCGGACTGATTGGGCTCCTGTTGTTATACGTAGCAGGCTATTATCTCTTCTCTTATCGTGCATCGCGAGCCAGCGCGGCCTTTGCCGAAGCGTATGAAAAATACAACGCGCCGATCAACGACGGAACAAATTCAGCTCAAATCATCGGAAAATCATATTCTGACGAAAAATTGAAGTGGCAAGAAGCCGGCGAAGCTTTCGAAAGAGTCGCCAACTCATATTCTTCATATTATAAAGTCAAGGGTAAGTACATGGCGGGGGTCTGCTATCTTCACATCGACCGCGATAAAGGGCTGCGTCTCCTGCAAGAAGCGGCGGACAACGGTGAGCAGCCGACTTCGGATCTGTCCCGATTGGCAATCGCGGAGAACTACGAAACGAACGGCCAGGCGGATCGCGCCGTGGTAATACTCGAAAGCCTGTTGAACTCCACCTACATTCCTAAACAAGTAATCCAACTCAGTCTTGGGCACGTCTACGAGAAGCTCGGCGACTCAAAGAAGGCTGCGGACGCCTTTTTCGAAGTTTGCCAGGCCGACCGCACCTCAGCGGCAGGCTCGGAGGCTGAAAAGCGACTTTCAGCGGTAGCGCCCGAGCGCCTGAAAGATCTACCCGCGCCCAATGCACCGCCTCTTGAATAATACTCGCAAACCTTCGGCGCCGCCCGAACAACAATCTCGGGTCGAAGCGTGAATGGATAACGCGACCCACACACTGCTCGGACTTTCGCTCGCGAAGGCCGGTCTCGAGCGAATCACACCGCTCGCAACCTCGACTCTGCTGATATCGTCGAATCTTCCCGACATCGATGTTGTCGCCGGCCTGGGCGGCGGCACATTCGCCTACATCAAATACCATCGAGGCATAACTCATTCGTTAATAGGCGTGCTCGTTCTAAGCCTTATTTTCACGCTCATCCTGACCGCTTTCGACAGAGGGGTCCGACTGAGATTCAGCCGATTCATCAGGCCAGTGCTGCCCACGCGAATTTTTCTCCTCTGTTGTATCGGGACGCTCGGGCATATTTTGATGGATGCCGGTAACTCTTATGGAGCGAGGCCGCTCCTGCCTTTCAGCGACCGGTGGTTTTACGGCGATCTTCTATTCGTTGTCGATCCCTGGATCTGGCTCATTCTCGGCTCGACGACCGTGTGGCTTACAACTACGGATTCCTTCAGGAGCCTTGTCTGGTTGGCAATCGGGACCGCAGCCGCGCTGGTCGTATGGATGGCGATGCGACAGCCCGGTTTCGGCTCTAATTCAGTGCCGAACCTGCCGCGATTTATCTGGTTTGGCGGGCTTTTTATCGTGCTCCTCGGGGGTTTGCTCAAGTGGGGAAAGGCCGGATCGAAGCTCGCCCGATGGTCACTGACGGCGCTTTGCCTTTATTGCGCCGCGATGTGGATGCTGCACCAGTCCGCGCTCGATAATGCGGTCAAGAGCTCGCCTCGAGCGGATCTGAAAACTTTTTTGGTGACTCCGGCTCCCCTGCTGCCGACGTCCTGGACCGCCATTGCCGCTGGACCTGAAGGCGTCGCAACGCGACCGATCAGTCTCCTACATGACCAGCCTGCGAGTTGGGTTACGACTCAGGCAATTGATCCCGTATTTCTCGACGCGATACGAGAGTCGGAACGAGTCAGGGCGTTCCTGAAGTTCGCGCGCATAGTCGCGGCAACGGTAGAAGAACAAGAAAATGGATATACGGTGACCGTTCGCGATCTCAGGTTTAGCCTCACGATGACGGTCCATCTCGATCAGGATCTGCGCGTTCAATCGGAACAGGCCCACTGGTAGCAACAAACCGCGTCTAAAGGGAAAATACTAAAGGAAAATACTGTTGCCCTTTCCTGCCTGTTATCGTATCTTCTGTGAGTCCTTAGCTCGCGTGCATCGTTCTTGAATCCTGCCCCTATCCCTACGCGATATTGACGACAACCCGCCCTCGTTTTAGGAGACACGAATGAGCTTTTTGGACCTCCCCCCTATCCTGGACAAGATGTTGTCCGCGGGAGATAACATATCCGACCTTAACTTCTCCGTTGGCCGCCCGCCTCAGGTAGAAATAAATGGGAAACTGACTCCGGTGGACGTGAAGGGGTTAAGAACGCTGACCCCCTATCAAACGGAGATAGTTTCGATGTCGCTTCTGGAAGGAAACACGGAAGCGGCGCGCAAGTTCGTGCAGACCGGGGCGACCGACATCAGCTACGCGATACCAAGCCGGGTGCGATTTCGGGTCAATATATTCAAGCAGCGCGGCTCCATATCCGTAGTCATGCGCGTTATTCCGACTCAGGTGCCCACCATTGAGAGCCTGGATTTGCCGGCCCAGCTCGGCGAGGCGTCCAGCCTGAAGAACGGCATCGTACTCCTGACCGGGCCGACCGGCTCCGGCAAAACTTCGACGCTGGCCGCTATCATCGACAAGATCAATGTCGAGTCCAGCTATCACATCGTTACGATCGAAGATCCAATCGAATTTCTACACAGTCATAAGAAGTCCACTATAAATCAGCGCGAGCTCGGCACCGACACCCCGTCTTTTGCGTTGGGCCTCAGAGCGGCGCTGCGTCAGGCGCCTAAGGTGATCCTGGTCGGCGAGATGAGAGATATGGAAACGACCGAGATCGCGCTCGAAGCCTCTGAAACCGGACACCTCGTCTTGTCCACTCTTCACACCACTGATGCTTCAAAAACGATTAATCGAATCATAGGCATATACCCGAAATCTGAAGAGCACGTCATAAGAACCCGCCTCGCACAATCGTTCCGTTACATAGTCTCTCAGCGGCTCATTCCCCGCGCCGACGATACGGGCCGAGTCGCGGCGGTCGAGATATTGAAGGCGACCCCTCGAACGCGCGAATACGTTGAGCAGGGGGAGAGTGAAGGCAAGACGCTTCTGGACGCGATGAACGACGGCGGACTGGAAGGCATGCAGCAGTTCGATCAAGTAATCGAGCGAATGATCAAAGACGGAACGATTACTCGGGAGGACGGGCTCTCGTTCGCGACCAACCCTTCAAACCTCCAGTTAAAACTCTCAGGCCTGGGTACATCCGATGACATGCTCTCGCGCGGAGACGAGCGTGAATATACTCCGGTGCGCCAGGGCGGTTCTTCAATTTCGGGACGCGCGCTGAGATAGCGAGTTGAGGTAAAGAAATGAACGCAACCTGTCCACAATGCTCGATGAATATTCCGTTCGATGAAACGCGGATGTCCCACGAGCCCTTTAGCGCGCAGTGTCCAAGATGCCGCCAGTCGTTCACCGTCACTCCGCAGCGTTCCGAAGAGCCTCATCTCGCGGGTGTCGGCGTGACGACGCCAGTCGCGGCGGCGGCCCAACCGGATTTGCTTAGAAGTCTTGCCGAGCTTCTCTCAGGCGCCGCGCGGCCCGGCGCGCAGCCGAAGACCGACCTCGATAAATGGGAGCGGCGACGGATACTTCTCTGCGTTGACGACGCGATAACGAGAGACCGGCTGCGCGGCGCGTTTGATCCCTCTCGATATGAAGTATTCTGCGCGAACCTCGCTTCGGAAGCGCTCGAGATCATCCACGAATACCGTACTGAAGTCATCGTCCTAAGCCCGAATTTCGATCCGGAACGCCAGGGCGGCGCGACGATGATGCAGTACGTCAACCGAATGACGCCGCAGATCAGACGGCGATCCTACGTGGTGTTGATGTCCCCGCAGTTGAGAACTCTCGACACCTATCTTGCTTTTGCAAACGGCGTCAACCTGACGGTTCACCCCGAAGACAGCGATTCATTTCAGGCGATCTTCGAGCGAAGTCTGCGAGATTTCAACGATCTCTATCGGCCACTCAATCAGGCCAGCGAGATCGAGCCGTTGTAGCGCAGAACTCGAACGACTCTGGCGCGTCATAGGACCTTAGGCAGCTTGCTCTCGTAATCCCGTTCGCCTGTCCATCGGTCTCTTCCTTCCCACAAGGGGCATTCTGGACAACTCGTTCCCTTCGGATAACTATCGCTTCCTCGTGCGGACATCCGATGATGCGGCCAATCACAGCGACCGTCAGCGCGTTGTGTGCCTCGATGAATTGCGATACCTGAGTAATGGCTCATTGGTCGAATCTAAGGTCAGTCCGGTCAGAATACACTTTTCCAGCGGGTCTGCTTCGGGGGGGCTGCTTCGGCACTCAGGTAGACAAGCATTTGACCATCTGAGATAATCAGCAATTTCGTAAAAGCACTTAATTCCTGTCTATGGAAGGTCGAGATGAAAGAACGGGTTCAGACTGATGGTGCGCCCGAAGCGATCGGGCCTTATTCACAGGGCATAAAAGCCAACGGACTGGTGTTCTGCTCGGGTCAAATTCCGCTTGATCCCAAGAGCGGCAAGGTTGTCGATGGAGGGATTCAGGAGCAAACTGAACGGGTTATGAAGAACCTGAAAGCGGTACTGGAAGCAGCCGGAAGCTCCCTGGAAAAAGTGGTTAGGAGTACAATTTTTTTGGCTGATCTTGAAGACTTCTCGGAAGTGAACGAAGTCTATGCCGGCTTCTTCAGCCAGCCCTACCCGGCCAGGTCCACTGTTCAAGTAGCCCGGCTTCCAAAGGATGTTCGAATTGAAGTGGATGTGATCGCGTTAACGTGAGCCGTATATCGACTTCATTCGACCTCGTCGACGCGTTCGGAAGGAATCGAGATCGTTATCAAAACAGATGATTGAACTAAGCCGCCTTGACAACCTTTCCCGCTTTCAAGCAACGAGTACACACCCGCATGCGCTGGACGACGCCGTTAACGAGCGCCCGTACCGCTTGAAGATTGGGCTCAAACCGGCGTTTGGTTCTGTTGTTTGCGTGGCTAACAGTATTGCCGAATTGCGGCCCTTTCCCGCATACATCACATCGCTTGGACATTCAGAACGACCTCCCGTAAACGATCTTGTTATGAAAGCAAACCGTGAGTCTAGCACAGGCGGCCGGCGAGCCGTCAAACCATTTCGAAGGAGCATACTCGTGTCTAGCATCAACAGAATCTTTACAGCGGCCGTCATCGCCGCTGCTCTATTCACTGCAGTGGGATGCAACAAGAACAAGCCCGAGGAGCCGGTTGCGACGGTGGGTTCGCATCAGATAACGCTCAAGCAGGTCGACAGCGCGATTAAACAGCAGATCGACGCCAGCGGGAGCGGAACCGCGGCGGCGATGTCGCCCGTGGAACTCACCGCTGCTCGGCTGGGTGTGCTCGATAACCTCGTGCAAGCCGAGGCCCTCTTTCAAAGAGCGCAGAGGGACAACCTTGTTCCCGACGACAACAAGGTCACGCAAGAGGTTCAGAAACGAAAGCAGGACGCGGGTGTTACCGAAGAACAGTTTCAAGCTCAATTGAAACAAGCCGGATTGACCGACGAAGATGTAAAAGACAAGGTGCGGCGGGAGATGGCTATTAACGCGCTCAAGGATCGCGAGAAAGCCCGAGTCACCGCTCCAACCGAAGAGGAAACCAAGAAATATTACGAGGATCATAAATCCGAGTTCGTAGCCGAACGCGGCGCCGACATATCCGTGATCGCCGTTTCCCCGAACAATAACGGGGGAGACACGGGCGCCGAGCAAAAGATCAAAGCGGTCTACGCGCAGCTACGCGGGCAAACCGACTTTGCAACCGTGGCTACACAGAAGTCTGAAGAACCCAACTCTGCCATTCGCGGCGGGCGCCTGGGCTTTGCATCGGAAGACGGCCTCAAGCAGAGCTTCCCTGCGCTTCCAGGTGTAGCGACGAGGCTGATGGCAATGAAAGACGGCGAATACACCGAACCGCTTAAAGACGGCACGGGGAACTGGTACATATTCAAATTGAATCTCAAACGCGAGCAAGCCCAGAACCTGACTTATGATGACCCATCCGTTCGCAAGAATATCGTCGATACGGTCACTCAACAGCGCCAGCAGGTATTGCTCAACGCTCTGATGGCGGTCTCGATCGCCGAAACCAACATCAAGAATCATCTGGCGGAGCGACTCATCGAACACCCCGAGTCGATGGTTCAAATGAAGCCCTCCGCGCTGCTTCAACAACCGGCCCAACCTCAGCAGGCTCTTCCAAGAATCGTCGATGAAAACCAGGTACAGAATTCCAATCGACCGGCCGCAAACTCAAACGCAGCCGCGGCCAATGCGAACCGGCCGGTTTCTAATGCAAACAAGAAATAAGAACACCGCACAAAGAGGGAGAGGTCTCCCTCTTTGTGCGGTCGTCCCGCCAAATAAGTAATGCTGTTCAGGCTTGACGACGTTCACAAGTCCTACGGCGCTCACGATGTGCTAAACGGGGTGACCTTTCAGGTCAATCCCGCGGATCGCGTGGGACTGGTGGGCAGAAATGGAGCCGGAAAGACCACCGTCTTTCGTCTCCTGACAGGTATCGAACACGCCGACCGAGGCGAGGTGATACTGCTGAGAGGCCTGCGCGCCGGGCTGCTCGACCAGCAGCCGGTATTCGAAGGAGATGGATCAGTCCTGGATGAGGCGCTCTCCGTTTTCACGAACCTGAAGAGCATGGAAAAAGAGATGCTCCGTCTTGAACACGTCATGAGTGAAGCAAGCGGCGAATCACTAGACGAGGCGATGCATGCCTATAGCGATCTGCGGCATCGCTATGAATCCGACGGAGGCTTCACCTATCAGCCTCGCGCCGAATCGGTATTGGCCGGGCTGGGATTCAAGCGAGAGGATCTCGAAAGACCGGCCGAACAACTGAGCGGCGGACAAAAAGCAAGGCTCGCGTTAAGCAAGCTTCTGCTGGCCGAACCCGATCTTCTGTTGCTGGATGAGCCCACGAATCACCTTGACGTGGATGCGGTCGAATGGCTCGAAGACTTTCTGTCCGATTATAAGAAAGCCTTCGTCATCATCTCGCACGATCGATTCCTGCTGGACCGCACGGTAACGAAGATAATCGAGATTGCCGGCGGAGCCGCGGCCGTTTATGCGGGCAATTACAGCGCTTACACAAAGCAGCGGGAAGAGCGAAGGCTCGCTCAGATGCGACAGTACGAACAGCAACAGGAATTGATTGAGCGAACCGAAGAGTTCATACGCCGCAATATCGCGGGGCAGAAAACCAAACAGGCCAAATCCCGCCGCAATAAACTCGAGCGAATGGACAGGCTGGAAGCCGTCAATGTGGATGAAACCGGCGGTAATTTTCAATTGAGAGGAGTCGTCCGCGCCGGAGATCAGGTCCTCTATATAGACGATCTTTCGATCGGTTATAGCTCGGCCGCCCCGCTTGCCGGCTCGATTTCCTTTATGCTTCGGCGAGGCGAACGTATCGGAATCATCGGTCCGAATGGAAGCGGAAAGTCCACGTTCCTGAAAACTATAATAGGCGACCTCGAACCGCTTAGCGGCGGTTTTCTATGGGGCGCCAAAGTGGACTTCGGATACTTCGATCAAGAGCTCGGCAGCCTCAACAAATCAGCTATCGTGCTGGAAGAGATCATGGCGGTCGCGGCCAATGTTGCTGCCGGCGAGCTTCGCGGATATCTCGCCCGCTTCTTGTTTTCCGGCGATGACGTATTCAAACCGGTGGGCGCATTGTCGGGCGGCGAGCAGAGCCGCCTCGCCCTGGCCAAGCTAATCTACAGCGGCGTGAATGTCCTGATTCTCGACGAACCGACGAACCATCTCGATATTCAATCTAGAGAGGCGCTCGAACAAGCGCTCGCCGAGTATGCGGGAACAATTATCACGGTTTCGCACGACCGCTATTTCCTGGACAAGATTGCTACGGAAATATTGCATTTTGAAGCGGGAACCGCCTCTTATCACATGGGAACTTATTCCGATTACTATGCCGTCCATCACCGCAAGCAGAGTCAGATCGAAGAACCTGCCCCAAAGCGCGTTCAGTCCGCCGGCGCCGGTAAGAAACCTGCCGCGGCGAAACCCGAAAGAAAGAAGCGGTCGGCTGAAAAAATAGAAGAAGAGATTCATTTGCTCGAAGGCGAAATGGCCGTGCTCTCCGAGCGATTGTCTAAACCGTCATTGGAGTGGGGACCCGCCGATTACGAGGAGATCGGTCAGAGGCAAACGGAAATTTCAACTCAACTGGAACAGCTTTACTCGGAATGGGAAGCGCTCGGTGGAAACTAACAGACCTGAAGCGGTGGATTAGTCCGCGGCGCTGGAGTTCATCTGAGATCTCGCCGCCGCATCGCGCTTGACTATCATCAAGGTCATATCGTCTATAGGAGCCGCCGTTCCGACAAATCGCGATAACGCTTCATCTATTTTGTCGCGGAGCCCTGATGCCGAACGATCCAGATTCTTGCGGCTTACTTCAATAAGCCTCACGTCTCCGAATTCTTCGTCAGCGAGATTAACCGATTCGCTGATCCCATCGCTATAGACCACTAAAACGTCGCCCGGCTCGAGCACGACTTTCTCTTCGACGTATCTCGAACCCGGCATCACTCCAACCGGCAACCCGCCGGCTTCGAGCCGCAGCGTCTCACCTGACTTCCGAAGCAATATCGGCGGATTGTGACCCGCATTTGAATAACACACCTCTCCGGTTTCAGGATCGATATCGGCATAGAAGAGCGTCACGAATTTATTGAGCGGCGAGTTCTCATAGATATAGCGATTGATCTCTCCCATGATCTCGGAGATCGACGCGGGAGTCTGAGATTGAGCACGCACGGCGGCGTGAAGTGAAGACATAAGCAACGCGGCGCCCGTTCCCTTCCCTGAAACATCGCCAAGGGCCACTACCAGGCGGTTGTCTTTCTTTCGCGTGATGAAATCATAGTAGTCGCCGCCGATTTCACGGCAAGGAAACGATACTCCCGTAAGATCCCAGCCTTCAATATTCGGAGGCGCGACCGGCTGAAGCCGCATCTGAATTTCGGACGCGACCTTAAGCTCTTCCTCCATCCGCCGCTTTTCGAGCCGCTCTTCCAGCAGCCTCTCGTTCTCTATCTTGATCGACGCCACCGAAGCAACGGTATGCAGGACTTTCAGATCTTCCTCGGTGAATCGATTGTCGAAAGCATTATCGACATAGATCATTCCGAATATTTCTTCGCCGCTGGCAAGCGGAACAGCCATGACCGAACGGAGCTGGCTCAACACTACCGAATTCTGCGTTTGAAATCTTGGATCGTGCATTGCGTCGGAGGTCAGCACCGAAGCCCCTTCATTGAGAACCTTATTAGTTATCGAGCGGCTGATCTGAACCCCGGAATCAGTAGGGCACGTCGGCTGATCCGAGCCGTGCGCCACCTTGCAGACAAGCTCATCGCCTTCTTTCAAAAATAGAAATCCCCGCTCTCCCGGAATCGCTTCGAACACGAGATCGATCGTCATCCTGAGAGTCTCTTCGAGAGACGTATTCGGCAGAAGCGCAATGCCGACCTTCGATACGATTCCCAGCAGGTCTCTGCGTCCGGCGGCTTCAGCCATTACGGCTTCCGGCGCGGGTGTTGCGACGGGCTGCTTCTGGCTCAAGGTCGTGTTTCCGGCAATCGAACCGGAACGTATTCTGGAGATCAGATCATCGGTAGCCCTTCCTCCCAAGCTGGTGGTCGTAATCGTGTTGGCAGGCAAGACGTCGCCTTCCGCGCCTGAAAGAAAGACAGTAGGCCCCGACAAGGGAGACCGGTTGTCGGACTGGTATTCGATCTCGGTTTCTCCGATCCGAACCCGGTCGCCTGATTGAAGCCGCAGAGCGCCGGCGACCCGCTTTCCGTTCAGGAAGGAGCCATTGGCGCTGCCCATATCGACAAACATCACCTGATCGCCCTCGCGCCGGATCTCTGCATGCAGACGGGACGCGAACGGATCTCCGATACAGATGTCGTTTCGTGATGAACGCCCCACCGTCATACGCAGCTTATCAAGCGGTATGACATTCGGCTCCAAATCTCGTTGTCGTACTATTAAATTTCCCATCTTTGTTAGCGTTGTAAGGGCAAGTTTATCGCGACATGACGACGATCGTGCTCGAGAGCTTATCGTGCCAACCCTGTTGCTTGGGATCCCAGAGCATCCAGAGAAAGCCGAGAAAAAACAGAAGGCTTGATAACGGATACCCTACTAGATGTCGAACCATGGCGTGATGCCATCTGAACCTCCGGCCGTCGAGCCGAACTATTCTAATTCCGAGTATGCGCATACCGGCAGTCTGGCCGTTCGTTCCCGCCAGACCAATAAAATTAAGCAGGAATAGACCAAACGTAAGCAATCCGACGATAAGGATGTCGCTGTTTTCGGTTACGACGGATCGCTTGTTCACAGCCGTGATCAGGAATGTAAAGCTCATCATCGCTATGAGGGTGATCAAGAAGTCGAACATCCATGCGCCATACCGTAGTCCGAATCCTGCTTGTTGAAAGGCATCGATCAATGCATGAGTAGCAGGCGCAAAGCGGCGGTCGCGCGCGACGGAAGGAGAAGCCGCGATGCCGGCGCGTGACTGGCCGGGCGAAGAGGTCGACGGCCTGAAGCCGCCGTTTGCGGGCTGCGATCTGTCGACGCCTGGCAGCCGAACGGCGGGATCATCCGATTCGAACGTAGGAGCGGCTGCCGAAGCCTCTTCCACGCTCACCGCCGCCGATTTTCTGTTAGGCGTATTCTTGCCGCATTGCGGGCAGAACTTTGACCGCTCGCTCAGTGGCTTGCCGCAATATGGACAGAATCTGGCCATCAATGTTCGTTTGAGTTCACGGAAGGCCGGCTCAACGCGCTGTTACCTGACCACGAATCTCAACCTGGTCTCTCCCAGTTGCAGCTCGTCTTCCGCCGAGAGCACTCGGGGCGATCTTGGGCTGAGTTTCACCGATCCTCCGCTTGGCGAATTGATGATGGTTCCGTTGACGGAGGTCAAATCTTCGATGAAAAACTGGTCGCCTTGCCGGTAGATTCGGGCGTGCCTGCGTGACACCTTGGTCTCCGGATCATAGTTGGTTAGATCGATCTCCGGGAAGATCGCCGTATGTGGATCCGTTCGTCCGATCAACACGGAATCCTTGTCGATTCGAAACGGCGTCACCATGTCGCTCGTGCCGACGACGACGAGCTGCGCCGTAGCTCGTCCAGAGCCCGGAGTGTATCCGGCTGCCGCATTTGGCTGTCTGGATCCACAGTGCGGACAATAGACATCATCGTTGGCAATCTTCTGACCGCAATGACCGCAGAACACCCATTCAATCGGCTTGTTCCCCGTGGACGTAGAGCCGCCGGGAGCGCTCGTCATTGCGGGTTTCTGAATCGGCACGCTGGCCTGCGCCGGCTGCATCGTTGCCGGTATGCCCGTATCGATGCGCGCGGGCATGGGCTGCGCCTTAACAGGAGCCGGCCTCGACTGCAAACGGCTCCCGTGCTCCTCTAGAACCTTCATCAAATCCAAAGCGGAACTGAAGCGGTCTTCCGGCTTATGAGCGACCATCCTCATCAACATTCGCTCCATGTCGGGAGTGATTGCCGGATTGATCACTCGCGGCCTGGGATTCTTCTGAAAATCAAAAATGAGAAGCGGATTATCCTGAGGATCGGAGCCCGTCATCATATGAAACATCGTAGCGCCGAGTGAATATATGTCGGAACGGGGCTCGACCTTTCCGGCGAAGAGCTCGGGCGGCGCATAGCCCATGGTTCCAATCGCCGTCACGCCTTTCTCCGTAGGCCTGACTACGCGCGCGATTCCAAAATCGACCAGCATGATGCGGCCATTGCGTTCGTCGAGCATGAGATTCGCGGGTTTCAGGTCCCGATAAATAATCGGCGGATTCTGTGAGTGAATATAATGAAGCACGTCGCAGGTCTGAACGCCCCACTTTGTGACCGTCGGCTCACTCACCATTCCGCCGTGCAATCGCATCTGTTCCGCAAGGTCGCCGCCGCCGATCCATTTCATCACGAGATAGTAGCGGCCGCTTTCAACAAAATAATCATAGATCGTTGGAATCGATGGGTGCTCGAGCTGCGCAAGCACTTCGGACTCCCGCTGGAAGTCTTCGACGGCCTTGCTGCGCTGATAGTCGTCGGCGAACATTTCGACCATCTCTTTGACGGCGCAAAGCCGATCGGCCAGGCGTTTGTCGCGGGCCTGATAGACGGAGCCCATTCCGCCGCCGCCGACGCGCTTCACAATGGAATACCTGTCCAGTAACAGCGTGCCGGGTTCGAGCTGAACGTTTGCAGCGGCTTTGGGCTTCTTTGACTCGGGCTTTGACTCGGGCATGGCTACCTTGCTGCTGTCTCTCCGTGCTTCGACAACGACCGCGGGCGGCGTTAGCGGCGCATAGTCTTGCTTGGCGCCGCACTCACCGCAGTACGGATCCTCCGGTTGAACCTGAACTCCGCATTCAGGACAGAACATAGCATCGATATAGAGCGTGATTGAGTAATAAGAGCTTGTGCACTACCGCAACCTTGAACAACCGTCCGCTATCAGTCGATAGCTCCAACGGTCTTGCCGCCTGAAGCGATGCGGCGTCGCGCGAACCGAGAGCCGTAATTTCACCAGATCCGTTCAGGTGATCTGGAATTTCAAAAAGGTCTTTCCCACGATAATCTCGTCGCCGTGTTGAAGAACGTGACGATGTCCGGGCAACAGCCTCCTGCCCCGATTGACGAAAGTCCCGTTGGTTGAGCCAAGATCCTCGACATAATAATGGCCGTTCTGGTTTACGATTCGTGCATGACGCCTCGATACCTTTGCTTCGGGATCATCCTGATCCAAGTCGACATCCGGGAAGATGCCGCTGTCGGCGTCCCATCGCCCGACGAGCGTCTCGACGGAAGTAATCGGAAACTCTTTACCGACTCGGCCGCCGCGGCCGATCACCAGCTTTGCGGTTACCAGATCCATGACAGCACCGCCGGAGTCTCTTGATCTCAAACCATCGGTGCGCGAGCGGGAACTCATCACCAGAGTACTTGCCGGACCGACCGGTCTCGGGCTCGGATCCGAGCGCTGTCGCTCGGGGCGAGGATCAACGCGAGGCGGCGATTGACCGCGTGCCGGACGTGCTGGTTTCGGTATTGCTGTTGAGGTCGTGAACGACGGCGGAGATGGAGGAGGACCTTCAATCGTCTTGTATGGCCGCGCCGCGCGGATGTCTTCGCGCTCGGCGGACCCGCCTTTCGCATCGTAGGATTCAATCGGCCCGTTGCCGCGAGCTCGGCGGTCGTTGCTGGGAGGTTCATAAGCAGGGCGGTCGCCGCCATCCGGCCGGGCTGAACTCTGAATCACAACATCAAGCTTTGTCCCACACTCGTCGCAGTAGTCGCTCCCATCGAGATTCTCTGTCCCACAATTGTCACACCTAATCATAAGGCCCAGGCCTCCGCTCACTCGATCAAGGGGCAAGGGTCGGGAGCGCTCCGATTATAACGCAGGCCTTCCTAGCCCGCAATTGTTCGTATTGAATTGGTGTTGCTGCTTGATTTTGAGTGAATACCTGTTGATTCAGGCGCCCGAATGCTACAGAACTGCGCGGCGCCTTGGCGCCGAAAGCGCCTCGATCGAGGGCTCGCGGTCGATTTCCCGCGGCAGTCGGTGCTTCAAAGATGACCCAAGCGGTCGCCTACCGGCCGCCGGACATCAGCCGAGGGTGTGCCTATGCCTTCATCGCGGAGATAAGAATTTCCGCTACCTGGGGCCGTGAAAATTCTCTTGGGGGTAACTCGCCGCGCGCGAGCATCTCACGTACCTTGGTTCCTGATAGTGTGACGTGATTGGATGAATCGTGCGGACAGGTCTTATTGGAGGCCATCGAATCGCAGCTTCGGCAATAAAATGAGTGATCGAAAAACATCGGCGTTATTCCAAGCGCCTCGGGATCGAATTCATTGAAGATATAGTGCGCATCATAGGTGCCGTAGTAGTTCCCCACTCCAGCGTGATCCCGGCCAACGATGAAGTGAGTGCACCCATAGTTCTTCCTGATGATGGCATGAAATACCGCTTCGCGAGGTCCGGCATAACGCATTGCGGCCGGATTGACGGCCAACAGCGCCCGAGTCTTCGGAAAGAAATGTTCGAGCATGGCTTCATAGCAGCGCATTCGGACATCCGCCGGAATGTCGTCCGACTTCGTTTCGCCGACCAGAGGATGCAATAACAAGCCGTCGACCACTTCGAGAGCACACTTGATGATGTATTCATGGGCTCGATGGATCGGATTCCTCGTTTGGAACGCTACCACCTTATGCCAACCCTTTTTCTTGAACTCATCTCGCGTTTGTCTCGGATCCAGCCGATAAGAAGGAAATGCGGGGTTATGAGGACGATTCAAGAGGCTTATTGGACCGCCCAACAGCCATTCGCCCTGCTCGTATAAAGCCGACACTCCGGGATGAGCCGTTTCGGTTGTCAGGTATACCCGTTCGGCCTCGCGCTCTTTGTCGTAGCGAAATTTCTGGCGAAGATGAAGCACGCCAATAGCGTGATCCTCGTTTTCAAACAGCGCTACGTCTGAGCCTTCCTTGAGGCTCTTCGCCGTTTCATCGCTCACGGACAATGTAACAGGGATGGTCCAGGGCAGCCCGGATGAGAGATGCTTGTTGCCTCGAACAGCTATATAGTCGTCTTCGCACATAAAGCCCTGGAGCGGGCTGAACGCGCCATTCGCGATCATCTCGAGATCGGAGATCTCTCGGCGCCGCAGAGCAATTCGCGGCATGACAGGGACGCGCTCAAGCAAGGCCTCTCGTTCGACGCCATTTACTTCTCTATTGATCAACGTACCGCCGTGCGCTGGTATGGTATCCATCAAATGTCCTTTCTTAGGAAACCGGTAACCATAGGGCAGCAACCCAACTCGTGTCAAACACACAAGCAGGTAGATTTGTGATCGGCGGCGCGGACAGCGCGGAAATATGATCACGGCGGACAGCGCCGAAGATGACCACCGATGAAAATCAAATATATGTGAAACTATTTTGCGTGGGCGGCCGCGGGGCGGCCGCTCTTCAGATCTTTCAGGCCCAACTGGCCGACAATCATTCCGTCCGAATCGAGCACAACCACGGATCCTATTCCGTTCGTTCCGAGCAGCGCCCGCGCTTCAGCCTCATCCGCGATTGCATTGATGAACATCGGCTGCTCGACCGGCCGCATCACATCCTGAATTCTAAGGCGGGACCACTCTTCGCTCGGCACGGGCTTCAAATCCGCCAGTAGCAACATGCCATGCAGTCGGCCGCCTCGTCCCACCGGAAAGCTGATCGCGCGATGCTTCTCGAGAATTCCATCGATGAACTCTCTTACGCTGAGGTCGGGATCGATCGTGAGGAAGCTCCGATTCATTAGGACTTCCACGGAACCGCGGCGGATTTTATGAGCGCCGAGAGCGCTAGCCTCCGACGATTTGAGCAACAGGACCAGTATCAGTCCTATGATCATGCTCCACAATCCCGTGATCCACTCTACAAAGATAAAGAAATAAGAGCCGTACAGGAACAGCACGAGCGCGATCGTCAGACCGGCTCTCACAGCCATTCTGGTGGATTCATAGTAATTCTTGTTGAAGCGCCACAGGATCGCGCGAAGGACTCGGCCTCCATCGAGAGGAAGGCCGGGGAGAATATTGAATCCGGCGAGCATCCAGTTAATGAGTCCGAGGTGTCTCAGTACCTGGGCAAAAGCAAGATGCGTCGTTCCAGCCAACAATGCCTGGTTGAGAGCAAAGAACAATGTTCCGGTCAGAAAACTGGCGGCGGGACCTACGATCGCGATCTTGAACTCGGAAGACGGGGTTGAGGGTTGGCCTTCCAGCGATGCAAGGCCTCCGAAAATATATAAAGTGATGCTGCCCGTGCCCAATCCTTCCGCGCGGGCCATCACCGCGTGCGCGAGTTCGTGCGCGAGAACGGATCCGAACATTAGTGCGGTGGTGAAAATTCCGAGAACCCAGTACTGCCAACCAGCGAGGCCATGCGCCTCGCGCGGAAGGAGTGAAGACGAGATCGCCCAGGCGTAAAGCGGAAAGACTGGAAGCCAACTGTAATGCGCTCGGATCGGAATACCCAACACCCTTCCGAGATACAGAGGCCGTACTTTGATCCTGCTGAGCGCCTTAGACATTACAGAACAAGAAGAACCTTATTTCCGTTTCAACCGTCTACTGAAGATCACCGTAGGGGCGGCTTCCGCCCTTGGCAGGTCATGTTCAATCTTCAATGAGGGTTTTCATATCACACGATAAAGCTGGATTATGTCGTCCGTCAGGTGTCCAATCGGGCTTCTTCGCGTTCGGCATCCATGGTGGTCATTTCCGCGATTAGCAGCCGCTCGCATTCGGCTTCGTTGTGTGGAATATGGCCTTCCATTCCGCCTCCGGCCATTTCCAAAGAATCTATCTTGATGACGTCTTTCGCGGGGAGAAGGAAGCCCGACAAAAGCCCGAGGGCCGCGAACACCGTGCTCACAATGAACACGTTGTGCAGCGCATCGCCCAGCGCGCCCTGCATCGACTGCAACAGAGCCGGAGGCAACTGCGCTCGAGCCGAAGGCTCTATAAGAGCGCTGGGGTTGTGCACTACGCGGGCTACTTCATCGGCGGAGCTGCCGCTCGTCTCTTGAATGACCGCCAGGTGTGAATTCAGCCCGATGGTCATCACTGCTCCCATGATTGCGACTCCTATTGCGCCGCCTATCATTCTAGCGAACATAGTCAGTGACGTAGCTATCCCGAGCTGATCACGTGAAACCGAGTTCTGAGTTGTTATCAGTAATGCCAGGATCACCAACCCCATTCCAGATCCCATCAATCCCATGTCGGTCAACAGAACCCATCTGGCGGGATGCTGGCCGAGGCCTGCCAGCAGTATGAAACTCAACACCAGCAATACGAGACCCGCGATTACCGTCGGGCGATAACCAATCTTGAGCATCAAGCGGCCGCCAATTATGGCGAGCCCGACCCATCCGAGCAACAGGGGCGTTAAGACCGATCCGGCTTCAGTGGCCGTGCCGCCAAGCACGCCCTGCACGAACAACGGTACGAATGACAGCGACCCGAACAAGCCCATTCCAACAAAGAGACCGGTCAGCGAGCCTACAGCCACGACTCGATTCGAGAAGAGCGACATCGGCATCATCGGGTCGACTGCTCGCCGTTCGACCCGTATGAACTTGGCTATTAAGAGGACGATCAACCCCGCTGCCGGAAGCATCACCCAGTTCGTGAGCATTCCGGCGCTTCCGCCTTCTACCAATACCAGAAGAAGCAATGTCACCGCGGCCGCAAGCCAGATCGAGCCCGCATAGTCAATCACCGGCCGTTCCGAACGCTTCGGTTCCACGAGCGCCGCCGCAACTACAATCGCCGCCGCCAGTCCGAACGGAATATTAATGTAAAAAACCCAGCGCCAGTTGAGTTGATCCGTTATGAAACCTCCGGCAAGCGGGCCAAGGATAGAGGCCAGCCCCCACACGCCGCTGAACAGACCTTGAATTCTGGCTCGCTCCCGCGCCGTATACACATCTCCGTTTATAGTCATGCCCAATGGAACGAGCCCGCCCGCGCCGATTCCCTGCACGGCTCTGAAGATGATCAGTTGCGTGATCGTGCCGCTCGACCCGGATAAGACCGAGCCCAAGAGAAAGAGAGCAATGCTGCCGAGATAGAGAGGCCGCCTGCCATAGAGATCCGACAACCGGCCCCACACTGGAACCGTTACAGTCGAAGTAAGAAGATAAGCTGAAAAGACCCAGCTATATCGATCGAGTCCGCCCAGCGACGCAATGATCGTCGGCATAGCGGTGCCGACTACGGTTGCTTCAAGAGCGCCCAGGAACATCCCGAGCATAACGCCGGCGGTCACCATTCTCCGACGTTGAGTAGAAAGAATAACGTGTGGCTTTCCCTCGATAGGCGGCGCGTCAGCCGCTAACTTCCCGGTGTTTACTTGCCCCATTCTTTTCCCTATGACACTCCCTCTGACATCTCCCTTATTACAGCGATTTCATTGAATGCCTGTCATTATACAGTCTGGCTGCGCGGGCCAGAAAGACATTGCATGCGCAGGTCCTGGCCGGCGATCTATCTTGATTGAGTGGAGTGTCGGTTCGGGGATATGGAAATGAATGAACTCCGGACTTAAGCGGAATGATGGAAAATTCGCTGCGCCGCAACTCTCGGGGCTTAGTCCCAACACCGACTTGCGCGGGCGGCTCCGGCGCCGTGCAGTCGCGTGCTCAGCGGTGCAAGAGTAAGCCGAGCGTCACCTTAAACGAGCTGGTCCGAAAAGACGCTCACTCGATCACCAACACGGATCGTGCCGCTTCGCACCACCGTTGCATACACGCCTGCCGTGTTCTCGTTTAGACGGACAACCGCCTTCATCACGCGCCCATCCTGTGCGGCCGTATCGGGATCGAGATTGATCATCATGCATCGCTCGTCCCGCTGCGTGACGCTCACGGCCGGTCGTAGATCGCTGTCGCCGAATACCAATGTCCGCCCAACCCACTCGTCCTCTCGAAACAGCTCGGCGCGCTCCGTCTCAACCACGATATTGGCTCGGAACCGTCTGCGATCAAGATCGAGTCCGGCCTCGCGACCTATGCCCGCGATCGTAGCCAGGCTGATAAGGGAGACCGCCGCCTCATCGAAGATCCCATGCTTGAGCTTCATCAATTCCACGCCGCCGCCGAACCGCTCGGCGATTTCGGCCCGCAGCTCTGCCCTCCCTATTTCAACCTGCGATCCATCCGGTGTACGTATGTGAGTTGGAAGCGGCTCGCCGGTGCTCTCGTCAAGCCCGAAGGGATGGTAGAGGAGGAGCTCCGGCAGGCGGCTTGCGCTAAGCCAAGGGAAGCCGCTGGCGTCTCCGGAACACCGGAAGGCGAATCGCCGATCACCATCGAGTCCGTGCCACCCAAGAAATGCAGAGTCCGTCGCGATACCGGCCATTGACTTGACCGGATACCGCACCACTTCGCAAATGCGCCCTAGATGGATCATTCTGATGTCACCATACGTCAACCTACCTCAAGCCGCTGCCGCGGATCAGCAGGGAATCCGATTTGGGAGAGCCGAGCGCCCACCAGATCCGCGGTGTCGCGAACGGGATTGCCCATAGGCATCTCAAAGCTCTCAGGAGATCCACCAATTTTTTTTGCAGGCCTCTCTTTTGCGTGATCCACTCTCAACTTCAAATTGAGCTGTCCGCGCCAACTCAGACCCTTATCGAGCCACGGAACCCCCGGGCGGCATAGTAAGAGTCCGCACCGTTGTGATACATGAAGACATGGTCGTAGCGGCGATCAGCAAAGATGCCGCCGCCTAGCTTTCTAATATCAGAAGGTGTTTTCAACCAGCTCGACGTTTTCGTATCGAAATTCCCAAGTTTCTGCAACCCTCGATATTGTTCTTCCGTCAACACCTCAATGCCCATGGCGGCTGCCATATCAATAGCACTATCTGCTGGTTTATGTTCTTTCCTTGACTCCAGCGCTTCACGGTCGTAACAGAGACTTCTGCGGCCTTTGGGACTTTCGGCTGAACAATCATTAAAAATATATTCGCCGGTCTTTTTGTCATGACCAACAACATCCGGTTCACCGCCGGTTCTTTCCATTTCATTAAGTGACCACAGTTTTTCAGCACTAGCTTCCAGCTTCGCTTGTACTTTAGTCCATTCAAGACCTTTATGGCGGTTCATGTTTTTCTCGAAACGGGCTTTCAATATTCTGAGTAGTTCTTCACGTTGTTTTACTGTTATGTCTTTGGCTCTTTTCATTTCTGTCTTCGCCTTTCTACTCTGTTTCGTGTGGCCCTCCATTGTCCGCGAATCCCACCCCCGAAGCTCGAGTGGAAAAGATGTTCGTCAAATACGATCATATCGCCCGGTTCAGTTGCGACTACGTGGGCGGGCAGTGTCCTGGCAGCGATGCCGGCGCCGAGCACGCGAATGGCTTACGAAAACTCCGGGCGATGTGAGCCCGGCAGCACACGCAGCGCGCCATTGTCTGTTCCAAGAGGTTCAAGATACGCCGCAAAACCAACACTGGATATCGGAATGACGGAATCTGTATGCCAGGAGGTGTCGCCGCTATAGCGTACCGCCTTGGCCCGGGTCGCGAGCACGGCGCAGTCAAGAATCATCTTTGCAACAACCTCGGCACGATCGAGCAATGACAAACTCATGGGTGTCTCCGCGGTCATCATCGGAACGTACTGAAATTTGGCCACGCTGCCTAAGAGACCTGACGTTGGCGCCCCTCCATTATCGAGGACCTGATCTATTTCCTCAGCCAGATAAATTGGGTCGAAAAACTAGGTACTGCGTCGTATTCGGGCTAGTACGGCTGCCGCGATTAGCGCGGCTACGAACGCCGGGACTGCGGTCAGCGCCGGCCACGCCACGAGCGCCAACGCGAGTGAGCGCCGATAGCTTGAGGCGACCCATACCTCATGAACATTCGCCGCAACCGCAAGACCGAACGCTCCGATAGCGACTGCCAGCGTTGTGTGCAATGCTGTTGCACGAGTCGAGCCGCCAAGCCGAAACTGCTCGTATCCGATGTGAGCCGCGAACAGAGCGGCGCTGATTACCCACGCCGCCAACCGCCATACGCGCACTTGATTAGATGGCAACGCGAAGAGAATGCCGATGGCACTGTATAGAACGCTGATGAGTATCGCCGTACCGAACCACGATTGTCGACCAGGTGTACTCATGATGAGGGCTAAGACCTTCCTATTAGCCTGTCGCCGCCAGCTCGTACAGATACTCGACGTAGGAAAGCGCGGCGCCGTCCATGCCTTGAACTTTCGAGTTCTTTGATTCGATCACATAGTACTCGTCAGGAGCGTGAGCTCCGCCGCCGTGTCCAAGTCCGAAATGTCCCGCCGGCAACTTCAACGGAGCACCGGTGAAAACATAGCCGGGCCATGAGCCGGCCAGTCGGGGCCAGAGTATCGGATCGATCCCTTCGCGTTTGTAGACGGCTTGCGAAGCTCGAATCAGCGCCGAATCCGCGGACGTGCTAGTCGGATCGTAGCCGCCGGTCATCTTGACTTCGATGTCCCCGAATCCCCGCTTCGCAAGATGAGCCTTCAGTGCAGCGAGCGAGTCGGCCGCGGTCATATCGGGCACAAGCCGCATATCGATCTTGGCCGCGGCGCGATGAGGCAATATGGTCTTGCCGCCCGGACCGGTGTAGCCGCCTACAAGGCCTTCGATATTGAAGGTTGGGCGTGAGACTAAAAGCTCAAGCGCCTCGCGCCAGCTTACGTCGTGAATCCAATGTTGAACACCGAGCTGCTTCTTCGTCACATCTTCTCTGAGCCGGCGCGATGCCGCCTCGATCATGGCTTTCTCACTCGCGGACAGGGGCCGCACCTTGTCCGTGAATCCATCGATCGCGGGATCATTGCCGTCGGCGGACACGAGCGTCGAGAGCGCCTTCACGAGCCGCCATGCCGGGCTGTCGACTCGCGCCTTGTTGCTTGAATGGATGTCGCTTCGGGGACCGCGGCCCCAGCGTTCGCCGCTGGCTGTGAGCTCAAGCTCGACGACCCCCTTTCCGCCGAGATTGATGGTGACCTGCCCGTCGAGATCTTGCGAGGGGTAAGGCATGAAAATGCCGCTGCATTTCTTGAGAGCCGCCATCACTTCCGGCTTATGGACGATCTGCGGAAAATGCGGAGAGCCGATCTCCTCTTCGCCTTCGGCTACGAATACCAGATTGACGGGGAGCTTGCGGCCCGCTCCTCTGATTGCGTGAAGCGCCGCGAGGAATGTGGCTTCGGGACCTTTTTGATTAACGGCCCCGCGCCCGACCATTACTTTGCCGAGGCCGGGCTTGTCGATAAGCGCAGCGGCCCATGGAGGCGACGACCATTCGGAGGGATCGGCCTGCTTCACGTCATACATGAAGTACAGTCCGAGGGTTCGAGGAGCGCCCGCGTCGAGCTTCGCGAATATACCCGGCTGGCCGTCAGTAGGGATCCGAGTCACTTCGGTGAATCCCGCCTCGCGGAGGAATCGCATGGTGAGATCGCAGCCTTCGCTCACTCCGCGGTTTTCGGCGGCGATCGACGGCTGTTTGATCCATTCCTGGAGCCGCTGTACGGATTCGCCGTGACGTTTCTCTATCTCGGCGCGAATTCGGCTCAAATCGGAGGCATCTGCCCACGCGCGGCGCGGCAGAGAAAGGGCGGCCGCTCCGGCCGCGGCGCTTCGAAGGAAGTTTCTCCGCTTCATCAGGTTCTCCTCTTCGTTTTGATATTCGAGTGCGCTGAAGTATCGATCCCACGTCTCCATTCACTCGATACCGCTCAACTATTCTCCTCGATCGAGTAATCGAATTCGTAGGAGTGCTTGCCTTCAGCAATGATGATATTCAGCTTTCCTGATATTCCGGCGAACTGCTCTGTTCCCGAGTCCGGTACTACGGTGACGCTGAGCTGAGGCTCACCGCGATTCATAGTTCCACTGTGTTGAAGAGCGAAAGTACCGGTACGCCCTTGGAGCGTTCCACTGACCCGCTCCATTGCTACGTACCCGGCCGAGCCTTGCACGCTGGTATTCATCGCGAGCATTTGCCCGCTGCTCGTTCCTTCAAGATCTCCGTGGTACTGCTTCTCGATTGTAAGCCTGCCGACTGCCAAACCATCCTGCTGAGGCGTCAACTTGACTTCGAAAGTTCCGGTTGCGTGGGTGCTCATCGTATCCTCCTTCTAGTTAGGATCACGCTCTTGATTGCGGGGCAACGGCTGGGCGACTGGAGGAGGTGTTGGCGGAGTCGTCACGCGCGTTGTCGATTGCCTTCTCCTCGGTGTGGCTTCTGCAACGTCACTATCACCTATTGCGTGAGCGGCAACGAAAATTATTGCTAATACAGCCAAGCCGTAGGTCGTACGCCGGGTATACCGCCCCCATCCCTCCATGACCGATTACCTCGTCAACTCTGTAGCGATCCTCGAGAATCGTATCGATTGAAATCATGCAGGCTTCCCGGGTTGCGCAGAAAATAATCCTTATAGATTCAGCGACCGAAATCCTGGGCTCGATCGCCTTCAACAGCGCGCATTATACAATCGCTCCTGTTCTTGAGCCACAAATGAGCGCGGCTAGCATCTCAGGTCAGCGCGCACCGCATCAGCATCGAGCCGCTCCTTCTTCACGGCCGACGAGGTAGCAAGGACAAGGGCGCTATGTCCTTGCTGTCCGGGGTCCCGCGGAACACCGAACGCAGGCAGGATGCCTGCGCTCCCAGGCTGCCATCAAAGCCTGTGTGTCGCGCTGAGCGCGCGAAGCATCCTTGAGTCCGCGCGAATCGTTTCGTCGGCGAGCCACTCCGGCATCAGGGCCGAGCCGGCGGCAATCAAGAGTTCTACGATTCGGTAATAGGGTTCAGCTCCGATCGCCGAGGCGGACTCGCTCCATCCGTACAACGCCCAGCCTAACGGAGTACTTCCCCAGCTTTCATCTCTCGCGTCCACCGGTGCATTGCGTTCGAGCAGCAATTCGACCGTTTCGACATGGCCGCCCAGAGCAGCCCAATGAAGTCCAGTCTGCCCGTCGTGTTTTAATTTCGCATTCACATCAACGCCCGCGTCGAGCAGAAATGCAACAACCTCGGTTCTGCCGAACTCACAGGCCCATGTGAAGCCGTCTTTCATTTGCTCCTGAGCGGCGCCGGGTTTGAGACTTCCATCCGCATTGAAGAAGCTGCGCACAAGGTCGAGCCTGCCTACTCCCGCCGCGCCTTCAAGATCGAGGGGCGCTCCGTGACCGGCCAGAAACTCCGCCGCGGCTTTGCGACCGTTTGCGAGCGCTCCATTCACAAGTGAAACGTCCGCGACCTTCGCTCCATGCTCGATGAGTGTTTCGATCAACGCATCTTGCACACCGGCTTCGAGAGGATGAATGCTGGTTGCAACCAGTCCGAGGGTTGTGGAACCGCCGCCGTACATACCCGCGGTCGCCTCGACCTCGGCTCCGGCCTCGAGCAGCATCAAAGCAATGTTGACCGCGTTCGGAGGCGTCCTCTGACGAAAATCCTCGATGCCGTTCGCTCCGATATAGTGAAGGAGAGTCGAGTGATGCTTGCGAGTCGACCGCGCCCGGATCAGTTCCGGATACTTCTTCAGCAGCCGCTCGAGCGTGTAGGCGTCTCCTGAAACGATCGCTTCCACGGCTGCTTCGAATTTTGAAACGGAAGAATCCGATTGCGTCAGGGCCCGCTTGTACTCTTCGAACTCCGTCCAATTATCAAAATGATGCTCGCGCACAATGATCGAGCGCACATCGTCTCCACGATAATTTGGAGACAGACCACCCGATCCATACGAAGGAGGCATCTCGTCGCGAAAAATCTGCTGATTCTCATTCATCAGCCGCGCGAGCTCCAGTTCATCACCCGCAATGAGCGCGAGTTTCGCCGCCTCCCATATCGCCGTGGGGGTATTCGCGCTGTTAATCGCATCGATCCGCTTCTTGAATTCCGCCCAACTTCCGAAGCCGTGCTCGCGGGCAATGATCAACTGCGCATCGGCGAGGAGGAATTTCGTGCTTCGAAGCTCTGAGTCCGACAGCTTGCTAAAACGAGGATGCAGCTTGAGGCGGCCTATTGCCTCGGGATGACGAGCCTTGTGTTGTTTGACCAGATCCTTTGCCTGTTTCTTGTATTGATCGGGGTCGGGATGGAGAGGAAGCAGCTTTTTATCCATACGAAACTCCTTTCTAGAAGCGCCTGCCGTCCGCCGATCAGGCTGAAAGAAGTTCGTACCAGGATTGTGTTAGACGAAGGTGGGCACGGCCCTTTCCGCGGACTGGATGCGCCCTTTTTGCGCGCGTGTGAATTTACTAGCATTTCCATGCGGCGGTCAATAATTGAAGTGTCTGTTTGAAGCTATTACAGCACGCGAATACTGTGGGAGTTGGCCAATTTCCGTGGTTGGTGATAAAAACCTCTCGTTCCGTTCGAAGAAGCGACGGGACACTTCACTTGCCATTAAGAAAATCAGCACCACCGCACGGAGGCTCGCTTGAAATCTAAGAAACTCTTAATAGCTTTATCGGCGTTTGGTATGATCGGACTTATGAATCTACCGAAGGCCGCGGGCCAAAACCAGCAACAAGAGCCAACCTGGAAATGGCCCGAGAGCAGAGTGTTCGAAGCGGTCAACAAAGTTCGAGCGGGCCGCGACCTCACGCCGAAGCGCTGGCCAAACGGAGCGCGAGTCGCCGTCGGCCTTTCATTCGACTTTGACAACGAAACGCCTTCGCTCAGGGACGGCCAGACGTCTCCCGCATTGATGGCGCAGGGAGAGTACGGCGCTCGCGCCGGCCTGCCCCGCATTCTGTCGCTTCTCGACAAGTATGAAGCGCCCGCTACCTTCTTCGTTCCCGCGATCAGCGCGAAGCTTCATCCCGAGAGCATCAAGGACATCGTCGCCAAGAAGCGCCATGAAATAGGCGTCCACGGATGGATTCACGAACGGAACTCGCTGCTGGCCGAAGCGGACGAACGCGATCTCATGCGCCGCAGCATCGAGGTGCTGACGGCGATGACCGGCAAGAAGCCCGTCGGCCTGAGGACTCCATCGTGGGATTTCAGCCCGTGGACTATGAAGCTCGTGCACGAGTTCGGTTTGCTGTACGACAGCAGCCTGATGGCGGACGACCGGCCTTACGAAGTGCTGATAGAGGGGGCCGCTACCGGAGTCGTCGAGCTGCCCGTGGAATGGATAATGGACGACTTCCCGTACTTCGGTATGGATCGCCTGACGACGCTGCGTCCATACACGACGCCGGATGAAGTATTCACGATCTGGCGAGCGGAGTTCGACAGGGCTTATGAAGAAGGAACGATGTTCATTCTGACTATGCATCCGCACGTAATCGGGCACCGCTCGAGAATCACGATGCTCGAGAAGCTGATCGAACATATGCGATCAAAGCAGGGCGTATGGTTCGCCACTCACGAGCAAATCGCTCGATTCGCGAAGGAAGGAAAGAGCAGTTAAATCGTATGTGGGACAAGACCAAGCGGCTGATCAATTCTTATCTGGACAATTTGATTGAACGCACGAACGCGCCCGACTCTGAAGTGCGCTCGGTAACACGCGGCGAGGTCGCTCGCCTGACGGAGCTCGAGGTTCAAGCAAGAGCCTCGGCCAAGATGCTCGAAAAAGAGCTGGCGGAAGTAGAGTTGAAGCTGATCGGAGTTGCGGAGCGCGCGAAGCTCCTGCCGGACCCGACGGCCGTGAGCTCAGAGATTCAAAATCTTTCGGCGCACCGAGACTTGTTGCGGACTCAAATCCGAGAGGCTGCATCATCCGCGGATAAGGCCAGGGCTCTTCGGGAACAGAGAAAGTACGAGGGAGACGACCTTGAGCTTCAGTCGCAGCTCACTTCCATTCAGGAAACGACCGCCGGCGTTCACTCGGGCTTCGACGTGAACGACCCCGCGTCGGTGATCGATGAAATGAGATCGCGGATGGGCCGATCCGCCGCCTCCGAGCAGGAGCTGAAGGTGCAAGAGGCCGACAGTCATATCGAAGCCCAGCGGAAACAATCCAAGATCGACGAGCTGCTTGCTTCCTACAAGCAATCTGTTCTGGAACCCGATCAGCCGATTGTTCAACCGCGACCGCAAGCCCATCAGCCTGCAAGCGAAGCGACCCCAGCTTCGAACCCGAGCGAATCCGCGGCGAATCGGAGCGATAAAGACTCGGAGGATTCGATCGAGGAGAAGACCCTCGGCCGCGCCGATCCGTCGATCAGGCCCATTGATTAGGGAAGAATGATGACCAATCTCCTGAGCAGAGCGCTGATCAGCTCAACGCTCCTTCTGTCGATCTTGCAGCTCTGCCTGGCAAGCCCGTCACAACAGCACGCCGTGAGTCGCCAGCCTGACCCTTCGGAAGTAGTCCAGAAGTTCTACACGTCACATTTCTACGGCAACAAGAGCTTTACAGCGGCTGGGATCAAGAGGAAGCGGTCGTGGTTATCGCCCGAGTTATACGATCTGCTGATCGCGGAAGCGTCGAGAAAGTATACACCCGACACGGTTCCGGACATCGAGGGAGATCCATTCAC